>Ga0190315_1000051_pt1 | contig 70538 bp, 55 predicted proteins | sample 48701101_MG_FD_161673 | JGI IMG/M metagenome (GOLD analysis project Ga0190315, IMG submission 161673) | Hydrothermal vent sediment bacterial communities from Southern Trench, Guaymas Basin, Mexico - 4870-11-0-1_MG | ecosystem: Environmental > Aquatic > Marine > Hydrothermal vents > Sediment ...
CTCGCTACGCTACCCCAGGTTTCACCTGGGGCTATTCATATTCAACCCCTTCAGGGTTGAACTTACCCCAAGTTTCACCTGGGGCTATTATCTCGCTACGCTACCCCAGGTTTCACCTGGGGCTATTATCTCGCTACGCTACCCCAGGTTTCACCTGGGGCTATTATCTCGCTACGCTACCCCAGGTTTCACCTGGGGCTATTCATATTCAACCCCTTCAGGGTTGAACTTACCCCAAGTTTCACCAGGGGCTATTATCTCGCTACGCTACCCCAGGTTTCACCTGGGGCTATTCATATTCAACCCCTTCAGGGTTGAACTTACCCCAAGTTTCACCTGGGGCTATTATCTCGCTACGCTACCCCAGGTTTCACCTGGGGCTATTCATATTCAACCCCTTCAGGGTTGAACTTACCCCAGGTTTCACCTGGGGCTATCTCGCTGCGCTACCCCAGGTTTCACCTGGGGCTTTTCTGCTGAATATTTTGCAGTCTAAACCTGCCGCCCCAGTTAAGAGGATTTTATCTTGCAAATTCATTGCTAACCTTTTATGAAAATAGAAGAACGTCCAATTAGATAGGCTTGCCAACTGAGCCAACTTACACCAAGTACCATCATTGTGAGTGCTATCAAGTCAATGAGAGAGTTGATTTGAGATAAATACGTGGGTGTCGTCAGCAACGTGGGCAAAAGTAACATTAAAAGCACTTCAAAGCCTCTGGAAGCCAGTAATAGAGACAGCCAGTGAGACAGTTGTACTGTTTGCGTTTTGCTGGCCCATGACCAAACCAAAAAGAGTAAGGTGCAAAGTACCCATACCTGAAGACCTTCACGCATCATGCCAGTGGTTGCGGCACCCCAATAGATAAAAAATAGTAAAAATGGTAATGCAATCAATAGAATAAATAGAGTAGAAAAATATTGTGCGCCTCGATATGACTGGATTAACAGTAGTCCAAAACCGATGATTCCAAAACCAAACGGTATCGTGTTCCAATATTGAAAGAAGAATACCACTATATCAGGTGAGCGTCCGCCTACCACATTGACAGCACTATGATCCGCGTGAAAAAAGTAAAGGTAAAATGGCACTAATGTATTCAAAAGCGAAGTTGTTCGTCCTTGCAACCATGCCCAAACATCCGCCGCTGGACGACCATCTACCTGTATGAAGTAATTTAAAAAACCACTTTGTTGAAAATGGCTACCATTCACCATGCGCCAAAATAATATTATAAAGCTGATAGACAGTATCATCCAAATAAAACCGCTCAACAATTGACGCTGTACGTTTGCCTCTAATGAAAATTGATGAGAAGTCCAGCTAAACTTCACGCTAAAGGATTTGTTTGCCTGTAGTATCAACCACCCTAACAGCAAAATAGGTAGGCTTAAAAGAGCAGACGGGTGAAATAAATATCCCACACCAGCGATAAAACCCGCCCAACCGGCGCGTCCATTGGCTAACAGATAAAATGCCATCAATACCAAGGTGGCTGCTTGTAATTTAGGCCAAGTGAAATACATTTCATGAATTATAAAGGGAGATAAACTCGCCAGTGCCACCGTAAACAATGCGGCCCTACTATTTAGAAAAAATTGTGCCAAGCCAAACAGCACTAAGAGACAGGTAGCATTTATTACGATCATACCGATGCGATAGGCTGCAAATCCTTCCGGGTCAAATGGCGACCAAGCTTGGTTTGGCATGTTAGTGGGTACTTTGGCACCAGAGAGTAAGACAATTTGACTGGTTGCAAACCCAGCCAACGGCCCCCTATGGGAAAATGACCAAGGCGCAAAGTAGCTTGTGCCTAAAGCACTATAAGGGTGAGTCCCGTGAGCAACCAGTTGTACAACATGGAATGAAATTCTGCTATCTGAGCGATCGCCGACTTCCAAGGTTCTGGAGATCGTGCCTGCATAAAGTTCACCAACGGGGCCTTGAGAATAACTTGCTTTAGCAACAGCAATGGTAATAATCACCAAGAAAAAAATAAGCGTTTTTTTCTCGACTGGAGAAACAAGATCAGCTACTGGGATTCGCAAAGCTAACCACAGACAAGCTAACATCACGGGCACTGCGATAAGGATTGCAATCAGATGGGAATCAATCACAGTAGCAAGTACCCAAGTCAGTAATCCACCAAAAACTAGCCAGATGATGCCGGGCAAGGGCAATAAGGCAAAAGACTTCCAAATCGTTTGCTTTTGTTTTAAATAGTGTCGTAGCATCAGCCCGGGGCTCAAAACAAGCAAAATGCTCGTAATCACCGTCAACACAATTCGTATGAGTGCCATCAAGGATAATGTTAACCAAGATGTATCATATTTTAGAACAAAGGGTTGCGATACACCCAACCATCCCCCGTGACTCTTACTACCATCTGTGGCGACTATTCTAATTTTGCTGGGTAGCAAACTTTTGGGAAGTTTAATTGTTTTCATTACCCATGCTTCGCCAGGATTACTGTCATCTAAGTAGATGCTCGTTATTTCCCCAGCTTGATTTTCTATCTCCAGCTTTAAATAGTTACCCTCATTACCGGGGTATCCTGCAATCATCAAAGAAAACGATGTGTGGGTGTGATACCAAAGTGAGGTGGTAGTCCCCATAGAGGCATCTGAACCTAACCAAGAACCCACGACTTTTAGATTTGTGAGTGATACTATGGAGGTTGTTGAAGGATATACACTGCCTTCTGCAAAACCTTGACCCGTGAAAGGAAATGCTGAAGGTTGTTGAGCAGGTTCAAGTTCCACCAATGTTGGTATGGTTCTTTCTGGAGGTAGAAAAAAACCAAAGCCAACATAAGCCAAGCTGAGGAGAACCCATAAAATACCAAATTGTTTGCTTTTTAAAAAGTGCATAAGGCTTTAATAAGAATAACTTAAAGTGGTTATTAATTATAACAGAATTACCCGGCAAAATCCCAAACCGCTAATTTTTAATTGGGTAGTCCCATCATCCGGAGTCCAAGATTTATCTTGGACGTCTACTTGTCCGGAGTCCAAGATTTATCTTGGACATCTATTTATTCACTATTGGCTTTTTTGAAATTATTTTTCTGAACATCTATAGCTCCCTAGTCTAGTCCTTTGTCGAAGGCTTATCTAGCCGATATTTGTGGCAGCGTTTTTTGGCGAGAAAATACGAGTGGTTTCAAGTGTTAGTATGGCCCCCAATTGATGAGGTTTTTTTGACGTCCAAGATAAATCTTGGACTCCTTCCCAAGAGAAATCTTGGACTCCTTCCTCAATTGACTCAAGTTGCGCTCTTGTTTAGTCCTTTGTCGAAGGCTTATCTAGCCGAGATTTGTGGTAGCGGTTTTTGGCGAGAAAATACGAGTGGTTTCAACAGGTATAAGTCATTGTTTTTTAAGCTCTTGAGAAGTTACATCTGTACCTCCATGATGCTTCAGAAAGATCAATTAACCGTGAACGAAATGATGCAATACAAAAACGGTTCTATAGTGTGGAACAGAAACAACATCTCGTTACAAACAGGGCTACGTCAAAGTCTAAATTAACATATTGATTACTAAAGTTTTTTTGGTGACTATTTTGCCACACAACGGCACAAATTTGTAACTCATTGTTTTTCAATATACTTTTATAAAATTCTCTTGATTTGCTTCTGTTAAATTAATAAGTGACATTGGACTTTGACGAGGCCCTGCGTTACAAATGTGTTATTTGAGAGGCGGTTGCGAGTTTTATGTTGAACAAAATTCCCTAAGATTAATTAAGGTGTAAGCAATCAGTTTGAAAGCCTGATAACGAGCTTGAATAGTTTCAAAACGTATTAATAACCGCTTAAATTTGTCTTTCCAAGCAAAAGTTCTTTCGACACAATAACGTAGTGAATAAACGTCCTGATCAAATAAACGTTTACGACCTTTCTTCGGATGTTGACGATTACGTGGATTTTCTTTAATATTTGGTGTCATTTGACGATTAAAGATGTATTTACGGTTGATTAATGAATCAAAACCCGCATCCAAGTTAAAAAAGGTTCCCTTGAGTTCCAGACCAATGGCTTTTTTTAAATCACTCAAATAGTTAAGGATCGATGGTAATAAGGTTGTATCATGCCGATTGACCGAATCTACGGTCATTCGTGAAAGAATGTAGCCATTGTTATCAACAATTGCCCTGGTTTTTTCGCCTTTTTGAGGTTTATGACCAGAATACCCAATTCCATCACCACCCTTTTTGGCTTTCCTTTGGAAGCATCACCATGAATAACGGAGATATCTAACTTGTTTTCCGTTTTCAGGAACAAAACAGATGAATTAAAAGCACATTCCCAAGAACCAGCAGCGATCCACTTAGCAAAATGTTTGTTTATAAACATTAGTATAGTGAATCTCAGGTTTTCCCGTTTCTAGGTTCCGTTCAAGAGGCAATTCTTTCCATTGCATTCCAGTGTAAAGAACCTTCAAAATGTAGTTGAAGACTTTATGATAACCTATTTGACATTTAGGCCGGCGTTTTGGCATAGAAAGGTGTGGAAGAATAAATTCATTGAAGTCTTCTTCATTCAATTGAGTTGGTATTGGTATAGAGGTTTTTAAGGTTGATCAATTTGACATAGGACATAGCCTTTTTGTTAATATGGTTAAGTTGTTAAAATATTATACGAAATTTTATCTAAAACTCGCAACCAGCTCATGTCCAAGATAAACCTTGGATTCCTTCCTCAATTGACGTCCAAGATTTATCGATGACTCAGGACAATTTAGATGTCCAAGATAAATCTTGGACTCCTTCCCAAGATAAATCTTGGACTCCTTCCCAAGATAAATCTTGGACTCCTTCCCAAGATAAATCTTGGACTCCAAAAATATAAGCTGGGTGGTTTATTGAGGAGATTGTGGAAGCACTAATTCTTTGCTGACAATCTCGCCGCCTTCATAACACCAAATTTCAGTCGGTCCCATGACTTCACCCTTGTCATCAAAATCAACGTTGCCAGATGCCCCTTCGTAATTAATCGGCTTGCCAGCTTGCAAAAGCTCAAAGCCCCGTTTCAATTCTTCAGGGCTGGCATTAATTTTGTCACCGGGCTGCCCGGCAACATCGCGCAACTGATCACGAAGGCCTACTGGGGTAATGGAGCCATTCTGCACCTGAGCCGCGTAGGCGGCTAATGCTTGGATGATGACAGCATCATAAGCATTAGGCAGAAACGGTGCGGTTGAAGGCGATTCACCATATTCGGCTTCATAACTGGCATTGAAATTCAAAAGTGAAGTCGTTTGTGCAGCGCCGGGGCCAGTACCACATAACCCCTCTAGTACATCAGCCCCTACCACTTCAATCACTTTTTCTGATTTACTCGCATCCACAAATAGGAATTTGTCAAAAAATCCATTCTTAAGGGATTGAGGAAGATAAACGCCAATCTGTGCTGGGAAACTGATGGCAATCAGAGCCTCAGGTTCTCCTCCCTCAACAGCTTGGGATAATTCGCTCTGATAGCTGGTGGTTTTGTCTTCGTGTGGAACCGAGGCAACGACGCTACCCCCTAATTTTTCAAAGTTTTCCGTGAAAACCGCCATCAAACCACGACCATAGGGATCATCAATATAGAGTATTGAGACTTGTCGGTAACCGGCATCATAAGCCATTGAAGCTAAAACAAGACCTTGCGTTGTATCGGAAACCGAAGTACGGAACAGAAAATCATGGCCAATATCCGCCTCAAGATCGGTGATTTGAGGAGAGGTTGCAGCGTAGGCCATTTGTGGCACTTGGTTGGGAATAGCGACTTGTTCTGCGATAGGAATAGTCACACCACTGGTAGCGGAAGCAATAAGTGCAGCTACGTCCCACGTCTCAATCAATGGACGGGACGCTGAAACGCCAACGATGGGATCGGTTTTGCTGTCTGCTACGATCAGAGTAACGGGATAACCCGCTTTTCCCATATGCTTGATAGCTAGTTTTGCTGACTGTAGAAAGGATTTTCCAAATTCAGACCAAGCACCCCGCAAAGGAAAAACCCCACCTAATTTGACACTCGACTTCGGGTTTATCCGTGGCCCGATCTTTTGCGTTACGGGCGAATGAGTTCTAAATTCATCCGCAACCAAATCCACTAGCAGCGTGTTGGTCTTACGGCAATTACCCCGTTGACAGGCTTCTTCCAACATAACAAAGCCGTCACCACCCCCTACCAAGAAATCATGAGTAGCGATTTGATAGCTCTTGTCCATCTCAACCGCCGTACCCTCTATACTGAGACTGGTGACAACCCCACCTTCAAGCAACGCATCCGAACATGCCATGCGGTCACAATAATTGACTTGCATCCCGGCGATGTTTGGAAACGCGCCGGTTGCTTCACCAGCTGCGTAAGTTAAACCATGATCTAACGCGGCCACTAACTCACGGCCAGTCAATTCTAAAACCACCAGCGTATTACCTAAAGGTAGTGTCATCAACAATTCGGCAAGCGTCACCTCGCCTTTACCGATGCTGGTACGCAGGATACCCGTATTTGTCAAGGCAGCAACCGCGCCTTCGCTTTTAGCCGCCTCCAACATCACATCGGCAACGAGATTACCGAGTGCGCTTTCTTGGTAACGTATAATCTCTTCCATCCCATGAAAAAACATTCCAGCAACACCGACCACTTCAAAGTTGTTGGGCATCAAAGTGGCTTGCGTGACGGCTATACCGTCTTGAGAACACACAATATCAAGGGGTGCTAGGACATCGCCATTTTCATCAAAATTAACATTGCCAGACGCACCGGTGTAGTTAATTGGCTTACCGGCTTGCAACCGTTCTCGGGCCCGTTTCAAATCCTCAATACCGGGCTTGATTTCATCGCCAGGTGGTCCGGCCACTTCACGCAAATGATTACGAATGGAAAATGGGGTGATGACTTCACCGTTCTTCTTCGCAGCCCACGCGGCTAATGTAGCGACAATGACCGCATCATAAGCGTTCTCACTAGCCAGTTGCGGTGAAGATTCACCATATTCGGCTTGGTAACTGGTATTGAATTTGTCCCGTGAATCTGTGGAGACAAAACTCGGTGCGGCAGCACAGGAACCGTCTGGTATCGCCACCCCGGCCATTTGCTCAAGGAGGGTTTTGGACTGCGTTGCAACCACAGCAAGAAATTTATTAAAGAATCCACCCACAAAGGCTTCTTTGATATAGACGCTGGCGTGTTCTGAGTAACTTAACGCGACCAGTGCTTCTGCACCTTCTTGAGCGGCTTGTTGCAACTCCTTTTGATAACTGGTTGCAACCTCAACGCTGTGCGGTATCGAAGCCACGATCTTGCCACCCCAATTTTCAAAGTTTTCTTGAAAAACCTCGCTGAGGCCTTGATTTTGCTCAACGTAAAATATCGCCAATTTTCGATAGCCTTGATCGTAGGCCGCTTTCGCTAAAACAATGCCATAAGCGGTATCAGATACGCTAGTACGGAAGAGCAAATCCTGATCTTTATCTACCGGAAGTTCGGTGATGACCGAGGCGGAAGAACCGTAGGAAATTTGCAAGACTTGGTTAGGAATTGTGATTTGTTCTGTAACAGCTGTGGGCATTTCATTGAATGCTCCACCCACGAGAACTTGCACGTTATGTTCCTCAACCAACTGACGTGCCGCAGCCACAGCATCAGTGGAATTCGTTTTGCTGTCTTTGGAATGCATCTCAACTTCAAAGCCAGCTTCGGTCAGATGTTTGATGGCCAGTAGAGCACCATTGTGCGGCTTTTCTCGGTAAAACTCAGAGCCTATACCGCTTAATGGGAAAAGGCCGCCAATTTTTAGGGGGCCTAACAGTACGGCATCGGTGACTACAAATTGCAAAGGCTCTGTATTCGGTGTCATCGAAAAAACCGCCTTATAATGCTTTAAGCCCTCACTCCCACCGCTGACTTTCACAGCGGGCATAAGCAGGGTGTTATTCTCTACAGAGAATGTGGCTGAAACTGGGGTGGTTGCAGAGGCCTCTTTGATATCTTGAAGGACAAATACCATAGGATTCTGGGTTTCTGTCAACCAATCCATGCTCATCTCGAAAGCACCGCTTCGTACATCGACAAATCGTACCTCGACGATTGGCATAAGCAATTTGCCGGTTGTCCATGAAAAAGAGGGATACTCAGCCGGGAGTTCACTAGCTAATCCTAGTAGGCTTAGCCCAATTGGGATTATTCGCTTTTTTGTCATTTTTAAAATCTCCAAAAATTGAAATTGAGAGTATGGGATAAAAGGTTTGGGTAATGGGTAATGGGTAATAGGGTTTGTAATAATACCGATAATTTATAATTAGACTTCGCTGCCTTCAAAACCGTGAAAATGAATGATAACTCGATAACACAAAGGCTTATGTCGGCACACATAAATCTTTTAACATTTTTATCATGAGGAGAAACCAAGTTTTTTAAAAAAACTTGAGTTCTAAAATGTGAAAAAACTTTTGTGTATCTACTTATAAAAGAATTCATTCACAATTCACAATTCACAATTCACAATTAGATAGTGTCTGAACGAAAACCTCTTGCCTAAATGTCAGATCGATGAACAGAGAAATCGATATATATTTGACCACACAACCAAAAGATTTCAGCAATTATGAAAAGATGATATATACTAGACACCGATTAAAATTGAAAAGATGACATAATTATAGATTTTAAGAACAATAATTTCTTTGGCAGCCAACAGCTAAAGCCGTTATCTCGCACAGCTTCGAACCGCAGTAACGAGCGTAGCGAGATAACGAAATTTGTCTGAAGAGCTATTGTCCCCTAAAGGGGACTAATTAATTATCTGAATATCTATAGTCCTTTGTCGAAGGCTTATCCAGCCGATATTTGTGGTACCGTTTTTTGTCGATAAAAAAATTTACGAGCGGTTTCAAGTGTCAACTTGACGTCCAAGATAAATCTTGGACTCCTTCGTCAATTGACGAAGGTTGTTTTCCAGTCTAGTCCTTTGGGTTGTTTTCCAGTCTAGTCCTTTGTCGAAGGCTTATCCAGCCGATATTTGTGGCACCGTTTTTTGGCGAGAAAATACGAGTGGTTTCAAGTGTTAGTATGGCCCCCAATTGACGAGGTTTTTTTGACGTCCAAGATAAATCTTGGACTCCTTGCCAAGATAAATCTTGGACTCCTTGTTTTTAGCCGTGCTACGTCTAATTTGACTTAGCGAGTAAACTCTTCATTAACGAGCCTTTTCCCGTTTCCATTTATCCTATTCCGTTGCCCTTATTTTTTCTATATCAACAAATTTTCAAGAATTTTCTGATAGACGGTGGAAACTGTGTCAAGTTCTTCAACATTGACGCATTCGTTAATTTTGTGGATAGTGGCATTGATGGGGCCGACTTCAACCACTTGTGCGCCCGTGGGCGCGATGAAGCGCCCATCCGATGTGCCTCCTCCCGTCGATAATGTCGCCTCATAGCCACACACTTCATAAATCGCACGGTTAGTCGCTGTTACCAAAGTCCCTGGTGTCGTCAGAAAAGGTGAGCCGGCGTGTCGCCATTTCAGACTGTACTTGAGTCCATGTTTGTCTAACAACGCGGTGATTTGTTCTTGTAATTGGGTATGAGTCACTTCGGTGCTGTAACGGAGATTAAATAGTATCTCCAAGTCACTCGGAATGACGTTATCGGCCCCGGTGCCAGCGTTGATATTGGTGATTTGAAAGCTCGTCGGCGGAAAAAAGTCGTTGCCCCGATCCCATTGGATTTCACACAGCGTTTGTAACACCGGAGCAAAGCGGTGAATGGGATTATCGGCGCGGTGCGGATAGGCGACATGTCCTTGGATACCGTGTATGGTCAATAGCCCATGTAGGGAGCCGCGTCGCCCGGTTTTTACCACATCACATAAACGCTCCATACTGGAAGGTTCGCCCACTAAACACCAATCTATTTTGTCACCTTGTTCTTGTAAGTAATTGATAACTTTAATCGTTCCATCCACAGCCGGGCCTTCTTCATCGCAGGTGAGCAAAAAGGCGATTGAGCCCTTATGCTGGGGATGCTCGGCCACAAAACGCTCGCAAGCCGTCACCATTGCCGCGAGGCTGCCCTTCATATCGGCCGCTCCGCGCCCATATAATTTGCCATCGTGCTGGGTGGGCCTAAACGGCGGAAATTGCCAATGATTTTCTGGGCCGGTTGGCACGACATCGGTGTGTCCGGCAAATACAAAGAGTGGGGCCGTGTGCCCACGCCGTGCCCAAAGGTTGTCCACTTCGCCAAACCGTAAGTGTTTAGTTGTAAAACCAATCGCTTGTAGGCGTTCAGCGATTAAAGGTTGACACCCAGCATCGTCAGGCGTGACAGAGGGGCGACTGATGAGTTCAATTGCCAGTTCTAATGTTTTTGACATGATTCAAAAAATAAGGAATGAGAATTCAATAAAACTCGAAACTAATTCTACTTTGTCACATTACACCTAAGTAATTGATTTCTTGCTAAGGGCCTCTTGGAGCCATTCTTTTAAAATCAATGAGTTACATTGAATATGACAAAGTAGGACTAAACCTGACAGGTTTTAAAAACCTGTCAGATTTGGCTCGAACGAGGGTGAGGGTATTACTCCTTCTTTGGGGAGAGGGTAACGGAAATTTGAATCTTAGCCTGTTTTTTTAATTCGTCCACGTATGTTTGCATCTGCTGGAGTTGCAACGCGGCTCTGATTCTATCTTTGACGCTTTTAAACGGGGGCAAGGCCGCCGTGCGAATCTTATCAAGTTGGATAAGATGCCAACCAAACCGACTTTTGACCGGATTCGTGGTGTACTTGCCTTTTCCCAACTTCTTAACGGCCGTAGCCGTACCAAAGTTTGAAATGAGTTTTGATTGGGTCATCCAGCCCAAACGCCCGCCTTTTTTTGCCGAAGGGGTATCTCTGGATTTTTCCTTGGCAAGTTTGCTAAAGGCCTTGCCTTTGTCCAATTCAGCAATAATGGCTTTTGCCTCTGTTTTGGTTTTCACCAAAATATGCCGAACCTTGTATTCTTTAGGCACTTTGAGTTTAGCAACTTGCTTATCGTACTCCCGTTTCAGCGTGGCATCGTCTAGTGGATGTTTTGAAAGATAATCGTGCGTCCCCATCGCCATGAGCAGACTGTTCCGTATATATTCGAGTTTTTGAATAAATTCCGGGCGTTTATCCAGTCCATTCTTGAGCGCATCTTGCTTAAGCAGTTCACGCTGGATCAGTTCTTCAAGAAGCACATCAGGCGTGACATTGGCACGGGTTTGTTCGGCACGCGCCTTGGCGTAATTTTTGTAATCCTGTCGCGTGATGGTTTCGCCATTAACGATTGCCACCGAATCGGTAGGCGCTGCATGGCTCGGTAAAGGTAATAAAAAAACCGCGGATAATACACAAGTACGGACTACGGATTTGAACATAAATTGATCTCCTTGATTTAGATTGTGTTTTCAATTGAGTCACCCTCACCCTACCCTCTAATTAATAATTAATAATTAATAATTAATAATTAATTGTTAATCATTAGACTTGTCCCTAAATAAACGTAACTCATTGAAAAGACGAGATACAACGAAACTAAAAATTTGCCGACGCGGCCATTAGTTAGTTTGGACTCCTGCCTTCCCAAAAGAGAAATCCGATTTCTTGAAGAAATCGGATTTCTTTCGGCCCGTTATAAAGCTTTGGACGGAAAAGCGAGCCGCTTAGGGTGAGGATGAAAATTCTTCAGGTGTTTGCGCGGTAATGCTTAAAGCATGAATGGCGGTATTCATCAATTCATCGACGGCCGCATAAACCATACGATGACGTTGCACTAACGTTTTTCCGGTAAATTGTGGACTGACAATTGTCACTGTAAAATGTCCGCCTCCTTTTCGCGCCCCGGCATGCCCGGCATGTTTATGACTTTCATCAATAATGTCGAGGTGAATGGGGGCAAGTGCTTTGTTCAGTTTTTCCCTGAAATCTTGTCGGAGTGCTACGCGATCAGTCTCAGTCATGGTAAAACCTTTTTAAAGGGCTTAACAGTGATATGGGCATACACGCCAGCTTCATTATAAGGGTCATCAGCGGCCCATGCACGGGCCTCTTCAACCGAACGGAATTCGGCCACAATCAAGCTGCCTGTGAATCCGGATGAGCCGGGGTCTGGTGCATCAATAGCGGGATGTGGCCCCGCCAACACTAAACGGCCTTGGGATTTAAGGATTTTCAAACGCTCTAAGTGGGCCGGACGGGTTTTTAGGCGTGTTTCCAAGCTGTTTGGGACATCTTCACTGATAATGGCGTACAGCATATTTTGGGGGGGGTTTTGGTTTTTGTTCGTAGTAGTCGCTTTAGCCAGGGGCGTTGCCCTTGGCTATATTAATATCGCCCCGTTGGGGCTGATTTTAAAATATCTATTAGCCCTGAAGGGGCGTATTATTAAAGCCAGTGTAACTACCTGGAGCCGGTGAAATGATTTTTCTGAACATCTATATAAATTTTCATTTCCAAGCAAAAGTTTTTTTAGAAAAACTTATTTTTCATTTTTCATTTTTCGAGCAAGCGCGTCTCTTGCTTCGGCTAGGAGGGCATCATAATGCGCTTCTAGGGCCGGATTCACGCCACGCAAGCCCGCCACGACTTGCTCACTCCAGTCCAAGTATTCTTGACGAAGTTTCAATGACCAATTGTGAGGTGGCGAATGGGTGATGTCATGGACATTGCAAATTTTGTCGGCCAACTTAAGTTGTTTGGCGCGTGTCGATTTGTGCGGGGCGTGTTCAATTTGCAAACGTTTGCGCTCAAGCTTGGGCAAACTTTTGTCATCAGTGACTTCTTGCACTAACGCCAAGATTTCGGCACCAAATTGATTATGAATTTCTTCTGGTGTCGCATCAGTATCTTCTAGCGTATCATGTAGTAGTGCCCCGACTATCGTCACCGTCTCGCGCACGCCGCCTCGGAGCCACAACGTTTCGGCAACTTCAATAGGATGATTAATATAGGGCGTCGCTTTACGATCTTTACGCCGCTGATTGCGGTGCTTAACCGCGGCAAATTTTAGCGCGGTTAAGAATAAAGTCAATTCGTCTGTCTTAAGCATCTATACTTGACTCTTACTTAAAAACGCCAAAACTACCAAAAAATAGTAGAATTATTTATGTGAAAGAGGGGTAAGCTCCCCACGTCACAGATAATTATCTGTGACTTTATGTATAATATACACAATACCTGGCAAAAGTTTCGGAGAAACTTTTGCTAGGTATTGATTTTGAAGCTAATCTTATGTTAATTATAAGTTCCCATCCACTCATACATGCCTTCTTGAACTTCCCTAAGTTCCGACATGCATTAGATTACAAATAATTATTGTCTGTCAATTTTTTTTCATTTTGTGGTTTTGGTGTCTAATGGGAACTGTTTGTTCGTGGGTTGCGGTTGAGTTGCCTCCGTTTTCTCATCCTCTGGGACGATGTGCCGCGCTAAATAAAAGCTCTGGGCAATCACAAAGACAAAAGTCAAGCCCATCATACCAAACAACTTGAAATTCACCCAAGTGTCTTCATCAAAATTAAAGGCGACATATAAATTAATTATGCCCATAGCAATAAAAAAGCCCACCCATGCGAAATTCAGGTTTTTCCAAACCTGTTGTTCGTTTAGAGTTATTTGACTATCCAGCATTCGCTGGAGAAAGTTCTTTTTGCCAATGAATTGACTACCAAAAAACGCGATGGCAAACGCCCAATTGACGACGGTAGGTTTCCATAAAATAAAAATGGGATCGCGTAAGAATAAGGTTGCCCCACCCAACATGAGAACTAACACCAATGTGATTAGGTGCATCTTTTCAACACGATGGTGTTTTAGCCAAAACCAACTGACTTGTACAATAGACGCGACGATTATCACCGCGGTGGCGACATAAATGTCAGAGAGTTTATAGGCGATAAAGAACAAGAAAACGGGGAATAAATCAAATAAAAATTTCATGGATGATTAAAAGTCCAACGTTGGAGTATCGATAAAAAAAATCATTATAATATATTTCTTGGCGTTTTCATTTTTCAGTGAACAGTGAACAGTGATCAGTTATCAATGATCATGAGTCCAAACTTTAGTTTGGCAGGAGTCGGTTGGCAGGAGTCGGTTGGCAGGATAGTTTGGCAGTGTTCGGATTTATTGACATTTATCAATAGATGTTAATAAAATGAGTTCGACTTTTCAATAAGTTATATAAATTTTCTATTAATCAATTATTTGAAACTAAATAATTGATTAATTTTTTTTTTTTACTATACAGAACGTACTTGAAACAGGTGAAAATGAAATAATGGATTGAATTAGCTTTCATAGCAGAATTTCAACTAAAATATTAAACTTAAAAAATCCGTTTATTCCCTTTCATCCGTTGTACTTTCAGTCTATTAAACCTTTAACATTAATACGTTAATAACCTGAAAATTGTGGGCCATAGAGTGTTATAGCCAAGTTTTGCTGGTTAGTTTTGTTTTTTATTGATTGATTTAACAGTCATTATCAATAACGAGTTTATATCATTAATAATGATATAACTCACAGATATTTAAAGTCGAACTTACGTTAATACTTAACAACAGAATTGCGAACTAGGAGTTATTTTATATGCAAACTCGCAAAAAAGGCTTTTCTGAAAAACTTTTGACCGTGTTTAGCGACATTAAAGTTTCCAAATGGCCCCTATTTATGGTTTATCGTCCGCGCAATTTTGCCATCAAAGGTAACCACACGCGGGAAGTCTTGAAACGGGTTAAGCCGGGCGATATTTTAGTGCGTTCTTTTAATGGCTACCTTAACAATTATTTTATACCGGGGACTTTCAAGCATGTTGGTTTTTATCTCGGCGAAGTGACTGAGAATCATCTCAAGCAATTTGCTGAAGTCGAAAATCCAACGCAATTCAAAACCGGCCGACAAATGGTCATTTACGCCTTAGGGGATAAAATAGTTCTTGAGGACTTGATTGATTTTTGCCGTTGTGATGGTTTAGCGGTAATGCGTTTTCCCCGTCAGTTGAAATCCCTCAACAAGTGCCAAATTCCAGATATTTTACAACAGTATTTTGAAGATCCAACTGGGGCTGCAAACAAGGGCGGGGACGAAAAAACTTCAGCAGAATCAGAAGAAAAAGCCAAAAAAGCCAAAAAAGCCAAAAAAAACGAGCAGGCAAAAGAACCGGTTAAGCTTGATGCCACAACAAAGGCTATCGTCGAAAATGAAAAAAAGATCGCCCAATACCTCGCCCAAGGCAAAGTGGTTGAGTTTGAAAAAATCTTCAAAATTCTTTATCGAATCGCTATAAGAGAACTCAGTACGCCTTATGACTATGATTTTGGAATTGATTTTTTTTGTACCACCACTCGCAGCACGGAATTCGTTTACTTTATCACCAAAAGCATTTGCTGGAATTATGGGATTGAACCGGAACGCCGCCGTGTGTTTTTTAAACCGCGAACGGTGATTACGCCAGATACGTTTGTCGATGGTGATCTTGAAGAAGTTTGGAAAAGTGACCTCTAACTTCAAACCGGAGTCCAAGATTTATCTTGGACGTCCAAACAAGGAGTCTAAGATTTATCTTGGACGTCCAAACAAGGAGTCTAAGATTTATCTTGGACGTCGATGGCTCAACTGCACCGATTCGATTTTATTGGTTTAGCGATCATATTGAAATCCAAAGTCCGGGTGGACTTTATGGAGAAGTTACGCCAGAAATTTTGACTCAAAAAACGGCCCTTAGTAATCCGGTGCTTGCAGAAGCACTCGCTCGCAATTTAATTTTCACGGTTTTAAAGTACATTCCATATCTCATGTTCACCCTCGAAGAATTACAGAATATAATGTCTGATATTGAGTCAGACAGAATTGAAAGAACGACTTCAACTAATAACACTGACAAATTTGCTCAGGCCGTTTGTGCGTTTTCCAATGACTTTCCTAATCACCGTTGCCCCGGTTATTTGCTTATCGGTGTCAATGACGATGGAACTCCCAGTGGTTTGCAGGTGACTGATAGGCTATTACAAAATTTGGCCGCCCTACGTTCAGCCGGCAATATCCAACCACTGCCGGCTTTGACGGTACAAAAGTATTCTCTGCCCAACGGACAAGGAGAAATTGCGGTAGTTGAAGTATTTCCTTCAGACTTGCCACCAGTGCGTTATAAGGGGAGAATTTACATTCGCGTAGGGCCTAGACGTGCCATTGCCAATGAAACTGAAGAACGTATACTGTCAGAACGGCGTACTACAGTAGCAAGTCGCGCTGATGCACGCCCGTGTTTAGGCAGTACGTTTAACGATATCAGCTTGGATTTGTTTCGTCTGAACTATCTCCCCAATGCCATAGCCACTGAAATTATTGAGGAAAATCAACGTAATATCAAGGAACAATTGGCTTCACTACGTTTTTATGATTTAGACAAAGACTGTCCAAGTTATGCGGGAATATTGCTTTTTGGTAAAAAGCCAACGTGGTGGATACCAGGGGCGTATATTCAATTTGTTCGTTTTGCCGGCACGACACTAACTGATGAAGTTGAGAGTGAACAAGCATTATCAGGTGATTTAATCACCGTATTGCGGGACTTGGATGCCTTAATTAAATTACATAATCAGCACTACCCTATTCCTCAAACGACTTTGCGAGAAAAATTGTTTTCAGCCTATCCCGCTATCGCACTCAAAGAACTGATGATGAATGCTGTCATGCACCGTTGGTATGAAAGCTCAACTGCACCAATTCGGTTTTATTGGTTTAGCGATCATGTTGAAATCCAAAGTCCGGGTGGACTTTATGGAGAAGTTACGCCAGAGAACTTTCCTCGCCAAACGGCCTACCGTAATCCGGTGCTTGCAGAAGCGATGAAAGTGTTAGGATATGTCAATAAGTTTGGTTATGGAGTGCAACGTGCCCAAGAAGCACTCGCGAAAAATGCTAATCCACCGGCCAAATTTCAATTTGAACCGACTTATGTTCTAGTAAGAGTTAGGCAAGTAAAATGAAAACGATAGCGTTTTTCAACAGCAAAAGTGGCATTGGCAAAACAACATTAGTGTACCATTTGGCATGGATGTATGCTGATTTAGGGCTTAACGTCGTGGTGGCTGATTTAGATCCTAAAGCCAATCTAACTTCTTTGTTTTTAGATGAAGAAAGATTAGAAGAACTCTGGCTTGATGGTGCTCATCCACAAAGTATTTTAGGCACGATTAGTCCTATTTTAGAAGGTAATGGCGATCTTACTGAACTACAATTGGAACCTATTACAGAAAATCTCGGTTTAGTCGTGGGTGATTCAGAACTGTTTATCTTTGAAAGCCAATTATCGGAAGCTTGGACACGCTGTTATGAAGGGAATGAATTGACTTTTCGGACTCTATCGGCGTTCTATCGTGCCTTATTTGCGGCCTTTCAACAGCAAAAAGCGGATGTGGTATTGATTGACGTAAGTCCCAGTTTAAGTGCAATTAACACGGCGGCCCTCATTGCCGCCGAATATGTAGTCATTCCATTAGTGCAAAATCCATTGTTTATGTACGGATTAAACAATCTAGGGCGGAGTTTACTTCGTTTGAGAGAAAAGTGGCAAAAATGTCTTAACAAGAAATCCGTTGTCGATATCGATTTACCTACCGCCCAAATGCAGCCTATAGGATATGTGATTTTGCAACCTCATCCACCAACAAATAATACACGGTGGGTGGACATACCCCGTGTTTACCGTCAATCCATACTGAATGACAATATCGAAACGCCGCCATCTGTGACACAAGATAACTATTGTCTTGCCACGCTACCGTATTATCCTGGCTTAATAGAAATGGCAATCCAAGCCCACAAACCGATCTTTCATCTAAAACCCGCAGACGGTGCGATGGGTACATACGCGCTCGCAGTCAAGGACTGTTACAAGGAATTCAAACAATTAGCAATCAATCTCGCTAAGACTTGTGCTATAGATTTTCAGAAAAATAATTTCGCAGCCTGAAAGCTCAAGTCTCCTAAAGGAGACTAAATTCTTACCTTTCGCTATTTTTTCTGCCCGAATGAATTTTATAAGTTATTGATTTTACGTCCCACTCAAAAAGTTAATAACTGGCGGATTTGCTCAATATTTTCACTTCAGTCAAAACGCCGAATATGTCAGTAATTTTTTTAAAAAACGCATAACCTATTGAATATAAAGGTTAAAATGTAACTTATTGAATTATGTGCCATTTAATTCACGACGCGCAAAAAATAAGCGAAAGGACAGTAAATTAATTATCTGAATATCTATATTAAAATGGTGAATAATGACCAACAAAATTAATGACACAGAACCACTCGTCAAAATTCGCGGCCTGCGCTTTGCGCGTAGTGATCGCTGGATTTTTGATGGCGTTGATATAGACATGCCACGCGGCAAAGTGACGGCCATTATGGGCCCAAGTGGCAGCGGTAAAACCACATTACTACGCCTGATAGGCGGACAATTAAGGCCGCACGCCGGTAGCATTGAAGTCGATAGTCTAAAAGTGCCCAATTTGGGAACAAGCAAACTTTACACCTTGCGTAAGCGCATGGGCATGTTATTCCAAAGCGGCGCACTGCTCACCGACTTAAACGTATTTGAAAATGTCGCCTTTCCGCTACGTGAACATACTAAACTTGCAGAATCGCTGATTCGTCATTTAGTCTTGATGAAATTACACGCCGTCGGTTTGCGCGGAGCGCGTGACTTGATGCCCAGTCAATTATCGGGCGGCATGGCGCGACGGGTGGCTTTGGCAAGAGCTTTGGTTTTAGATCCAATGATGATAATGTATGATGAACCGTTTACCGGACAAGATCCCATTTCTATGGGTGTTTTAGTGCGCCTCATCCGCACCATTAACGATGCTTTGGGCTTAACCAGCATCATTGTGTCACATGATGTGCATGAAACGGCCGAAATTGCCGACATAATTTATGTCATTTCCAACGGCAAAGTCGTTGGCTATGGTGCGCCCGATAAGTTAAAAAACTCCGAGTCCGCTTGGGTAAAACAGTTTATCAACGCCGAATCCGACGGCCCCGTGCCATTTCATTATCCGGCACCCGATTATGCCGAAGACTTGTTAGGGGGCGCGACATGTTAGATCAATTTCAACGCTTAGGCAGCGCCGTTTTAAACATCTTTGAACGTTTAGGACGTGGACATATCTTTTTTATGCGAGTACTGGCTGGTATCCCTAGCCTATTTCTGCGCCCTTATTTAGTTGTTGCACAAATCTATGCCGTTGGTGTACTCTCTTTAACCATCATCATCGTCTCAGGCCTATTTGTCGGCATGGTATTGGGCTTACAAGGGTATAATACCCTAGTCCATTTTGGCGCTACCGAGTCATTGGGTGCCGTTGTTTCATTATCTTTAGTAAGGGAATTAGGCCCCGTACTGACTTCGTTACTATTTGCCGGCCGCGCTGGCTCAGCTTTGACGGCCGAAATTGGCTTAATGAAAGCAACGGAGCAATTGTCCGGCATGGAAATGATGGCCGTTAATCCGCTCAAGCGCGTAGTCGCGCCTCGATTTATCGCTGGCGTGATTTCTATGCCCTTACTGGCGGCCATTTTCAGCGCCGTTGGCATTCTCGGTGGCTATTTAGTTGTTGTAGAATTGTTAGGAGTAGATGCTGGCTCCTATTGGTCCCAAATGCAAGACAAAACCGATTTCATAGAAGACATCCTTAACGGTGTTATCAAAAGCATTGTATTTGGTATAGTAGTCACTTGGATTGCCGTCTTTGAAGGCTACGACTGCACTCCGACATCCGAAGGGGTGAGTCGTGCGACGACGCGGACAGTCGTGCATGCCTCACTGGCAACACTGGGGTTAGATTTCCTGCTGACAGCCTTAATGTTTAGCGATGTGTAGTTCAGTGAACAGTGATCAGTGAACAGTGATCACTGTTCAAGCCCGTTTGTAGTAGGCGATTTATCGCCTCACGCGCAGTCGTCCAAACTTTAGTTTGGCAGCCGCCGCGGGTTTGACAGAGTAGTGATACGCGGGCCCCTGTTATTGACCTATATTTTTAGGGTTATTTGGATTATCTGGTTTGAGGGCCATAAAATTGTTTTCAAATTAGGTTATGGCCCTCTGTCGCGCTTCATTAGTTATACTTTTTGTAGGTGTTTTGTTGTGTACTTTATGGCAGTGAACACTAGACTCTTACTTAAAAACGCCAAAACCACAAAAATCAGCTTTGGTTATGTTTAAGGGGTAAGCTCCCTAGGGTGATAAACCATCTATCACCTTTGTTATTACCTTATATATCAATGTCTGTCACTTAAAAGATTTTGAGGCTAATTTATAAGTTCCAGATTTAAGGATTCTAGTACAAATAATTATTGTTTGTAAAAAATTAATTTTTTGATTGGCCCCAATTTTGTGGTTTTGGTGTTTAATGCTAACTGCAAACGGTCATAACACTGATAACTGATCACTGTTAACTGATAACTGATACTGATAACTGATAACTGACAAGGGAATAATGACCATGAAAAGAAGTAAGATGTTGAATACAGTCCTGATGGGGACGATAGGTTTAGCACTCTCAGTGCCGGCCGCCGCTCAGGAGATAGAACTCACCAATGTCACGCCAACGGTCAAAAGTGTGGCCGTGAAAATAGAAGGCACGAAAAGAGAAGAAGTGGCACTCGATACCTTGAGTGGTATGGTTCAAGACATTCTCAAAAACGCCAGATTAGGGGTTGCGAGACTCCCAGTACCCGACACCTATTCGACTGCCCCGACAACGAAGGCTGCTGAAAGACTGGAAATTGTCATCGGCGCAACCTCACCGGCTCGAACCGGGCAACCTTACAAGATCAGTATCACCTTGCAAGAAGCCGGCACAACGGGTACGCCTGATTTCTTTGACTACAGGCCAGAAAACCCAGACCAGATTTATCAAGACTTGAAAAATTACTTGACTGAACGTCTGAATCTACAGCCAAGGAGGCCAAGGTATTCTAGCTGGCCGGTGGTTGAAAAAGAACCACAACAAGTTTTATCTCGCCAACCGTTCAACGAGCCAAGGGGTTTTGAAAAAGAACCTCAACTAGTCTCACTTCCGTATCAAGAAGAACCGCAAAATGTCTATTCTCGGGGCGAAGTGCAACTGAGAAATATGACCCCGGCCGTCAAAAAGATTTCCGTGAGTTCAGAAGGCACGGTGAGAGAACAAAAGGTACTCGACACTGTGTACCACATGGTGGTCAATGACATCCTCAAAAACGCCAAACCAGGTATGGTAAGAATCCCCGTTCCGGGCGATCCGATGGCAACACCAGCCATCAAGGTCTATGAAAATCTAGAAATTGTCATCGGCGCCAAATCACCGGCGCGAACCGGTCAACCTTACAAGGTCAGTATCACCTTGCAAGAGAAAGGTACTCAAGGCGAACCTCGGTATTTTGACTATCTACCCAGAGATTGGTGGTATTTTTACGAAGACTTGCAAGCTTACTTGACTCAGCAACTGAATTTGCGGCCTAAGTAATTATCTGTGATCCGTTAACAGTGTTCACTGATCAGTCTTTTGTAGGGTGTTGCCCACCATCGTCGTATTTTGGAGGGCAACAAAAAACATTTTTCGCTCCGCGAAAAACTTTGGCATCGACACCCTACAAGTATGGATTTATTCTTAACTTAATGGCATTGACTTAAGCCGCGACACCGTACAGCCCTAAATCAAAAACTGATCACTGAACACTGTTCACTGTTCACTGTTCACTGATTACTAAAACTTTTTCCTCTCCAAGTGCCGATAAGTAATCGCTTCCGTTAAATGTGAAGTCTGTATATTTTCACTGCCCACAAAATCGGCAATTGTCCGCGCCACTTTTAAAATCCGATACCACGCTCGTGCTGATAAACCCAGTTGCTCAATAGCAGAATCAAGCAAACGCTCATCCGCCTCATTTAAACGACAAAATTGTTCAATTTCCCGATTACCCAAAAGATTATTCGGCTTACCGCTGCGTTGCAATTGCCGTTCTCTCGCTGCCACGACGCGAGCGCGTACTTCGGCACTGCTTTCTCTCACGACATCTTGCCGTAATTCGGAACGGGGCAAGTTGGGGACTTCTATATGTAAATCAATCCTATCCAGCAAAGGGCCGGAAATTTTGGCACGGTAGCGACTGATTTGTTGAAGATTACACTGACAACGATTATTGGCATCGCCAAGATATCCGCAGGGACATGGATTCATCGCCGCAACCAGTTGAAAATTAGCAGGAAATTCCGCTTGATGGGCCGCACGGGAGATAGTGATACTGCCCGATTCTAGCGGCTCGCGCAAGACTTCTAAAACTCGTTTATCAAATTCGGGCAACTCATCTAAAAACAAAATGCCGTTATGTGCCAGTGAGACTTCCCCGGGGCGCGGTTGACTGCCGCCACCCACTAAGGCAACGCCAGAGGCGGTATGATGCGGGGAGCGAAAAGGCCGAATGCCCCACACACTGGCATCAAAACCGCCCAAGCCAATAGAGGCAAGGGTTGCCGTTTCCAAGGCCTCGCTTTCCGTCATCGGCGGTAAAATGCCGGGCAATCGACTGGCTAACATCGTTTTACCCGTTCCTGGCGGCCCTAGCATTAATAAATTATGTCCACCAGCAGCAGCGACTTCTAAGGCACGTTTGGCATGATGTTGACCTCGCACATCGCTTAAATCGGGTACGTGGGTAACGGCGACGGGATCGGGCGTGTGATCGGTGCAGAAGGGCGTAATCGGAGCAGTATTCTGCAAATGGCCACAAATATCGAGTAGATGTTTAACCGGCAAAATAGACACAGCACTGACCATACTGGCTTCAGTGGCATTTTCAAAGGGCACGACGACTTGCCGCTTTTCGTGGCGGGCCTCTAAAGCCATTGGCAACACGCCGCGCACCGGACGCACTTCACCACTTAAAGCCAATTCCCCAAGAAATTCATATTGATAGAGATTGTCGGCGGGAATTTGCTGAGACGCAGCGAGTATGCCCAATGCAATGGCAAGATCAAAGCGTCCACCCTCTTTGGGTAAATCGGCGGGGGCCAAATTGATAGTGATGCGCCGCCGGACTGGAAACTCAAATTGGCTATTAAGCAAAGCACTGCGGACACGATCTTGGCTCTCTTTGACGGCCGCCTCTGGCAAGCCGACAATGGACAAACGCGACGCTCGCGACGAGGAGACATTAGTCATGTGGACTTCAATCGTGACAGGTAAAGCTTGGACACCAACTTGGGCGCGACTGTGGACTACGGCTAGAGAAGACAAGGTGTTATTCTATTCTGTTTGGTTGGGTGGTTCAGATTCTTGAGGGTTAGATAATTCAGCTTTGGGCTTATGCGCCGCTTCGAAGGCGGCCACTTTTGCCTCCAAGGCCTCCAAACGGACACGAGTGCGTTCTAGCACGGCGCTTTGCACCTCAAATTCTTCCCGCGTTATTAAATTCATTTTGCTCCAGGCCGAATCCAAGGCCACCCGTAAATTTTTTTCTAAGTCTTGGTGTAGACTTAATAGGCCCTTGGGCAATGTTACTGTGACTTGTTTGAAAAAAGTATCGAAATTAGGGATGGTATTCATATCTCGTTTTTCCGTCATTTATCAATGATCAGTATTTTTCAGTGATCAGTTATCAATGATCAGTTATCAATGATCAGTTCTTTGTAGCGGACAATTTGTTTAAGTCATTGAATGTGGAAAAAAAATTTAGTCTGAAAAGGTCAGTCGAAATGACAATGACCGATACTCACTGAACACTGATAACTGAACACTGATAACTGATAACTGATAACTGATAACTTAACACTGATCACTTTTCAGAAGAAAAATTTAACCATTTCGCGCCCCTGTTCCTTGCGCCTTTGGTTAGTATCACGCAGCGAATGGGCGCAACCACAATACTCTTGCTGATAAAAACGCTCACGTTTAGCAATTTCTATCATACGTTGCGAGCCACCTTTTTTACGCCAATTATACGCCCAATAGATTAAACTGGGATAACGTTGAGCCGCACGTATGCCGCTATCATTGACTTTAATAAAATTTTTCCAACGGGATATTCCCATTGAACTGGTGAAGACTTTAAAGCCATTTTCATAAGCATACAAGGCCGTGCGTTCAAAACGCATATCGAAACACACCGTACACCGCCGCCCCCGCTCTCGGTCAAATTCCATACCTTCTGTACGTTCAAACCATTTTTCCATATCATAATCGGCATCCACAAAGGGCACATTATATTTTTCGGCAAAGCGTTTAATTTCCTCTTTGCGTATTTCGTACTCCTTGAGCGGATGAATATTAGGGTTATAGAAAAAAATTGTGTAGTCAATGCCAGACTCCAGCAAGGCTTCCATGATTTCCCCAGAGCAAGGCGCACAGCAAGAATGCAACAAGATACGTTTTTCGCCGTTGGGCACAGAAAGTATGGGACGAAAAAACATGAGTTTAGTTTTCCTAAGCAGATGTTCAATTATAGTCTAATTTTATCAGTTATCAGTGTTCTGTGATCATATCAGTTATCAGTGTTCTGTGATCAGTTTTTTTCAGTGTTCTGTGATCAGTTATCAGTTCCAGGCAAAAGTTTTCGCGGAGCGAAACTGGAGCAAAGGCAAAAGTTTCTTTGTAGCGGACAATTTGTTTAAGTCATTGATGGTAATATTTCTCGCGAAGCGAGAAATGACAGTAGAAAAATTGTCCGGTACTCACTGATCACTGAACACTGATCACTGAAAACGGGTTATGTTAGAATTGACTAATTCACCACTTATGAATTTATTTTATAGGATAACTCATTACTCGCTCGCAGTTAAACTGATAACTGATAACTAATCACTGATAACTGTTCACTGATAACTTACACTTCTCACTGTAATAAATAAAATGAAATTTTACCAACGCATTCGCACCAAACTGGCCTTTGGCTTGCTGCTAGTCGCTTTAATTCCGGCCGTGACTATCGGTATCTACGCCATGCAAACCTCTATTGATGCGTTGCGTGAGCGAGAGTTGAATATTCAGGCCGAAATAGTCTCAAGTCTCAAGCATGATATTGAAACATTTTTGGCTTCAACACAAAAAGACCTCAACTTTCTCAGTCAATCCCAGCCGCTTGGACGCTACTTAAATCGGCGTAGCACCAAAGAGGATTCACAGACATTAGAATTGACGCGCCTGGCGCTAGAAGAAGAATTTTTGGCCTTCTCACGTAGTCGGGGTATCTATTATCAAATTCGCTATTTGGATGAAAACGGACAAGAAGTGGTACGAGTTGATGCTAATAATCACGAAACGCTGGTAATTCCCCCGCCGCAATTGCAAAACCAAGCCCACCGTTATTATTTTACCGAAACCATGCAACTCTATGAGGGAGGAATATTTGTTTCGCCTTTAGAACTCAATCGGGAACGCGATCAAATAGAAATCCCTTACAAACCCGTTATCCGCTACGCAACCCCGGTTTATTACCCGGATGGACACCGAGCCGGCATTATTATTACCAATGTCGATGCCAATCAATTTTTGCAACTTTTGGGAAATGCTTTGCTGGTTTCGAAAGACGGCTATTATCTAGCTCACCCGGATGTCAATAAACGTTGGGGTGGTCCGCATGACTTAAAAAGTGGCCATACCTTGACTCAAGATTATCCCCAATTCGCGCCGACCCTTTTTTTGGCTACGCAACTAGGAAATATCAGTACCAAGCAATTAACGCTGACTTTCCAGCGCGTTATCATTCCCAAACTGGGACATTGGATTCTGATTACGCAGCGGCCCACCGATGAAGTTCTACACAGCATTAACACATTTCGTATCACTTTTGGCATTATTCTTGTGGTTGCTGTCATCATTTCTTTGCTGATTGCTTTATTTATCAATAAGATAATTACAACTCCCATTGAAAATCTTACCCATATCGTCGAACAAGTACGCGCCGGCAATCGACACGCCCGTGCCGAAGAAGTTGAACGTGTTGATGAATTGGGCACGCTGGGGAAGGGATTTAATGCCATGCTAGAGGCGATTGATGCTTCTGAAGAAACGTTGCAGCGAACTCAACAAGAAGCTAAAGCAGCTAATATCGCCAAAAGTAGGTTTCTTGCCAATATGAGCCATGAGCTACGCACCCCGTTAAATGCCATTATTGGTTATGGCGAAATGTTACAAGAAGAAATTGAGGCGCTTGGCGAGGCGGAACTGAGTAGTGATATTGAAAAAATTTACTTAGCGGGCAAACACTTACTTGGCTCCATCAACGATATTTTGGATATTTCCAAAATCGAAGCCGGTAGGATGGAGCTTTATACCGAAACCTTCTATCTACCTAGTATGCTAGATGACATTGTACACACCATCCAACCGCTACTCACAAAAAATCAAGATACTTTGGAAATTCGTTATAGTGAGGGGCTAGGGGAAATGCACACCGATCTCACTAAGCTTCGTCAAATTCTGTTAAAGTTGTTGAGCAACGCTTCTAAATTTAATGAGACAAAAGACACGATTTCCTTAGAAGCCAGACGCAAAGCGGCCGTAGATGGAAAAGATTGGATTATCTTTCGCGTACAAGACAACGGCATTGGAATGGATGATGAGCAAAAACAGCAGTTATTTAAAAATTTTTCCCAAGCCGATATGTCCACCACCCGCAAGTATGGTGGAACCGGTTTAGGGCTTGCCATTACCAATCATTTTGTTCAGATGATGGGTGGTGTGATAAGCGTTGACAGCGAATTGGGCAAGGGTAGCACTTTTACAGTTCGTTTACCTGCCAAGGTGGCTTCTACGGGAGAACCAAAACCTTCACACACGGAGGTAGCTATGTTAGAAGAAGGCGGCATTGTCTTGGTTATTGATGACGATGCCGGGGTACGGGACATGCTACAAAAGTACCTTAGCAAACTGGGTTATCAAGTAGAAATTGCCGATAGTGGTGAAAAAGGCCTCAGGCTGGCGAAAAAAGTACTCCCCGATATAATTACTTTGGATGTGATGATGCCCAAAATGGATGGCTGGGAAGTGTTGTCTCACTTAAAAGCTGATCCGCAGTTAGCCCACATCCCGGTGATTATGTTAAGCATGATAGAGGATAAGGCTGTGGGTTACTCATTAGGTGCGTCGGATTACTTGATCAAGCCGATTACCCGCGAACAATTATCAAAGGTTTTACAAAAATACCATTTTTCCCAAAACGAATCGGCTCGCCTAATCATGGTTATTGACGATGAGCCGGTGAACCGCGATATGCTCGCACGTATGCTCAGAAAGGGAGGCTTTAGAGTTTGCAAAGTTGAAGATGCCCGGGTGGCTTTAAACTATATCCAGAAAAAACGACCCGATTTGATTTTGTTGGATTTACAGATGCCGGAAATGGACGGCTTTGAGTTTGCGGCTAGGCTACACCAAGTTTATGATTCAATTCCTATCATCGTTCTCACCGCCAAAGATATTACCTTAGAAGATAGGCTACGCTTGAATGAGAATGTGGCAAGTATTTTCCAAAAAGGTTCATACACTCGTGAGGAATTACTTGCCCAAGTGGGTGAATTGTTGTCGGTAGATTCGTCTTATCCCTCACCCTAGCCCGCAGAAGAAAGTCGGAATTATTTGTTTTCCATTTTTATCTTTGTCAGCCGAGTTAAAAAAATACTGATTATAACGGATGAAAGGGGAGGCTTTAATTTGGTGACATTAAAGCCTTTTAAGGGTGTTCAAATTCGCGCTCACTGGTGATTTTAAAAAAGGTTAACGATTACAGGTTAAAAGTAATTTCACTCAAAAAACTTGTGGATAATAGGCTTATTATCAACCCTGACTCGTTAACAATTAACAATTAACAATTGATGAGGACAGAGTCGCCAAAGAACCACAAATTATGGCCCTCCCCAAAATCCGTTACAATCAGAAAAAATCCTTTTTAGAAAAGGTATTTTTTGAGATATACGGAACGTACTTGAAAAAGGTGTTCCGGAAATAACGGATTGAATTAGCAAGTAGGAAGAAAAGGAAACTCGAATATTAAACTTAAAAAATCCGTTTATTCCTAAAAGAAGTTGTACTTTCAGTCTACTTGGCACGGGAATCAGTCAGGCACACGGCACCTTAAACCAAAAGGTACTTCCTTTATCTAAATGACTCTCTACGCCTATTTCTCCGCCCATACTTTCGGTAAACATTTTAGCAACCGCCAGCCCCATACCCACCCCATCGTAAACCCGTGTTGATGAACCATCGATTTGAGAAAAAACCTCAAACAAATCGGCTTTTTTTTCGTCGCGTATACCTATGCCCGTATCAACGACTTCAAACCGTACCCACTGTTTGTCATCATTGCTTGTCTCAGCTTGCACACGTATCACAATCTCGCCTTGCTCAGTAAACTTAATGGCATTATCTACCAGTTTGCTCAATACCTTGTCCATATAGTCGCGATTACCGCGTAGGGGCATGTACAATGAGGGTGCAATCTCGGTGGATATTTGTAAATCCTTGGCTTGTGCCGTTGGCGATAACCGCTTTAGAACATTATCTACAATTTTATGTACCTGAAATTGAGTGATGACTTGTTTCAGTTCCCCTTTAAATTGCTGGGAAAAATTCAGCATATTGGTGAGAATATCCATTAACTGCTTGCCTGCTTTCATCACCGCCGAAGTAAAGTGGCGCTGTTCCTCAGTCAACTCGGTGTCTTCTACCAACATTTCAGTCATACCCAACACAATATTCATGGGTGTGAGAAATTCGTGACTGATGTTGCGTAGAAATTCGGTTTTTAAGATTGAGGATTGTTCAGCTTTATCATAAGACAGTTGCAAAGCTTCAAATAGCAATTGGATTCTTTCGGTTTGATTGGCAACCTCGCGCTCCAAATTTTGGCGTAAATGTGCCAATTCGACATGGGTTTGTACCCGTGCCAGCAATTCCTCTTTTTGGAAAGGTTTACTGACGTAATCTACACTGCCGGCGTGCAAAGCACGGACTTTATTTTCAGTATCGCCAAGTGCCGACAAAAATAGGATAGGAATTTTTTCTAAAGTTGCATCTTGTTTAAAGCGCCGACACGTCTCGTATCCATCCCAACCGGGCATGATCACATCTAACAGGACAATGTCAGGGTGAGATTGTTTGGCAAGCGCCAAGCCCTGTTCACCACTGTTGGCTAAAACAACATTAAAATCATGTTTTTCCAAGACGTTGTACAACAGCATCAGATTGACAGGACTATCATCAATAATCAGCACCAAAGGTTTATCTTTCATTTAAGTTATCAGCGTTATGGAATTGGTAATTGGGAAAGGCAAATTGGGAATGGGTCATTTGCCCTTCGCAAGCAATATCCCGTCGAACCAAACCCATCACGCTCGTTATCTTCGAGCAGCGTTACTCGTAACACACTGAACAGTGATCACTGTTCACTGAAAAGTTGCTCCTATTCCAAACGGCACTCGATATTGGGTGCGGTTAAAAATGTGGCAAGTTTTTGAAAAGGCTTGGGGGGTTAGGGATGTGGATTCAAACACTGTCGAGTACTTTGATGACGGGCCGATAAACGAATAAAAACTGTCGAGTACAACGAAACTTCGTTCTGGAACACCAAACTTCGTTCTGGAACGCCTATAACGAGGATAAACATTATTAGAAGGCTTAATTCGTTTACCCCCGCTTGTGTCGTTGTACTATTTATTCGTTTATCCCCGCTTGTGTCGTTGTACTATTAATTTGACCGACAATACGAGGGTAGAAATTTATTCGGTATAGCCGCATCCTCAAGCGCCTCGACAGTACAATCCCAATCTTTGGTAGATGGAGTATATGTCATCCTTAGCTTTTTGTTATCGAGTTCCCCCGGCCCCTTCATGGTGGCTTCCACGTAAAAATATTGAGAACCGTTATTCGGCCAAGTCTCCGGGCCGCCTTGGACGATGGTGCTGGTGTAACGACCGGTCGTTTTACCATCTACCTTGGCAATGGGAGGCCATTCGTTCCGTTTATTATAGTATTCTACCATGGGATTTTTAAGCACACCCAACAAAGTCAGCGCTTCGGCCACTTTGGCACGTGTCATGTAGTCATTATAAAGAGGATTCCCAATGCTGGTTAGGACACCAATAATGCCAGCCACAATTATCAGTCCAACAATAGAAAATCCACGTTGTGTTTTTTTCATTTTCTTGATTCCTCCATCAAGTATCGTGCTCAATCACCTCAATAAACACTTTTGGTAACACCAAAATGTCTTAGTCGCTAAAATAATACATATTGTATGCCATTGTTCCTGCTGATAAATTTGTTGATGAACAATTATAGTCAATAATTTCTCGGCAACTCAGATAAGGAACAGAGTGTTGCCCCGAAAAACATGGCTTGTTACCTCCTTTCAATCACTTAGTTCCCACATTGAATTTTTGCAAACGATAGCGCAAGGCTCCGAAACTAATACCCAGAAGTTGAGCAGCTTTGGTTTTATTGCCGTTAGTTTGTTCCAAGGCATTTAGGATGGTTTCTTTTTCTACGTTGTCAAGTAGCGGGGCAAGCGAGGTTGGCTCAGGTTTGTTGGGCTGTGTGGCTTTGTCCTGTGGCAATTGCAAGTTTTCAGGTTCAATTGTATTGTTCTCGCAGAGCGTTATAGCGCGTTCAAGAATATTTTCTAATTCTCGCACATTGCCGGGAAAAGTATATTCCTTTAAGGCCTTCATGGCATTTTCTGATAGGCGCGGGTGTTGGTACTCGCTTGCCATCTTTGAACTTAAATCTTTTAAGATTTTGGCGACCAAATCAGGAATATCCTTGGTACGTTCACGCAAGGGCGGGATGTAGAGATCAATGACGTTAATACGGTAGAACAAATCTTCTCTAAACTTGCCTTGTTTGACTAACTTGCTCAAGTCGCGATGTGTTGCACTCAGAATGCGGACATCTACTCGCACTTCTTTAGGTTCGCCGACGGGGCGCACTTGTTTCTCCTGAAGGGCCCGCAATAGTTTGACTTGCATGGACAGCGGTAAATCCGCGATTTCATCAAGAAACAATGTTCCACCACAAGCCGTTTGAAACAGTCCCTGTTTATCGCTATAGGCTCCCGAAAAACTGCCTTTTTTGTGTCCAAAAAACTCACTTTCCATCAGTTCCATTGGTATAGCACCACAATTAACGGGAACAAAAGGCTTGTTAGCGCGAGCGCCTAACGCATGGATCATGCGAGCGGCTACCTCCTTACCAGTGCCGGATTCGCCTTTGATATAAACCGGCGCTTGGCTACGTGCCAATTTTTCGATTTTGGCACGGACGGTTTGCATGGCTTGGGAGTGACCAATTAAATTCTTTAAGAGTGTGTTTTCATGCTGTTTAGCTGGCTGACTGGACGTTTCGTCGCTTGTCTGGGCGCTTGTCTGTTTTGGCAATTGTAAGGCAGTGCTAATCAGATTGCGTAATTCTTGGACTTCGACGGGCTTGGCAATAAAATCAAACGCACCGGCCTTCAGGGCCGCCACGGCCGATTCGACATTTCCATACGCCGTAATCATTGCCACGGGCGTATTGGGATAGTTTTGCTCAATCAAAGCGACGAGTTCTATGCCATTACCATCTGGCAAGCGCATATCCGTCAAACACAAATCAAACAACTTTGATTGCAGATATTCTTTGGCTCTAGCGAAGGTTTCTGCGGTATAACAGTTGATGCCCATGGGTTTTAAGGTCATAACCAACAATTCAAGAATGTCAGGTTCATCGTCTACAACTAAGCAAAGTGGTTTAGACATTTTCAGTTACCATTTAAGTGATCCGTTATCAGTGATCCGTTATCAGTGATCCGTTATTACTCGATGATCAAGTTTTTTAATTACAAATGTTCCCCCCCGCTCAAAGGGCAACCACAAGGGATTGCCCCTACGTTTCAACCACCCATGTAGGGGCAAATCCCAAATGGAAAGCCCCTCTATTAAAATACCTGAAAATTCATGATTCAGTACTTAATAGGACTTACGCATTGACAGATGAAAATATTTAGGAGTCCTTTTAAATACAAGGACTTACAAAATTTTTTTGGGGCGATTTTCATCAATTTAGCCACGGGTAGAATATTCATAACTCATTGATATTAATCGTGAATACAAAAATTTAAGTTTGTCAATGCGTAAGTCCTACTTAATTATTTAGTCCCCTTTAGGGGACTTTCGCTTTCAGACAACTGCTTTAGCTGTTGGCTGCCAAAGAACTTGATCATCGAGTATTAGTTTTCCGTTTTCCGTGATCACTGTTCACTGAACAGTGTTCTCCTTTTCTTCTGAACTCAAATGAATACGAAAACAACAGCCGCTACTAGAGTTTGACAGCAAAAGCATGGACGCTTGATTCGCCTCGCAAATTTCTCTGGCAATATACAATCCCAATCCCGTACCTTTGGATTCCGTGGTAAAAAACGGTTCAAATATCTGTGCTTTGACGACTGATGTCATCCCTTGACCATGATCTTGCACGTCAAGGAACGGGCGGCTTGTATCGACACCGACACCGATACTCAATTCAAGCAAAGGTGTCCCTTGACTATAACGTAGCCCATTTTCACATAAATTGCTCACTACCTGATACAGTTGTTCCGGATCAAAACACACTGTTAAGGACGGGTGATTGGTATGCAAGACGACATCAGAGGCGGTTAAATCCTGTTGGATAATGAATTCATCAACAAATGACTGTAGCCAAGTGTATAAATCAAAGCACTGCGTATTTGGTTGCCCACGCCGACTCAGTTGCAACACATTTTCGATAATCGTATTCATGCGTTGCGAATTGTCAGCAATGATTTGTGTTAAACGGGCATCTTCTTGAAAAATGCGAGGTGATTCGGCTAATAATTGTCCGGCATGACTAATAGCTCCCAGCGGATTGCGTATCTCATGGGCAATGCTGGCGGTTAAGCGACCTAATGAGGCTAATTTCAGTTGTTGGGCACGTTGGGCGGTGAGAGTGGCATCTTCCAGCATAATCAAGACACTGATGGCCCCCCCCCGATTTAATTCCGTAAAAGTCGCAATCACATCCACTTCCCCGGCCACCGGACGAAACAAGGGCGATGTCGCTTTACCGCTTTTTTGCCAATTTGAAACTTGCTCGGCTAATTTTGGCGCAACAGATGTCAAAGTACGCCCGTTGGGTTGTTCGTTTAATCCTAACAAACGTCGCGCCGCTTCATTAAACAAACGAATTCGGCCCACAATATCAATGACTACAATGCCCGATTGGATGTTTTGCACGATTTGGGCATTGAGTTGCGCCAAATATTGCAAATGGACACCGCGTTGTTTGGCAAGTGCTTCACTGGATCGAACCCGTCGTGCTAGGGTGTGCGCCAAAAATGCCGTGGCAAAAAAGCTGGCCCCCAACATGCCCGCATGGGTGTAATTGGCATAAGCAAACCAGTAATAAATATCCGCCAAGGCGACTTGAACTAGCACACATAAACTGGCAACCGCGGCTAGGAAAAAGGCGATCCGCCCTTCGGTAAGCAAACTGCCACCCGCAATCGTTACAACTAATAACATGCCTAAGCCACTCTTAACGCCGCCACTGGCATACATTAACACTGTGATGGCAAAAATGTCCACCAAAACTTGTCCTAGCACTTGGACATGAAAGGGCGGCCATCTTTGCTCTATAGTGAAAATGCATAAAACAGCAAAGCCTGAATAGAGCCAGCATGTCACCAAAAACAAGCGCGAATCAAACTGGCCTAAAAAACTGGGGGAAACATCGGCAAGAACAAAGCTGACAAAGGCAATCGCTATCGTGAGGCGATACAGATTGAACAGATTGAGCGGTTTCCAATCCACCGTAGCCGTGCCGGAGTCGATTTGAACAGCCGTTGGAGTAATATCAGTACGTTCAAGCATGGTTAACCGATAGTTGATAATTGATCATTGATCACGGTTCACTGAACAATTGAGATGTGCTTCACAACAATAGTGAGCTTCACCTGAACTGATGGCCTCTGAGGAAGGAAGATACAAGCCGCAATAGTCACAACGCACCATCACCTCATGCTTTTGTGTCGCCAGTGGCGGGGGCGGAGGTTTATTATCTTTCTTTGAGAGCTTGGCATTTTGATACCATCTTTGGCTGAACTTCCACAGTATCCAAGCGAGCAGAGCGAGCAGAATTAAACGTATAGCATTCATATAAGTGCCTAACCATAAACTTTGTAGCGGAAAATTTATTTAAGTCATTGATTGTGGACATTTTATTTCATTGAGGATCATATTTCTCCTTATGTAGAAATGACAGTCGAAAAAATGTCCGGTACTCAGAACAATAAATACGAATATCTCGCGATTAAATGGAAATTTATATATTAACCAAGATAACTCTAGTTTTTAAGATAGACTGCAAACCGTTAGGATTTGAAACGAATGACTTCGCTCTCTTTGAGTTTCGTATCAAGCGAAGCGAGATCAATCTCTTCGGTTTGCCACTGGATTTTTCTGAACAACTATAAAATAACTTTCAAGGCTTTTATAACTAATTTATTTTACCTCAGCATCATTCATAATATACGGAAAAGGCCCGTTTGTAGTAGGCGATTTATCGCCTCAAACTAACGTTTGGCAGCCGCCGCGGGTTTGTGCGATACGTGATACGCGGGCCCCTGTTATTTACCTATTTTTTTAGGGTTATTTGGGCTATCGATTTTGAGGGCCATATTTTCATTCAAATTAAGTTATGGCCCTCTGTCGCGCTTCATTAGTTATACTTTTTGTAGGTGTTTTGTTGCATTGGCTTTTGCTTATGCGACGATATCAAAACTCTATCGAACAACCCGTTAGGGTTATCTGCGGAAGCGGAAGTTACTTATCTACATTACCGGCGCGAGTTTTGTTCCGGTAATGAGGCCTACTTTTGTCCGGACGTGCCAGTTTATCCAAAATACCGTTGACATATTTGTAACTTTGCGTCGCCCCAAACTGTTTTGCCAATTCTACCGCCTCGCTAATCACAACCTTAAAAGGAATGTCTGGGCTGTGAGTTAATTCGTAGCAGCCTATTCGCAAAATCGCAAGTTCAATCGGATCGATTCGGCTAATGCTGCGATCTAGGAACGGGGCAAATGCCGTATCCAATTGCTCAACCTGTTCGGGAATACCTTGCAACAACCGTTGAAAGTAGGGAATATCGGCTTGACGCATATCCAGATCATTTTCTGTATCCGGCTCGTTTTCAATAGCCTGCTCATTCTCAATAGCCGGATCGTCTATAAATTGTGATTCAATCAGTTGAATATCTTGCCCCGTCAGTTGCCATTGATATAAGGCTTGTAATACCCGCTGACGTGTGGCAGAGCGGGCTTTGGGTGAAAATTTTTGTTTAGCTGGCATTATCTATTTTTGTAATTGGTTTCGAGGCAAAACAATTCAAGAAAAACTTATGTAAGAATTGCTAATTGGCTGACTACTACAAACACTGACTACTACAAACACTGACTATTACAAACACTGACTACTACAAACACTGACTATTACAAACACTGACTACTACAAACGCCGACCATCAACATAATCAACCACTTCTAGCCCAAAACCGGAAAGCGCATGCATTTTTTTCGGCGCACTCAGTACCCGCATTTTGCGTATTCCCAAATCTGACAAAATTTGCGCGCCTAAACCGTGAGTGCGTAAATCATGCGTTGGGGGTTGCGCCGGTAAATCCTTGCCTTCGTCTTGACGGCAACAGTAGCGAATCCGGCTAAGAAGTGCTTTCGCTTCTTCCGGTTGATGTAGTATTACTACCACGCCGCATTCTTCCTCTGCCACACGTTTGAGCGCATCACGCAAAGGCCACCCACATTCTTCACGCACACTCGCCGTTAAATCACACAAAGTATTTTGAATATGCACTCGCACCAAAATCGGTTCATTCGATTGTATTTTACCTTTGACTAATGCAAAATGTAGGACATCATCAATACTGTCTTGATAGGCAACCAGTTGAAATTCACCAAATTCTGTCGGCCAGCGGCAACTTGTCACGCGCGCCACCGTTTTTTCATGAAGGGTACGAAAATGAATTAAATCGGCAATCGTCCCGATTTTTAAGTTGTGCTGCTCAGCAAATATTTCCAAATCCGGGCGACGTGCCATGCTGCCATCTTCGTTAAGGATTTCCACAATCACCGTGGCCGGCTCTAATCCCGCTAAGCGTGCTAAATCACCTCCGGCTTCGGTATGCCCGGCGCGTCTGAGTACCCCGCCCGGTTGTGCCATCAACGGAAAAATATGCCCTGGTTGCACCAAGTCAGAGGGTTTGGCATCGTTTGCAACGGCGGCGCGAATCGTCGTTGCTCTATCAGCGGCCGAAATACCCGTTGTCACGCCGGTGGCGGCCTCAATCGACACCGTAAAATTGGTACCATGGGGGGCGCTATTGTCACTCACCATCTTTGGTAGTTGTAATTGCCGACAACGTTCAGAGGTTAAAGTCAAACAAATCAAACCGCGCCCATAACGGGCCATGAAGTTAATATCTTCAGCCCGTATCTTTTCAGCGGCCATGATTAAATCGCCTTCATTTTCACGGTCTTCATCATCCATGAGAATGACCATTTTGCCTTGCCGGATATCAGTGATAATTTCTTCTATACTATTTAAGGACATGGTTGGGTACTAGCGGAATGTGTGTGGCAAAATTAGATCAGGTAGTGAAGTATATCATATCATTGTTTTTTTCACCCTCACCGTTGCCCTTTCTTTTATGTCGGGTGGACAACGGCTTTTTGTTGCCCACCCTCCTCATAAAAAAATAAAGGGTAATTTTTGGGTGTGGCTCGAACCCAAGTTTCGTGCAGAAATTTTGGTTCGATGGCCGTGAAAATTTTCCTGGGTGTCGCGCTTAGGATGCCAAGGCCTAACAATCAAATCAAGGCTTTCAAATCCTTTCATGACCAATTACCAATTTACATTGATTGAGTATAAGGATCGCCCCATTCTGTGGTGTACTTAATCTCAAAATCAAGCGTCGCCCCTGCTAACTTGCGCTCGATGGGCAAATGGGCAATCTCCGCCGTACCATTATTCTGCGCCACACTCGCCAGTTTCCTGCTTATCGGCTGAGAGCTAATCTCGGCTGCAATATCTTGAATATCATCAATCAGTTCATCTAAGCTCATATCCCCCATAATGAGTGCTTTTTCGATATCGCCCAGTAGTTCATTGCTAACCGTTGCCGGGTGTTTGTTGCCATTAACCGGCACAACGGCCTCAATTTTGATGGTCAATACTCGCTTCGTACCGCCATATTTATTGCGCTCGCGGGTTTCTGATAATTCCCATACGGATATAGCGGGCGATTGTCCTTGTTCAATAACCGATTCTTGACGGTAAATACAACCGGGGCCAATGTCGTTGTGATAACCATTGGCGTTGGTGATGGTTTCAAGCTGGGCAGTAATCCGCTCAAGGATTTGTTCACGTATCGTTTTCATCTTAAATCTAGCCTACTACACGTTGATGAGGTGAGGGGGGCTGTGGCCTGGGTGATGAAAATTGTGACGTAAACGAATTGTTAATTGTTAATGAAAAACTAATCTAATCAATAAGTGATTGTTTTTTATACGAGGAACAAAAACGGGATCAACTTTTGATTTAAAAAAGAACCTGATTTTCATCAGCCCAGTTGTGGCCCCTGCATAGTACAAAATTGTAACGGATTTTGAGGGCCATTGCCTTGATTTTAATTTGTCCCCACACTCCCCGATGCTGGGCTAAAGCACAAAGCTAAAGCCTTGTGCTGAGAGAGCAAAACTCTACGAGTTATGTTATTTACAGAAGTTTTTCATATTAGCATAGAGTTACTGGGTTTTAAAAACCTCGGAGGTTTCGTTGTTGTTATAGTAACACCAAAGAAATCCGATTTTTCCAATTTATCAAATAATAACTACAAGGATTGTATATAATAAGGGATTTTAAATAATAACTACAAGGATTGTATATAATAAGGGATTTTAAATAGTAACTACAAGGATTGTATATAATAAGGGATTTTAGTTTAGAGCATTAAATCACTAAAGACATTTTTTATCAAAACCTTTGCTGATTGAATAGTTTTCTTCTCTTTGATTTTATTTTCCAAGAAAAGCTAAATTTTTATAGAATTAAGGCACAACGTCTCTATTAATTCGTTAATCCGCGTAATTCGTTGTACTTAATTCGTTAATCCGCGTAATTCGTTGTACTTAATTCGTTTATCCGCGTAATTCGTTGTACTCAATTCGTTTATCCGCGTAATTCGTTGTACTTAATATTCAATGATTTAGAAAAAACTGATAAGTGGTAAAGGGCCGAAACCTCAGCACGTCTGCGACAACAGTGTTGGCAACGTCAGTCCATCACATTTATTTGAGGGCCATGTAGTCATTTGATTTGATTCAAATCACCTCAAAAATGACCGAAACCTTACCACCAATCAATTTGTCACAAAAGACACAACGTCTCTATTAATCCGTTTATCGGCCCGTCATCCGTTGTACTACTTACTTAACCGAACCGTAAAAATGGGAATGCGCCCGTGTTAATGTGCTTTCACCAAAAAACACAAGGTTTTATCGAACTGGCGTTTGGGGGCCAGGTTGTGAAATTGATTCATTTGATTTGATTAATGGCCCTTGATTGAAACAACAGTAAGACAAGTGGGACACCCCCCGAAATGACAGAAAAGTTCAAATTGTAACCGCGTGCAGTATAATGACAGTGAACCTCATGAAGACAGTTGTCCAAACTCAAGTTTGGACTCAGGCAAATTAAAGTTTGGACGACTGCCAAACTCAAGTTTGGAGGACTGCCAAACTAAAGTTTGGACTCCGGCAAACTTGTCAAGCGACTTGAAGGCCCTAAATTGTTGTTTTAATCAAGATGTAGAAAAATACGCCAATCACCCTAAACTACAACGCAGTATTCAAAAAGGTAAAAAATACTTACTCTCCGACAAGCTGAGGCAACACTTACACGATTTATCGCCAGCGTTTCAAACCATGCTAGGCGTGTATAGCACCGCAAACACGTTGGCGCGACATTTTCAATCTGGCTTCAGACACTCTACGATGGCAGTACTTGGGATAGCGGCCGCTATGCTGATCCTTTATGGGTGGTACGACAATATAGAAGCTGATCTGGCGATATTGATAAGTTATCTTATTCTATTTTTAGGTGCCGCTGGCATCCTCTGGATTGCTAAATGGCAGCGTTATCACAGTAAAAGCCTCGATTATCGCGCTTTGGCGGAAGGCATGCGCGTCCAAATCTTTTGGCATTTGGGCGGCTTACCGGATTCAGTGGCTGACCATTATTTACGCAAACCACGCGGCGAATTAACTTGGATTCGGAGTGCTATTCTGGCATTAAATGTTTATTACTGGGTAGAAACTCTGGAAAGCCTCGATAACGTACATTTGCACTGGATATAAAACCAACGCGAATGGTTCTTGAAAAGCGGCCAAAAAAACAAACACCAGGCCAAAAAATTAGGTTTGTGGGTAAAAGGCCTATTTGCGTTAGGCATTATTTTGATTGTGGCGATGTTAGTAGGCCATTTCAGCGGCATACTGCAACCTGAGTCACTTTGGCATAACCTATTGATTTTAGGGATTGCGTTAGCACATGCCGCCGCAGCGCTACTGCATCACTACGCCGAAAAAATGGCCTTTGATGAACAAGCTAAGCAATATGAGCGAATGACAGCGCTTTTTAGCAAAGCCAGTGAAGAACTGGAAAAGATTCTTATCCGCCAGCAACAGCAGAGCAATGAATCTGCGATGAACGAAACAGACCAAAAAGCGGCCAAAACGATTTTACTTGAACTCGGCAAAGAAGCCCTAGAAGAAAATGGCGACTGGGTGCTATTGCACCGAAAAAGGCCGCTCGAATTGCCCAAAAATGGCTGAAGCCACTGGACTCCAAAGCGCCACCGGAATCCAAAGCGGCACTGGAGTCCAAAGCTTCAGCTTTGGATTTTAAATTCACCCCTTAATTCGCAATTGCAGTATGTGCTAAAAATCCGATGTCTTTAAGACATCGGATTTTTTGATTTGAGTCCCTAGCGCAAATCGCCCCACAATGTCTGACATACCGCCAACACCGCCACCGCGGCCGTTTCTGTGCGTAGAATGCGCGGCCCGAAGCAAATGTCCAAGTAACCAGCTTGTATCGCTTGCTGTATTTCCGTTTCACTCAAACCACCTTCTGCCCCGGTTAACACTGTCACCGCGCTTTTTTGTTTGACAGCCTCTGGTAAACGGCTTTTTCCGCTAGGAGATAACACCAGTTCTAATTGTGAATTGTGAATTGTGAATTCTGAATTGTGAATTAATTCTGAATTATGAGTTGTGGATTGTGAATTGTGAATTAATTGTGAATTGTGAATTGTGGATTGTGGATTGTGAGTTGTGGATTGTGAATTGTGAGTTTGAAGTACGTTCCGTGTAGAATTGCTTTGTTGCGGTTCAGCTAACCAAGCACTCAGCGGTAGCACTTCATATAACTCTGGTAAGCGATTTCTACCACATTGTTCACAAGCACTAATAATAATTTTGCGCCACTGTTGTTCGCGTTTGCTGATTTTGCTTTTATCAAGCGGTGGGCTACGTTCCGTGAGGACGGGTACAATGCGCTGCACTCCTAATTCCACCGCTTTTTGTATCGTGTCATTAAAATGTTCCGGGCGAGAAATCGCTTGTACCAAGCCAAGTGGCAAGGCCGATTCGCGCTCAATGGCTTTATATTCAATCACTTGCAATTGCGCGGCCTTTTTAGCGGCCGCTATCAAACGGGCCGCATATTCGCCTCCTTGTCCATTAAACACAGTTATCGGTGCGCCGACGCGCAACCGTAAGACATTTAACAGATAATGGGTGGATTCTTGAGGCAAAACGATTTCTTGTTCAACAGTCAGTGGGCTATCGACAAACAAACGTGATAAACGCATAAGGATGGTGAAGGGTAAAGGGATTGTGAATGTTGTTTGATATAATACTCAATGATCAAGTTTTTTCGTGCGCCCAAACGCCCAAGGTGGTAAGTAGTAGTACAGCGAATTGCGCGGATAATCGAATTATTACAACGAATTACCAGGATAATCGAGTACAACGAATTACGCGGATAATCGAATTAAGAGTCGATAAGTACAGCGAATTGCGCGGATAATCGAATTAAGAGTCGATAAGTACAGCGAATTGCGCGGATAATCGAATTAAGAGTCGATAAGTACAACGAATGACGCGGATAATCGAATTGTGGTAAGTATAACGAATAACGATAGATTATTCCCGTAATTAGCTACGCTTACTTCGTTTCGCTGTACTCAATTATCCCCGTCATGCGTTCCATAAGCTATACTAATTCGTTTATCCGCGTCATCCGTTGTACTCTTCGTCATTCGCTAAACTAATTCGTTTATCCGCGCAATTCGTTGTACTCGATTATCCGCGTAATTCGCTGTACTCTTCGTCATTCGCTAAACCAATTCGCTTATCCGCGCAATTCGTTGTACTCGATTATCCTAGTAATTCGTTGTAATAATTCGTTTATCCGCGCAATTCGTTGTACTCAATTAGGAGCAAAATTCGCGGCACTCTTAGTCATTCGCTAAACCAATTCGTTTATCCGCGTAATTCGTTGTACTCGATTATCCTAGTAATTCGTTGTAATAATCATTAATCATTAATCATTAATCATTAATCATTAATCATTAATCATTAATCATTAATCATTAGTCATCAGTCGCCACCTCGATCCCCCCCAGAGCAATCTCCGCCAATAGCTGGATTTGCTCAGGCGTAATAACATACGGCGGCATAAAATAAATCACATTCCCAAGCGGGCGCAACAACGCGCCCTTCTCCAACGCATACCGATAAACTCGTAAACCGCGCCGCTCCTGCCAAGGATAAGACTGTCGCGTTGCCTTATCTTTCACCATCTCTATCGCCACAACCATCCCTTGCTGCCGCACCTCACCAACATGAGGATGATCCCGTAACGGGCGAGTCACATCACCCATCACCTGCGCCAGTTTACGATTATTCTCAATCACATTATCTTGTGCAAAAATATCCAAAGTAGCTAACGCAGCACGACAAGCTAACGGATTACCGGTATAACTGTGCGAATGTAAAAACGCATTTAACTTGATATAGTCATCATAAAAGGCTTGATAAACTTCCTCAGTCGTCAATACCACCGATAAAGGCAAATAACCGCCCGTTAAACCTTTAGATAAACACAAGAAATCGGCCGAAATCTTCGCTTGTTCACAAGCAAACATTGTCCCAGTGCGCCCAAAACCTACCGCAATTTCATCTGCAATGAGATGCACATTATATTGATCACAAGCCTCTCGCAACAAACTTAAATAGATTGGATGATACATTCGCATGCCACCTGCACATTGCAGCAACGGCTCCACAATCACCGCGGCTAATTCATCAGCATGCTTTTCCAACAACGCTGCCATTGCCTCAAACTGCCGCCGCGCATACTCGGCGTAAGATTCTCCGTCGTTGGCATAACAACCCGCCGGCGAAGGCGCGGTGAAGGCTTGCATCAACAAAGGCGCATACGTTTCCTTATACAACGCCACATCACCCACCGCTAACGCGCCCAACGTTTCGCCATGATAACTGTCTTGCAAAGTCACAAACTTCGTCTTTTGCGGTTGCCCCCGATTACGCCAATAATGAAAACTCATTTTAAGCGCAACTTCTACCGCGGCAGAACCATTATCGGCGTAAAAACAACGAGTTAAATTAGGCGGCGTCAATTCAATCAAACGCTCCGACAATTCCACCACTGGCTCATGGCTAAAGCCCGCTAAGATGACATGTTCAAGCAAATCCAATTGCTCACGCACTGCGGCATTAATGCGCGGGTTGGCGTGCCCAAATAAATTCACCCACCACGAACTAACCGCATCAATATAACGCTTACCTTCAAAATCCTCCAACCACACGCCCTCACCACGCCGAATGGGAATCAAGGGCAAGGTTTCATGATCCTTCATTTGGGTGCAAGGATGCCAAAGAACAGATAAATCACGCTGAATCATTTTTGAGTTTGGCATATTTTAATGAAAAATGAAAAATGAAAAATGAAAAATGATTAAATCAATGATAAGTAGATAATTTTGCGACTAATTTTCTGAAAAGTTCAGCTTGTCATTTTCACCGATTTGAAGTACGTTCTGTACATGATGTTAAATAGCAATACCGCAAAATTCGCCAGAAAGGCAGTTTTTCATAACGAAAAATCAATAACTTAGGTTGGATTACTGTTTTATTTTGCGCTACTGCGTTAAATCCTTTTTTATAACGAATCCTTGTAGTTATTCTTCTGAGAAATCCGATTTTTCCAAAAAATCGGATTTCTTGGGTTCTCTTAAATGGGTTTAAACACCATCAAAAAGAACACAACCACCAGCGAAACAAATGCCGGCCAACCTAACCCAAACCAAATCCGCATATAACGATAATAAAGCGGTGGCAACGGCGTTTTATTGGCAACGGCCTCTCGCGCCATATCGCGCATCCGATACTGTAGCCAAACCACCGGCAACCAGCAAGCGCCGGCCACAAAATACAATATAAAGCTCAATAAAAGCCACGTTTGCGTGAGAGGCCAACCCACGAGCCACGCCATCCAAACCCCAGTGATGGGCTGAACAATACCACTGGTTGTCGTAAATAGCCAATCGGCCGCAACCACATGCCTCGTTGTCACCGCAATGGCATGAACATCACCGCTCAGATGGGCACGCAACATATAATAAGCACTGCCCGCTCCGGTGCCAAATAACACCGTGGCACTGATAATATGAATCGTTTTAAGCAAAAAATAAAGAGATGACATAGCTAATACCCTAAGTACAACGAATGACGGGGATAAACGAATGACTTTCTGGGCGTAAACTGGAAAACAATGGCTTTGCCACGGTTTTACGCCCCGCTTGAGCTACTCTACTCTATACACACAAGTTCGTGCCCAACTGTTTGTATACTTAGCACCTGCACAAATTGCGCTTTTGTCATTTCGACTTAAGGAGAAATCTTATTGAAATAGCGCCATTGTTAGCGATCAAACGACATGACAAAAAAGCTCAGTTTATGGCAGTGTTCAGTATAATATCAGCTGAATCCGCCGTTCGGCCAATAACACATAAAATATAAATAAAACAATGAGTTACTTAAAATATTTCTGGTAATACGTAACACCATAGAACACTAATCCGTTAATCCCCGTCATCCTAAGTACTCCACAGCATATAACCTAACACCATAGAAAATTAATCCGTTAATCCCCGTCATCCGTTGTACTCTTTTTCTTCAAACACAAGCATAATAAGCGTAGCAACAATCAATGGCAAGTTTTTAGTAACCGCCCCAAAAGGATGAATCCATAACGCCGGCAAAGCCACTGTAATAATTGCCATATAGCTCACTATTAACAACAATTGCAAGCCTACCACAATCCGTATTCGATAACCAATCAAAGTCGCAATCCCTAGCAATCCATCAAAGGCGGCCGCCGAATAAAGCATAATAGGGGCCCATATTCCGCTAATGCCCGTTGCCGCCAGTAATTTATAACTCTCCTCCACTGGATAAATAAAGGCCGACACAATCCCGGTAAACAACCAAAGCAAGCCAATAACAACCCGCAACAAAGGCCGCAAGAAAAACAACCGCGCTTGCCAACGATCAGCAGTCGTTGCCAGACTATGTCGCAAACTGGCTTCGACGCTGCGCGGCTTAACGCCCGTGACGGCCGTGACTGGGGCCGGATCACCACAATTACCGCGCAAAAGCATACCCAAACTCTCCGACGTCAACGGCCCCTGCCCCAACCAATCGTTGAACTTTGCCAATACACTCATCAACGCTATGGGAATAGGCCAAGCGGCCGTCGGCCCGAAGCCCAACCAATTCCTTATAAAAACAAGCAATTGCAAAAAACTCACCGCCTGAGCGCCCACCAACTCCAACCGTTGTTTTTTGAGCGGCCAATTTCGCAACACTGCCAACACACACGCCTTCAAATCATCAATGTCAATCGGTTGGAGGCGCTGATCACCTTGCCCAATCACCGGCATCCAAGGCAAAGCCGCCATGGCTGAAAACAAAGTCGTGCTACCACCACCCCGCCCAATCACAATAGACGGCTGAAAAATCACCGCCTCGACATCCAACGCCAATAAGGCCTCATCAGCAGCCCGCTTACTCAAATGATAGGCACTTTCAGCCTTATCATCCGCGCCCAATGCCGAAATCTGGAGAATTTTACGAATGCCCAACTGCTCAGCCGCCTGAAACAACGCTATCGGCGCGTGTGTATGTAAATCATCAAAACGTTGTCCACGCCTTTCACGAATAATACCGACAGCATTAATTACCACCTCAATATCACTCAAACGTGGCAACCACACCTGCGGATCATGATCCTTGCGGTAATCACAACCTATCCACTTAACCTCAGGAAAACGCGCCAGCCATTTTTCAGGATGTCGCACACACCCAACTACTTGATGCCCTTCGGCAAGCAGCGCCGCCAACAAATGTTGACCAATAAATCCACTCGCACCTGTTAACAATATCTGCATGGTATTTACCGATTTCTCTTAACACGATTATAAGTCGAAATTATTACACACCGGAGTCCAAACTTGAATTTAAGCGGCCGGAGTCCAAACTTTAGTTTGGCAGCCCAAGTTGAAATTTGGACTGACATAAGAATTGATAATAATCAAAATGTTATTTATAACTTTGACGTAGCCCTAATTGGCAGTGAGGCGAATATTGCACATAAACAAATAAAAGTGTATTATTTTATAAAAACACGTTACTTAAGAAAAACGTACAACCGGAGTTTGTAGCCTCAATGCCATTAAGTTAAGGGCTTTGCACGTGGGATTGCCCCTACAAACCGTTATGTAATGTAGGGGCAATCCTTTATGGTTGCCCTCACCCAAAAGCGGTACGATATGGCATTGAGTTTGTAGCCTAGGGAATAAAAACGCCCCAACCCCAAAGGGGTTGAATGTGAATAGCCCCAGGTGAAACCTCAATGCCATTAAGTTAAGAAATAAACGAGAAAGAGCCTTTGGTAAAGCCGTTGTCTCAAAGCTAAAGTCCCCTAAAGGGGACTGGTAAATTCAGGATTTTTTCATAAGCACACGATATGGCATTGAGTCTTCAGTGCCCTTTAGGGCACTTCAGCTATTAGACGACGGCTTTACCAAAGGCGGGGGAATTATTTCTTTCTAATTCCTTAACTTAATGGCATTGAGGTGAAACCTGGGGGAATGTTAAAACGCCTCAACCCCAAAGGGGTTGAATGTGAATAGCGTGAAACCTGGGGGTTTTGGTATCAAACACGCGCCAACCCCAACGGGGTTGAATGTGAAAGAGCAACTGGTGAAACCTGGGGAATAAAAAACGCCCACGCTTTCACCCAAAATGCAAAGAAGAAAATGAACGAACAACATCCCAACCTTAACTACGAATTTTACTTTCTATTTCAAGTTGAATTTGACTCCGCCAATGAACATTGGCAGGAACCCCCGTCTTTACCCACTGATTTTGCTAAAGAAAATCTCAACAGCATCAAAGTTGATAAAGACAAACGCCTATTTCGCTACGCTCCGCCACCGTCAGAAACCGGTACACTACCGCCGCTAGACGAATGGGAAAAGCATATGCAACAAGGCTGGGCGCAAATTCTCGCCTGTTACACTGACGCTTTTCAGCAAATCACTGACACGCATACTTTTGAGAAACCCAGTTACTTTAAGAAAAAAACGGGTTTTTTTCAACCACTGGAAGCGTTTATGGGTGTCGCAGTGCTCATCATGGACGAAACCATAGAGGCTCACCAAATTTCGCTCAGCACCACCGACGGCAAAGTCACTTTTAAGCCGTCTACGCAAAAAACGCCCTCGGAAAAAATACTGCTCAACGTCACGGAACCCGTTGGCATCATCGACACCATGAAAGTGCCTGCCACGCTTGAAGAGTTTGAGCCAGAGCATCGCCCGGCGACTACCTTGGACAGTTGGCAAATTCAACTTGATACAACGCAACCGCCCTTCTTAACCTCAATGCAACCGGGAGAAACTTACCCCAATCCGGTGTTTGCCGTCTACGGTTTAGCGCATGGCGAGTTACCCGATGAAGCGGCCGATTGGCCTCACCAATTGCAGGCCTTTTTGTGCAGTGGCAAAGCGGCCGTTTTTGCACGAGTGCTGCCGCGCTTGATTATGCAAAAATGGCAATTTAAACGCCTAGACATTGCCGCCCGGCAATTGCGGCAACGGCTCGAAGCCAAAAATGAATTTTACCAGCAAAAAGACGATGCCCAGTTAGAATGTGCCAGCGATAAACAATTAGAAAAAGACTTGCGCGACATGAACCGAATCAGCGCCGATGCTAAACAAGTCTTAGCACGACTGGATGCCGGTACTAAAACCTTACAAATCAATCAACATAATTTAGACAGACACTTGCAGCGCAGTGGGCAAGTTTGGCGAACCTTGGATGACAGCACGCCATCGGATGACAAATATGATTGGCAATTGCAGTGGCAATCTGAGACAGACACGCCGTTATTAGACGGCTTTGATTTGTCTATCCGCAACTTGCAAAATCATGCCACTTACATTCAAGATGCGTTAACTTATTTAGATAGTATTCGCACTCGTTGGCAACTGCATTTAGATGGGCGGCGTTTAAGGTATGAATTTAACATCCAAATCACGCTGGTGGTTTTAACGTTTATTGCCGCTTTTGCTGGTGTTATTGCGTTTATCACGCAAAAGCCCGAAGACGTTGCCTTCCTGATTAAAGGATTAAGCGATAATCCAGAACAGATTATTCAAATCGGGCACCTTTTGCTGATTGCGATTTGTCTCCTGATTTTGATACCTTTCGTGTTGTGGTTTTCTTATCTCGGCTTGAAGTTTCTGTGGAATAAGTCTCGCTGTTTACTGCGACAATTGTGGGCGCGTTTCAAATGAAGTGTTTCTAGTAGTTAGTTTCTAGTAGTTAGTTTCTAGTAATTAGTTTGTAGTAATTAGTTTGTAGTAATTAGTTTGTAGTAGTCGCTTTAGCGACTTAAACGCAAGTACAACGAATTACGCGGATAAACGAATTAAGTAAGTACAACGAATTACGCGGATAAACGAATTAAGTAAGTACAACGAATTACGCGGATAAACGAATTAAGTACAACGAATTACGCGGATAAACGAATTAAAAGCACACGAAGAAGTCATTGATTGTCATGTCGATAGGCGGGAGAAATCGGTTGAGTGGCTTAAAGTCCGGCCATCTCAATAAACGCTTCATTCGCTTAACGACGACATTCACTGTACTTATGTTGTACCCAATAACTATAGAATAGGAGTCATCTCATCATGAAAGACTTTAAAGAACAAATAAAACACGCTAACGCTTTGTTTAATAAGGGACTTGATGCCTCTAATCGGGGCGACTTTCGGAAGGCCCGTGATGCTTGGGCGGCGTATTTGAAAGAGCTTGAGCAGTTGGCGGCCGAGGGTTATAGCGATTTACGGGATAAAATTGCCAGTACACGCATGAACTATGGGAGTTGCCTTTTGAACCTCGGCGACCTCCCAACCGCCCGCTGCGCTTATGAACAGTGCCTCAACGAGTTTGACACGTTGATTGCCGAGGGCCGCGCCGAGTTGCGGCCGGATTTGGCCCGAACGCGGATGAACTATGGGAGTTGCCTTTTGAACCTCGGCGACCTCCCAACCGCCCGCCGCGCTTATGAACAGTGCCTCAATGACTATGAAACCTTGATTGCCGAGGGCCGCGCCGAGTTGCGGCCGGATTTGGCCCGAACGCGGATGAACTATGGGCTGTGTCTTTGGAACCTCGGCGACCTCCCAACTGCCCGCAGCGCTTATGAACAGAGCCTCAACGAGTATGAAACCTTGATTGCCGAGGGCCGTGCCGAGTTGCGGCCGGATTTGGCCCGAACGCGGATGAACTATGGGAGTTGCCTTTTGAACCTCGGCGACCTCCCAACCGCCCGCTGTGCTTATGAACAGTGCCTCAATGAGTTTGACACGTTGATTGCCGAGGGCCGCGCCGAGTTGCGGTATGAACTGGCTGCAACGCGGATGAACTATGGGATTTGCGTTGCTGACCTCGGCGACCTCCCAACCGCCCGCCGCGCTTTTGAACAGTGCATCAATGACCATGAAACCTTGATTGCCGAGGGCCGCGCCGAGTTGCGGCCGAAATTGGCAGGAACGCGGATGAACTATGGGATTTGCCTAAGTAACCTCGGCGACCTCCCAACCGCCCGCTGTGCTTATGAACAGTGCCTCAACGAGTATCAGAGCTTGATTGCCGAGGGCCGCGCCGAGTTGCGGCCGGAGTTGGCAAAAACGCGGATGAACTATGGGAGTTGCCTTTTGAACCTCGGCGACCTCCCAACCGCTCGCCGCGCTTATGAACAGTGCCTCAACGAGTATCAGAGCTTGATTGCCGAGGGCCGCGCCGAGTTGCGGCCGGAGTTGGCAAAAACGCGGATGAACTATGGGAATTGCCTTTTGAACCTCGGCGACCTCCCAACCGCTCGCCGCGCTTATGAACACTGCCTCAATGACTATGAAACCTTGATTGCCGAGGGCCGTGCCGAGTTGCGGCCGGATTTGGCCAGAACGCGGGTGGGCTATGGGAGTTGCCTTTTGAACCTCGGCGACCTCCCAACCGCCCGCTGTGCTTATGAACAGTGCCTCAACGAGTTTGACACGTTGATTGCCGAGGGCCGCGCCGAGTTGCGGCCGGATTTGGCCCGAACGCGGATGAATACAGCACTCCTTCTCAAAAACAGCGAAGACTACGCGACAACCGAAATCCAGTACCAGACTTCACGCTCTGACTTAGAAACCCTACAAAAAGCCGGGCAGTTATTTCCCGATGCCATCGGAATGGTGCGAGTTATTGCCAACTGGTATCGCCACCCTCAGCGGCCTCAAGGTGCGGATAAACCGGCGGCCTTCAAGTTAGCCAAACAAGGGTTAGACTGGTTAGATATCTTATTAAACCGTATTTCCGATGATGCCAAAAATTTGCTGTTAGAACAACAGCTACCGTTATTCCACCTCGCGGCCGATTTAGCCCTAGAACTGAACCAACCCACCGCGGCCTACCAGATGCTGGAACGCAGTAAATCTCGCGTCTTGGTTGAACAAATGCTCCGAGAAATGGCCGAACCTGGCCCACAAGTGGCCTTCGATTTACGTCAGCGATACCGGCAACTTCGGCAAGATTTACGTCAACTGGTTCAGACACTTGGTACTCCGACGGCCAGCGATACTGCCACTAATGATGGCAAAACACGCTTCTTAGTTTCCAGCACACGTACTACTAATATAAGCCCGGAGCAGCAACACCAACTCCTCCAAGCCCAACAGGCCTTAGAACTCAAATTGCAACAAGTCCGCAGCGCGATTGCCGAACAAGACCCGGCCTTTGGTGAAGCGATACAACCTCGCAGCCTCACCGAGGCCGATATCAAAACGCTGATACCGGCAGAGGCGTTAGTCATTGCGTTTGAACAACGCCCCGGCTTTTTGCGGCTCTACGCGATTACCGCGCAAGGCGTGCAACGTCACCTGACACTCGATAATCTATCGTTGCAACGGGTGACTGAGCGGGTGGAAGCGTTTAAAACCGAAATGACCAAGCCGATTAGGCTCAAAAGAAAAGAATTAACGCGAATCAGCCAATGGTTGAATACGCACTTAAAACCAGCCTTTACTGAGTTCACGGCGCAATTTCAGCCCAGCCAGCTTATCTTAATTCCGCACATGTCTTGGCATTTATTACCGATTCATTTAGTAACTATAGATGATGAACCGTTAGCGGTGCGTTACCCGTTACGGTATTTGCCCTCGTTGCAGATATTACACCTTATCACCCAACGGCCCCCGGCGGGGCAAGACAAAGGCTGTATTATCGCCAATCCTTGGAGTGAATGCTTAGAAAAGCTGTATGGCGAAAAAGCTGACTTAAAAAGTGGAGAACAAGAGGGCTATACCGTTCACAGATTGCGTTCTAAAATTGACCAATTACTTGCTCGTGAAGACGCAACTTCATCAGCAGTCAAACAAGCTTTAGACAAAGCACAACATGGTCATTTTTCTTGTCATGGTCATTTTGATGCGGATATAAACAAAGCCGGACTGACATTAGCAGATTGTAAAGACTTGGTTGCTAAAGAAATGTTTACCAGCATCCGCATGGACAACCCGCGCTTAGTGGTGATGAGTGCCTGTGAAACCGCCCAAATTCAACCCACCCTTGGCGATGAATATATGGGACTCAGCGCCAGCTTTTTATTTGCCGGCGCCCATAATGTATTAGCCACCCAATGGCGCGTCGATGATAATGCCTCCCGCTTGCTAATAGAAGATTTCTACCAAGGCCTCAACGACGGACTCTCACCGGTGCAGGCTTTACAACAAGCACAACATCAATTACGCGAAATGTCGGTTGAAACCCTCAAACAACGATCACCCAACACGGCAATTACACGCACCTATGACAATCCTTACTATTGGGCCGGATTTATAGTGATTGGCGATGGAAAATAAGTCCAGAATTTCAGGGTTCGGCAGTTTTCAACACAGAGACACAGAGTTACACAGAGTTTCACAGAGATTTCCGTTGGCTAAGTGGCTCTGTGTAACTCAGTGGTTCTCTGTGAACTCTGTGTTGAAGATTTGGCAAATTTCAAATTAAAGGCAAGCCCCGCCCCAAGCAAGCCCCAACGGGGCGACATTAATAAAGCCTGGGGCATCGCCCCAGGCAAGCGACATTAATAAAACCTGTGGCACCGCCCTAGGCAAGCGACATTAATAAAGCCTGGGGCATCGCCCCAGGCAAGCGACATTAATAAAACCTAGGGCACCGCCCAGGCAAGCGACATTTGTCTTTTTAGCCGTTTTTTTCGCGTATCCGTTGTACTATATCCGTGAAAATAGGAATGCGCCCATCCAAACTTTAGTTTGACAATCGCCACGAATTGGCAGTCGTCCAAAGTTCGGAATAAATTAAAACTTTAGTTTGGCAGTACCAAGCTAAATCAATCATATTTTAGGGCCATCAAACTATTTTGCAAGTTTAAAATTAAAGTATGGCCCTAAGTCGCACAATACCATAATAACTACTACAAGGATTCTATATAATAAGGGATTAATTTCTTTATTCCATTTCATTAGCGAAAAAATCCTTTTTTATATACAATCCTTGTAGTTACAGGACTCCAAACTAACGTTTGGCAATCGCCACGGAGTCCAAACGACGCAAAAGTTTTGAGTTTGGCAGTCGCCCAAAGTTCGGAAGAAGGAGGGAAAGGGCGTTTGAGAGGCCACAACCCCAAAGGGGTTAAACATTCGTTATACTTTTACACTACCGGAGAAAATCATGCCGCTACATGAGGAAATTCAAAAATATATCAATGACTTGCAAGAGTTATTGACTGAAACAACTGAACAAGCGTTAATAGATAAAGCGCGTACCCTGTGGAAAGAGGATGATGCCCGTTACGAGGTTTTGGAACAACTCCTAGACTCAGAGAAATTTAAGACACAAGCCGAGCCACCCGCTCCGGAATCGACTCAGGGTGAAAATCCCAATCTACAAAATAAACCTATTCGGTAAGCCTTCAATGATCCCGTTTAAGCTTTGCCGAGAACTATAATATTTCGGCAAGCTGATGGCGTACTGAAAAAAAGTGCTTTGCTGAGTAAAACGGAAGACAATCCCAACAATGTCCGGAGTCCAAGATTTATCTTGGACGAGCCAAACTAAAGTTTGGACTCCTGGAACGATAAACAAGAAATGGTTCAGATATCTTTAAATAAGGAGATTTTTAATATGTCCAAACAAGCAGTCACATTCCAAGAAGCTTTGGAATTTGTTGAATCATTACCCGAATATCAACAAGAAAATATGCTGGATATTATTCTACATCGGTTAATAGCCCATAGACGACAATCTCTGGCAAAACACATTGAACAAGCAAGACAAGAATATGCCAAAGGGCAGGTTAGAAAAGGTAGCGTAGCTGATCTGATGAAGGAGGTTTCTAATTGTGACGTAAACGAATTGTTAATTGTTAATTGTTAATTAAAATTTAATGATTTTTTATCAAAAAGTTTAATTGCTTGAAATTGACGGGTTAATATATAAGGCGTATTTATTATTAAAGCCAGGGGCGATGCCCCTGGCTATATTAATCTCGCCCCGTTGGGGCTTTTCGCCAGGGGCGATGCCCCTGGCTATATTAATCTCGCCCCGTTGGGGCTTTTCGCTGAAAGGAATTATGAGCAAAGTCATCGTTTTTAATGATCGGAAATACCATTTCAAAGAGTTGTTTGATACCCAAAGTGGTTTTTATGTCCGCAGTGGCATTTTACAGAACAGCACTGAAACCAATCAATCCATTGATACGGGCGTTGATCCGTTTATGATGAATTTGTGAAAGAGCATAGCTACGGTGTGGAGCATGGAAGCTACCAAGATATTCTTGGCAAGGGCTATTTCTTGTATGATGGTTACGTTCCAGATTATGGTTCTCCGGCTGATGGCTATTTGTTTAACATTTCTAAGTTGAACGTGCCTGAGGAAGAGTTCCAGCTGATCAATGACGGCAGTTATTAATGAGTCGTTTCTAGTTTCCACCGCACACAGCCAGCGTCAATGCCATACCGTACGGAAAAGGCCCGTTTGTAGTAGGCGATTTATCGCCTCACGCGAACAAGTCGTCGTCCAAACTTTTGGCAGTCCTCCAAAGTCCAAGCAGTCGTCCAAACCGTCGTCCAAACCTAAGCAAGGCAGAGTAGTGATACGCTGGCCCTGTTATTCACCTATTTTTTTAGGGTTATTTGGCGTATCGATTTTGAGGGCCATAAACTACTTTGGAGGTTTTCAAATTAAGTTATGGCCCTCTGTCGCGCTTACATTTTTAGACTTTTTGTAGGTGTTTTGTTGCTTAACTTAATGGCATTGAGGTTTCACCTGGGGCTATTATCTCGCTCCGCTCGTTACTGCGTTTCATATTCAACCCATTCGGGGTTGATGACTTTACCACAAAACATTCCACAGGTTTCACCTGGGGCTATTATCTCGCTACGCTCGTTACTGCGTTTCATATTCAACCCCTTCGGGGTTGGGGCGGGTTAATTACCTTTACCCCAGGTTTCACCTCACTGCCATTAAGTTAAGGGCTTTGCACGTGGGATTGCCCCTACAGAACCGTCCATAGTAGGGGTAATCCTTTATGGTTGCCCTCACAAAAAAGCTTAACTTAATGGCATTGAGGTTTCACCTGGGGCTATTATCTCGCTACGCTCGTTACTGCGTTTCATATTCAACCCCTTCGGGGTTGGGGCGGGTTAGCTTTAAATGATATAGCACGATGAAAATGATTACAACAGCCTTAAAAAGTAGGCTAAGGTTAGAAAGGAAGCGTTATGAAACTCCTTATATCAGCCATTATATTTGTTATATTGCTCCTCAGTACTGTTTTTCTTGCTCGACGGAATGATAAGTCGCTTGACGAGGGCCATAAATTACTTGAGGAAGGCCGTTTTGAAGAAGTGATACGAATTTCTAACAAAGTGTTAGAAAACCGCGAGGATAACATCGAAGCTTTGACTTTGCGCGGCCGTGCGCTTTCTGAGTTAGGCTATTTTCAAAAATCTCTGGAAAGTTTTGATGAGGCTTTGCAAATAAAATCAGATTTATACCAAGCTTGGAATGCTCGCGGTGATGTGCTGATGTTGATGGATCGCGTTGATGAAGCGATACAAAGTTATGAGCGGACATTGCAAATCAAACCGGGTTACCCGTCGGCTTTGGACAATCGTGAAAAGGCCTTAAAACGGTTAGGCGACTGCAAGGAAAGGATGACAGCCTTTTTAATTGTTAATTCTCCCTTTTGGCTCGGTTAGAAATCCGATTTTTTGAAAAAATAGGATTTCTTTGGATTTCTTTGTTGTTTGGCTTGAGCTACTTCGGCGGTTTTCTAAGTTAAGTCGTTTTGTCGTTTTGGAGAAAAACTTATACCTATTAATCCGACAACATGGCCCACTTTTTAAGAAATCCGATTTTTTGAAAAAATCGGATTTCTTTGAAGCATGGATCAACCTACTTATGAGACTAACCCATTGTTCAATGAGGTTTTATATTCGGCCCGTTATTTGGTGAATAATGAGGGCGGTAAAACCGATGTGGTGTTGTCTTTAGCTGTTTGGAATAAGCTACTAACTTTGTTAGAAGAACTGGATGATCGAAATATTGTTCAAGCAGGGTTGCCTAAATTAAAGGCCGGGCCTGTTTCGTCAGGTGTTTTGCGTTGGGAGGAGGTGAGAGAAGGCTGGGAAGATGATACAAGCGTATGAGTTACTATAGATATTCAGATAATTATTTAGTCCCCTTTAGGGACTTGAGCTTTCAGTGTTGGCTGTGGGAGAAATTATTTATATGAAAAACTATAATTAAACCAACGGCTCATCAACAACGAAAACAATTACCTGGCCATGTTCGATAAAGAGTTGCAGAATTCTGGTGAAAGTCCAAATAAAGGCATTCGTTAACAAACCATTGTTCCCAATCGTTAGGAAAGGGAACGATAAATATTTTGGAGTGCTTGTCTAAAATTTTATTATTGAGTGATATTACAAATTGCCTCTTGGCCTTGAAACCGGATTACCTTTAACAAAACAATTTTTGGCTGTACCGGTAAAAGCATTCACTAAAGCTTGTTTAACCTTTACTTCATTTTTGAAGACTTCCATCCAAATTGAGAAGTGACCTTTTCCTTTCGCAGTATCAATAATTTGTTGTAGCATCAGTGGATGAGGTAATTTTTGCCATCTATCTAATGCTCTTACTGCATGTCCCCAGGTTTCATCTCTGGAACGCCAACGAGTATCGGCCTCGGTAGGCTTATTGATAGCACCTGGATAGCGATTGAGTCCCATCAAATCAATCGTCTCTTGAGCTATAGCTTTTTGGAGCGAAGTTAGCTGGTTATTGGGTTCAATCAGGTTAGCTTGACTGAATGCTAAAAAGGTATTGTCGGTATCAGGCCAGAAATAGCCTTTTCTTGAGGTATTTCTATCTAGTTTCACACCATTACAATATCTACAAGACAGCAAAAAATTTTTCCAATCCAGTTCGTTACCACCTTTGTTAGTTGGTATAACATGTTCTACCTCAATCATATTTTTAACAGGCATTTCACAGTAAGAACAATACCAACCGAGTTTTTCTGCTAAATCAGGACGAGCATCTTTATATTTTTTGTACTGTTTATGCGCTTTTCCTTTATTGACGGGCCTCATTGTTATTCCTATTTCAAGGTGGCATAAGAATCAGAAATTGTACCAAGTTCTGCTTCTTTAAATAACCGTTCTTGTTCTAAGAACGCATAGTAAGCCAAGTTATCGGCAAAAGGCTTACTTAATTCATCTAACTTGGCACGTAATATTCTGACTTCATCAACAGAAGTATCACCCTTCATTTTTTGTAAGGTTTGGTAATATTGTTTCGCCGCTTCATACATTTGTCGGCGTTTATGGCTCCATTGTGGATTTTCAACGCCTTGTACGTTCTCGGCAATGTCTTCAAGACTTTGATCGACGTATTGTCCAATCGTTTCTTCTTCCGAATCTAATTTAATCAATTCTCCTTCTTCTAATTCTTGAATGACAAAAGGTGAGTGCGTTGTGGTAATAAACTGTATTTGAGGAAATGTCCTTTTTAAATTATGAACGGCCTGTTTTTGCCAAGAAGGGTGGAGATGTAAATCTAATTCGTCAATTAACACCACCCCTGATGTTTTGGTAATCGTATTTTCTCCCAATTTTGGGTTTAACAAGGCGCAACGGAAGGCTATGTCGGCCACCATTGCCAGCATATTTCTGACTCCGTCACTTAATAACCTAAAGGGCAAGACTTTTCCGCCTTTCAATTCCATCATTAAAGTCTGCTCTTTATCGGGATTTAACTCGTAATAGATGTTGGTACAATCGGCAATACAGAGAGTAACGGCTTTTCTGACGACTTTAAGTGCCACATAATCTTTTTTATGTTGTATAGCCGCCATTTCTTTTTCCTTAAACCATTTCAGGAAAAATTTGAGGCTAGAAGTGGGCCTTAAGCCATTGTAATATCCACGAAATCGAGAAGGTAGATTGATTTTGCCGCTATCTAACCGTTCTTTCCAAAGTCTTTCTGTGGCATAGTAAACAATGATGGGCAATTCAATGTTTTCGCCATCGCGAACTTTTTGTTGGACATTTTTTGATAATTCTTTGATATTTCTCGCTTTTATAAAAGTGGTTTTATTGTGAGGGCCGCTTAATTCTCTTTGCCAACTTAAATGCTCACCCTGCACTTTTCCCCAACATTCAATTTGCACGGGGAATTGTTCCTGCATATCGTCTTCGTAATTCACTATGCGTATATCATCATTCTGGATATGCCGATTTTCAGCATAGTCATTTCCTAAAAAGAAAGAACCAACCGCCACGCAAAGGCCTTCAAGTATAGCGGTTTTCCCGGTTCCATTAACGCCAATAATGACATTAAAGTGAGGATGAAAGTTGAAGTTTTTTTCTTCAAAACCTCGGAAATTTTTTAATCGGAGTTTGTGAATTTTCATTGGTTTATTTGCAAAAAAAGGTTAACCGTGCAAACGGCTTTTTACACGTCCAAACTTTAGTTTGGCAGGAGTCTAAACTTTAGTTTAGCAGGAGTCCAAACGACGCAAAAGTTTTTAGTTTGGCAGGAGTCCAAACAGTCGTCCTTCCTTCCGTTTGGCAGAGTAGTGATACGCGGCCCCTGTTATTAACCTATCTTTTGGAAGGTTATTTGGACTACCGATTTTGAGGGCCATAAACGAGTTTTCAATTTAAGTTATGGCCCTCTGTCGCGCTTACAGTTTGAGACTTTTTGTAGGTTTATTGGGCGATATTAGAAAAATTCTAAGCGAAACCCTTCCACAACCTTGTCACCTTCAATAATTTTACTCATGTTTATCAATACCAGCTTAACGTGTACAGAGCCTTTTGGTCGCATTTGTTGGTTTTTGCCAAGCGGCCGTTGTAAGTATTCGGCTGGCTTAAAACTGCGTTGGGCAAGAGGATTACCGTTGTAGTCTTCAAATGTTAATTGTAACTCGGGGTAAGGTTGAGGAAACGCCGCATTATTAATAAAGGTGGCCTCAAATTTGAGCGCATCATCTCTATCGGAATGGACTTGGACAACTTTATCGAGCATCTCAAAACTTTCCAAATGTCGCGTTGGCGGCAAAGTGCATAAAAAGGTATAACAAAACCGATCTAGCCAAGGCCTGATGTCAGGATGTTGCAAAACCCTATCACGTTGAAAAAACCACATACCTTGCACCGTCAGCGTCGCAGCTAGGAATATCACCATGATTCCCAAAAAAAAGAATGATTTCCAAGGGCGGCCCCGAGGCGGCTCGTAAATATCTTCTTGGAGCAATTCGGGAATGTCGGCGTCTTGGAAATCTCTGGTAGGCTCCTCATCAACGGGTTGCTCATCAATGCGAAACGATGGCTCAGCCGGCAGCTCAGTGGGCCGTTTAGTGGGCCGTTCAGCGGGCCGCTCAGAGGTGCCTTGTTCAGGCAATTGTTTGAGTAAGTGATTGGTGGCATTAAAAATATGTCGGCAGTGACTGCAACGGACATGTCCCTGAGCAATGTTCAGGTGTGCTGCCGCGACACGAAAAATCGTTTGACAGTGAGGGCATTGTGTGTGCATATTTTGTCAGTGATCAGTTTTTCAGTTTATCAGTTATCAGTTTTTCATTTATAGATATTCAGATAATTATTTAGTCCCCTTTAGGGGACTTTCGCTTTCGGCTGCCAAAGAATTCTTTTTCTGAAAATCTATATCAGTTTTTCAGTTTATCAGTTTATCACTGAACAGTTTTTTAGTGATCAGTATAACAATGATCACAGATCACAGAATTGTTATCAATAATCTCTCCCCAGGTTTCACCTCTCATCCTTAGACATAAGTTTTTAAATACTTGATTTTAGTGATTTAAAAGGGTAGGGCCCACGTAAGATATTCATTAAAAATCAATGCTTTTTTATCCGTTTATTTCGAGTATCCGTTGTACTTATCAGGAATGCACCCGGTATCCAAAAGACTTGTGTATAACGATGAGGGTTTCATATTCAACCCCTTTCGGGGTTGGGGCCTAATTAATTATTAATGATTAATGATTAATGATTAATGATTAATTGTTAATTCCCCGTCGGGGTTGGGGCGTTGGTTCGGTTTTCACCCCCCTGATCACTGTTCACTGATCACTGTTCACTGTTCACTGTTCACTGAAGAAATACGCATCCAATTATCCCGTTCCATCACTTCCGTGATAGCAAAATAAGGCCGATAGGCGGCTATCACGTCGTCCGTTTGTTCTTTGAGAATGCCTGATAATACCAGTGGTGCGCCGTTTTTTAAATGCGCTGCAAAAGTGGCCGCTAATTCTATCAAGGGCGTTGCCAAGATATTGGCGAGCATGCCATCCGCCTTAATCGCTGGTAATTGTTGCGGTAAAACCGCACTAATCGCTGCTTCTACGTGATTTTTTTTAGCATTTTCCTTGGTAGCCAGCAAAGCTTGAGGATCATTATCCACTGCCCAAACATGAGCGGCTGCCAATTTGGCGGCGGTAATGGCTAAAATACCGGAACCGCAGCCATAATCAATGAAAGTTTTGCCCGATAAATCGGTTTGTTTGTCCAGCCATTCCAAGCATAAGGCGGTTGTCGTGTGTGTGCCGGTTCCGAACGCTAAGCCCGGATCAAGTAAAATATTAACGGCTTCTGGATTCGGTGGCGTTTGCCAACTGGGACAAATCCAAACGCGCTCCCCGAATCGCATGGGCCGAAAATCCTCCATCCAGACGCGACTCCATTCCTTATCTTCTAGCGTCTGTAGTTGATAAGGCGGTAGTGGCAAAGGCGCAAGCACCGCTTGCAACTGGCTTTGTAACTCGGCGCTATCGGTATCGTTTTCAAATAAACCGACTATTTGTGTCCGTTCCCAGATGGGCGTGGTATTTAAGGGCGGCTCATACAACGGCTGATTTTCAGCATCTTGCAAAGTGACGGAGATAGCCCCAATGGCGAACAGTCTATCAGAAATGAGTTCAACCGTTTGTGCGTCCGTGTCTAAGATAATTTGTAGCCAAGGCATTTGTGTATTGGTAATTGGTTATTGGTAATTGGTAATTGGTAATAGCGGAGAAATGGGCCCCGGTTTTTCCGTACAAACTTTAGTTTGTACGAGCCAAAGCTGAGGTTTTGGACGGAAAAAGCGCGTCGTCCAAAGCTAAAGCTTTGGACTCCAGCCGAATCTTTGGACTTCAACCGACTTGCCATTCGCTATAATCCAAATTATTTTCTAATATAGAAGATAAGATTTTTAAAAACAAGCAGGAGACATGATGAAAAAAGCACTGATAATGATGCTGTTATTGTCGGCAACCGGTTTTGCTTCGGCAAGTGACATTAAGTTTACGGATGTGATCACCCAGGGAGAATTCGAGGATTTTGTCAAAGAATTTGGAACGGCCCTCGTGTTTAATCCCATGGCACCGGCGGAAACTCTAGGTACTTTTGGGTTTGATGTGTCTGTCGAAACGGTATTCACCGACATCAGCGACGGCAAGGACTACTGGAAAAAGCTCGTTGACGATAACGATCCTTTTTCTTATCTTCCTGTACCACGGCTACACGTCCAAAAAGGTTTGCCGTTTGGGCTAGATGTGGGGGCGATGTATACGAGCGTGCCGGGGAGTAATATCAAATTGTGGGGGGTTGAAGCCAAATATGCCCTTCTTGAAGGCAGTACGCTAATGCCGGCGATTAGCGTCAGGGCGAGTTATAGTAAGCTTCAAGGTATTGACGATATTAACTTGGATACTCAGTCGCTTGATGTTCTTGCCAGTAAGGGTATTTTTATGTTTACGCCGTATGCTGGCGCGTCTGTTATTAGAGTTAACGGCAGTGAGAACTCCGCTCTGGTGGAACTGGATGATGTGAATGAAGTCGGTTATCGGGGATTGGCTGGTATCCAGATTTCGCCTTTGCCGCTATTGGTTATCAATGGCGAAGTTTCAATCGGTGAGACAACGCAAATTGGATTGAAAATAGGATTAAGGTTTTAAATTTGGAAAAAGCAACTACAGGGATTCGTTATAAGAAAGGATTTTAACAAACCGCAACTACAGGGATTCGTTATAAGAAAGGATTTTAACAAACCGCAACTACAGGCCGATTCGTTATAATAACGGATTAAAAGCAACTACAGGGATTCGTTATAAGTACTGAAGCATAAATTTTAGGGTATTTTAAGAGAAGCCAATATCGAAGGGGCAACCATAAAGGATTGCCCCTACATGACACGACGGTTCGTAGGGGCAATCCCACGTGCAAAGCCCCTTTTGATTCCTGCAAAATACCTGATAATATGTGCTTCGGTACTTAATAACGGATTTCTAAAAAACGCAACGACAGGCCGATTCGTTATAATAACAGATTAAAAAAAACCGCAACGACAGGCCGATTAGTTATGTTATAGTTATTGATGATTTATCATCCTTTTTTATAACGAATCCTTGTAGTTGTTGTTTTAATCCTTTCTTATAACGAATCCTTGTAGTAGTTGCTTTTAATCCTTTCTTATAACGAATCCTTGTAGTTGTTGCTTTTAATCCTTTCTTATAACGAATCCTTGTAGTAGTTGCTTTTAATCCTTTATTATAACGAATCCTTGTAGTTGTTGCTTTTAATCCTTTATTATAACGAATCCTTGTAGTTGCTTTTATAACGAATCCTAGTAGTTGTTGACGACTTCCCCCATTACCGAGGAACAAAAATGCCCATCAAGCGAGTACTCTCAACCGGCAAAGTCCCAGTCAAAATCTACACAGACGACATTGAACCAGAAGCCGAACAACAATTGCGCGAACTATCGACTTTGCCATTTATCCACAAATACGTCGCTGCCATGCCAGACGTACACGCTGGCATAGGCGCAACCATCGGCTCAGTTATTCCCACCAAAGGCGCAATCATCCCAGCCGCCGTCGGAGTCGATCTGGGCTGCGGCATGTCCGCCGTCCAATTATCGTTAAAGGCCTGCGATTTACCAGATAACTTATATAACATTAGGGATCAAATTGAACAAACCGTCCCAGTCGGCTTTGCTATGCACCAACAACCCACTATCGAGCCAACAGTCCTCAACAAAATGGGCGAACAATTGGAAATACTCCTGCAAAAACATCCTGCCCTGATCAAAATGAAAAAACATTTCGAGGAATGGCGATTACAAGTGGGCACCTTAGGCGGAGGCAACCATTTCATCGAAATGTGCCTTGATGAAACCCAAAATGTTTGGGTGATGTTACACTCAGGCAGCCGCGGCGTGGGCAACACCATCGGCCGTTATTTCATCGCACTGGCTAAAAAAGACATGGAAAAATGGTTTATCAATCTTCCAAACAACGACTTAGCTTATTTTCCACAAGGCACCGAACACTTTGACGATTACTGGCAAGCCGTCTTATGGGCCCAAGAATACGCCCTGATTAATCGCCAAGAAATGATGCGCTTGATTTTGGACACGCTCACTCGTGTTGATTTACCAGCCTTTGAAGTAGTGGGTGAAGCCATCAGTTGCCATCACAACTACGTCACGTTAGAAAATCACTACAAATCGAATATCTTTTTAACGAGAAAAGGCGCGATTAGTGCAAGAGAAGGACAATGGGGCATCATTCCCGGCAGCATGGGCACCAAATCTTATATTGTTAAAGGCAAAGGCAATCGGGAAAGCTTCTGCTCATGCAGCCACGGTGCTGGCCGTCGGATGGGCCGCAAAGAAGCTAAACGCCGCTTTAGCACCGAAGATATGATCGCGCAAACACAAGGAGTAGAATGTCGCAAAGATGAAAATGTGATTGATGAAATCCCTGCTGCTTACAAACCCATTGAAGAAGTTATGGAAAATCAAAATGACTTGGTAGAAATTGTCCACACCTTAAAACAAGTGGTTTGTATTAAAGGCTAATAGCGTTTTTCAGCGTTTGTAGTAGTCGCTTTAGCGACTGAGTTCGTCGTAGCCGCGAGATGAATTAAGGGCCATAAAATAATTTGAAAGCATCCAAAGTATTTTATGGCCCCCAAACAAGATTGCCTATAATTACCCTGTAAAATGTGAGTGTATAACCTCGTCACATTAAGTCATTCCGTTTGTAGTAGTCGTTTGTAGTAGTCGCTTTAGCGACTGAGTTTGTAGTAGCCGTTTGTAGTAGTCGCTTTAGCGACTGAGTTTGTAGTAGCCGCGAGATGAATTAAAGGCCTTATGTGAATTTGAAAGCATCTAAAGTATTTTATGGCCCCCAAACAAGATTACACGGAATTTGCATATTAAATGTAAGTAAATTAAGTCGCTAAAGCGACTACTACAAACTTACAAATTAAGTCGCTAAAGCGACTACTACAAACTTATAAATTAAGTCGCTAAAGCGACTACTACAAACAAGCAAGATTAAGTCGCTAAAGCGACTACTACAAACTTATAAATTAAGTCGCTAAAGCGACTACTACAAACACTACAAACGATTAAGTCGCTAAAGCGACTACTACAAACTTATAGTTTTGGACTCCAGTTAAAGTTATGTTTAACAATATATCAATATAGAAGTGTGATTTGTATGTTATTAGAGGTTGGATTTGTAGTTGGTGTCTATATTGGAGTAAGGCGGTTTGAGCATTGCCGTAAAAACGCAAACAGTATGGGTTCTCAATCCATAGCTCAAGCTTCTAGGAGAAAGGCCGTTGCCAAGGAAAGTAGAACAAGTAGAACTGTTAAACCCCTCAAAAAGCTTGAGGGTTTTCAACAAGGTGCGGGTGTTAATGAAACTAAACATAAGCACTATTTAAAACTGAGTACTGTTGCTATGGGTTTGGCTGCCATAAGACAAGTTAACACACCCTTATATTTTTTAAGTCTAGGTGCTATTACTTATATCACTCTACCGATTCTTAAACAATCAGAAAAATCGCTGATTAAAGAGCGAAGAATTGATGGGTATGTACTTGATTTGATAGTCATTATCATGGCATTGGGTACCGGACAACATTTTGCGGCCGCTGTCGGTGCTTGGTTTTATCACCTTGGTAAAACACTTCTGCAAAAAACCCAAAAGCACTCTGAACAAATGCTCGTCAATGTTTTTGATCAACAGCCCCATTTTGTATGGATTTTGAAAGATGAGGTTGAAATTGAAATGCCATTGGCGGAAGTCCATATTAACGATATCGTTGTTGTTAATACGGCCGAGGTGATTCCAATTGATGGTATTATTAATAAGGGCATAGCGACAATTGATCAACATGCTTTAACCGGAGAATTTCAGCCGGCCGAAAAAGGGGTAGGCGATCATGTGTTTGCTTCGACGATAGTGATTGCCGGAAAAATCTATGTGAGAGTTGAAAAAGCCGGAAGCGATACCACGATTTCTAAAATTGGTAATATTTTAAGCCGTTCGGCCAATTTTAAAACCCGCGTACAGTCAAGAGGAGAAGAATTGGCTGACAAGGCCGTTATGCCTTTATTATTTATGGGGATATTAGCACTACCTATATTAGGGCCAGTGGGTGCAACGGCCGTTATTAATAGTAGTTTTGGAGGCAGAATTAGAGTTCTTGCACCACTTGGGACGCTTAACCATATCAATTTAGCCTCTCATAAAGGTATTCTTATCAAAGATGGCCGCGCCATTGAATTTTTGAGTAAGGTAGATACGATACTCTTTGATAAAACGGGGACTCTGACTTCGGCCCAACCAGAAGTTGGACAAATCATTACTTGTAACGGATATCAGGAAGATGAGATACTCAGATACGCCGCCACTGCTGAACGTAAACTGGCACATCCTATCGCCAAAGCGATTGTTAACAAAGCCAAGGAATCTAATCTGAATTTGCTAAACATAGATGATTCCAAGTACCAGATAGGTTATGGTATTAAAGTCAATCTGGACAACAAGATTATTCGAGTGGGTAGTATTCGTTTTATGGCAATGGAAGGAATTGCCATCGAAAGGACAGAAGCCATGGAAAATTTCCATGCCGAAGGTCATTCTTTGGTGATGGTTGCTGTCAATCATCAACTGGGTGGAGTTATCAAAATACAGGCTTCTGTGCGTTCCGAAGTCAAAAACATTATAAATGGCTTACGCCAGCGCGGAATCAAGCAGCTCGCCATTGTGTCTGGCGATCATAAACAACCCACCCAGTCTTTGGCGGAATCTCTAGGTATGGATAGTTACTTTTATGATATTCTTCCTGAGGATAAAGCCAATATTGTTGAGCAGTTGCAGAAAGAAGGTAAGTCGGTGTGTTTTGTTGGGGACGGCATCAATGATGCTATTGCCATGAAAAAGGCTAATATTTCCATTTCCTTAGCGGGAGCCTCAAGCATTGCGACTGATATTGCACAAGTGATTTTAATGGACGGTAGCTTGTCCAACCTTTGTTATTTATTTGATATTTCAAAAAATTTGGATAGCAATTTGCACAACAGTTTTAATATTACGCTTTTGCCTGGAGTAATAAACATAGCAAGTGCTTTTTTGTTACATTCAGGGATCACTACTTCAATTATCATCAATAATGTTGCCTTTCTGGTGGGGATGGTTAATGTGATGCGCTCCTCGAAACAACTTAAAGATGAGAACTCTGAAGCTCGATAACGTTTTTTATAAACCTAAACAATAACTACAAGGATTGTATATAAAAAAGGATTTCTTTGCTTAGATAAGAGAATGAACTCATTCGATAATATTTTAGCTTTGTTGCATGAAATAAAATTGTTCCGAAGAAAGCATTGCGATATTGTGACAAATCGATAGTGATTTTATGTTCGTTTCTAAAATCCCTTCATAAGCATACAATCTTGTAGTTATTATTGTCAGACTAAAAATTTGCTCATCGACTGAATAGAGTGTGACTACAATTGAGCCATGAGGTTAGCTTGCGACAGCCCACTGGCGTTTCTGGAAGGAGATTGGTTAGTTTAGTTCACTTTGATTTGGAAATAAAATTATGAATTCTAGTTTGACTATTTTTTGTCATGCTTTAGGTGGTTCATATACTGATAAAGGACCACTTTATAACAACATAACTACCGAAAAATAGGGATATTATGCTTCGAGAGATTTTGTCATTTCAAAACGAGGTGATCTTGTTGTTTTACCGCCCAACGAAGATTCTCTTCAATCAACCCAAGTCTTATCCATTTTAAATGAAATCGGTTTAGGAATTCGCAAAGAAGATGTTTTATTTATCGAATATGGTTATGAAGGGATATATGATCCCAATCAGGATATCAAAACCTTAAAAAAAATTTCTGGTTTTAATAGCTATGCGGTTAATGCTTTTTCAGGAAGGGCACTTTTACCTCATTATATTTCCAATGTGACTCACTCATCGATCAATTCTCCTCATCCAAGGATAGTAGAAATTGCCGATAACAAAGTGTTCTTTCAAACGATAACTTCAAATTATATTGCTGAAGGTTTCGTGGTTAATCATTTTGAAGAAGCCGAACCTTTTTTTAGGAAATTAACTGAAAAGTCAATCATAAAAACGGCTAAAAGTGCTTCTGGCGTTTCAGCTTTTTTTATTTCTCCGGATGATTGTTCTGGAATGAATGAGGCTTTTAATTGTTTAACTGAAGGTAATATATTTGTTTTGCAAAGATACTATCCTCATCAGTTGTCTCCTTCTGTCACGTTGGAAATCTCGGAAAATGGTCAAATTGTTCCGCTCTTTATTTCGGAACAATTGCTTTCAAACTCTTCGAGTGGCATTCCGGTTCACGAAGGCAATATTTATCCGGTTAATTTACCAGTTCTGATCAAAGATTTTTTGCTCAAAGCGTCTATTAAAATTGTGAAATCTATTTGTCTATTAGGTTATCATGGGTATATTGGCGTTGATTGGATTCTTTCCCTAAGCGGTGAATCTGGTTGGTATGGAAAAGCGGTGGAGGTGAATGCAAGAATAACTGCACCTACATATCCTTTTATCGCTATGAAAAGACTTGGTGCCAAATCTTTTTGCATAAAAAATAGTCGTTTGCCGAAAAAGATAACGGCTGACGAAGTCAGACATAAAATTGATCCCATTTTCTGGCATCCAGAAACGAAAGAAGGTGTTTTTTTCTATAATTTCAACCCGTTAACTGGGAAAATGATTATTGCTGGCTTTTCAAATCAGAGAGAAAAAACGCTTGAGTTGGTTGACGAAGTTGAAAAATGTTTCAGTTAATCTTAATTCTATCCCGCATCGGCTCACGAGTCGCCGCGGCCTTTATCAAGCTGGGCACATCACCACTTTAAGCAATTCCGTTTGAATTCCGTTTGTAGTAGTCGCTTTAGCGACTGAGTTTGTAGTCACTTTAGCCTAGCCGTTTGTAGTAGTCGCTTTAGCGACTGAGTTTGTAGTCACTTTAGCCTAGCCGTTTGTAGTAGTCGCTTTAGCGACTGAGTTCGTAGTAGCCGCGAGATGAATTAAAGGCCTTATGTGAATTTGAAAACATCCAAAGTATTTTATGGCCCCCAAACAAGATTACACGGAATTGGCATATTAAATGTCAGTCAATTAAGTCGCTAAAGCGACTACTACAAACCAGATTAAGTCGCTGAAGCGACTACTACAAACAAGCAAGATTAAGTCGCTAAAGCGACTACTACAAACTTATAACTTTAGCGATTGGCGTTTTGCTAGTTCTTCATCTTTACCCTATAATATTAATTTATGATTGATAGGAATTTTTATATCAATCAACTCAAATCAATAATTCGTTCTGAAGGCAAACGGATAGTTTTCCTGAGAAAGGGATAGTATCCGTCACGTCACTATTATGACTATCATGCACCCCTATCAACGAGATTTTTTAGATTTTGCCATTGCCCAAAATGTCTTACGTTTTGGCAACTTTACCTTGAAATCTGGGCGGCAAAGTCCGTATTTTTTTAACATTGGCTTATTTAATACCGGCAAAGCCCTCGCCCAGTTGGGGCGTTTTTACGCCAAAACCATACAACGCTCTGGAATAGACTTTAATGTGCTATTTGGGCCCGCCTACAAAGGTATTCCTATCGCAACGTCGGCCGCCATTGCCTTAGCGGATCATTATCATTGCCACATTCCCTACTGTTTCAATCGCAAGGAAGTTAAAGATCATGGTGAAGGTGGGGCCATTGTTGGCGCTGCTTTAAAAGGTAGAATTTTGTTGGTTGACGATGTGATCAGTGCCGGGACTGCGATACGCGAAACGGTACAGCTCATTGAGGAAGCGGGGGCACAACTGGTGGGCGTAGTGATAGCCCTTAACCGTCAAGAGCGTGGACAAACAGAACTTTCAGCGATTGAAGAAGTTGAACAAACTTATGGTATTCGGGTGGCAAGTATTGTTAATTTAGATAATTTAATCAGTTACCTCGAACAGCAGCCTGATAAACAAGAGACGTTGGCAGCTATTCAGGACTATCGTGGAAAATATGGCGTTAAGCCGAAAGAAATCAGAACCTAGAGGTTAGGAGACCGGTGCTAGGGAAAGCGGAATAAAACGAAAAAAGAAGGGCCGGGAACGCTCTAGCCTAACGTCCCCAGCCCGGGTGAGACACTGCTGTATTTTTCCGATTCATTTATGTTAACAAATCCTAACGAATACTAACAAACGTTAACAATAGCTCCCGTTAGAGAGGGTGAATCTACCAAAGACCTAATGAAGATTCCTCTAGCTCCATTGAGATCGCGGTCAAGTGTTATTCCACCTGAACTGATTACTCTTGATCCGCCTACGTTTTTGATTTCGCCGGTCCAACTGACTGTCTTGCTGGTATAGGCTTCGCAAACATCAATTACTTTTTTACCAAACTCAAGGGCTTTGTTTTTTAAGCGAACCTTGAATTGATAGTGTGCCCATGTCAGCATAGCTCTGACAGTCTTTGAACGGAGTTTGCGAGCGGATTTTCCAATCATTTGGCTAGTTTCAAACGTAGGTAACAGAATCACATCAAAGTTATCCACTAAAAAACGTGCGGTCTTAAAGTGGATTTCCTTGATAAGATTTTTGATTTTCTTTCTGATTTTAGCTTGGGCTCTTTTCATCTCCCGCTTAGCCTTACCTGTGGCCTTGCTGGTACGAGAAATCAAATTGTCCAAATGATAACAAAAACGTTGAATACGCCCAAAGTCGTCATAACCAATTTGCCCTGCTAGGTGTTCAGAATAAAATGATTGAAATGTTCGTACTCCCGGATCAAGAGCAACCACACGCCCTTGGTTCTCGGCTACGTGGGTTATTTTTTTTTGGGGTACGGACAAAAACCATTCATGATACTGATAAACTAAACGGCTGTCTAATGGTGTTTCTGGCAACGGCTCGCTATAGCGTAAGCCTTGGCCTGATATGGTCGGGTAAATCCCCTCATCTTTATTAATAGCGGACTTAGGAATATAACAAGATTGCATTGGTGCTTTGCGACTTCTAAATCTCGGATTTCCTTTGGCTTTCCAATAGGCTTGGTGCGCTTCTCTCACTGCAATCGCTTTGATTTGGAAAGGCACCGGCCCACACCATTTAGGGAGTTGTTTCAACAAGTCCTTTTTTATGTCCATCCAAGATGGCGAGAAATTGATGCAAGAACGAAGGTAATCAATGGTTTGATTGAACACATAGCGACTGCAATCCTGCCATTTTTTAAATATCTGCCTCTGCTTTAGGGTTGGATAAAGCTTGATGGACTTGGTTCTTGTAATTTCATCGTGAGTGCATCCTTTATTTGAAAACATGGAGGATGCTGAGAAGATCATTGGTAAGCTCTTGCTCTGGGGAAAGATTAGTTTGCTTGAGAACCACGATTTTCCCAGCGTTTTGTTGGATAACCCATTCGATGAGCTCAAATCCAAAACGTGCGAGGCGGTCTTTATGGGCAACCACAACTTCGAGTTTATCTCCTCGCATTGCTCGTCCCAATAGGGATTTAAGCCCTTTACGCTTGTAGTTGAGGTAGCGAACAATGTTTTTGACGATTTCAGCTTCTGGGTATCTTGCCCGCATGAATTCAACTTGTCTGGCAAGGTCATCTCGCTGTTTTGGACTTGAGACACGACAATAACAGATGGTGTTTGTTTGTTTTTCCAAACCGAGGTAGGACTCAACGTTATATCGCCGGTATCCTGACTTGGTACGAAAAGACTCAATGTTAAACTCAGCCCCTTATGTCGCCATAAGGGACTGGTCTTCAGAACCGTGCGTGAAAGTTTCCCCTCACACGGCTCCCCCCAAGTGGTCTTACTCAGTG
>Ga0190315_1000052_pt1 | contig 69078 bp, 50 predicted proteins | sample 48701101_MG_FD_161673 | JGI IMG/M metagenome (GOLD analysis project Ga0190315, IMG submission 161673) | Hydrothermal vent sediment bacterial communities from Southern Trench, Guaymas Basin, Mexico - 4870-11-0-1_MG | ecosystem: Environmental > Aquatic > Marine > Hydrothermal vents > Sediment ...
TGGGTATATTATTTTCACACTCCTTCCTTAGGGCACTTGAGCTTTGAGCCATGAGCCCCCGCTACTGGCGTTCGTTCCAAACTTGATCATCAAGAATAAGTTATCGAAATTTTCGATTAATCAATTGTTTGAGAATAATTAATTGATAAAACCAGCTTTTTTAACGATTAAACCCTTAATATTAATACGTCAATAACCAAAAATTGTGGGCCATAAAGTGAAATGAGCCAGTCAAGATTTTTTAACGGATTGAAAATCAAGTTATTATAAATAACTCTTTGATAGAATTAATAAATCTATAACTCACTGAAATTTAAAGTCGAACTCACGTTACTAGGACTTACGCATTGACAGATGACAAATTTTATGCTCCTTTTCAAATACAAGGCTTTTCAAATACAAGGCATTACAAATTTGGCGTTTTTGCTCAATTTTGACAGATTTAGTCGTTGGTAAAATTTTTATAACCCGATGTCTCATGAAAACAAAAAATGGAGTTTGTAAAGGCGTAAGTCCTGAGTACTTTGGTGACAGGGATAAATGGGCTATCGAACTTTTTGGACTTGACTCGGATTTCTATAGATGTTCAGAAAAGAAAAATATTTGGGGCTAAACCTACGGGGTTTCCAAAACCCGGTAGGTTTTTAACTGAAATTATTTATCTGAACACCTATAGATATTCAGATAATTGTTATTAGAGTGTATGCCTCACTTGGAACGCTGAATCATCTGAACCTCGCCGCTCATAAAGGTATCCTAGTTAAAGATGGACGCGCCATTGAATATCTCACTGAAGTCGATACGGTACTGTTCGATAAAACAGGCACTTTAACCCAAGAAGAACCGGAAGTTGGGCAAGTGATTATTTGTGATAATTACGGAAAAGCCGAAGTGTTAAGATACGCCGCGGCGGCGGAGTATAAACTCGCCCATCCCATCGCGAGGGCCATCCTCAAAAAAGCCAAGGAGTCCAATCTCATCTTGCCGGACATAAAAGACGCTCAATACCAAATGGGTTATGGTATTACGGTCACGCTTGAAAACCGACTCATCCGCGTAGGTAGTATTCGCTTTATGACAATGGAACGGATCGCTATTCCTGAAGCCATGGCTGAAGCCATAGCGCATTCTCATAGCGAAGGCCATTCACTGGTGATGGTGGCAATCAATGATCGCCTCGTTGGCGCGATTGAGATGCAAGCGTCAGTGCGCCCCGAAGCCAAACTAATTATAGAAGGATTACGTCAGCGTGGTATTAAACATATTGCTATTGTATCAGGGGATCATAAGCAGCCGACACAAAAATTGGCCGAAGAATTGAATTTGGATAGTTACTTCCACGATATTCTTCCAGAAAAGAAAGCCGATATTGTCGAACAATTACAGAAACAAGGTCGATCAGTGTGTTTTGTGGGAGATGGTATTAATGATGCGATTGCGCTAACAAAAGCGAATGTTTCAATTTCTCTGGGTGGAGCAGCATCCATTGCCACCGATATGGCGCAAGTGGTATTAATGGATGGCAGTTTATCTCGCTTGTGTGATCTTTTTGATATTTCAAAAAGTTTGGATGTTAATTTGCGTCGCAGTTTCCTTTCAGTGATTGTACCTAGTGTCATTAACCTAACTGGTATTTTCCTACTACACTTTGGGCTTTTAAGTGTCATTCTCATTGCCAATGCAGCCAACGCAGTTGGTGTAGGTAATGCAATAAGTCCCTTACTAAAATTAGAAAAAGAAACGACTGGAAAAACCAAAGTGAGTCATAAGCGAGATAAACAATTATTATAATTATAGAGATGAGAGTAAGCGCAACCGCCAGCAAAGAAAATATCCAAACCATTATTAAGTACCGAAGCATAAGTTTTCAGGTATTTTAAATACCAAAATCCCCCACACTGGTTTCGACAAGCTCAACAACCGCCACAGATTGTAAAAACAGGGGGGTACTTTCCGCAAAATCCCGGTTTATTTGTGCTTCACTACTTAATGGTTAGCGGATAGAACTTTCGTTACACCCACTAGAATTGCCTGTTGTTTGTGGTGGGTGCCACACTGCCGCTACTAAACACTCAAAAATGATGGTGTCCACCACTATTAATCGTGCTATACTTTTCTTTTTAACTATTGACTACCAAAGCCTATGAACGATTCTCCGTTCCGTTATGTACAAGGGTTTAGTAATATCATGCCTGCATCTATGCGGCATTCCCTTGAAGAATCCTACTACACCGCTTCACATATAGTATTCGAGCAAGCAAGTAACCAGCAGAAAAAAATCATTGAATGGTTTGCCAAAAATGCGTTAACACTAGCAATCCACGATCCACTGCGTATACTGAGCATTGGTTCTGGCCCGGGCATTCTTGACAAAAAACTTATCCCGTTGTTCCAACCACTTGTTTCACAAATACATTATGTAGGTATTGATCCCAACCAGGAAGCATGTATCCTCTTTGAGGAAAATGTCAGCTCGCTACAGACCCAAAATGTTAGTATTAGTGCCCATGTCACTCAACTTGAAAATTATGAAACCGAACAACGGTTTGATTTAACTCTTATGGTGCATGTACTCTACTATTTTTCCAACCCTTACCTTCCCATTTTGACTTCATATAACCTACTTAAGCCGAAAGGAAAAGCTGTCATCGTTGTTGCCTTGGATGATGCGCTCAACTCTTTCTTTAAAGAAGTATGGCGTTCAATGTGTGGGTACCAACCTTGCCTTAGCCCAACCGTTGAGAGCATTCTTTTGGAAAGAGAAATCTCTTATGAAAAATACTCAATATTGGCACAAATCAACGTGACAGAATGTTTTATTCAAGGAAGTGAGGTAGGAGAACAATTGTTGAGTTTTATTTTCCATTCTGATATACGAAAAATGCCGGCTTCAAACAAAAGAGAACTGACTGACTACTTGGTATCGATGTCGTACCAAGAAAATGGAAAGTTGTACGTTCCACACCCGGCGGATATCTACATTATGGAAAAAACGTTTTAAACGTGCGTGCGTAAACCTTGGTGTAGAAGCCTTACCACCTATCAGTTTTTAAATGGTTGGCGCGATTGATATGCAAGCGTCAGTGCGCCCCGAAGCCAAACTAATTATAGAAGGATTGCGTCAGCGGGGTATTAAACATATTGCTATTGTATCAGGGGATCATAAGCAACCGACCCAAAAATTGCCCGAAGAATTGATTATTTTTACGATATTCTTCCAGAAAAAAAGGCTGAGATTGTCGAACAGCTACAGAAACAGGGTCAATCAGTGTGTTTTGTGGGAGATGGTATTAATGATGCGATTGCTTTGAAAAAGGCAAATGTTTCAGTTTCTTTGGGTGGGGCTTCGTCCATTGCCACCGATATGGCGCAAGTGGTGTTAATGGACGGTAGTTTGTCCCATTTGTGTGATCTTTTTGATATTTCAAAAAGTTTGGATGTTAATTTGCGTCGCAGCTTTCTCTCAGTGATTGTACCTAGTGTCACTAACCTAACTGGTATTTTCCTACTACACTTTGGGCTTTTAAGTGTCATTCTCATTGCCAATGCAGCCAACGCAGTTGGTGTAGGTAATGCAATAAGTCCCTTACTAAAATTAGAAAAAGAAACGACTGGAAAAACAAAAATAAGGGATTAGTAAACAATGAGTAACAAACTTTGGCTCGCACCATACACACGTTCAAAACACCAACTGTCAATGGCTTTTGGTGTCAATGATCTCCGTTTTTCAACATCATATTGGTATAACGATGTCGATCTGATCGAACTGGAGCATCGGTTTGGCGTTGACTACATGGGAAAAATTTATTTTCACATCATCGCCTTTGAAGCCAACAAGTTGACTAGCTTGAAACCCGATACCTTTGATTTAGGCCCCTTCAAACAATATCACACACAGGAATTTGAGGAACTTTGGCTGACTATTCAAAGAAATGTCTGGGCACAATGGCGATATGAGAACAATCTTCCTCATTATGGCGGCCCCCGTTTTTTCAGTCAGCCTACAAAACCCGTTTTGAATGCCCTTCAGATAGAAGATAACAATGCGATGATCAAGTTTTTGATGGTTAGCCCAAAGTGCTTGGGGATAAACGCCTGAGCTAAAAGCTCAAGGAGGCTTTTGCAGACTAACTCCTTCCTGCGTGCGAGTGCCCTTTAGGGAGTTGCGGCTAAACAAAATACCCACACAAAATGATCGAGCCCAAGTTTTTTGAAAAAACGTGATTTCTCAATGGGTATATTATTTTCACACTCCTTCCTTAGGGCACTTGAGCTTTGAGCCATGAGCCCCCGCTACTGGCGTTCGTTCCAAACTTGATCATCAAGAATAAGTTATCGAAATTTTCGATTAATCAATTGCTTGAGAATAATTAATTGATAAAACCAGCTTTTTTAACGATTAAACCCTTAATATTAATACGTCAATAACCGAAAATTGTGGGCCATAAAGTGAAATGAGCAAATGAACAAATTCTCCCTTGGAAAATCAAATCAAAGAGAAGAAAGCTATTCAATCAGCAAATGTTTTGAGAAGAAATGTATGAGCGTGATTTTAGGCTTAGCAAATAAAATCCATTATTATATACAATCCTTGTGCATTGTCAGACTAAAAACTTGATCATCGAGTGAACACCTATAACGTGAGTTCGACTTTAAATCTCAATGAGTTATAAAATCAGTCGTTAGATCAATTATTTAGTTATAATGACTTAATTATCAATCAGTTTTAAAAAAAACCATAATCTGTACTGGTTCATTCCAGTTGAAGGCCCACAAATAAGGGTTATTAACTTATTAAAAAATGTCTTTTTAATCAATTAATTTTGATTAATAGATGATTTATACTCTCCACCGTTACAATTTGCGCTTTGGTCTTTTGAAAAAAGCCCCGAGGTTAGTCACCTTTAGGTGACTTAAACTTTCAGACATGTTGGCTGTTAAATTAAAAAAAAGCGCAATTTGTGCCGGTGCGAAGTATATATAACTTATTGAAAAGTCGAACTCACGTTTATATTAACAGACTTAATTGAGAAATCCGATTTTTTGGACTTGACTCGGATTTTTATTAACTGGCAAATGTTTGCTATCTGACTCGCAAACAATGAACACTAAACAAGTCAGCAGAATCCATCCACACTTGCTCAGGCTGAAAACCCGCTTTATTGGCAAGATTCTGAAATTGTGTCACCGTGTATTTGTAAGAGTTTTCAGTGTGGATACTCTCGCCTTCTGCAAATTCAAAAGTCTGCCCACCCACCTGGACTTCATGTGGCGTATTGCTGACTAAGTGCATCTCCACCCGTCCTTGCGGTTCATTATAAAAAGCATTGTGTTCAAAACGTGACAAATCAAAGTCGGCCTCTAATTCACGATTGATGCGTGTCAGCAAATTAAGATTAAAAGCGGCCGTGACACCGGCCGCATCATTATAAGCCGCGTTGAGACGTTGAGGTTCTTTTTTGATATCCACCCCAATGAGTAAGGTACTGTCTTGCCCCAAGAATTCAGCCACTCGTTGCAACAATGCTTGAGCCTGAGGGGGATCAAAATTACCAATACTCGAACCCGGAAAAAAAGCCGCTTTGGGTTTATCATCAGGACTATAGGGCAAATGAAAATGCTCCGAATAATCCGCACAAGTGGCATGAATTTCTAAATCAGGATAATCGGTAGCAAGGACTTGCGCCGATTTTAACAAATGTTCCTTGGAAATGTCGATTGGCATATAAGCCGCCGGTTGCAGCGCGTCAAGCAACAAACGGATTTTTTGGCTGCTGCCACTACCCAACTCCACCAACAAACACTCGTTTCCCAACAATGACACCATTTCTTCTCCGTCTTCCTTGATAATCCCTATTTCGGCACGAGTTGGGTAATATTCCGGTAATTCTGTGATTTGATCAAACAGTTGTGAACCATATTCATCATAAAAAAATTTCGGCGGAATCGCCTTAGGCTGGCAAGATAAGCCTTTCAAAACTTCTTCTTTTATATCCGCTAATGGCGGATGAAGATCATAAAAATGTAGAGTCGGTGCGTTCATAAATCCTCCGCCAGACGAAATCCGTTAAACTGCCAACGTTCATGGGGATAGAAAAAATTGCGGTAAGTGGGGTGAATGTGATCATCAGGAGTCGCACAAGAACCGCCTCGTAAAACCAATTGGTTACACATAAATTTACCATTAGATCGCAATTTTGTTGTTAAATATTGACATTATTTATAAATGTCAATAAATCCGAACACGGGAACGATCAACCCATTATCCCCTCGCTGTCGCTTGGGGTTACTTAGCTCGAACCCATTTTTTTGACGTGGAAGGCTAACCACTCTCAAGCTTTTAATATTATTATTAGACTTTACATTTTTATTAATGTAAAGTTTTTGTAGGTGAAGGTGATCGTTACGGGATGTTATAAAATATCCCGTAAAAATTTTGTATGTATTCCTTATTTAGGTATTTTGGTAAGGCCTAGTACAGAAAAACGAAAATTTTCAGACTACCCCTTAGTACAACGGATTAGGAGATTAAACGGATTGTTATGATTTGGAATAAGTTTTGGGGTGATAAAACCGGTGTTTTCCAAGAGCCGCTTTTGAGGAGTCACTCCCATAAGTTTATCAATCTTATCAATCAATCCGTTTATTCCTAAAAGAAGTTGTACTAATGGGTGGAATGGGATACTGTACTAGTACTCTGTCAACATTGTTTTGACCGGTAAAATACTCAATAATCCCTCCAAACTATACTAAATTAAAATTGAAAATGACAAAGTCTAACTCATCAGGATAAAAAAAATGGTACAAATATTTGGTGAATTTAGTGATAGCCCAACCAATACTCACGAATACTTGACAATGGGATTTTCGCCCAATTCTATCCCTCTCCAACAGCGATGGCGAAACAATGGACTCTCGGCTGATTTTTTAGCCGACTACTTGACAAATTTCTTTCCATACAGTGATGATAATGATCCCCCTAGCATTGAAAGGCGAGAAGAAATCAAAGGAGCAGTCAGCTACATTGCCAACGAATTGTTGGAAAATGCCATGAAGTTCAATGAGAATACTTCTCAATACCCTGTGAGTCTTCAATTCCAATTGCATGATGACCACTTGATATTACGCGCCACTAACAGTCTTCCTAAAAAAAATGTAGAAGGCTTTCAGTTGTTTATACAGGAGTTGCTTAATTCTAACCCAGATGAATTATATGTTCGTCAGATGGTACGCGCTCGGGAAAATGATAGCAATAGGAGTTCTGGGTTAGGCTTGCTGACGATGAAGGATGATTACAAGGCAAAACTCGGTTGGAAATTTGAGACTGTCCAACAAAACCCAGGAGTGGTTGTTGTGACTACAGCGGTACAATTATCAGTTATCAGTGAACAGTTCTTCAGTGATCTGTTATGAGTGATCAGTTATTCAGTTATGAGTGTTCAGTGATTCAGTTATCAATTAGAGAACGATCACTTTATACTGAAAAGAACGAACACTTTTCACAGTTCACTGAAAAGGAGAAGAATTTATGGAAATTACAACCAAAGAGTACAGCGTCAAGTACGATGCCCAGACGGCTACCATTCATTGGCAAGGAGCCATGCGACTGAGTGACAAGGAGTATGAACCCATCAAGCAATTGTTGAACAAAGTGGCGGCACTTGAATTGCCGCAGATTACACTTGACTTACGGAAACTCCAAGCACTCAATAGCTCAGGTATCACCACGCTGGGAAAATTTATACTCAGCCTGAATGATAAAAAAACGACCCAGTTGCTCATACAAGCTTCCAAAAAAATTGCTTGGCAAAAGAGATCAGTGGTGAATTTTAAACGGTTGATGCGCCGCCATTTGCAGGTTGAATGGGAATAAGCCGTTAAGTACCTGTGCATAAATAATCGGGTATTTCGAATTAAGTCGCTAAAGCGACTACTACAAACGCCCAATTGAAATCAAAACCGATAATCCAGTTGTAGATAAAACGCCCGCCGTATTTCGTCGGGAAGTTCAACATTGCCACTGAGTCCGATACCAAACTCAGGATGTTGATTATCAAAGAGATTTCTCGCCCCCAAACTCAAATCTAAATTGGGTCGCGGTTTCCAGCCTAAACGGACATCAAAACGGGTATAATGGGGTGTGTTTTGATTAGGAACATTGTCCACGTAGTACAAAGCGGTATCGAATTCCAAATGATGTGGCAAACTCAAAAGTGAACGCAGCGTCGCTTGATGATGAGGCGTGTCGCCTTCTTCCGTTTCGCCAACCACAGAGCGACTGGTGGGCTGCAGATGCAATTGCACATCCGTATAATTATAGGTAGCAATCACTCGCCAATCTTTGCTAACTTGCCAGTGTGCCGCCATTTCTAGCCCGTACACTTCTCCCGTCATTTGATTATCCCATCTCGCTCTCAAAGTGGGCGGTGGTGGGAATGGCTCAAAACCGATCTGTTCATTTGTGCGGAGTTTTTCATACTCGTCATAAAACAGAGCCGTGTCTAAAAGAAAGTGATCGGAGGGAGTCAAGCGATAACCCAATTCGTAAGAAGTCAATACTTCTGACTGAAAATCACGATTTCCTGAGACAACAAATCTGAAATCACCCAACCGCACATGATTTTCAGAATCTTCATCGTAACGCGACGGAGTACGCACCGCCCGTGAAACGGCCGCCCAAGCACTATGTTTGTCATGCGGTGTCCACAACAAGCGAGCGGTGGGCTGATATTCAAAGCCCATATATTCATTATGTTCAAACTTGGAGCCTAATGTGAGTCGGAGCAAATCTCCCCCAGCCTTCCTTTGCGAAAGGGGGGTAGATTGAGTTTCCTCTCTTTGCAAAAGAGGGAATGATGGCGTTTCCTTTCTTTGCGAAAGACTACCCGACGGCCTTTTTTCCCGTTGTGAAAGACGGCCCGACGGCCTTCCCCCCCTTGGTAAAAGGGGGAAGGGGGGAGATTTAGAGAGCAGCACAAATTCGGCTTGTACAAAGCCACTTAAGGTACGATCTTTGCGTTTGGTTGGATCAAACGTGACAATAGAACTATGGAGATCAAAGTCATCATGGACATAGCGAAAACCCAAACCCCAAATGAACTCTTGCCAATCATTACGCCGCCAACGATGTTGAAAATCAAGATCATAAGTCCCGCGTTTTTCGTTTAAAAAGGCGGTTTGATCGCGTTCAATCCAGTCATAGTAACTTTGTAATATCATGTCGCCATTGGTAAAATCGCGCTGCCAACGGGCTAACAGATTGAAACCATTGACGTAGGTATAATGATTGTCGATGCGCGGCACGTCCAGCGGGAGAAATAGGGTTTGCTTGGTAAAACCATTATAAATATCACCTTGCACCGTCAAACTATCGCGCTTAGTGAGATTCCAATCGCTGCGAAAACCACCGCGCCTTATAAGCCAATTGTCCTGTTGATCTTGTCCTTGGGCATCCACAAAATTGTCATGCTTATAAAATTTGCCATAGACGCGATAATGACCATTTTTCATCGAGCCACCGTGTCGCACGCCGACAACAGCTTGCTCTTCTCCCGTACCAAGAAAAGTCGTCACCAAATTACCTTGAGTTTTTTCAGCCTTTTTGGTGATAATATTAATAATCCCATTGACCGCATTAGCGCCCCATAACGAAGCGCCAGGGCCTCGAATGACTTCAATGCGGTCAATATCTTCGATCAAAAGACCTTGGACATCCCACTGGACGGCGGCATCTTTGGTATTATAAACCGTGCGCCCGTCTATCATCACCAACAATTTACTGGACGCTAAACCATTTAAACCCCGCGCACTGATTGCCCAACGGTTGGCATAAACCCGGGCCACTTGCACCCCCGGGACGAGTCGCAAGGCCTCTGGAATACTGGTAATACCAGCACGGCGGATGTCTTCTTGACTTATAACAAATAAAGCCGAGGCCGTCTCCAGTAATTTTTGCGTTTTTCGGGCCGCTGAGGTGGCTTCTGGATTATAAAACCGTACTTCGCTTAGCTCTTTTAAGCTGAGTTTTTTCAAACGATCAAGGACAGCGCGTTTTTTTTCTAATGCACTTTCATTATTATTTTCAATGGCATAGCTTACTTTAGGAACGGCACTCAGCAATAAGCTCAGTGAAAGTAAAAAAACCCATAAGGCTTGAAACAACTTGGGAATTTGTTCGAGTATGCTAAAAACTTTCATAAGGGACTTACCTACGGCGATAATAAATTTCAGCGATTTCTAATAAATTGGCACTGGCGACAAGACCGGCTTTATTCACCGCCTCGGGGGCAATCATAAAGCGGACTTCGTTATAAGGCGTGTTAAAAAATTGAATCATTCCACCTCGTCTAACAAATCCCTTTATATCGCTGACAGTGAGAATAGGATACCGCCGAATATAACCAAAGATACTTGCCAGACGGGATTTTTCTGACTGACTGACAAACAACATTTGACAACGGCCACTCCTATAAACCGAACGAAGACGATGCACGGCCACTCGACGGCCTTCGATGATTTCATTTTCTATCACGAGATCAAGATCGATCCCAAACTGATCTTTACCGAGAACACAGACACGAAAAGGTTGTCTATACTTAAATGCAGAATCCGGCCAAGTAAAAAAGAGAGCAAAATTGAATAAGTAAACCGCCTTAATCTGATACTCCTCCACCAAATCCTCAGAGGCATCGCTTTGGGAGAGAGGATACATGCTTACAAATAGGATTATGGCAAATCGTAACCATTGAATAGGTACGACAGCTATCATACCAATTTTTAGTTGAAACAACATAGTGTTATACGCCTTCAAGCCCACGGTAGTGGACTACTGGATTTTAGTCGCTAAAGCGACTACTACAAACAGGAGATTTCCAATGCTTACCTTTCGTGATTTATCAATCAAGAAAAAACTTAACACCGTCATTATATTTACAAGTGGTATTATACTACTACTCGCCTCAGTGGCATTTGTCATTAACGACATAATCACCTACCGTCGTAACATGATTACCGAACTGTTTACCCTAGCCGATCTCGTTGGGATAAATAGCGCGGCGGGCCTCTTTTTCAACAACAGTCGCACCACCCAAAAAAATATTGCGGCCTTAAAAGCCAATCCACACATTATCTTAACCAACATTTTCTCAAAAAACGGGCGAATTTTTGCCCGCTATTTCCGAGAAGGGGTGGAGCATGATTCCCTACACTCACTACCTGAAACTCCGACACTCAGCGATTATTACGCTTTGCATGAGATTAACTTACCCACAAACCAACCCATTGAAGATAGCTATTTTTTTGGGGGGGGGCATGTAGATATCTTTAAAAGTATTATCTACAAAGGGAGAATGGTAGGCACTGTCCATCTCCAGTCAGATTTGGACGCACTCAATGCACGCCTTTTCAGGGCAGGCACTATTGTGGTTTCGGTATTTTTCCTCTCCTTATTGCTGGCATTTTTGTTAGCATCCAAACTCCAAAAGCTTATTACAACACCGATTTATAATCTTCTCAACACCATGAAAGTGGTTTCCGATGAGAAAAACTATTCCATTCGGGGCAAAAAACAGAGTGATGACGAATTGGGTCGTATGATTGACGGTTTCAATAACATGCTAACGCAGATTGAGACACGCGATAAAGAACTCGCTCAAACCAATAAAAATCTCTTTCAGGCCTTAGAAGACTTAAAAGCCACGCAGGAAGAACTGGTGCAATCAGAAAAAATGGCCGCGTTGGGGCACTTGGTTGCCGGGATTGCCCATGAAATCAATACCCCGCTAGGAGCCATTCGTTCCTCTATAGACAGTATTGCCATTTTCTTGGCTCAAAACCTAGCACAGTTACCGGCCTTTTTTCAATCACTCTCTTCCACCCGTCAGCAGGATTTTTTGGCGCTACTCCGCCAAGTAACTACTCAAGCGGAAACCACGCTCACGTCCAAAGAAAAACGCAAATATCGCCGTGCTTTGGTTCGTCAACTAGAATCTCACGCCATTGATGATGCAAACACCGTTGCCGATACACTGGTAGATATGGGCATTTATCAAGATGTTGAACCTTTTTTATCCTTGTTGAAAGGTCCTGAAAGTAAAACGATTTTAAATACCGCCTATCAACTGGCAGCAACACAAAAAAGCACCCAAACCATCATAACGGCCTCCGAGCGTGCAGCTAAAACAGTATTTGCGCTCAAAAGTTTTGCCCGTTTTGATAAGACAGGCGAAAAAGTCCAAGTCAACCTCACCGACGGCATTGAAACGGTGCTAACCCTTTATCAGAATCAACTCAAACTCGGTGTCGAAGTGATCCAAAACTACGCCCAGTTGCCACCGATATTGTGTTATCCCGATGATCTTAATCAAGTCTGGACAAACCTTATTCATAATGCATTACAAGCCATGGACTACAAGGGCACTTTAACAATTGATGTGTCTGAGCAAGATAACCATGCCGTTATCAGCGTCACCGATAGTGGCGTTGGTATTCCTGATGACATTAAGCCAAAAATCTTTGAGCCGTTTTTTACCACCAAACCCGCCGGCGAAGGTAGCGGCTTGGGCTTAGATATTGTTATGAAAATTATTGACAAACATGAAGGCAAAATAACCTTCACAAGCACACAGGGCAAAACCACATTTAGTGTTTACTTGCCCGTTAATTCCTATAGATGTTCAGAAAAATAATTTCAAAAAAGCCAATAGTGAATAGCGCCAACCCCGAAGGGGTTGAATGTGAAACGCAGTAATTCGCTACGCGAGATAATAGCCCCAGGTGGAACCTGGGGAAGGGCCGAGGAGGCCCCAACCCCGTAGGGGTTGAATATGAATAGCCCCAGGTGAAACCTGGGGAAAACGATTAAACGGCCTCAACCCCGAAGGGGTTGAATGTGAATAGCCACAGGTGGAACCTGGGGAAGGGCCGAGGAGGCCCCCAACCCCGTAGGGGTTGAATATGAATAGCTTAAGGAAAACCTCAATGCCATTAAGTTAAGGAACTCTTTGATTTTGTTATCTTTTTATTAAAAAACGCCCGGTCGTGCCATATTTTTCTCCCACCGGGTCGTAAGTCATTGTTTTTATTGAAAGTCAAAAATCGGGTACCCCACCCTAACACACACAAAAAAATTATTAAAAATCAATAGGTTATATCTTAACTTAATGGCATTGAGGTGCAACCTGGGGGATGGCCGGAGAAAGGCCCCCAACCCCGTAGGGGTTGAATATGAAACGCAGTAATTCGCTACGCGAGATAATAGCCCCAGGTGCAACCTCTCATCGTTATACACAAGTGCTAAAGTCACGAAAAAAGAGGCTAGGGGATCGACACAAGGAGAAAGGAAATGCCGTGCCATATCTGTGGCAATCCCTTTGAGCCGCAAAGGTTTTGGGCTTTATCACCTTTAATGTCGGTTGCACACCCCCTTTCCCCTTGTACCAAACCCCTTTTTCCTTTAAGTCATTGAAATATCAATACTTAAAAACTTATGTCTAACGATGAGGGTGCAACCTAGGGGATGGCCGGAGAAAGGCCCCAACCCCGTAGGGGTTGAATATGAATAGCCACAGGTGGAACCTGTGGGTTTTGGTATCGGACACGCGCCAACCCCGAAGGGGTTGAATATGAATAGCCCCATATCATTAAAATCATTAATCATTAATCATTAATCATTAATCATTAATCATTAATCATTAATTATTTTCACAGGGCAACGCCCCTAGCTCCCGTTTGTCCAAATGACAATCAATAAGAAATTGTCCGGTACAAAGTTACCAATTACCAATATAAAGGAAATGAATATGTCTTTAAGTTACAGAGTTCAATTTTCACTGGTGTTACTGACGGGCAGTGCCATTTTACTTGCCATTTTAGCGACCATTTTCTACTACATGGGCACAGTAGAAGTTAATGAACGCTTCAGAAGCAGTGCTTTATTCAAAACCAATGCCATTCGTAAGCAATTTCAAGATTATACTAAAATGATGACTCTAACCGTTCAATCACTCTCACAAAGTGACTCCCTTAAAAAGTTCATCACAAAAATCCCTTTTTCGCAAAGAGAAGCCGATGGGGATTTCCAACATGTTCGCTCTCTTTTTTTAGTAGTGATAAAAAAACACCCTGAATTTATGCAACTACGCTACATTGATGCCCAAGGCAAAGAAGTAATACGTTTTGATAGAAAGCACAGTCGCCAAGAACCTTATGAAATTCCCAAAGCGCATCTACAAAATAAAACTCATCGTGGCTACTTTATCGAAACGGCCAAATTGCCGGCGGGCAGTGTCTGGTTTTCCAAATTAGACTTAAACATCGAACATAAAAAAATTGAAATCCCCATCAAACCAACATTACGTGCCTCTACACCCGTTTATATAGACGGAACATTCCGTGGAATTGTCATCGTTAACACATTGATGAATGAACAGCTTGACAAAATAAGACATTTTACGGATGACATGCTAGTAAGAATCGTAGACAAAGACGGCGAGTACATCATACATCCAAACTCACAAAACAGTTGGTCAAGATATCTATCGCGTGAACACACGCTAACAGATGATTTTCCTCAAAAGGCAAAAGATATCCTAGACAATGAACAATTGGTTTCCACAAAATGGGTGAGCAAACGGCTTGGATTAGAGAATGGCGAAAATCTCACCTTGATTATCGAAATGAATCACAAAATCTACGCTCAACAATTTGATTCTGTCAAAAAAATCACTTTTATCATTATCACCGTGCTGTTTTTTATTTTATTGTTGGTGAACATCTTCATCTCTCGTTTGATGGCAAGCGTGCCTGAAAAACTTGAAAAAGAAGTTAACAAGCGAACCCAGCAGCTCCAAGATAAAAAAAATGAATTGCAGAATCAACTGGCTTTTCAAAAAACCTTGTTAAAAACCATTCCAAATCCCATCTTTTTTAAAGATGAACAAGATATTTATCGTGAATGCAACAGTGCATTTGAAACATTCTTGGGCCTTAAAAAAGAACAAGTTATTGGACATACCATGTACGATTTAATGCCCAAGGAATTGGCCGAAGTGTATCACCAAGTCGATTTAAAACTGAAGGAAAATCGAGAAGTACAAACTTACGACGCAAAAGTACACCATGCGGATGGTAGCCAGAAAGATATCATATTTAATGAAGCCGTCATTCTAAAACCCAATGGCGAAATGGGCGGTATTATCGGTGTAATGCTTGATGTGACTGAACTCAAAGCGGCGCAAGAAGAACTGGCTTTAACCAACGACAAATTGACAGAAAGCTACATCAAATCAGAAAAGATGGTTGCGCTTGGGCAACTGATAGCTGATGTTGCCCATGAAATCAATACACCGCTGGGAGCTATTCGCTCAGCCGTGGCGAATCTTACCCATTTTTTGACTCAAACCCTAGAACAGTTACCTGTATGTTTTCAATTGCTTTCCAAACAACGCCAACATGATTTTTTTGCTTTGCTCCAAAAGGCAAGCCAGCAAGAAACCACTTTATCTTCCAAAGAAAAACGCCAATATCGATACGCCCTGATTCCTCAACTGGAAAAACATGCCATTGTTGATGCACAAAGGATGGCCGATACACTGGTAGAAATGGGCATTTATCAAGATATTGAGGCCTTTTTACCCCTATTAAAAGAGTCTAACTGCCCAACGATTTTAAACATTGCCTATCAACTAACAACCTTACAAAAAAGTACCAAAACCATCACGATAGCCTCCGAGCGTGCGGCCAAAACGGTACTTGCGCTAAAAAGTTTTGCGCGTTATGACCAAACGGGTGAAAAAGTCAAGGCCAACCTCACCGAAGGCATTGAAACGGTATTAACCCTTTATCACAATCAAGCCAAACACGGTGTCGAAATTATCTACAACTATGCCGAATTGCCACTGATATTTTGTTATCCTGATAACCTAAATCAGGTGTGGACTAATCTGCTTAACAATGCGTTGCAAGCAATGAAGAACAAAGGGACTTTACAGATTGATGTCTCTGTGCAAAACCATTATGCTGTTGTCAGCATCACCGACAGCGGCACTGGTATTCCAGACGACATTAAGCCGAAAATCTTTGAACCGTTTTTTACCACCAAACCCGCGGGCGAAGGCTGCGGTTTAGGCTTAGATATTGTCAAGAATATTATTGAAAAACATAACGGCAAAATTACCGTCACAAGTGAGCAGGGCAAAACCACATTTAATGTTTATCTGCCAATCAATTAACAGAATTTAGGTAAAGGGGAAAGGATTAAAGGAAAATGGCTAAGGTAGAAACTGGGGTGGTGAAAATGATTAATGATTAATGATTAATGATTAATGATTAATGATTAATGATTAATGATTAATGATTAATGATTAATGATTAATGATTAATGATTAATGAATTAAAGAATACTTTGTTTTTAAAATAATAAAACTTCAAAAGGAATAAAAATGGGATCAAGTTTTAGAACCAAAGGAACCTCCTTTTCATCACCCCAGGTAGAAACTGTGGCTAGATTTGGTCAATGCGAATTAAGGGTTAAATTGGAGCTTATAAATTCAACTGAAGTGGAAAAATAAACGCGCTTTAACGCAAGAGACATCCAAATATGCGTGGCGCATGCATGCGTCACTTGCGTGCGTTATTTTCAAAAACGCGCTTTGACGCGCTTTGACGCAAGAGATATTCACATAAGCTTGGAGAAATCCGAAGAAATCCGATTTTTCAAAAAAATTGGATTTCTTAATTACTATAGGCCGTTTTTTTGAGGGCCATGTTGTGAAATGATTTGATTAATGGCCCTTATTTATATAAAAACGTCTAAAAGACTTTGAGTTGTCTTGCCGCTCAATTGGTAAGGTTTCTTGGAAAGGCCGGGTTTTCTTTCTTGATGTTAATAGCTTTTGTTAATGGCTTACCATATACTAATGAAAAATGAAAAATGATTTCTAAAACCTAGCGGTTTTTTTAGGGCCAGGTTGGCGAATTGATTTGATTAATGGCCCTATCGATAAAAACTTGCTACTTGCACAAGTGGGACACACCCGAAAAAGACCGATCACCAAAAAAGACTGATCACTGATAAAACTGATAACTGAAAAGTTGTGAACAAGCCCATTATTATTTGTGTCGATGACGAAAGAGCCGTTCTCAGTCGTCTTCAACTCGAACTCTTGGAAGCACTGGGAGATGAGTATCTCATTGAAACGGCCGAAGGGGGAGAAGAAGCCTTGGCGTTATTCAAGGAACTGCAAAAGAATAACTATGAAATCCCCTTGATTATCTCCAGCAGCGCGCTGCCGGGGATGCCGGGCGATGAACTCCTAAAGCATATCCATGCCCTCTCTCCAAAAACATTTAAGATTATGTTGGCAAACCAAACGAATACGGAAGCGGTAATTAATGCTCTCAATCACGCCAACTTATATCGCCACATACTCAAGCCTTGGGAAAGTGGAGAACTGATTTTAACCGTTTACGAAGCGATTAAAAGCTATTTTAAAGATCAACTGCTTGAGGAACAAAATAAAGCACTCCAAGAAATGAATGGCACACTACAAGAACATACACAGGCACTTTCACAAACGCTCAATCATCTCAAAGCCACCCAACAAGAGCTTATTCAGTCAGAAAAAATGGTCACCTTGGGTCAACTGGTAGCCGGCGTTACTCATGAACTCAATACGCCACTGGCAGCGATTCGCGCTTCGGTGGGAAATATTGCCAATTTTTTGGATCAAACCCTAGAACAATTACCCACATTTTTTAACGTACTTTGTTCAGACTATCAGCAATATATTTCGACCTTAGTCAAAAAGTCAATTCAACAAAAAACGCTTTTGACTTCCAAAGAAAAACGTCAACTGAGAAAAGCTTTGGTGCCTCAATTAGAAAAACACGCCATTTTGGATGCTGCAACTATTGCCGATACACTGGTAGAGATGGGTATTTATGATAGTATTGAAAATTTTTTACCCCTGTTAAAACACCCTGAAAGTCAAAATATTTTAGAAACGGCCTATACACTCGCCAGTTTACAACGTAACGCCCAAACCATCACGCTCGCTTCAGAACGAGCGACTAAAGTGATGTTGGCCTTGAAAAGTTTTGCCCATTATGACCAAACGGGTAAAAAGATGCAGGCCAATCTCATTGACGGCATTGAAACAGTTTTAATCCTTTACCACAATCAACTCAAACACGGTGTAGAAGTCATAAAGAACTATGCCCAGTTGCCGCCAGTGACGTGCTATCCCGATGAACTGAATCAAGTCTGGACGAATATTGTCCACAATGCTTTACAAGCGATGAACAATAAGGGCACATTAAAGATTGATGTAGCTATGCCAAAAGACAATCAAGTGCTTATAAGTTTCACCGACAGTGGCCCCGGTATCCCTAATGAAATCAAGCCAAAAATCTTTGAACCTTTTTTTACCACCAAACCCACTGGCGAGGGCAGCGGTTTGGGCTTAGATATTGTCAAGAAAATTATTGACAAACATGACGGCAAAATTACCGTCACAAGTAAGCCGGGCAAAACCACATTTAATGTTTATCTGCCAATCAATTAACATAAATAGGGGAAGGGGAAAGGATTAGAGAAAAATGGCTAAGGTAGAAACTGTGGCTAGATTTGGTCAATGCGAATTAAGGGTTAAATTGAATCTTATAAATTCTTGTAAGTGGAAAAATAAACGCGTTTTGACGCAAGAGATATTTTAGGGTTATTTAGACTACCTGATTTAGGGGCCATAAAAGGTTTTGAATGGTTTCAAATTCAGTTATGGCCCCCAATTGCGCCTCATTAGCCATAGTTTTTGTAGGTGTTTTATGACAACGAGAGCATCTCGATTGAATGGGCTATAAATTCAACCCTTAATCTTCTTAACGATAGACACAGAGTTGCACACTTGGGTTTGGGTTTATAACTCTGTGAAACTCTGTGGCACTCTGTGGACTCCGTGTTGAAAATAAAATCATGGCCCACAAAATAAAATCCTTGATTTCATAATAATTAATTCAACCCTTAATCCACATTACCAATGACCAATAACCAAATGATGAAAAAAACACTCAACGCAATTATCAACAGACACTTTTTAAGTTCCTCATTGACACCCGTTTTCACCGTGGAATTAGTCCTATTAGCACTTTACTTTGGGATTAGTGCCTTTATCACGACTAAAACCATGAACATGCTCTTGGACGAAGCTAAGCAAAACATTCGTGAAATTTCATCCAGAGAAGCCCAAAACATCAACCAGCAACTCAAAGAAATTTCAACCTTTGCCAGACTTCTCCAAAGTGAACACCAGATGTTTTTTGAAAACCCTGAAAGCTTTGGACTGCCTTATGGAACACCTGAATTTTCCGTGGCCGACAATGGTGTTTTCTATAAAACAACCTACAACGGTGGCTCCAGTCTCTACTACTCTTCAACAACCAAAATAACCGACAAAGAACACCAAAAGGCCTTAAAAACAGAAGCCTTTGATCCGCTGTTCAAGGATATTGTCACCAATAACCCTAATGTTGTACAAGTTTACATCAACACTTATGACGACATGAACCGACTCTATCCTTTTATTGAAGATGTGCAAAAACAGTTCCCGGCATCCACAAACATGGAAGATTTTAATTTTTACTATGAAGCCGACGCAAAACACAATCCAACACGGGGCGTGGTTTGGACAGATGCCTACTTGGATCCCGCCGGTAAAGGGTGGATGATGTCCGGTATTGTGCCCATTTACAACAAAGATTTTCTGGAAGGCGTGACAGGAATAGATGTCACCATTGAGAAATTCGTCGATAACATTCTAAAACTCGATTTGCCATGGCAAGCCAGTGCCTTCTTAGTCAACAAAGACGGGATGATTTTAGCCATGCCAGAAAAAGTTGAAGACTATTTGAATCTGAAAGAACTCAAAGCCCATGCTTACGGTGACGACAAACTCACTACCACTATCAAAAAACCTGAAGAGTTCAATTTACTTAAAAATCAAGATGAAGAGGTGGTGGCGCAGCTCCAAAAACTCTTTGCCGGTCATGCCGACATGGTCGATTTTACCGCCAGAGGCAACAACTTTCTATTATCACAGGAAATTATTCAAGAAACCGGCTGGCGATTACTCTTTTTAGTCGATAAAGAAATCGTTTTTGAGCCCGTTTTTGAATTAAAACAACTCGCTCGCAAAATCGGCTACGTGGTGATTTTTTTGATGATAGTGTTTTATTTAGGATTTGTGTTATATCTCGTCAAAAAATCACATAACCTCTCTACAAAAATTTCTGCCCCGATTGCCAATCTTGCCAATCTAAGCTCTGAAATGGTTGATAACATGGAAACGATTGAAATTAAACGGATGGATTCTGACATAGAAGAAGTCAGTCAACTGTCCAATAATTTCAATACCATGGTCATTCACCTCAAACAACTTTTTGCCAACCTAGAAGAGGCCAGAAACACTTTAGAAATCAAAGTAGAAGAACGCACCCATGAACTGAAAGAAGCACTCGAAAACCTCAAACGCACACAACAAGAACTGGTGCAATCAGAAAAAATGGCCGCACTAGGACAACTGGTTGCTGGCATAGCCCATGAAATCAATACACCGCTGGGTGCCATTCGCTCCTCTGTCGGAAATATTTCCAAGTTTGTGGAACAAACGCTAGGACAATTACCAGCATTTTTTGACTCACTGCCCAAAGAACAAAAACAGGGTTTCTTTGCTTTACTGCAAAGATCACTACAACAAGAAACCCTATTTTCTGTTAAAGAAGAACGCAAATTTAAACGAGCTTTGACTCGCCAAATGGAGCAACACGACATTAAAAATGCGGCCACCATTGCTACTAAACTGGTAAGTATGGGTATTTATGACAATATTGACACAGTGTTGCCTCTGTTAAAGGCCTCCAACGGTGCCGATATGATACAAACCGCCTATAAACTGTCAGGATTGCAAAAAAGTACGCAGAACATCTCAATTGCCACCGACAGAGCCTCCAAAGTAGTATTTGCCCTGAAAAGTTTTGCTCGTTTTGATACATCGGGTGAAAAGGTACAAGCCACTCTCATCGACGGCATTGAAACCGTATTAACTCTCTATCATAATCAACTTAAACAGGGTGTCGAAATCATCCGCAACTATGCCCAGTTGCCGCAAGTGATGTGCTACCCCGACGAACTCAACCAGGTTTGGACGAATCTTATTCACAATGCCTTGCAAGCGATGAACTACAAAGGCACATTAGAAATTGAGGCCACTATAGAAAAAACAGATGTGCTTATCAACATCACCGATAATGGCCCCGGTATCCCCGATGACATTAAACAAAAGATATTCGAGCCATTCTTTACCACCAAACCGCCCGGCGAAGGCAGCGGCTTAGGCTTAGATATCGTCAGAAAGATTATTGAAAAACATGAAGGCAAAATTACCTTCACAAGTACACTAGGAAAAACCACATTTACTGTGTCTATTCCTATTTAAAAAATATCCTATTTCTTTAATAAATCGGATATTTGTGTAATCTTTTCATTTTTCATTTTTCATGATATTAGTATAAGATAGGAGAAATGTAAATGTCTCAAGCCGTTATTTTATGCGTAGACGATGAAAGAGTCATACTGGATAGTCTTGAAAGACAACTTGAAGACGCATTTGGCGATGACTACCTCTATGAGTTTGCCGAAAATGCCGAAGACGCACTCGAATTGATTGAAGAATTAACCGACGAGGGCTTACATATTGTTGTGATTGTCTCTGATTGGCTCATGCCCGGTATCAAGGGTGATGAACTTCTGGTTCGTCTTCATAAGAAATTTCCTAAAGTTGTCAAAATTCTACTCTCTGGACAGGCCGATAAAGCAGCGATTGAACGCGCCAAACAGCAAGCCAAGATTCATCGCTGCATATACAAACCTTGGAGTGAAGAAGAATTAGTGGAAACGATTAGACAAGGTTTAGAAAAATTGTGAAAATACCCGTTATTGTTTGTGTCGATGATGAAAGAACGGTTCTCAACAGCCTTCAAACAGAACTGATGAACGCACTGGGAGATGACTATCTCATTGAACCGGCTGAAAGCGGCCTCGATGCGTTGGAGATTATTGAAGAATTATTAGAAGACGGTATCGAATTACCGGTAGTCATCTCTGACCAAATCATGCCGGGCATAAAGGGGGATGAATTGCTCACACGAATTCACGCCATAGCACCCAAAACCTTGACGATTCTTTTAACAGGGCAAGCAGATGCCGAAGCCATAGGAAAGGCCGTCAATAGCGCCAACCTTTACCGTTACATCCCCAAGCCTTGGGAATCTACCGACCTCCATTTGACGGTAACGGAAGCTATCAAAAGCTACTTTCAAGACAAAGAATTGGAACAATTTTATGCCCGTTTACAAGAAAAAGTCGCGGAACATACCCGTGAACTACAACAAAAAAATGAATTGTTAAGCATTGCGGTGCATGACCTAAAAAATCCCCTCTCCGCTATTCAGGGATTCTCAGAAATGATTCAAAGTGATTTCGATGACATACCTGAAGAAGTCATTGAAATTGCTGACCAAATTGTTACCAGTTCACGGCAAATGTTTGAATTGGTAAAGAATCTATTAGAAGTCAATGCCATTGAATCCGGTAAAATAAATGTTTCGCTCAATGTACTTGACATTCGGCCGACTTTGCAATGGGTGGTCAATCAATCTATTGAAATGGCGAAAGCCAAGAACATCACACTACAGTTTCAATGTTTGGAAAAACACTACCACGCTTTGGTCGATAAAAACATCTTACGCCAAGTATTTGATAATATTATCTCTAACGCCGTAAAATACTCACCTTATGGCAAACATATCTATGTCCGCCTCCGCCAAGATGACAAGTATGTGCGTTGCGAAATACAAGATGAAGGCCTTGGACTGAGTTTAGAAGATCAACAAAAATTATTTGGTCAATTCACCCGCTTAACGCCCAAACCCACTGGGGGTGAACATTCGACGGGTTTAGGCCTATTTATCGTCAAAAAATTAGTCGATTCTATGCACGGCAAAGTTTGGTGCGAAAGTGAATTGGGGCAGGGCACAACTTTTATTGTCGAATTAAAAGTGGCGTGATAATCGGTAATATAGAATTATTAATAGTTAATTTCTGAGTACAGGACATTTTTTCTAGTGTCATTTATGACCATCAATGACTTAAATAAATTTGCCACAATCAATGACTTAAATAAATTTTCCGGTACAAAGAGTTAATTTAGAATTATTAATTGGGGACTTGCAAAACGGTCTTTCAACACGGAGGGCACTGAGTTCTCTGTGTTGATAAGAGAAAATCCCGTTTTGATGAGTTTTGCAAGACGCTCTTATATTATCAATTACTAATGCGAATTAAGGGTTAAAACGTGAATGATTTCAAATAAAATCATGGCCCACAAAATGAAAAAAAAACGCGCAGCGTGCGTTAATTGTTAGCATTATAACTCTGTGACACTCTGTGGCACTCTGTGAACTGAAAAAATGGGTTATTTAGACGACCTAATTTGGGGGCCATAAAACATTTTGAAGGTTTTCAAATCAAATCATGGCCCACAAAATGAAATACACGCACGCAGCGCATGCATGCGTCACTAGCGTGCGTTAAAATCCTTGATTTCATAATAATTAATTCAACGCTTAATCCGCATTACCAATTACCATAGGAACGATTAAATAAATAGGGTTAAAAAACGTTGTGAAAAAGCCTGTTATTGTTTGTGTCGATGATGAAAGAACGGTTCTCAGTAGTCTTCAAACCGAACTGATGGACGCACTGGCGGATGAGTATCTCATTGAAACGGCCGAAGGAGGAGAAGACGCTTTGGCGTTATTCGAGGAATTGCTAGAAGATAACTATGAAATTCCGTTGATTATCTCCGACTGCATGATGCTGGGGATGCCGGGCGACGAACTCTTAAAGCGTATTCATGCCCTCTCTCCAAAAACGTTTAAGATTTTGCTGACAGGCCAAACGAATACTGAGGCGGTCGTCAATGCCCTCAATCATGCTAACTTGTATCGCCACATATCTAAGCCTTGGGAAACCAGCGATCTGGTTTTAACCGTTTCTGAAGCGATTAAAACTTATTTTAAGGATCAACTGCTTGATGAACAAAATAAAGCCCTAAAAAAGGTAAATGCCACTTTATCACAGACGCTTGATAATCTCAAAGCGACCCAACAAGAACTGATCCAATCAGAAAAAATGGCAACATTAGGCCAATTGATTGCTGGCGTTGCTCATGAAATCAATACGCCGCTTGGGGCCATTCAGTCATCCGTGGAGAATATTGCCACTTTTTTGAATCAAACCCTAGAACACTTGCCCACATTTTTCAAAGAAATTTGTTTAGAGCATCAACAGGATTTTTTTGCCTTACTCAAAAAATCAATCCAACACGAAACGTTCTTATCTTCTAAAGAAAAACGTCAGTTGAGAAAAACTATGGTGCGTCAATTAGACGAACATCGTGTTGAAGATGCCACGATGATAGCCGACACACTGGTAGAAATGGGAATTTGTGATAATATTGAAGCCTTTTTACCTCTGTTAAAAGCGCCTAAAAGTCAAACAATTTTAAACACAGCCTATCAACTGGCTAGTTTACAAAAAAGCACCCAAACCATTATGGCCGCTTCCGAGCGTGCTGCTAAAGTCGTATTTGCCTTGAAAAGTTTTGCCCGTTATGATTCTAGCGGTGAAAAAGTACCAACCAATCTCATAGAAGGCATTGAAACCGTTTTAACCCTTTATCACAATCAACTTAAACACGGTATTGAAATCATAAAAAACTATGCCCAATTGCCACCCGTGTGGGGCTATCCCGCTGAACTCAATCAAGTCTGGACAAACATCATCCACAATGCATTACAGGCGATGAGTTACAAGGGCACCTTAAAAATTGATGTGACTGAGCAAGATAATCATGCCATTATCAATATCACTGATAGCGGCATAGGTATTCCTGATGAAATCAAGCAAAAAATCTTTGAGCCGTTTTTTACCACCAAGCCCACTGGTGAAGGCTGCGGCTTAGGGTTAGATATTGTCAAAAGGATTATTGATAAGCATAATGGCAAAATAACCGTCGAGAGTGTCGTTGGTAAAACCACATTGACTGTGTACATTCCTATCAATCCAAACGAGGAAAAACGTCATGCCTAAACCCGTGATTTTATGTGTTGATGATGAAGTCGTGGTACTGGAAAGTCTCAAGATACAACTCAAACAAGAATTTGGTGATATTTATTTCTATGAAATGGCTGAAAGCGCCGATGAAGCACTGGAAATCATTGAAGAACTGCGCGAGGACAATATAGATATTCTCGTGATTGTCTCTGATTGGCTAATGCCGGGTATGAAGGGAGACGAATTTCTCATTCGTGTCCATGACAAATATCCAGGCATTATCAAAGTATTGCTCACTGGGCAAGCGGATAGTGAGGCGATTAAACGAGCCCAACATCAAGCCAACTTACATCGTTGCCTATACAAACCTTGGAATGCAAAGGAATTAATTGAAACCATCAAGTCTGGTTTAGCCTGATGAATCAACCCGTTATTCTATGTCACTGTCCATAAATAACTCACAGAGTTCTTTTAAAGTGACCCGCCTAAGTTCTTCGGGAACTACGTTAGGGATGAAAATATAGGTACTCTCGTGATGCTTCTCCAGTCCGAGATTCTACGGGGAACTATTAAACAGGTCTGATGGAAAGGCCAGTGTCGTTTCCATTCAAAACCGTCCTATAACATTGGCTAGGAGACTATTACCAGCGCAAGCTGAGTTAGGTAACAAATTATGCATTCGAGGTTGAAGTTTTTCTCCGAAAAACTTCAACCTCGAATAGAGTTTTTGTCTTCGATCATAATAAACAACCGTTGATGCCATGCCACCCGGCAAGGGCACGCAAGCTATTAAAGAAAAGAAAGGCGGCGGTTTTAAGGCGCTACCCTTTCACAATTATTTTGAAACACCGCGTAGGGGGTGATTTGCAACCGGTGGAAATTAAGTTTGACCCAGGTAGCCGCACAACTGGCATTGCTTTGGTTGGACATTTTGACCGTGGTTCAGAGGTTATCTGGGCGGGCAACTTAAACCATCGCGGGCTTCAGATAAAAAGCAACCTTGATTCAAGAAGGTCGATACGTCGATCACGTCGAAATAGAAAGACTCGTTATCGGCCAGCACGGTTTTTAAACCGACGGCGGCCAAAAGGGTGGCTACCACCGTCATTGTGGTCACGAGTTGATAACGTTAAGAATTTGATGCTTAAACTGTCACGGTTAGCACCGATTACTCAAATAGCCGTTGAAACAGTTAGGTTTGATACTCAGCAAATGCAAAACCCAGAAATATCGGGTGTCGAATATCAACAGGGAGAGCTTGCCGGCTACGAATTGCGCGAGTACTTGCTTGAAAAATGGGGCCGCCAATGTGCCTATTGTGGTGCGAAAAATGTACCGCTTGAAGTTGAACATATTCAAGCCCGTAGTCAAGGTGGCACTGACAGAGTGTCTAACCTAACCTTGGCCTGTACTTCGTGCAACCTTCAGAAGGGCAATAAGGACATTAAGGAATTTCTAAAACACAAACCTAAACGTTTGAAGACAATTCAAACGTTCGCGAAAGCACCCTTGAAAGACGCAGCGGCTATGAATGCTACCCGCAATGCCATTGGTAATGTCTTAAAAGGCTTTGGTTTACCGATAACGATCTCAAGTGGTGGGCGAACCAAATTCAACCGTACTCAACAAGGCTATCCAAAAGACCATTGGATAGACGCGGCTTGTGTTGGTGAAAGTGGTAACAATGTTATTATTCCGAAAGCGATAACCCCTTTGATTATCACTGCCAAGGGGCGCGGTTCAAGGCAGAAATGTAGTATGAATCAATACGGCTTTCCGAGAACTGGCCCTAAAAAAAAGAAGCGGGTGAAGGGTTTTCAAACCGGTGATATTGTTAAAGCCATTGTGACATCGGGGAAAAAGATAGGCACGTATGTTGGGCGTGTTATGGTAAGAAAAACGGGGTGTTTTGATATTTATACCGGATTTGGGCGGATATCGAGCCTTTCGTACAGATTCTGTAGGCTGATTCAAAGAACTGATGGCTACGAATATTCAACAGATTTATGCCCTATCAAGAAGGGCTCCGGCAAATACTTCAATTCTTAGGTTCAGAAACCGATGAGTTATTATTTACACGTCCTAAGTGTTGAAACATGTGATGATATTGAGTTAGGCAATTGCGTCAAAAAAAAACATGACCATTATGTTTTCCGATATTCGGGGATTCACTTCCCTTTCGGAAAACATGACACCCGAAGAAAATTTTAATTTCATCAATCATTATTTAAGCCAAATGGAACCTATTATTGATAAACATCATGGATTTATCGATAAATACATTGGTGATGCAATTATGGCCTTGTTTCCAACCAGTGCCAATGATGCGGTGCAGGGGGCCATTGCCATGCTCAAACAACTTGATAAAACTAATCAAGCGCAGGAACGCGCCGGCTCTCAACCCATTCAAATTGGCATTGGACTCCATACCGGGCCATTGATGCTCGGCACCGTCGGCGGCCCAAATCGCATGGATGGGACAGTGATTGCTGATGCGGTCAATTTAGCTTCCCGTGTTGAAGGCTTGACAAAAACCTACGGTACTCCGTTGTTAATTACAGAACAAACGTATCTGAGATTAATTGACCCGTTGCAATATCATATTCGTGTGATTGATGCGGTGAAAGTCAAAGGCAAATCAGAAGTGGTCACCGTTTACGAAATTTATGGTGCGGAACCACCAGAAATTCTGGCAGTCAAAGAACAAACACGCGATAATTTTGAAGAAGGTTTTGTGCTTTATCATTGGGAAGAGTACCAAGATGCACAACCCTTTTTTGAAAAAGTCTTACAAATCAACAAAAACGATAAAGCGGCACAAGTTTATTTGGAACGCTGCCAGAAGATTTTAAGCCTGATGATGCCGCAATCACCCCACATTCTCGTTGTCGAAGATACGCCTTTCAATGCTAACATATTATCCATTCTTCTAACCAAGAACAATTTTGAAGTTTCAGTCGCGGAAAATGGCGAAATGGCCCTTGACATGGCTCAACAGAAGCATCCACATTTGATTTTGTTAGATATAATGATGCCGGGCATAGATGGCTTTGAAACGTGTCGGCGGCTGAAAGCGGATTCACAAACCCAAAACATTCCTGTTATTTTTATGAGCGCCTTAACGGATACTGACGATAAAGTCAAAGGATTTGAAGTAGGTGGGCTGGATTACATCACCAAACCCTTTCAGCCCAAAGAAGTCTTAGCGCGAATTAACACTCACTTAAAGCTAAATCATTTACAACAGCAACTCCAAGTTAGAAATGAAAAATTAGAAACCAACAATTTGGAACTCAAGAACAAAATAAGCCGTTTTATGAGGCATAGGGAAAGTTGAGAATTTTACCCGAGTCGGCCAACTTTAGTTTGGCAGGCGCATTCCCAAAAAAAGGGTCATTATCAATCTTGAGTACCACTGATAAGTACAACGGATACGCGAAATAAACGGATAAGGGACTTTTCTAAAAATAACCTCCCTGCCTTCTGAGCAATCGGAAAGCTAAAAGCTATCGTGACGTATCAGGATACTGACAAACAATGGGTATATTATTTTTTTCCTCATCCCTAATTGAACATTATCCGTTAGGACTTACGCATTGACAAATAAAATGACCTTAAAATTCATACAACGATCTACAAAACGCTCAAAGCCAAGGAAAAATTATATCAATAAAATTACTGAATTATTTGCTTGGGTGCGTCGGTCCTAATCCGTTTATTTCGCGTATCCGTTGTACTTGTCCGTGAAAATGGGAATGCGCCCAGTTTGGCAGGAGTCCAAACTAACTAATGGCCGTCGTCCAAAATTGACAATCATTTTTTATAACTAATCGGCCTATCGTTATTAAATTGACAATCCTTTTTTATAACGAATCCTTGTAGTTATTAATTAATTTGACAATCCTTTTTTATAACGAATCCTTGTAGTTATTAATTAAATTGACAATCCTTTTTTATAACGAATCCCTGTAGTTATTAATTTGCATTGCGCCCAACAGGGCAATACTTATTTTTTCATTAATGAATGTGTTGACTTATAAAAACAAGGAAACGACAAAAATGACAAACAATGTAATTAGCTCTATGACAAAAATACTGCTATTTTTAATGGGTTTGAGTACCTCTTTCATAGCACAAGCAGAGACGGTAAAGATTGGCGTACTCGCCTTCCGCTCCAAAGAAGCAACTTCAACACGATGGCAACCAACCGCTGACTACCTCTCAAAAACGATTGGGGGCCATACCTTCAAAATGATTCCCATGAATTATCCAGAAGTGGATGAGGCCGTAGAAGATAACCAGTTGGATTTTCTGTTGACCAATTCTGGTCATTACGTGAATTTGGAATACCGCGATGGTATCACACGCCTCGCCACTCTGAAAAAGCATGAACAAGGTAAAAATTTAACTCATTTTGGTGGAGTGATTTTTACCCGCGCCGATAGGCAAGACATCAATACCTTAAAAAACCTCAAAGGCAAACATTTTATGGCGGTAGGCCAAAATTCGCTGGGTGGCTTTCTGGTAGCTTGGGAGCAATTCTATGAACAGAATATTAACCCCTTCAAAGACTTTGCCAAACTCACCTTTAATGGAATGCCCCATGACAACGTGGTATTAAGGATCAAAAAAGGAGAGGCCGATGCTGGCACAGTACGCACCAGTGTTTTGGAACAACTGGCTCAAGAAGGCAAAATCCGCTTATCAGATTTCAAAATACTGACTCAAAAATATTCTGCAAATTTTCCGTTCATTCACTCTACCCACCTTTATCCTCAATGGCCTTTTTCAAAAATGTCTCATACCTCTGATGAACTGGCTAAAAAAGTGGCTATTGCACTCTTAAAAATGCCAACCGATCATCATGCCGTGCAAGAGGGGCGTTACGGGGGCTGGGCCGTTCCCCTCAATTATCAACCGATTCACGAAATGATGAAAAAACTGCGTACCGGCCCCTACGCAACCTCAGAAAATTTCACTTGGAAAGACGTTTTACGTAAATACGGCAAAATGATTGCACCGTTTTTTCTAGCCGTTGTTCTGATTATAATTCTTAACTTCGTCACAGCGAGGGTAAATAAAACTCTTGAGCATGAGATTAACGAGCGTAAACGAACTGAGGAAAAACTCCAAAAAGCCAATGAAAACTTGCAACGTGAAGTAGAGCAACACAAAAATACCTTGAAAAATTTACGGGCGACACAATCACAACTCATCCAATCAGAAAAAATGGCAGCACTGGGGCAACTGGTGGCGGGTATTGCACACGAAATCAATACACCGCTTGGAGCCATTCGTTCATCGGTGGGTAATATGAGCGCGTTTTTGAATCAAACACTCATGCAACTGCCGGCATTTTTTTATTCTTTATCCAAAGAACAACTACAATATTTCTCGGCTTTACTCCAAAGATCACTCCAACAAGAGTCAACACTCTCTGTCAGAGAAGAGCGCAAATTAAAAAGAGCCTTGATTCGTCAATTGGAAGCGGATGCTATCGAGAAAACCGCCATTATTGCCGATACCCTGGTGGATATGCGTGTTTATGATGAGATTGAACCCTTTTTGCCCCTGTTAAAAGTTCCTGACAATCAGCATATTTTACAAGCAGCCTATAAACTGTCACACTTGCAAAGAAGCACAAAAACCATCGAAACTGCTGCTGTTCGTGCTTCTAAAGTCGTTTTTGCTCTGAAAAACTACAGTCATTATGATCATGCCGGTGAGCCGGTGCAAACTGATCTGACTGAAGGAATTGAGACGGTACTCACCCTCTACCACAACCAAATCAAACAAGGCATTGAAGTCATAAAGAATTATGCCGAATTACCACCAGTGATGTGCTATCCGGATGAACTCAATCAAGTCTGGACAAATCTTATCCACAATGCCTTGCAAGCGATGGACTACAAGGGAACTTTAAAAATCGATATTCTTGTCAAAGATGAGCGAGTGGTTATCAACATCACCGATAACGGTACTGGCATCCCAGATGAAATTAAACCAAAAATATTTGAGCCCTTTTTTACCACAAAACCACAGGGAGAAGGCAGCGGCTTGGGGTTGGATATTGTCAGAAAGATTATCAGAAAACATGAAGGCGAGATCACCGTAGACAGCACGCCGGGCAAAACCACCTTCAGCATCTCCCTGCCCCTTAATCTATAGTTATACTGAAAGTACAACGGATGAAAGGGAATAAACGGAATTTTTAAGTTTAATAGACTTGTCCGTAAATAAGAAAGCCAGGTAGTTACCCTGGCTTTAATAACCAATGCCATTAAGTTAAGCTTTTCGGTGAGGGCAACCATAAAGGATTGCCCCTACGCGACATGACGGTTTGTAGGGGCAATCCCACGTGCAAAGCCCTTAACTTAATGGCATTGGGCTTTAATAACACGCCCCGATCGATATCATAGAAAAGCCCCTTTGGTACGACATTAATATAGCCAGTGTATCTACCTAGCAAATATTTATCTGAAAAACGATAGATTCCATATCCAAAATCCGAAATCCAACCAAGGATAAGCCCTATGTCTCACTCAGCGATTTTATGTGTTGATGATGAAAGAGTGATATTGGACAGTCTCAAAGCCCAACTCAAAGAAGAATTTGGGGAGGCTTACCTCTATGAGATTGCCGAGAATGCCGATGATGCCCTAGAAATCATTGAGGAACTCTACGAAGAAGGCATACAAATTTTGATCATTGTTTCTGATTGGTTAATGCCGGGTATGAAAGGAGATGAGTTTCTTATTCGTGTCCATAAGACATTCCCAAACGTTACTAAAGTCTTGTTGACGGGGCATGCGGATATCGATGCGATTAAACGCGCCCAATGTCAAGCCAACCTGCATCGTTGTTTGCGTAAACCTTGGGAGAGAGAAGAACTGATTGAGACGATCAAATCAGGTTTAGCTCAATAAATATTCATGGCTATAGTTTTTCAGATAAATAATTTCACAAGTCGTGACAGTTTATGTTTGTAGTAGTGTTTGTAGTAGTCGCTTTAGCGACTTAGTGTTTGTAGTAGTCGCTTTAGCGACTTAGTGTTTGTAGTAGTCGCTTTAGCGTGGATATTTGTATATTGTCAAAAAGATTATTGACAAGCATAATATAATTGTTCATAAAAATACCGGGGCTTCCTTGCGAGGTTGATCTCGCGTAGCGAAGGACGAAGTTTGACAAACCTCGGAGGTTTTTAACCACCAAAATATTTATCTGAAAAACTATAGTAAAATAAACCGGTGCTCAATGCCATTAAATTAACAAGGTGCGTTGGAGTACAAAGCGTTAAGCTAGGTAGTGTACCTACCTTATAGCCCCAACGGGGCGATATTAATAAAGCCTGGGGCACCGCCCCAATGCCATTAAGTTAAGAAATAAACGAGAAAGAGCCAAAGCTAAAGTCCCCTAAAGGGGACTGGTAAATTCAGGATTTTTTCATAAGCACACGATATGGCATTGAGTCTTCAGTGCCCTTTAGGGCACTTCAGCTATTAGACGACGGCTTTACCAAAGGCGGGGGGGGATTATTTGTTTCTAATTCCGCAAACTGTGTGGCATTGGGGCACCGCCCCAGGAAAGCCAGTGTACCTACCTGGCAAGCCCCAACGGAGCGAGATTATGTTCATTTTTAATTTTTAATTTTTAATTTTTAATTTTTAATTAGTATATACGAAACGTACTTCAAATCCGTGAAAATGACAAAAGGAACTTTTCATAAAATTCATATAAAAATTATATACTTATCATTATTTCATTTTTCATTTTTCATCAGTATAGAAAGGGCACGTTCCTTCTCCCCGCTGCAATGTCAGCAGACAAATAACAATCCAAACAAGGAAAAAACCTCATGTCTAAACCGGTGATTTTATGTGTCGATGATGAAGTCGTGGTACTAGAGAGTCTTAAGATACAACTCAAACAAGAATTTGGTGACACTTACTTCTATGAAATGGCTGAAAGCGCCGATGAAGCACTGGAAATCATTGAGGAACTGCACGAGGACAACATAGATATTCTCGTGATTGTCTCTGACTGGCTAATGCCGGGTATGAAGGGAGACGAATTTATCATTCGTGTCCATGATAAATACCCAAACATTATCAAAGTCTTGCTAACGGGGCAAGCGGATAGCGAGGCGATTGAACGAGCCCAACACCAAGCCAACTTACATCGTTGCTTATACAAGCCTTGGAATGCAAAGGAATTAATTGAAACCATTAAATCGGGCTTAGCAAAATCATGAATCAACCCGTCATTCTATGTGTTGATGACGAGCAAACAATACTTGAGAGTCTTAAAATAGAGCTTAAGCAAGCCTTCGGCGATCAGTGTCTCATTGAGACAGCCGAATGCGGTGAAGAGGCATTAGAGTTGGTTGAGCAATTACGAGAAGATAACTGTGAACTCCCGTTGGTTATCTCTGATTATATTATGCCCGATATTAAAGGTGATGAACTATTAAAGCGCATTCATCAGATATCGCCGGCAACCCTCAAAGTGATGTTGACTGGGCAAACGGATATTGATGCGGTGGCTAATGCTATCAAATATGCCAAACTGTATCGCTATATCAAAAAGCCGTGGGACACCGAAGACCTTATTTTGACCGTGAGAGAAGCGATTAAAAGCTATTTTAAAGATAAGCAACTGGCGGAAAAAAATCAGGAGTTGGAAAGAAAGGTAACCACTTTCCATCAATTTGTGCCGGTTCAATTTCTAAAACTCTTAAATATTCAAGAATATGACTCTATCAAGTTGGGTTTGTGTGTTGAAAAAACCATGACCGTTATGTTTTCCGATATTCGAGAATTTACTCTCATTTCGGAAAAAATGACACCACAAGAAAATTTCAATTTTATCAATAGTTATTTAACCCAAATGGAACCTATTATTGATAAATATAATGGGTTTATTGATAAATACATTGGTGACGCGGTTATGGCATTGTTTCCCACTGGTGCTGACGATGCGGTGCAGGCGGCGATTGCCATGCTGAAACAACTGGTTAACTATAATCAAGGCCGGCAATGCGCCAGCTATCCGCCCATTCAAATTGGCATTGGACTCCATACGGGGCCACTGATGCTTGGCACCGTTGGAGGGCACAATCGTATGGATGGCACGGTGATTTCGGATGCGGTTAATTTAGCTTCACGGGTTGAAGGTTTAACCAAAACTTATGGGGCCTCCTTGTTAATCACCGAGCAAACTTATCAGCAATTGCGAGACGTTTCGCAATATAACATTCGGGTGATTGACTCTGTGAATGTCAAAGGAAAAACGGAATCGGTAACGGTTTATGAAGTTTTTGATGCAGATTCGGAATTGAAGCTCAAACGGAAATCAGAAACCTTACCCGAGTTTGAACAAGGTTTCTTATGTTTTCATCAGGAAAAATTTGATAAAGCCATTGTTTTTTTTGAGAAAGTCCTAGCAGTGAATGAAACTGATTTTGCAGCGCAAATTTACTTAAATCACTGCCAGAAGATATTAAGCAGAGTGCCACAAACACCGCGCATCCTCATTGTTGATGATACGCCTTTCAGTGCAGTCGTCTTGTCCCATTTATTGACCAATAACAACTTTGAAGTCTCAACGGTGCAAAGTGGCGAAAATGCCCTTAACATGGTTAAACATAACCGTCCACATTTAATTTTATTAGATGTGATGATGCCGGGGGGTATAGATGGTTATGAAACGTGTCGGCGTTTAAAAGCGGAGCCACAAACCCGTGATATTCCTATTATTCTTATGAGCAGCCTGACGGATACCGTCGATAAAGTCAAAGGTTTTAAAGCCGGGGCGGTTGATTACGTCACTAAACCCTTTCAATACGAAGAAATATTAGCACGGATTAAAACGCATTTAAACGAGGTTTATAGGGCTGCTAATGTCAAGTGAAAAAACTCATTTGGAACTCAAAGCTAAAATTATGATAAACCTCCAAGTAAGGCATACTTGGAGGTTTGTGCTAGGTATTTTATGAACAAATAGAGGTACATAATTCGTTTGTAGTAGTTGCAAAAGCCACTTCTTTCAAGGCAGCGATAAAAAGGCGATGAATCGCCTACTACAAACAAAACTAACGGCTGGAAAGACTCCAAGGTGCATTGTCTAGCACATAATTTCTTACTCACCTTTAACCATTCTTATCCATTTTGTCTAAGAAATTTGGTGAAGAAAAAATGTCAATCAAAAAAAGCTTAACATTCTGTTTAATAAACATCTAAAATAAAGAAGTTTATTTTTGATGACTGAAAAAAAATTGGAACAACAAAATGAAAAAAGCTAAAAAAGTCACTCGAATTGCGTACAGCGATGACCTCAACCAAGCCAAATATGACGCGCTAAATGAAATCGCTTCACTATGCGGTTCGATCCGCACAGAAGTGTGGCGCAATTATGGCTCGATTGGTGGACTTGGTGCCAAGTTTCGTCCGGTACGTGATGGCTGGATTGCTGATGAACATGTCAAGAATTTACCGCAACGAATATGGCGAGCCACGTTATCTGATAGTCTGGATAACATAAAAGCCAACCGCGAAGCCGCCAAAGAAAAAGTCGCTCGTCATATTTTTAGAAATATTGATGATAAGGATAAGCGTAAAGAGTTATTAAAAAAATTAAAAAAGGATTCTGTTTGGATTAATGACTCGTATTTGCGCCGATTAATGCGTCAGTATTGGAAACAGGGTAAAAATCACACTTTTAATCAAATTGTCTTGGAACCTGGCAGTTATAAGTGTTTTTCGCATAATGGAAAAAATTATATTGAAGTCATTAGCTTAAAAAGATGTAAGCGCATTGCCATTCCTGTCGGAACCAATTATTCCATAACTGGACAAATTAGGTTAATTTTGCGTGACGGCAAAGTTGAAATTCATTACACAATAGACAACACTGATGACCGTGCTTGTGGTTCCAAAGAAATTGGTATTGATAAGGGGTACACCGAAGCGTTTGTAGACTCTGATGGCGATTTTCATGGCGAAAAATTAGGTGAAACTCTTTCAAAAGAATCTGATTATCTAAAGAAAAAATACCAAAGACGCAATAAGATTAAGGCTGTTTTGGGTAAGGTTGAGCAAAAGAATCCCAAAAAAGCCAAAAGGATTCGAAAACACAACTTGGGTAGAAAAAAGCTTAACCGGCGCAAACAGAGACATACTGCCGCAGTTAAAACGATTGTATTTACCGCAGTTAATGAAGTTGTTGATAAGGCAAAGATTATTGTTTGTGAGGACTTAACAAAAACATTTCAGTCAAAAAGTTATGGAAAGAATGCCAATCGTAGATTAAGCGGTTGGGTCAAAGGTTTGATGGCTTCGGCCATTGATATAGTGGCATCCCGAAGAGGTTCTAGGGTTGTTCAAGTCAATGCGGCATATACCTCTCAAATTTGTTCAAAGTGCGGTTGTCTCGGCAAACGTACTGGGGACAAGTTTCACTGTGCCTCCGGGTGCGGGGCGGTTATGATCGCTCCCTTGAACGCAGCGGTCAATGTGAAAGCGAGGTTAGATGATAAGGAACTTCATCGATGGCTTCCCTTCGCAAAGGTGAAGCAAATTTTGCTAGAACGTTGTCGCCGATCGGATGAGACAGCCCATCCAGTGGTCTAGTTGCAGCTTCGGCTATCAACAGACAGTGAATTATCATGGAAACTTTGATCGTGCTTCGGCATGTGATCCGGGATGAGTAAGAAAATAGAAGCTGTGATGAAAACAAAATGATGAATCGACCAGTCATTCTATGTATTGATGATGAGCGAACGATACTTGATGTTCTGAAAATAGAGCTCAAGCGAGCATTCAGAAGGCAGTATATCGTTGAAACGGTTCAAGGCGGTGAAGAGGCACTCGAATTAGTTGAGGAATTGTTGGAAGATAACTATGAATTGCCTCTAGTTATTTGTGACTACATGATGCATGATATTAAAGGTGATGAACTGTTAAAACGCATTCATCTGATTTCGCCAAACACTCTCAAGGTGATGTTGACTGGGCAAACGGATATTGATGCGGTGGCTAATGCTATCAAATATGCCAAACTGTATCGCTATATCAAAAAGCCGTGGGACACCGAAGACCTTATTTTGACCGTGAGAGAAGCGATTAAAAGCTATTTTACGGATAAACAACTCGCCAAGAAAAACAAGGAATTGGAAATAAAGGCCACCACTTTCCATAAATTTGTGCCAGTTCAATTTATTAAACTCTTAAATTTGGAAAACTGTGACCAGATTGAGTTAGGCCGTTGCGTCGAAAAAACCATGACCATTATGTTTTCCGACATTCGGGGATTCACTTCCCTTTCGGAAAAAATGACACCACAAGATAATTTTAATTTCATCAATGATTATTTAAGCCAAATGGAACCCATTATTAATAAATATCAAGGATTTATTGATAAATACATGGGTGATGGAATTATGGCATTGTTTCCAACCAGTGCCAATAATGCGGTACAAGGGGCCATTGCCATGCTAAAACAACTCGTTAACTCTAATCAAGGGTGGCAAAGTAAAGGTTTACAGCCGATTAAAATAGGTATTGGACTCCATACGGGCCCCTTAATGCTTGGCACCGTTGGGGGTAAAAATCGCATGGATGGCACCGTCATTTCGGATGCCGTTAATTTAGCTTCACGGGTTGAGGGCTTAACAAAAAACTACGGCACTTCCTTATTAATTACCGAGCAAACCTATCTCAAACTAGCGGATCCATTGCAATATCATATTCGCGTAATTGATGCGGTAAAAGTCAAAGGCAAATCGGAAGTTGTCACCATTTACGAAATTTATGATGCTGAGCCGCCCCCAATTCTGGCACTAAAAGACCAAACACGCGATGATTTTGAAGAAGGCTTTGTGCTTTACCATTGGGAAGAGTACCAAGATGCACAACCCTTTTTTGAAAAAGTCTTGCAAATCAATGAAAAAGATCAAGCCGCACGGATTTATTTGGAACGCTGTCAGCAAATTTTAAGCATGAAGATGCCACAATCACCGCGCATTCTCATTGTTGACGATACGCTTTTCGATGTGCATGCCTTATCCTATATTTTAACCAAGAAGCATTTTGAAGTCTCAATCGCGGACAATGGCAAAAGTGCCCTAACCATGGCTCAACATAACCGTCCACATTTAATTTTGTTAGATGTAATGATGCCGGGCATGGATGGCTTTGAAACGTGTCGGCAACTCAAAGCGGAACCACAAACCCAAAACATCCCCGTTATTTTTATGACGGCTTTAGCGGATACCGCTGACAAAGTCAAAGGTTTTCAAGCCGGTGCCGTAGACTACATCACTAAACCTTTTCAGCCGGAAGAAGTTTTAGCCAGAATTAAAACACATTTAAGGCTGAGTCATTTACAAAACCAATCGAGATTAATAAATTTAATAAAAATAACTCATTTGGAACTCAAAGCCAAAATAGATTATATAATAACAAATGGATGTGCCTGAGAAATTGAAATCCCCAAACCGGAGTCCAAACTTTGCTCCAGTTTTTCCGTTTGTAGTAGGCGATTTATCGCCTAAAACAAACAAAAGTCGCTAAAGCGACTACTACAAACGTGGCGGTATGGATTTATTCGTTACGATATGGCATTGCCTCTTGATAGGGACTGGGGGTATGTAAAACGAAGTAACTGTGCTAGGTATAATTATAAAAAATCAGTTTATTCCGTCAATCCGTACTCTCACTATATTTCCATAAAGCTCAAGGTGCGATTTAGTAAAATGGTAAATAAATCAGTCATTCTCTGTGTTGATGATGAGCAAACGATACTTGAGAGTCTGAAAATAGAGCTAAAGCAAGCATTCAGCGATCAATATCTCATTGAAACGGCTGAATGCAGTGAAGAGGCACTCGAGTTAGTTGAACAATTGCTAGAAGAGAATTATGAAGTTCCCGTGGTGATCTCTGACTACATTTTGCCCGATATTAAGGGTGATGAACTGTTAAAACTTATTCACGCCATTTCTCCAGCCACTGTCAAGGTGATGTTGACTGGGCAAGCGGATCGGGAAACGGTGGAAAATACTCTTAAACATGCCAAACTGTATCGCTATATCAAAAAACCGTGGCAAAACGAAGACCTTGTTTTTACCGTTTCTGAAGCGATTAAAAGCTATTTTAGAGAAAAACAGCTTACTGATAAAAACCAAGAGTTGGAAAGAAAGGTAACCACTTTCTATAAATTTGTGCCTGTTCAATTTCTAAAACTCTTAAATATTGAAGAATATGACAAGATAAAGTTGGGTGATTGCGTCGAAAAAAACATGACCACTATGTTCGCCGATATTCGTGGATTTACGACGCTTTCCGAAACAATGACGCCGCAAGAAAATTTTAAGTTTATCAATGGTTATTTAACCCAAATGGAACCCATTATTGATAAATATAATGGCTTTATTGATAAATACATTGGTGATGCGATTATGGCATTGTTTCCAACCTGTGCCGATGATGCGGTGCAGGCGGCGATTGCCATGTTAAAAAAACTGGTTGATTATAATCAAGGACGACAAAGGGCCGGCTATCAGCTAATTAACATTGGCATTGGCATCCACACGGGGCCTTTGATGCTCGGTACTGTTGGCGGTCAAAATCGCATGGATGGGACGGTGATTTCGGATGCGGTTAATTTAGCTTCACGGGTTGAAGGTTTAACAAAGATTTATGGTACCCCCTTGTTAATCACAGAGCAAACCTATTCAAGCTTAACTGACGTTTCGCAATATCACATTCGGGTTATTGATTGTGTGACTGTCAAAGGGAAAACCAAAACTGTGACGGTTTATGAAGTTTTTGATGGCAATTCTCCCCCTGGCATCAAACTGAAATCAGAAACTCAAACAAATTTTGAACAAGGTTTTAAATGTTTTCATAATGAAAAGTTTGAGGAAGCATTGGTTTTTTTTGATAAAGTCCTTGAGTCGAATGAAAATGATACAGCGGCGCAAATTTATTTCAATAATTGTAAGACGATATTAAGCATGATAATGCCACAATCTCCCCACATTCTCATTGTCGATGATACGCCTTTCAATACAGACCTATTATCCCGCCTTTTGACCAAGAATCACTTTGAAGTTTCTGTCGCAGAAAATGGCGAAATGGCCCTCTCCATGGTTAAAAATCGCCGCCCACATTTAATTTTGTTAGATGTGATGATGCCGATCATGGATGGTTTTGAGACGTGTCGGCGGCTCAAAGCGGATTCACAAACTCAAGACATTCCTGTTATTTTTATAAGCGCATTAGTGGAATCCGTCGATAAAGTCAAAGGATTTAAAGTAGGTGCAGTGGATTACATCACAAAACCCTTTCAACGGCAAGAAGTCTTGGTACGGGTTAGAACACATTTAAATCTAAGTCATTTACAACAGCAATATCAATTGAAAAATTCAATAGTAATAAATAATTGTGAACTCAAAGCCAAAATAGATCGTATGATAGTGCATGGACGTTTTTGATAAAGGCAAGTTTAGCGAAGGCCTCCAAAAGCTTTAGCTTTAGCGATTCCGTCCAAAGCTTTAGCTTTAACTTGGAAAACACATCCGATGTTTGCTAAACATCGGATGTGTTAATAAAACGAAATCAGTCGATTTTGCGTCTTCCCTCTCCATAAGGAGAGGGCTAGGGTGAGGGAGAGAATGATGAGGTTAGAATTTCAGTTGTACGGTATAGCCGGGTTCGTTGCTAGGATGATCAGTTTTAGTAAACACGGCACGATCATTCTTGAGGGCTATCACGTCAAAGAAAGGCTGGAAGCGTTCTTCGGGAATATTGAACGCTTGCAAAAATTTAGCGAACAACTCTTGTTCTTCCGGCGCAGCCTCACCATCTGACAGGGAGGAATCGATAATATTCGTCAAAATGCACATTTTTTGTGCATCGGTAAGCAGCGGTGTCATTTCCGATAAAAACGTGTCTACCGAGTTTTTTTGATAATATTTAAAAGCGCGATCCAAGAGTTGTTGGTTGTTGGCACCAACCCCAATCGCGCCACCGCTCTCTTCACCGCCCAAGACGGCTAACAGTTGTCCAACTTCTTCGTTTTCGACTTTGCCGTCGGCACCTATCATGTAAATGAGTGAAGTTGCGAAGGCGAAGTGGGGAGTCACTTCCCCTGTGTCGCCTTTGAACATGTCAAATAGTCCCATTTTTCAGTTACCTCTTATGACGCTGTGGATGAGTTAGTTTATCAATATACACTATTTGGGTGAGATGCTAAAGTGTGGTAATTGGTAATTGTAATTGGTAATTGGTAATTGGTAATTGGTCTCATGAAAAATTTCTTTTGCGTCTTTTGCGTCTTTTGCGTTTATTTTGTGGGCCATGATTTTATTTTCAACACGGAGTCCACAGAGTGCCACAGAGTTTCACAGAGTTATAAACCCAAGTGTGCAACTCTGTGTAACTCCGTGTCTCTGTGTTGAAGAATTTGAATTAATAAGATTCAATTTAACCCTTAATTCGCATAATTAATTCAACCCTTAATCCGCATTAATCATTAATCATTAATCATTAATTATTTTCACCACCCCACCCATTAGCCATTACCTCAAAATAGATTACCCAAAGAAAGATAGTAATTCACACGCCCCCCCTTTGTATATCCGGCACCCAAGAAAAATGAGCCAAACGGAGTGTCCCACACGAGGCCTCCCAAACCTCCATAAAGTAAATCCTGCACATTGATGTCTTGATAAGTATCCCAAGCATTGCCGGCGTGTATAAACCCCGCCAATCTAACATTGTTGGAATCCGGAGGCAACAGTTTGGTTAAGCCGGCAGGATTGAGTAGCCCCGCCATCTGTAAAACTAAGGCGTGTTTGCCGCCAATGTCGCCTTCGGGATAGCCAGCTAAATAGTTAATACCGCCTATTGAAAAATTTTCGTATTTCGGTGGCGTTGAGCGAAGAAATGTGAATAAGTTTGCATTTGTCATTAACGTGAACCGGCGATTGACGGGAAAAGCTCGACGGATACCAAACGTCGTTTTTTGGTAGTCGTTATCTGAGTCAATGGAGTCATCGTAAAATTCGCCAGCAATATTAATCTGTGTGCCGCGTCTGGGAAATATCCTATCATCCAAACTATCGTAACCAAACTTAAAGGTAAGTAAGTTTTCCTCAAGTGATCCGGTGGGCAACAAGTCGGGATCACCAATCCGTAAATCGGCCTCTATATGATTACGCAAGAAACCAGTACGCAACTCTGCGACATTGCCAAAATTGATGCCAACATCAATACCCAACTGTGAACGTCCTAAATCATACTCGGCGACACCACGCTTGTGTTCAAAAACAGACGCAAAAAAACGCTCAAACCGGGCGTAAGGCCCAATGAAAAAGCGTCTACGATAGTCTAAAGGCTGATAAAACTCAGTAAATAAGCCATATTCTTCGCCCACGCTCAGTTCAGTCACCCATTCGGCCCCGAAGCGATTGATATTTAATCGTTCATGGCGGAACAAAGCGGTGAATTCCGCTTTGTCATCAAAAGTCGTTCTGACATTGAGCCCCAAACGAAAGTAATGAGGGCCCCACGCTTTTTCGCGCACATGAAACACTAACCCGGTTTGCCCTCGTTCATTTTGTTCAATATTATAGGTGATTTGTTCAAATTCATTCAAAGACATTAATCGTGTCGTTTCCTTTTCAATGTCTTCAACACTTAACTGATGGCCTATCAAATCGTCTAATTTGCCTTGCAAAACGCCCGTGTTGGTGCGTTTGTTCCCAGTGAATTTAATAAATGCTGGGGTAATGATGTCTGGAGTTTGCGGCGCTTTAGCTATTAATGCGCTACGCTCACGAGCATACGCCGTCGGCGTTAATTTAAGTCCTTCAAATAAAACAGCTTTTTTGATAACCGCCTCATAGCCTTTGGCTATCATTTCAGTCCCTTTCTTAAAATCGGTGGAGCCATAGCCTTCAAGGTTTGGTGTAATGACGATATCGGCATTTTCCAAAGCACGCCGCGTATTCTGAATCAAGGCCGCATCAAGCGATTGCTTTGCCACGCTTAAAAATGAATGGCTTGATTTGATTTCCTCTAACGGCGCCGAGATATTGATGGCGATCACAATATCAGCGCCCATAGCTTTTACCACATCAACCGGCAAATTATTGAGTATGCCGCCATCGACAAGTAAGCGCCCGTCAATTTCTACCGGCGCAAAAGCAAACGGCACCGCCATCGACGCACGCAGCGCCAAAGCCAGATCACCCTTTTCTACCCAATAAACTTCGGCCGTGTTGACATCAACGGCAACCGCTCTGAACGGAATAGGCAATTTAGAAAAGTCATCGGTATTGATATTTCTAGTTAAGCGTTTGAGTGCCAAGAATAAATCTTGTCCACCGACAAATCCAGAAGGGGCCGTCAAACCGTAGTCCTCATCTAAACCGAATTCAAATTGGAAAAGACGCCGTTGATTTTGCTTTTCACGGTAAGACAGTTGATCCCGATCACCCTTTAAATTGAAGATGCGATCCCAATCGATATCCTCCACGGAACGACGTAATTCTTGGATGGATAAGCCGCTGGCATAAAGTCCGCCGACAATACTGCCCATGCTAGTGCCAGCGATGTAATCAATGGGCACATTGAGCTCCTCCAAGGCTTCTAACACACCGACGTGTGCAATGCCCCGTGCGCCACCACCCGATAAAGCGAGACCTATTTTGGGGCGGGCTGCACCAGTTTCTGTTGCCGGTGTTGCGCTACTAGTGCTTGTCGCAAGACACAGGAAAATACACAAGATAAAGACTCGAAGAAAGCTAAAAAAAGACATGAGGGAAAAATGAAAAATGAAAAATGAATAATGAAAAATGAATATATTTTTTATAAGTATTTATCTTTATGTTTGTAGTAGTCAGTTTGTAGTACTCAGTTTGTAGTAGTCGCTTTAGCGACTTAATCTTTATGTTTGTAGTAGTCAGTTTGTAGTAGTCGCTTTAGCGACTTAATCTTTATGTTTGTAAGTACTGAAGCAGAAATTTTCTGGTATTTATCGATACGCCAATATCGAAGGGGCAACCATAAAGGATTGCCCCTACATGACACGACGGTTCGTAGGGGCAATCCCACGTGCAAAGCCCTTACAATCCCACGTGCAAAGCCCTTTTGATTCCGGCAAAATACCTGATAATATGTGCTTCGGTACTTAGTAGTCGCTTTAGCGACTTAATCTTTATGTTTGTAGTAGTCGCTTTAGCGACTTAATCTTTATGTTTGTAGTAGTCGCTTTAGCGACTTAATCTTTATGTTTGTAGCACTGCCAAACGTTAGTTTGGACGACTGCCAAACTAAAAACGACGCAAGCAAAAACTTTTGCATCGTTTGGACTCCTGCCTTCATGAAGCTGCCTTGCAATTACCAATTACCTGATCACTGTTCACTGTTCACTGTTCACTGATAACTGTTCGCTGATCACTGAAAATTTTGCCATCCGCCATTACTAAGATATCATAAAAGCGCCGGATGTTTGTTACAAATCGAACCGGTTCGTGTCCTCTGGCATAGCCATATCTAGTTTGATTGTACCACTGTGGTTCAGTCAACTTAGGCAAGTGTTTTTTGACATCTACCCAACGGTTAGGATTGTCGCCCAACTGTTCAGTGAGTTTGCGTACATCTCTGACATGTCCCAATCCTACATTGTAGGCGGCCAAGGCAAACCATGTTCTGTCCGGTTCTGGAATTTCTTTAGGAATGCGCTTTTTAGTCGCCACAAAATATTTTGTACCGCCTTGGATGCTCTGAAAAGGGTCTTTTCTGTCTTTGACACCCATTTCTTCAGCCGTCGATTGAGTGAGCATCATCAAACCTCTCACCCCAGTGGGAGAAACGGCCCTAGTATTCCATTTGGATTCTTGATAGCCTATCGCAGCCAAAAAACGCCAATCTAAACCAAATTGAGCCGCAACCGTTTCAAAATATTCCTGATACAATGGTAAACGTTCCTTGATACGACGGTGGAAAGTGCGAATGTTGACATAATCGAAATTATCAACCTCATAAATATGACCATAATGGCGTTCTATCAATTGTTCCAATTCACCGGAACGTTGCAATTGATTAAAAAATTGAATAGAGGCCAGATACAAACTCTTATCTTTTCCCGAGCGTGGAAAAGCCCACGCCAAATGGTTTTGTTCGGGCAGTTCAATACCCACTTTTAATTCAGGATAAAACCTTCGCATTTGTGCCACTTCATTAGAATCAATCAGCGCGTATTCAATCTTTTTTTCCGAGACTTGTTTAACCAAGTCACTGGGCGCGACCTTTGGCACTTCTTTCCAAGTCAGATGTGGGTAGTCTTTTTTTAACGCGTTGAGAATGTCAATTTGATGACTCCCGGCGACTACATTTAACTGATGATAGATGGTCAACTCGGCCAGCTGGCTCGGTGGTGGATATAGGGAAGTTCTATGGTAAACCAGTTGTTGGGTGATTTCTTGATAATGAGGGCCAAAACGCACGGCCGATTCACGCGGTTTAGTGACGGTTAAACCCGCGGCCGCAAAATGGACTTGATGACTGGCTACCTGATGTAAAATATCACTAACGTTATTGGTTACGACGAGATGTAATTTAACGCCCAATTCATCCGCAAAGCGTTTGGCAAGCTCATATTCGAGTCCGGCTTTGCCGTTTGGGCCCTCATAATAAGTTGTCAGCCCATAACGAGTTGCGACCCGCAATTCCCCGTTTTCCAAGAGGCTTTCCAGCAGGGAGTCTTCAGAAGAATAAAATAACAGGATGACTCCCAAAAAAACAGTACCTACAAATTTCATTTTATTCACACTCCAGTTCAGTAGCCCCAGTAGGGTTCCAAAAGCCACGCTATCGCTATAGAACCCTACATTAGGGTTGAGAAACCAAGTTTCTTAAATAAATTTTGGATCGATGCTCTACATTATGTGGTAACGCCATCTAGCAACTTTTGCGACAGAACTACGAGCAGCTCTCGCTTCGCTTGAGACGAAAGTTTGCCAAAACCCCGCGGTTCAAACTACGCTTTAATGCGGGGTATTGTCGCACCCCGTAGCGCTTAAATATAAAGTTGCAGATGGCGTGTAGTAGGATTAAGGTATCAGCTAAATCCTCAGCCGAGTGCCTTGAAAATGGCATCTCGAATTTCTTCTACCTTACCAATACCGTCAATACGCACATATTTGGGGGCATTGGCATCACCGCCGGCGGCCCAGTTGGAGTAATACTCTATCAACGGCTCTGTTTGGTCGTGATAAACTTTAAGCCGTTTTCTGACGGTTTCATCTTTGTCATCATCGCGTTGAACCAAGTCCTCGCCTGTGACATCATCCTTGCCTTCCACTTTAGGTGGATTGTACAAGATGTGGTAAGTGCGCCCAGAGGCTAAATGTGCACGCCGTCCGCTCATGCGCTTGACGATTTCTCCATCATCAACGGCAATTTCAACGACGTAATCAATGCCAACACTAGCCTCTTTCATGGCATCAGCTTGTGGAATGGTGCGTGGAAAGCCATCAAACAAAAAGCCGTTGGCACAATCAGGCTCCTTAATACGATCTTTCACCAAACCAAGGATAATCTCATCTGACACGAGGCCACCTTCATCCATGATTTTTTTGGCCTGTAAACCTAGAGGAGTTCCAGCCTTAACGGCGGCGCGTAACATATCGCCAGTGGAGATTTGTGGGATACCATATTTTTCTTTGATGTAGTTGGCTTGAGTGCCTTTGCCGGCACCGGGGCCGCCCAATAAGATTAAACGCATTGAATAAGTCTCCTTTTGTCAATAGCGAATGGCGAATGGGTAATTGGTCATTCTCCATTCGCAGTGAACAATAATAACGAAAACAACTGCTCTAAAAAATCCTAGTTTACCTCAATAGACTACGTTTACAAACCTTTAAAAGCAATTGCACTTCCCCAAACTTCAGGTAACACTTTAAGTTTGATTTGTAACTGATTGATGAGATTGATTTAAAAAACTATTTCATGCAATTGCTTTAACTTGCACGGGGGTTTTCAGAAAAAAACCTCTTGCCTTAAGTAAAATATATTACTCGACTACTAATTGATTTAAGGGGATGCGAATATCGAGTTAAATTGAGTTATACCCGACGCGGGGACAAATTTAACTTTTATAATCAATTTCTATTTTCCCACTTATAAGCAACGCTCCCCAACCCCGATAGGGGTTTTCAGGCTAAAGTTTTTCGGAGAAAAACTTTATGAAAATTTGAATAGCCCTAGGTGAAACCTAGGGATGAAAAAAGCAACGCTCCTCAACCCCGATAGGGGTTGAATTTGAATAGCCCTAGGTGAAACCTAGGGGGGATGAAAAACCTCCCACAACCCCGATAGGGGTTGAATGTCGCCCCCAAGTGGGCTACCTAAAAGTTTAAATTGTGCCCGCGTGCAGTATAGGTAAAATCAGTTCACGATAAAATTAACACCACCAAAACGGAATTCGTAACGAGGGACTTTTCATCTCGAAATTCGCATTGGGGATGCTATAAGGTCAGGTAAATTTTTCGGTGACTTGATGCAAAAGCATTTATCGCGGCTAGTATGACCACTTCGCAGAACGATCCGCGACTTAGCGACACCAAACACTTTAGAAAACAGTTTGCACACATCGGCATTGGCTTGCCCATCCACCGGCGCGGACGTGATTTTCACTTTCAATTTATCGCCGTGTACGCCAACGATGCCCGCCCGACTAGCACGGGGTTGGACATGCACAAATAACACCAAGTCTTCACCTTCCCAATGATAAAACGTCATCACTTTTTCTCCGTTTTTGGTAATTGGTAATTGGTAATTGGTAATTGGTAATTGGTAATTGGTAATTGGTAACTGGTAATTGTCTATGACTCAGGGCCCTTGTCCATTGTTTTAAAAAATCCGAGGTATCAAAAATCCGAGGTCTCAAAAATCCGAGGTCTCAAAAAAATCCGAGGTCTCAAAGACATCGGATTTTTAAGTCTTTAAATTAAATTAATTAAACCCATAATGTGTAATTATTGATAAGTACCCGTGCAAAAGTTTGTCGGTATTTTGACGACGAAAACGAGTGTTTTTATTAACTTTATTTTTTAAGAATATATGGACGGGTACTTAGCAGGAGAATCAGGCGCGTTGATATCGCGTATAATCATAAAAAATATTGAAATATGTTGACAGTCTATAAAAAATTCTATATAGTTAATTTTCAATTTGAAACTTAAATAATTTGAAATCTTATTCAAAAAGACGTGTTAAACGTGCCATTGAGGTTTTAAATGAAGGCGTTGAAGACGAAGATTAGAGGTTTGGAGAAGAGCCAATTCAAGCGACTTAAAGAATTGACTTACCACGCCAAAAATCTTTATAACCAAACACTGTGGACTTTGAGAGAAGCTTTTGAAGCAACGGGTTTGTACTTTTCTTATCCCAAAATAGATAAAGTGATGAAACAAGTTGAGAATCTTGAGGGTGAGGTTAATTACAAATTATTGAAAGCAAAGGTTTCTCAAAAAATATTACGACGGCTTGATAAGAACTTTAAATCATTTTTCCGGTGTTATCATGATTTTCAAAAGAACCCGGGTAAATACAAAGGGCAACCTAAGCCACCACGGTTTAAACACAAGCAATACGATAACCTGATTTATGATTACCAAGCTTTTCAGGTTAAAGATGGTACTGTGATTCTGGAAAAAGGCTTGAGTTTTTCCTTGCCCTCCAAACTGGTTGGCAAGACAATTAAACAGGTTGAGGTTATTCCCAAATATAGGTATTTTGAAGCGATTTTTGTTTATGAGGACGATGAAACTATTGCGAAAGTCACGCCAAACGATAAGGTTATGGCTATTGATCTTGGGCTTAATAACCTAGCGACCTGTGTGACTAATGGTGCGGAAAAGCCTTTTATTGTTGATGGTAGGCGGTTGAAGTCTATCAACCATCATTATAATAAGCGGTATTCCAAACTTCAGTCACACTTAAAAAAGACTCGTGATCGCAAATGGTCAAACCGTTTACAACGCTTAACCGATAAGCGCAACGCGAGGATTGCTGATTATTTACACAAAGCAACTCGCCAAGTCACCGATATTTGTGTTGAAAAGGGTATTTCTAAAGTTGTGGTTGGTGATGTCACTAAATCACTTAATCAAATCAACTTAGGCAAAAAAACGAATCAAAACTTACGAAATTTATCTCTCGGTCAGTTTATAAATAAATTGCGTTATAAACTTGATTTACATGGCATTACGCTAGAAGTCATAAATGAGAGTTACACCTCAAAAGCGAGTTTTGTTGATAATGATGCTTTGCCTAAAACATACCAGCCCAAAAAGACACACTCATTCAGCGGCAAACGAGTTAAACGGGGTTTATATCGTTCTAAAGACAAAACTTTAATTAATGCTGATGTTAACGGTGCATACAATATTTTAAGAAAAAGTAACCCTAAGTTTTCCTTTGGGGAATTAATCTCAAAGGTAGGCAAGGGGATATTGGATTGGTTGCATCCTTATACACGTTTGAAGATCGGTTGACTTTGGGTCTCTGTTCTACAAATTTCTATAAAATTGTTACCTTAATAATATATGAATGATAAAACGAGTTCCCATTTTTCATCCTCATCAAAACCACTTGGTGAGACATTTAATCGTACCTTTGATAGACAAGTCAAACTCGCTGTCACCGGATTAAGCCGCAGTGGTAAAACCGTTTTTATCACTTCGCTCGTGCATCAATTGTTACACGGGCTAGAGGGCACACACTTGCCCTTTTTCCAAATAGTGAGTAGTGGGCGGTTGCGTGGCACTAAGCCAATGCCGCAACCCGATATGCACATACCATCATTTCGCTATGATCGTGCTATCGAACAATTATGCGGCGATCCACCCACTTGGCCTCAACAGACTAACGGTATTAGTGAAATTCGACTTGCCATTCGCTATCTCTCCAATAATCCTTTGCTCAAGCATATTTCTCCCATCAAAACCTTGTGCGTAGATATTGTCGATTATCCCGGAGAATGGCTATTGGATTTACCTCTGCTAGAATTAAGTTATGAGGAATGGTCAGAACAAATTGCTTCAGCATGTGAAAAAGAACCGCGCTTGTCCTTGTCGTCCGAGTGGCGAGCCTTTCTTGAAAATATCGATCTGACGAGTGAAGCGAATGAGGCTACCTTGCGCCGAGCCAGTCAACTTTATACGGATTTTTTGCACTGCTGCAAAGAACCTCAGTATGGGTTAAGTTTGCTGCAACCCGGACGATTTACCATGCCCGGCGATGATTTAAAAGGCGCACCCTTGCTGGAATTTTGTCCACTGTTTGAAATACCAGAAAGCCCTTATCCTGAAAACAGCCTTTATGCTGAAATGAAAAAACGCTATGATTATTACAAAGAGCATCTGGTCAAAAAATTTTACAAGGAACATTTTTCCAGCTTTGATCGCCAAATCGTGCTTGCCGATGTGCTGAAAGCCTTTAATACCGGTTACGCCAGCTTTGTCGATATGCGTGACGCTCTCAATATGGTCTTAAAAAGTTTTCAGTATGGTAAAACGGGGCTATTCAACAAACTCTTTGGCGGTTTGAAAATTGATAAAATACTATTTGCGACCACCAAAGCCGATCATGTGACGCCAAACCAATTGCCTAATCTGGAACGCTTTCTCCAAAACATGTTGGCGAGTTCTCAGAATAACGCGACATTTGAAGGTGTGCGTACCGAAACCTTGGCACTGGCAGCGGTGAAATGCACCCAAGCCGCTTATACGACGTTTCAAGGACAAAAAATTTCTTGTATCAAAGGTGTGCCCATTAAATTAGATAAACCGGTTGCCTTATTTCCGGGTGAAGTGCCGCTGGAAGTGCCCATGCCGGAAGAATGGGTAGAAGGACGCTTTCAATTTATGGAATTTAAACCGCCCCGTTTAGCCAATGTGCATGGCAGCGGACTCCCTCATATTCGCCTTGATCATGCACTTGAATTTCTACTAGGCGATAAATTTTAATGACTCAAACCTAAGGAAGGCAAGCATCCAAACTTTAGTTTGGCAGTGCCAGAGTTAAAGTATCGAATTAATAAAGCCAAGTTTTTCTTTAAGCGACGCAAAGCGTCTCACAAGTGGGCCAGGTTATCGAATTAATAAAGCCAAGTTTTACTTTAAACGAAGCAAAGCGTCTCACAAGTGGGCCAGGTTATCGAATTAATAAAGCCAAGTTTTTCTTTGAGCGAAGCAAAGCGTCTCACAAGTCAATGCCATTAAGTTAAGAAATAAACGAGAAAGAGCCTTTGGTAAAGCCGTTGTCTCAAAGCTAAAGTCCCCTAAAGGGGACTGGTAAATTCAGGATTTTTTCTAAGCAAACGATATGGCATTGAGTCTTCAGTGCCCTTTAGGGCACTTCAGCTATTAGACGACGGCTTTACCAAAGGCGGGGGGATTATTTGTTTCTAATTCCGCAAACTGTGTGGCATTGGTCTCACAAGTGGGCCAGGTTATCGAATTGATAGGCCCTCGTTTTCAGTTGTTTCGGGAATCATGCCAAAAATTCCAGAAACCAGTCCATTTAGAAAATGCGAAATCGTCAAATCAGGGAATGAAGCTAATTCGTTGTACTAGTACACCAAGGCGGAAGTTTCCATACCACCCCAACGCCAACGGCTAACTAAAGCCGTTGGCTAAAAGCATCAATTATCGATGCCGACTAACTTTCTTGCAGTACCCTTTAGGGTACTTTAGCTTTCAGACAACTGCTTTAGCTGTTGGCTGTGGTGGTACGGGAATTTCCGCTCTCCGGCACTAGATATAGTTGTTTTTTCTGAAATGACACCATAAATTCCCGAAACCAGTCAATTTGTAACAGGCGCGAGAAATCCTATTTATGAATCAAACACTCGGATTTCTTTAATGTTAACATTGTAACTAGGAGATAAATTATAATGACTGCAGAAGCTTTAAAAACACCCCTGTTTTTTGACCTGGACAAGGTCGAAACTATCGCCGAAGAAGAAGCGATTATCACCTTGGACTATACGCCACCAGTGATTTTACCTGAAGAAGCGGAATTGGAATTAGAACCCTATCAGCCAGAACTGGTGACACCACAACCCAGCACTATTGTTTCACAACCGCCACCAAGCAGCACTTTTTCGCCTTGGCCGTTGTTAGTGGGCGGATTAGGACTGTTATTGGTGTTGATGCTATTGGTAGATACCTACCATTTTATCCTCCAACAGTTTAACAGCAGCTTCTTTCTTGGCACCCTCTTTTTAGGCTTGATAGTCGCTATTAGCGGTGCCGCCCTAACCCTGAGCTGGCGAGCCTATAAAAAACTACAGGCCCTACGCACCGTTTCAGCACTCCAAAAAGAAGGCCGACAGTTGATAGAAAAAGAGGGCTACGGTGGTGCAATTCAGTATATCAATCGAATAGCCCACTTTTACGCTCACCGCCCCGATATCAAAGCACGTCAGGAGCGTTTTTACCTCACACTCAATGACACTCACCATGATCGTGAAGTATGCAGCTTGTTTTCCACTCAAGTGATGAAAGACATTGACCAACAAGCCTATCACATCGTGACTCAACGTTCCAAAGAAACCGCCCTGATGGTAATGATCAGTCAAATTGCGCTATTGGATGCGGTGCTAACACTATGGCGTAATGTCCGCATGATTCGAGACGTTGCCACACTATATGGCGGCCGACCAGGTTTTTTAGGCTCAATTGGCTTGATAACAGGTGTCTTGCAAAACTTAATTTATGCAGATGTCAGCGAAATGGTTGCAGAAAGTGTTGCTGAAATGATGGGCGGCTCCGTGCTATCGGTGATGTCGGCCCAAATCGCACAAGGACTAGGCAGTGGTGTCTTGACAGCCCGACTTGGACTATATGCCATGCAAGCCTGTCGCCCCTTACCATTTTCAGAAGAAGAAAAACCCCGCCTAAAACACATCCGCTGGGAAATTATGTCTTCCTTAACAGGCGTATTTGAGAAAAAAGAAGCCCAGACTAAAACCAACTAACCGTTTGTAGTTTGTAGTAGGCGATTTATCGCCTATTGCATTAAAAGTGGCTAAAGCCACTACTACAAACGAATGGAACGAGGCTAAAGCCACTACTACAAACGAATGGAACGAGGCTAAAGCCACTACTACAAACGAATGGAACGTGGCTAAAGCCACTACTACCGCAAAACGGTTAGAGGAATGCGCAGGAAGTGCCCACTATAAGTTTAAGCAAACCTTGAAGTGGATGGCTAAAAAGTATGGCAAAACGGTGATAGATGCTAATGAATCTTATACTTCCAAAACCTTGTGGGATGGTTCTATTCTAAAAAACTTATCCACCCAAGCTTCAATTCTTTTCCAAGGTAAAAGAGTAAACCGAGATATACATGGTGCGAGAAATATCTTGATTCTGTTTTTAACAAAGGTGATAGATGGTTTATCACCCCAGGGAGCTTACTCCTTAGACATAACCAAAGCTGATTTTTGTGGTTTTGGCGTTTTTAAGTAAGAGTATCATTTTCCAAGATGCGGATATTCTCTTTACTAACTGTCGTCAAGACTTGGGGGCTATGGGTTGTCACAACAAACTGTGCTTTTGGAAAAGTGCGTTGCAAATCTAATAATACCGTTTGTTGCCATTTGGGATGCAAATGTAAATCGACTTCGTCAATCAAAACAATGGCTTCAGATTGTAGTGGATCATCCAAATGTGGATTGGCTTGAGCCATACGTCGCGCTAAATCCATCACCAGTGCCAGCATGATGCGATAGCCATCGCTAAGTTGTTCCAGCCTCAAATCAACCGTTTCGCCGTTTTTCTTATACCATGAAACTGTCAAATGCGCTGGCTGGGTACTGATATGAGGCTCGGAAATCCCAGGCATCATGGTTGTAATGGCATGTCTCACAGTTTCTAAGATGGGCAGACAATATTTAAAATCTTGACGCGCTTGTTTTATTTTGAGTTCGTCAAACTCCATTGCATAGAACCATTCTAAAGCCTCTTTAAATTGGCTATTTGACTGCAATGCGTTATTCAAAGCCCGAAAACGTGATAAGTCTTTGTGTGCAGATTTAAGCACCTTTGTCTCTGGCACAACCCGATTAGTATCGTAATAGACGAATACCGGTAGGATGATTGGTTTATCTTCATTGACAGTGTCAATAAAAACATCTAAAAATTCAGTAAGTTGTTTTAATCCTTTCGGTTTAGGTATGGCTTGAATAGTTTTCTGACTATTATCACGTTTTTTAGTTATATCCCAAACGAGATTATTCAAAGTTTCTATTTGCACCCGCACAAACGGCACCTTTTCACCATTAGAATTGATCTGAATATCGGTATCTTTAAAACGAGTGCCTGAAACCCTTGGTAAATGTGTAAGAATAGGACCAAGTCCAACGGCTATGCTGTCTAGGATAGCCGTTTTACCAGCACCATTATTGCCCACAAAAACAGTCAAGCGTGGATGCAGTCGGATTTCTAATTTATTAAAACTACGAAAATGGGTTAATTGAACATGTTTTAAAAGCATAATTAATTATTTACAGACTAAGCGCGTGTTTTAAAAATGAAAAATGAAAAATGACGCTATTAATTATTAATTATATAAATTGACAGGAAATTTAATCAAAAGTTCACTAGGAGATGTGCATGGATTTAAAGTACGTTCCGTATATCTGTGGAAAACTTTCATCGCGCTTGGGTACAGATACCATCGCTCAAAGGGACGGTATCTGTGAAAAAAATATTGGACGTCCAAGATAAATCTTGGACTCCAACCAAAATAGTTATCTGCTAAATTGCTAAATTAGCCTAGCCAAAACTATTTTTATATCACGACTTATTGAAGACGACGTAAAAAAATATCAACACTTTCACAGCCGCAGAGTTTGTGAACGAGAGAATACAACCGACTAGTCGTCTAAAACCAGCTGATTCCAAGCTTCTATCGTTGGTATTGTGTTCTTACGAATTCGTCGAATACCAAGAACCATTGCGGGCCTTGGTGGCGGAGGGCCGAAAAGATTTGTGTCCCAATCCATCCATTCTACAGAACCACCAATCGTTTGGGCATACTCAAAACCAAAATCCCCATCATATCGGTAACTTTCCCACCCATTCTTTTGGATTTGGCAAATACCTTTCACACTTTGCCCCTCTGTAGCGACCACCAAATCGCCCTGTCGAACACCCAACAAGTTATACATCACAGTGGGAGCATTCTTATCTCTACCATGACGAACCCAGTCACCGGCATTCTCGTCCCACCAATCGCTGCCATAATAGCCTTTTCCTAAATATTGGATGATTTTGCAAAAGTCACCCTTGTTGTTTTGCCAGATGTCTTCGTAGCCATCACATAAAAAAGAAAGGCTACCTAATCCACGCCATCCTTGAGCTATCACTTTTCTGTATTTCAACTCAAGATAAGACGACCACTCCTTATCAATTGAACACCACCAAACATTACCAGCTTCCATAATCAACCTCATTAAATAGACTCATTTATACAATCAGATTACTATACTTTGCACCGTTACAAACTGCGCTTTTTTAATTTCTGTTTCGGTTTCGACGACAGGAGAAACCTTGAAAAATATTGAGAAATATTGAGAAATCTTGTTTTCATAGCTCCATTGTACCAGCAGCGTGAAACATGACAAAAAACTTCTTCGATGACGGTGTCTAGTATAATAAAATTGTTGCGTTATAGAATTTATAGAGTTTGAGAGTCAACTCCCATTAAACTCTATAACTCATCAACCCCATAAACGCCATAAACGCGCTTTTGTCATTTCGACGATGTTATCTCGCTCCACTTGTTACTGCGTTTATCTCGCATAGCGAAGAACGAAGTTATCTCGCTCCGCTCGTTACTACGTTTATCTCGCATAGCGAAGAACGAGGTTTCAGAACCAAGCGAGATATACTCAAGATGGGAACAAATTGGACTTTTTTTAAAAAAAATAACTCGTAACTCTTTGAATTAAAAAACCGTTTTTTATCTGTGTTCCTCTGTATCAACTCTGTCCGTATATATAAAAAACGCCAACATCGTGAGCGAGCAAAGCGAGATCATTTTTAACGGACTATAAAACCCTCGCCGGGATCGCCTAATAACACTATTGGCCGTAAAAATTTTAGCAAACTACAAACAAAATTGCGAATAAGTTTATTGTCTTGTCTGGAAAGGGCAGCGTGGGCCGTCAAGAAATTCAAATTACCCCCCCGTGCCATTTCTTTTAATACCCAATAGCGCGACGTATTACCCGCTTAAGCAATGTTTTCTTTATCAATATAGCCAAGGAATAAATTGAGGCGACTTAAATAATCAATAAAATCAGTAAAATAGGCCCTTTGCCACGCCGCGACATTAGGCTCGGCCGCCAAGCGCACCGCTATGCCAACTCGTCCAAACCTAAAGGTTAGGACTCCAACTCTAATTGGATTAATTGCATATAAAAAGAATTGCTCCGAGACGTTTCTAAAGCCGAGAGTTTTAATCCTTTTTTATAACGAATCCTTGTAGTTTTATCCAGTCCAAACCTAAAGGTTTGGACTCCAACTCTAATTTAATGCCTGTTCAATCTGTTCGATGACATAAAATAGATCGGATACTGTCATAATACCATGCACTGTTCTATCTTCAAGATGAACATGATGCGGTGCATTGGGTAATTCAGGATGATGTAGTGCATTATCCCACCGTCGCCTCAGTTTTCCTTGTGCGTCTTGCCAATGAAAACTATATTTTGACAAACGTATCTCTCCGCCATATTCGGTAACATACTCAACAAATTCACTGAGCCCCCCATCACTTAATGCCATCTTGAGGCGTAATTTTCCATCAACAAGGGCTATTTCTCGATTCATTATTTGATAAAAACTGATAACGGGACTTTGAATTAACCGAACTTCAATAGCATCAAAGTATTGTGCAATGATTGGGTTCATGGTTTGGAACCTATTCTTCGTGTAGTAATGTCAAATTTTGGTCAACATTGGCAAGCATTTCCACTGTCGCTGCCCATTCCACAAAGTCCATTTCATCCCCCATTTCACCCTTTTCATAGCGTGTATAAAACTCACTTGACGCCAATGAATAAGCTTGTTCAAACTTCATAACTTGGTTTAACAAACGTGTTTTGAGTTCATTCATCCGGGCATATTCACGCACTAATAGCTTGTTGATGCTCATATCCAGCACCGGATCAACCGTTGAATTGTTAAAAATAATATATTGTTCCAACCGTTTCACTTTTTCAAGAGTTGTCATCATGTTGTTATCTCCATTAAGCCTAGCGCAAGATAGCGGAAGTTCCCGTACCAGCTAATTGGAATAATTGCATATGAAAGCAATTGATCCGATACTTTTCTAAAGCCGAGAGTTTTAATCCTTTTTTATAACGAATCCTTGTAGTTTTAGTTATAACGAATCCCTGTCGTTTTATCCTCGTCCAAACCTAAAGACTTGGACTCCAACTCTGATTGTTTTAATCCTTTTTTATAACGAATCCTTGTAGTTTTAGTTATAACGAATCCCTGTCGTTTTATCCTCGTCCAAACCTAAAGATTTGGACTCCAACTCTAATTGGATTAATTGCATATAAAAGCAATTGATCCGAGACATTTCTAAAGCCGAGAGTTTTAATCCTTTTTTATAACGAATCCTTGTAGTTTTAGTTATAACGAATCCCTGTCGTTTTAGTTATAACGAATCCCTGTCGTTTTATTCATAAGACGGAACATACCTCAAAACCCTGAAAACTCAGTCACTCCAAACGGCCAAACACTTTTCATTTTGCCAAAATTTTTCCAACGTCAATTTATAATTCTCACTACACTTAATTTGTAGCGGACTTAAACGCACACTGATGGCGTGTGAACTTTGACCCTTCCAACTACCGATATCAACCACTTCATTACCCTGAAGTTTCAAATCATACCGCCTTAGATATTCCATAATAGCAGGCACTTGAAGATCAACACCAGTGGTAACTTCTGCATGGGGATTTCGTAAAACTTTAGCAAGAGAAATCAATTCACTAATATCTTCAGGGTGGTTTTGAAAGTGCAATTCATAACTGCGAAAGTAGATCGATTCAATGGCCTCTTCTTGTAGAACAAATTCGCCATCAATCAAGTAACCAACGGCCCAATTATCCTCACCATATTTTTTATTCCATAACTGTTGACGTGCCAATCTCTGTTTAAAACTGCCAGCACGACCCATTTTACGTTCAACTATTTTCCAAGGCATAATCATAAAAGACAATTATTTGCTCGTACAAGGCAAGCCTTGTACTCCTTAAAACGCCACTAATTAGAAATCGACACTCTCCCAGAAACTAAATACTTAGCACGGCGTACACACTCCAAGCCTCATACCAATTATGACTGAATTTCTTATCAAAAGGCCATTGGGGGCCATATTGTCATTTTAAAAACTTCAAATTTCAGACTGGCCCACTTCTATTCTCAATTAGAAATCTACACTCTCCCAGAAACTAAATACTTAGCACGGCGTACACACTCCAAGCCTCATACCAATTCTGAATGAATTTCTTATCAAAAGGCCATTGGGGGCCATATTGTCATTTTAAAAACTTCAAATTTAAGACTGGCCCACTTCTACTCTCAATTAGAAATCTACACTCTCCCAGAAAACTAAATACTTAGCACTGCGTACACACTCCAAGCCTCATACAATTCTGAATGAATTTCTTATCAAAAGGCCATTGGGGGCCATATTGTCATTTTAAAAACTTCAAATTTCAGACTGGCCCACTTCTACTCTCAATTAGAACCTAAAAATGGCAATTAAAAGAGGCTTCAGCGACTTAAGTTTGTAGTATTTTGTTTGTAGTAGTCGCTTTAGCGACTTAAGTTTGCTCAATCCATTGCACTTAACTCAATCCGTCGCACTTAGCTCAATCCATTGCACTTAACTCAATCCATTGCACTTAGCTCAATCCGTTGTACTTAACTCAATTCGCCGCTTATTCGCGCAATTAGTTGTACTTAGCGCAATTAGACTGATAGTACAACGGATACGCGTTCCGAAACGGATACCTAATTCGCTTATCCGCGCAATTCGCTGTACTCAATTCGCTTATCCACGCAATTCGCTGTACTCAATTCGCTTATCCACGTCATTCGCTGTACTAAACGTAATCCGTTGTACTTAGATAAATTCGCTTATCCGCGCAATTAGTTGTACTAAGCGTAATCCGTTGTACTTAGATAAATTCGCTTATCCGCGCAATTAGTTGTACTCAATTCGACTCTTAATTCGCTTATCCGCGTAATTCGTTGTACTCGCTTATCCGCGCAATTAGTTGTACTCAATTCGACTCTTAATTCGCTTATCCGCGCAATTCGTTGTACTCAATTCGACTCTTAATTCGCTTATCCGCGTAATTCGTTGTACTCAATTCGACATTCACAATTCACAATTTTCACCACCCCAGTATCAGGGTACTACCAGTCGGATTCCCTTCAATATTTGACCGTAATCTTATTAGTAGGAAACCGTTTAGCCAATAAAGCAATTAATATTGACTTGGGTGGACATACCGGAGACCTAATCATATCCTGAAAACTCGGAGGTGATTCTGACGGGTTGTTGCTACTTGGACTGATAAGCCCAGCATATAAACATCCGTTTCCGATTTCAACTATTCCGGCCAGATTTTTATCATCCGCATCACGATAAGAAAAACATAAAACATTGACTTCAGAAGTCTGTTCAGCCAGAAATTTTTTAAAATCTAAAGCGGTGCTAGACGAAATATAATCAGCCAAAGTATCTTGAATCACCCAAAAAGTTTTTCCACCCCAAGCCATTCCCACTTCTGATTTAACAATCAACTGACTCACCATTCTTGCCCAAACCTGACGATAATTGATACTCGGCCCTTGGTGGGGTTTTCCCAATATCGCATCTTCAAAAGCCATTGGTATCGTGGATCGTTTTCGTTGATTACCGCCCGCTGTACTGGAAGTCATAACTTCAACAATGCAAGGAGAGCCAATTGGGAACTCCTCAACATAATGACAACCATCAATGCAAGTCACTGAATAACCTGCCTTTTTAATGACTGGCTCCAATTTTTTCCACTTTTGATGTGTGATATCCTCTATCTCGTCGTATCTCACACGTTCCAATGGCATGAGAATGTAGTCAAAAGTATAATCAAACGCTTTAGTCTGTTGGTTATGCTTCACTCTCATTTCAGGCCAAACACCAATCGTTTGCCCTTTGGTATAGCCTGACTTTTGTAATAGAAGGGATTCAACAAAAGGTTTCTGTCGTTCCCGATTGCCGATCAGCACCAATAAACGTCTTGGGCAAATAATCCAAGGTTGTTCACCTTTTCGTAATTGCAGTGAACAAACGCCGGAAGGAATGATCTCACGCCCAAGAAAATATGACTTGAGCGCAGTATTTTTTGAGAGATCAATATGCGATAAGTTACGATTACCTCCCCCATCACATTCACCATCCATAAAAGGACACCACGCCGATGATCTACACCGTTGCGCCTCTTCTGAATTATCAGTTATGGGGTAACCGAAAATTTCAAATAATCTTGACATAGTATCGTTTTGATTTCATGAGCTAGAATTTTGGCCATTGGCGGTGGCACCGAGTTAGCGACTTGTCGGTGTTGATCAAGAAAGCGAACCTTTCCAGAACGTCCACGAATAGGCCCTGTTAGAATATAGTTATCCGGAAAACCCTGAATCCTCATATATTCCCGTGGCGTTAAATATCTATCCTCTACCGGATGAAAAAATATTTCTTTCTCTTTCGCCTTTTGGTGAAGGAGAACTTAGTCCTTTAATCGCCTCTCCAACCTTTAGGTAACGTGGCAAACTAAAAAAAGAAGTTTGTTGTTCATCTTGGCAATAAATAGGTTCAGGAAATTGAAATCGATTGGTGTTTTTTATAGCAATGATAAAAACTCGTTGTCTTAATTGAGGAACACCGTAATCAGCCGCATTAATCAATTGCCATTTTGGGACATAATCAAGTTAATCAAGTGCTTCTAACTCGTTTAATAATTGCTTGAAAATCCCACCTCTTTGATCATTTTTATCTTTTGCACTTCCTCCAAACAGTAAATCAAGGTTGCCCGGCGATATTCCTAACAGTCTGTCATTTTAAAACAAACCCTGCTTGGAGTCCAAAGCTTCAGCTTTGGATGAGCCATTCCCACAACTCTGCCGCTTTCTAAAAAGTTTGGACGACTGATAACTGATCACTGAAAACTGATCACTGTTCACTGATAACTGATTACGCACTTGTCATCATGTTCTGTAACTTATTTTTGCTTAAAACCTCGTCTAATTGGGACGGAATCAGTACGATATTCTGCTCTTGTTCAGCTTCCAGCGCTGGGATCGTCGTTGTTGGCATAATACCCGCTTGGTTCAGATGAACCCAGATGCTCTTCCAGACATTTTTCAAAACACGAAATTTGTGTTGATAATTTTCGGTTTTAAAAAATATCACATAAGTGGCTGTCCAATCGCTGACGTTCTCAACTTGGATGTTTTCAAGCCAAATACGGGGCTTGACATCTTTCACAATGTCTTTTTCTACTGAGAGTACCGCATTCATGAGAATCTCTTCGACTTTGATAGGATCATGCTTTGGATCAAGAGGTACCCGACTCAGTAACCAATATTGATCATCAGGATAACTAAAGTTGTGGATGTCCGAAGTGGATACCGTGCTATTGGGAATACTTAAAATATAGCCCTTTCTAGTTTCAATTTGAGTGACTCGCCAATTCATATTAACGACTTTGCCCTCATCAAAAGTGCCTATTTTTACCCAGTCACCGATGCGAAGAGAACGCTCAATATTAAGCGCAATGCCTGAGAAAATATTTGACAGATTCATTTGAACCGCTAAACCAACAATCATGGCAACTACACCAGATGTTGCTAATAGACTGGTGATGGGGCGTTCAAACACAAAGCCAATGATGCCAAATAACGCCAACAGATAAATAAGCAGAGCCGTCAAAAAACGCATCAGGTTCGGAACGGTACGCCCCGTTTTTTTCTCTAATGGCAACCAGAAAAAACGTTCAACGGCTATATGGAGCAAAATAGCCGGTATTAGCCACCACAACACATTAAATGCGGTTATGAAGGTTTCTATCGAAACGCTGTGGATATGTTCTCTCATCCAATGTATGACGACTATTTCAGTTGAGATAAGTAACATCACTGCGAAAATTGCCTGAAAAAACAAGATATATTTTAAACGGTTAACTTGATTGTCTTTAGAACTGACTAAAATCAGTAACAATGTCATCACAGCACTGAATACCAAAAACACGACCACAAATTCAGAGCGAATGAGGGCATGATAAACATAAGCATTACTGCTCATCCAAATGTCGGCATTGAAAGTAGAGTATTCAACACGGTTTCCGGGCACGAGGTATTTAGGATTGCCTAACAGTTTCTTTTTGAGTCTCCCCGGAAAAAAGTCTATGGACTTAATAGTCCAGTTCTCTAAGGCACTCCGTTCTTGAATTTCTTCAATGTTATCTAATAAAGACGTTTTTTCCATCAAATCCATACCCAAAACATCTGTCGCATAACTGAGCCGGTTTTGATCTAAATCACGATGACGGAAACTGATGCCCAATAAATGCTGGTTTAAAAAAAACTGATGTTCTGATGCATGGATATTTCCGTTGAAATGGCCCTTAACTCGATAAAGTCGGTAGTTCTCTTTACCGATTTTTTCATCAATGATAGCGGTACCTAATTGAATAGGCTCGACGGCATTCAGAAAATTAATCTTTTGAGGATCAATCTCACCTTGAAATCGGAACCAAAGAAAAAAATCCACCCGATAAGTGACCGTTTTAGGATTAAAATCGCTAATACTGTTTAATTGGATACCGGTATAGACGACATCAGTTTTATACAGAGACTGGTCGTCACTTAACAAAATACGCCCTTCTTCAAGGGCCGAATCAAGAATATCACTTTCCTCATAACGACGAGGCCGGATTTGTAGTTGGTTAAAGGCGGAAATCAGGTGATTATTTTTGTAAACGCCCATCAACACAGATTTAAAGGCATCTCCATGTTCATCAAAAAAAATTAACCCACTGTTTCCTTCTACAGCCCGTTCAGGCGTGTTAAAGTAATTGAAGAGAATATCGCGGATTTTTTGTCTATCGGCAACTAAGGTTTCTCGTTCGCCTTGAATCTCTGCTTGTTTTAGCGCTTCAATAAGCACAGTGGCTGCATCTACCGCCGAAAAGGCTTGCCACGGTAGTCGTTCTTCTTGAGACTGTTCTTGATAGCGTGCGTTAAAATAGTGGGCCCGCCTATTCGCTGTATCAAGAATGAAAGGAGTTGAAACATAGAGGCCATTGGTATAGTAGCCAGGGCTCAGTTTTTCTTTTTTATAATTCCAAAAACCTTCCGAAAAGCGTTTGCTGGCATAAGAATCGGGGGCCATCAGAAGATTTTTGATACCAGCATCCCTGATTAACTTGACAAGTTTGACACCTTCAGGCGCGTAGGTTGCCATAAAAATGAGGCCCGCATCCGCTTTAGTCTGCAATTCACTCACAATTTGCGCCATTTGCGGTTCTAAATTGTTGTCAGACGATAACAACCACTTATATTTGATATCAATCTTCAATGCTTGTGAAGTTTTTTCAAACACACTGGCAAGATAAGCGCCATAAACTTCATCAGTATAAATGAGACTAACCCTCTGTTGCTGAAGAAAATGTTTGGCGTAATTGGCCAGAAAACGCGCCTGTAAATTGTCATTAAAAACGGTTCTAAAATACCAATCGTTATCCTGAGTGACTTCAATCTGAGTAGACACGGGGCTGACAGCAGGAATACCCTGTTTTTTATAGACTTCTTTTCCAGCCTTGATGGAACAAGCACTGCAATTATGTCCAATGACAGCGACAGCACGATCCTGTTCAACAATCTCTTGTGCCGCTTTGATGGCTTGGTTGACATCATTTTGATCATCAAAAACATCAAGGACGACTTTTTTCTGGTTTATTCCTCCTTGCTCATTGATGGTATTAAAGTATAACTGAAGCGCTTGAGCCATAGATTGACCGACTACCGCACTTTCACCTGACAGAGGGCCGACAAACGCAATATGGATGACTGCCTCATCTTCAGATAAATTTAACCCCCCCAAAATGAGAAGGGATAAAACAACCGCACTACTTAGTAGAACAATTTTATACTTGGTTCCCATAATAGTAGATTCTCCGTATAAAATCTCTAGTTTGTAGTAGGCGCTTTAGCGCCTAAGTTAGTAGTAGGCGCTTTAGCGCCTAAGTTAGTAGTAGGCGCTTTAGCGCCTAAGTTAGTAGTAGGCGCTTTAGCACCTTGCGTTTGTAGTAGGCGCTTTAGCGCCTTGCGTTTGTAGTAGGTGCTTTAGCGCCTTGCGTTTGTAGTAGGCGCTTTAGCGCCTTGCGTTTGTAGTAGGTGCTTTAGCGCCTTGCGTTTGTAGTAGGCGCTTTAGCGCCTTGCGTTTGTAGTAGGCGCTTTAGCGCCTTGCGTTTGTAACAGGTGCTTTAGTGTCTGTAACAAAATAACTTGAACAAATTTTATCAATTTTATTAAAATTTGCTCTACAAAAATGACCAGGTTATTTTATGACAAACCCTAGTGGCTAAAGCCACTACTACAAACGGCTTCGTGGCTAAAGCCACTACTACAAACGGTTTTGTGGCTAAAGCCACTACTACAAACGGTTTCGTGGCTAAAGCCACTACTACAAACGGCCTACTGGTGATCACTGTTCCAACAACGCCATCAATCCCGCTTCATCAATCACTTTCACACCCAAAGCTTGGGCCTTGTCCAATTTACTGCCCGCTTTTTCTCCCGCCACCACACAAGAGGTTTTTTTGGAAACGCTACCGCTGACTTTCGCGCCTAACGCTTGCAAGCGTTTTTTAGCCTTATCACGAGTCATACTGCTCAAAGTGCCTGTTAAAACAAAGGTTTGGCCCGCTAACGATTGTTCTGTAGCAGCACTTGGCTGCTCCGTCGGCGCTGCCCAATGCACGCCTACCTCTTGTAAGCGTTGGATAACTTCACGATTATACGATTGTTGGAAAAAGGCTACAATGTGTTTGGCCGCAATGGGCCCAATATCGGGTATTTTTTGTAAGTCTTTTTCAGTGGCCGACATGAGTTTTTCTAAACTACCAAACTGTTGCGCGAGAAGGCCGGCCGTCGATTCGCCCACTTCGCGGATGCCTAGCGCATAGAGAAAATGAGCTAAAGTAGTAGATTTGCTCTTTTCGATGGCCTTTATTATATTATTAGCCGACTTCTTGCCCATGCGTTCTAAGCCGGCCCATTGTTCCTTGCTTAAGGTGTAAATGTCGGCGACGCTTTTTACTAAATCACCCTCTATCAGTTGTTCAACCAGTTTATCGCCTAAGCCGTCAATATCCATCGCTCGGCGCGAAGCAAAATGTTGTACTGCTTGCTTACGCTGCGCCGGACAAATTAAGCCTCCCGTACAACGTACCACCGCTTCGCCTTCTGCACGAGTGACATCAGAACCACAAACAGGACATTTATCAGGTAAAACAAAGGGTTGGCTACTATCAGGCCGTTTATCGGCAAGGACGCGCACTACTTCTGGTATCACATCACCAGCGCGACGCAGAATTACAGTGTCTCCCACGCGCACATCTTTGCGGATAATTTCGTCTTGATTATGCAAGGTGGCATTGGTGACAGTGACACCGCCAACATTGACAGGAGAAAGACGAGCCACTGGTGTCAGTGCTCCAGTGCGCCCAACTTGTACGTCGATGTCTAAGAGTTGGGTGAGCGCTTCTTGGGCCGGGAACTTATGGGCAATCGCCCAGCGAGGCGCGCGGGAAACAAAGCCTAGCTGTTCTTGTTGTTCAACGCGATTTATTTTATAGACTACGCCGTCAATGTCAAAGGGCAGGTTGTCGCGGTGTGCCAATATATCTTGGTAATAATCTAAACAACCTTGGACACCGTTGACAACTTGCATATAAACAGAAATCGGTAAGCCCCAGGTTTGCAAACGGTGCAAAATGTCGTGATGGCTGTTGGGTAATTGGGCACCTTCAACCACACCGACAGCATAACTTAAAAAAGTCAGTGGACGTCTGCCAGTCACACGAGAATCCAGTTGACGCAAACTTCCAGCGGCCGCATTGCGTGGATTGGCAAAGGTTTTTTCTCCTCGAGCCGTTTGTTGTTTATTTAAATGATCAAAGCCCGCTTTGGGCATAAACACTTCGCCACGCACTTCTAACACGCGAGGAAAGTCGTCGCCGCGCAAACGCAACGGAATGGCCTTAATGGTTTTAACGTTTTGCGTTACCTCTTCACCGCGACTGCCATCGCCTCGTGTAGCGGCCTTTACCAGTAGGCCTTCTTCATAACGCAAACTCGCGGCGAGGCCATCCAGTTTTGGTTCAGCGACATATTCAATCTCCTGAACTCTTAAACGCTCTCGCACACGTTTTTCAAAATCGTGGACTTCGTCATCGTCAAATGCATTGTTCAAAGACAGCATGGGTACGGTATGAACCACTTCAGCAAACGCGCTTAATGGCGCAGCCCCGACACGTTGGGTGGGCGAATCGGGCCTCATCAGTTCGGGATATTGCGCTTCAAGGGCCTGTAATTCGCGCAATAAGCGATCATATTCACTATCGGGAATATGAGGATCATCTAGCACATAATAATAATAGTTGTGTTCATTCAGCGTGTCGCGTAGTTGAGCGGCTTGTAGTTCAATTTCTGTTGGAATTTTCATAGTTGTGTTGCTGATAAAATGCTTATGGAATAAATCCTTAGCATTAATAGGTTAATAACCCTGATTTGTGGGCCATCAACTGGAATGAACCAGTACAGCTTATGAGTTGAGCAGCTTGTTGTTCAATTTATATTGGATTGGAATAGTTGTGTTGCTGAGAAAATGGTTATTTATCGGATATATACTCCGCACGGGCACATTTTGTACTTTTGTGATTTTGATGGATAGCAAATTTTTTTCGACCCTATTAACTTGACAGCATGGCCCTCAAAAGAGTCTTCTATACTCCGCAAATTTTGTACTTTCAGATTAAAACAGCGTGGCGCGTTGATAACGTATCAACTAAATCCGTTATGATCGGAACATTTGATATTTGCGCTTTTTTTTCAGCCTGCCAAACTAAAGTTTGGACTCCAGCCAAAGCTGAAGCTTTGGACTCCAGCCAAACTCTGCTTATCAAACCGCTTTTGGATCAGTCTCAAATACTTCAAAGATGTTGACACGTTCAGTGCGCCCTTTGACTTTGATGTTGTCAAGAAATCGAGTGGTATATTGAGAAGGATTCGTCAAGTTATCAAGCGTACTTTGGCTAATAATGAGTGAGCCTTTGTAAGTCTTGGTAATCTCTTCAAGACGCGAGGCTAAATTCACCGCGTCACTAATGACAGTGCATTGTAGTCTATTTTTTTCTCCTACGATGCCTAACATTAAGTTGCCGGTGTTGAGGCCAATACCAATTTGAATCGAAGGAAAGCTTGGTTGAGTTTTGTTAAATTCTTCCAGTTTATGGAGCATCGCAATGGCGGCGTTAAGCGCATCGTCGGCATTGATAAACAAAGCCATGATGGCATCGCCAATATATTTATCAATAATACCTTGATGTGTACTGATGATTGGCCCCATTTCGTTGAGATAGGCATTAATAAAATTGAAATTTTCTTCGGGCGACATTTTTTCAGATAAGGCGGTGAAAGAACGAATATCTGAAAATAGGATAGTCATGTTCATTTCTACATGATTGCTCAGTTGAACCTCAAGAATGTCCGCCTTGTCTAACAGTTGTAAACATTCATTAGGCACAAACCGTGCGTATGCTTGACTGGTTTCTTCTAATTTGACTTCGGCCAGTTTGCGCTCCCTTATTTCCAATTTCTGTATGGCGATGGCATCAAGCATTTGTGCCATGGCGCTTGATAATTCTCCAATTTCATCTTTGGAATTGACTTTAATCTCAATGTTTCTGTCGTTGGCAGAAATTTTATGAGCCACATTAACAAGCGATTTTAAAGGCTTTGTGATGCCGCGTGCAAAAACATAAGACAGGAATAACGTTAATAAAATCGTTCCGCTGGTGATTATCAAGGATAAGATAAATACAGAATGTGCGTCTTTTTTGAGTGTTTCGGCCGACGCTTTTAAATCGGCCGATATCTGATCTTCTACGCGCTTAAACAGATTGATTCGGCCAGTTGCCATTTCCCACCAATAAGTTGGCTCTACCTCCAAACGGCTACCATTCAATAAGTGATTTAACGCGCTGATAACGGGTGCTTCATCTATTTCGATGATAGCATCGATTTCATCTACCGTCTTTTGTTGGTTTTTCAAATCAATAGCCGTCGCTAAATACCTTTTATAGGTTTTAAAGGTATTTTCAACTATCTCAATGTTTTTAAGTTCTGATTGTGAAACATCGGCTAGTTTTTGGTATCTTGCCAAAATACTATAGACACGTTGGTATTGTTGATGAAAAGCCTCAATAGACTTCTGTTCCCCACGCAAGACATAATTATTCAATTGATGAATTAATCCACCATAGCCTACTTGAGCACGTAACTCAACAATCATTTGAAACTTAACCGCTTTTTTGAAAGCGCTTTTCCTAATTTGTTCGACTTTTTCTACATAATGGCCTTCTTGCATGGTGTTGTGATAGCGTTGTTTTTGGCTGGGAGTGGCAAAGAACAAGAAATTTTTGATATAGATATCTTGTGCCCCCACCAGCAAGATAAATTTCCTATACATACCGGGCGCAAA
>Ga0190315_1000054_pt1 | contig 68617 bp, 68 predicted proteins | sample 48701101_MG_FD_161673 | JGI IMG/M metagenome (GOLD analysis project Ga0190315, IMG submission 161673) | Hydrothermal vent sediment bacterial communities from Southern Trench, Guaymas Basin, Mexico - 4870-11-0-1_MG | ecosystem: Environmental > Aquatic > Marine > Hydrothermal vents > Sediment ...
TATTTCTTCCTTAAAAAAAGAGGTCCAAATTGTGCCTCTTTCATCTTGAAAGATTTCGGGTTTAATTATCCAAATCCCTTTGATTTTTTCAGATTCTTTGATGCTAAATTTGAAATTCATTTTAATTGATAATTGTTAGCTTCAGAAAATAACCCATTTTAAACATTAAATCGTTTTTGTAAATTGTCTCACGAGGTTAGGAACGACAATTTTTCATGTTTTATTCCTCCAGAGATTGTCTAACCACAAACCCACTTTCTTTAAGTAATTTTTTTTGTTTGGCTAGTTCTATATCACTTAATACCATTTCATCAATTAAATCATCTAATGAATATTTTGGCTGCCAGCCTAGTTTTGTTCTGGCTTTGGTTGCATCTCCAATCAATAAATCTACATCAGTGGGACGAAAATAGAAGGGATCAACTTCTATTAAAACTTGTCCAGTAGATAAATGTGCAGGTGGAATACCAAGCGCAGATTCAAATTGATTGAAGTCAATGGTATCAATAATTCCTTTTTCTTTAACATCATTCCCGATAAATTTGATATTTATTCCAATACGAATAAAGGCCTTTCTAACAAATTCTCGAATTTCTGTTGTTTTTCCGGTTGCTATGACATAATCATCCGGCTTATCCTGTTGTAAAACCAAATACATTGCTTCAATAAAATCTTTGGCATGTCCCCAATCGCGTTTAGCATTTAAGTTGCCAAGATACAGTTTTTGCTGTAAACCGAGGGCAATGTGAGCTAATCCTCGTGTGATTTTGCGTGTGACAAAGGTTTCACCACGAATAGGGCTTTCGTGGTTGAATAATATGCCATTACAAGCAAACATGCCATAAGCTTCGCGATAATTGACGGTAATCCAATAAGCATATAATTTGGCTACAGCATAAGGGCTACGTGGATAAAAAGGAGTCTTTTCAGTTTGCGGCACTTCTTGCACTTGACCAAATAATTCACTGGTAGAGGCTTGATAAATCTTAGTTTTTTCGGTCATGCCTAACAAACGCACGGCCTCTAAAATTCTAAGTGTGCCTAAACCATCAGTATTAGCGGTATATTCAGGCGTATCAAAACTCACTTTGACATGGCTCTGGGCTGCAAGATTATAAATTTCATCCGGCTGAGTTTCTTGAATCACTCGAATTAAATTCGTTGAATCTGTTGTATCAGCATACATAAAATTGAAATGAGTATGACTTTCATGCACATCCTTGATGAGATGATCTATCCTATCTGTATTGAATAACGAAGTACGCCGTTTTAGCCCCCAAACAAAATAGCCCTTTTGAAGTAAAAATTCGGCTAGGTACGCGCCATCTTGTCCGGTTACACCGGTGATTAGTGCTGTTTTCATATTTCCCTTATTTTTCTAAATTCAAAAATACCACAGCCATAATAACAATCACAGTTATTAGTAATGCTTTGGGAATCAAGGGTTACATTTTCCTGAAGATCGCCCTTGTCATCAACATAAGAAAATTCAATTAACTCAAAATGATCTTTTGCCATTTCTAGTATGGTATTGATTGCGAAAACTCTTTGTCCATTAAAATCAATTCGTTGTGGACTACCTATTGGTATGGAAAGATATAGAATGCCGCCTGACTGAAGAATCTTATCAAGATTGTTAAATCCATGTAGATGTCCATTAATATCTATTGAATCACCATAACGCCCTAATCCAAAATGTTCTAAGGCATGTAAACAGGAGATGGAATCAGAATAATCGTTAAACGCTATTTCAGCGTCCATGAAATCACATTGCTTAAAGATGATATTTGAAACTGGCGTAGGCGGTGTTCTTATATCAAACACTTCGATTTCCCTAAAGGTGGCTACATGAGCGACAAAACCATCAACGCGAGAAGCTATATCAACATGTTTAACCGGCTGTCTTTGAAATATCTTTCTGGCAACCAGTAAATCTTGGTGAAAGTAATGCCCTGATGCCGTTCCACTGTCAGTAAATTTTTCATCTAAAATAGGTACAGAAAATCTTATTTTGAATTTACCCCCCCCCATCCACTGTTTTGTTACGCTTATTAAGTAAATAATATTCTTTAATAACAACAGGTAGACTTTTGAAAGCACGAACAAACTTAACGGCATCAATTCCAAAAGCCAATGTCCACCAATAAAATGGTTCAATAAACTTCCTCAATTTTTTGTTTGATTTGACTACGGATTCTATACTCATGACATTATTAAGCTTATAGGTTTCGTTTTTCTAGCTTTTATCGTTATAAAATGCCCATGACGCGGGTCAATCTTAGCAAACCAATTAGGTAAGGGATAGTAACCACTACACAAAATGCTTTCTACTTTAAAACCAAAATGTTCTATATATTCAATCAAGCCTCTGTAGGCAAATATCCTTATATGTTCCATAGATTTCCAACTTGTACCTGTGTCTCCTCTATGAATAGCTAAAGGATTGCCAACACTCCCATAAGAACAAACATTTGTTAGACTGAACATTTGCCATCCTAACACCAGTGCAAATATGTTGTGCCAACTGGAAGCATTCTCTGTTGATAGGACAATGTACCCCCCCACATTGCATAACCTATTAATTTCTAACATAAATTTTTCTGTATCATAGAGATGTTCAATAACTTGGTTGGCATGTATGACATCAAAAGCATTGTTTTCAAAAGGAATCAATTTGTTTAAATCGCCTTTCTCAACGATTATTCCCTTTGATTGAGCCAGTGATATTTGCTCATCTACGACTTCTACACCATAAACTTGTTCTGTGCCCATTTTTTTCGCACATTCTGTTGTCCAAGTACCCTCAGCACAACCTAAATCCAGAAATTTAGCTTTTGGATTATGTTCTAATAGGCTGATTATGTTGTTCTTGTTGCCTTGATAGGCAGTATCCCATAAATAAGTAAAAAATTTGGATAGCATTTTTAATATCTGGTAAATTTAGCTTTTGTGAATTTCATGAGTTATTAGCCACCCCACAGCAATCCAATCAACTTTGGAATGCTAAATATTTCGGCGTAATGACTTTCAACAATTATTCAGGTGTTCTTTTTTTTTTTAAAATTTTTTCATCCGCTTGTTTAAACTCAACATCAAATAAATCAAATACCACTTCTCTGCCTAAGAGAACATCCTGATATGCCTCGGTTTGCATCCATGCTACTGGAGCTGTAAAAATATGAGAATCCAATTGTATTTCTATATTTCGTAGTGCATAACTGACGCAACCACCGATACATTCCGCTTGACTAAGCGTTTCAGCTACAGCAAGTTCATAGCCTAGAATAACGCCCAAATCTTTAGGGATTAAACTGAAATCTGCACCGGAATCGACTAACATTTCAACAGATTTTGAAGTTTGTACTTTCAGTATGACCTGATATTTAGGTTGCCATTCATGACGTTTGACGTTTTTAAATCTAATTGGTAGCAACCGCACCGGTTCAACAAAATCGCTGTCAAAAATATAATCAATGGTATATTGAGAGACTGGAAGATTATCGGTTGCTTTGGCTACTTTAAAAATGTTTTTGTCATGTACAATAACGCCATCATTTGTGAATGCAATCCACTCGGATTTGTATTTTCGGTGACTTTTGTTGGAATTATACCAATCGTGAGGTGTTTTGTATTGTTTTTCCATTTTTAGGTCAAGTTATTTTTAACGCAAGAGACGCAAGAGGCGCAAGAGGCGCATTATTTCATTTTTAAGTGACTCAAATATTGACAAGAAGTCATCCCGCGTTGTTAAGCAAAATAAGTGTGCAGTATCAAGAAGTAGGCATCAAAAGTAATTATTCTTTTTACCACTAGTCAATGTGAGTCACAATCATTTGTCTATTCGTACACGCCATAAATATTTTGGTGTATTATGCTGGCTAAAAATTTTGGCATGGGGATCAATCGCACGGAGCATTTTGCGAAGTTTGCCCTGAGCATTGGCAGAATCAATAACTTGAGGAAACAATTTAGAGTATTTCAACGGTTGCTCTAAATGCAAAACAACCCGTAATTGTTGGGATTTTGCAGCCACTATAGCTAACTGTTTTTCAAAAGGAATCCTAGCGTTAATTTTTGCTCCCCATAACCCTGCTAGCGTATCAAGTACTTTTTGTACAACCTCATTTATCAGATCAGAGGGTTTCAGACGGCGATTAGCACGGTAATCTTTGACTTCAATCAGCCAGACACATTGATTATTTGGTTCCACAGCAATGATATCAATCGCCTTTTGTCCTTGCAACAATTTCTGAAAATGTTTACGATAATATGTCCATTCATCATATTTTGATACACGCCAGTTATCTGGAAATTCAAATATCAAGTTACCTTCAACCACTTTTTGTAGCATGTCTATTCCATATCCATATAACGATCAGATTGCTCTATCATTTCATCTAGCATCGTAATCGGATTGATATCTTCAATATGCTCTCCTTGTTCTATTATCACACGATCCTTCTGCTTTTCGAGTGCGAAAAATTGTGAAGGCAGTTGTTTATATTCTGCCTTTTGCTGCAGAATCTCTAATTCTCTGAGCAAAAATAAGCTATGAGTCGCTATGAACACTTGAATACCATTCTGACTTATGCAAAAAATAACTTCGGCCGTCAGTTTAAGTAAACGTGGATTCAAATTGGTTTCTGGTTCATCCCAAAAGAGATAACCCTTATCTAATAAAGCACCAGTTGAAATTAACTGAATCAACATGCCCAGTTTGCGTGCGCCTTCTGCGACTAAAGGCATTTCTATTTTGTCAAGATTGGGCATAACCAAATAAAAACGGCCATTCTTATCCAGATTGAGTCGTCCTCCCACTGCTTGTTCTAAGAGTTTGAGTAGTTTTTTCCCACGCTTTTGACGATTGCCTTTTATTGGTAAAGCACCTAACAAAATGCAAGTATCTCGGTAAATTTCTTCAAACTCAAGATAATGATTTTCATAAACCGCGACGAAGTTAGGGTAGAGAGTCAATAATTCCCGAGTTGGTAAAAAAACGGGGGACTTATCCAACCAAATTGAGGGTAGAGATTCTACCACTACTTCTGTTCTACTTTGGCTCGCAAAGCTAAAATGTATGTTCAATTTATCATTGTCAAAACGGGCTGAGACTTGACATCGTTTACGCTTTCCTTGGCGCCGTATCAAACGGCCTAAAGTTTCTGGACGAAATACATTGATCAATTTATCAGCCAATCTGCTTTGCAAAAGTGTCTTGGTTGGCGTACCTACATTAGGTTTACGGTTTTCACCGGCACTCACTGCTAAAATGGAATAAGCCAGTTTGAGTAAATGGGATTTACCGGTGCCATTTTCTCCAATAATGATATTCAATCCAGGGGTAAAATGCAGTTCAGCTTGTTGAAAAACGGTTTGATTGTTTACCTCAATCTCTTTCAAGTAGCTGAATTGGCTGGCTTTTTTTTTCATTTTGTAGTCGAAATTGAAAATATAATGTAAAGCAAAAGACGCAAGAGGCGCAAGAGGCGCAAGAGGCGCATTATTTCCTTTTTAAGTGACTCAAAATTCAACTACAATCTACCGGTAAGATAATAAAAGGCTTATACTTTATAAGCTATGAGCTTTCCATGTCATACCCGAAAATCTCATTTTTCACAAATAGCAAATTCTTATAAATACTTTTTAATTTTTCTAAATCTGTACTATCATAATTCCGGCTGACAAAATATTGATATTTGTTAGTTCCCAATTTTTCTAATAGGACAAAATTCCAAATCGCTCCAATAATAAAAGCGCCTTTTATTGTCGTGAAACTATTCAACTCAATCGCGGCAATTAATTCGGCTAAAAGTTGTGGTTCCGGATCTTTTGCCACTTTTGATTTCTTAAATTCTTGTATAAAAAAGTAAGGTTGCTCTGAAAAAAAATACCCCTTAGCGACGACAAAATCAGCTTCCCCATTTAGAATAAACTGCTCGGTTTGATAAAATAAATTTTCATCATAAAAATCCCTGATTTCTTTATCAATATTGACAAAGTTAATCCGATTTAAAATTGGGGTAATAAATTTAACTTTCAAATCTTCTTCTTTATAATTCTCTAAATAAAAAATATTGTTATCAATTAAGTTTTTCAAAAAGAGTATATCTTCATCATCTAATATGATGTTTTCATCATTAAACCAGTCATCGAATTTATGATAATTCAGTTTAGGTTTTATTTTTACAATCTTTTTTAAATCACTAAAACCTATTTGACTAAAACAATAAGTTGGAATTTCATCTTTTATTTGATACTTAACTTCAAGTAAATTTAAGCGACTTTTTAATTCCTCATTCTCCTTTAATAGCTGCTGTAACTCTATTTCTGTAATCATTGTCTTAGTCTCAATTGAGTTAGTGTTGTTTAATACTGCTTTATAAGTCGATAAGATCCCAATGTATCCCTTTTCAGTTATCAGTTATCGAAAATAGTTGTGATGTTACAGAAGTATCTACAACCTATTTTTAAATTTCTACTATTATAGTAGGTAAAGTTATTTTTAACGGTTATTTTTAACGCAAAAGACGCAAGAGGCGCAAGAGGCGCATTATTTCCTTTTTAAGTGACACAAATATTGACAAGAAATAATCCCCCGTTGCCAACCAAAATAGTGTGCGGTATCAAGAAGTAGGCATCAAAAGTAATTATTCACTATTTTCGTTCACCAGTAACCGCATTTAACATGTTAAGATAGATATCTTTCATTTTCAAATAAGTTGTTATTGATAAATTGATTGCTTCTATTATCTCCGCTGTTTGGATAGTCATGTGTTAAGTTATTTCTCAGTTTTCTGAAATCAATCCACATATCAACATTATCTATTAATTCAAACTTCTCTAATTTGTTTAAGACATCAATGAGCGGCATATTTGGTTTATATTCTTGAAATTCATTTAATATTGCCGGGAATAGCTTTTCTCCCATTTTGTCTTGAATTTTGGTGAAACGATAGATAAATGAGTCTATCGTTTTAACGACTTCTGTATCATCCAAATCTTCCGTTTGTTGCCGGCAACCCATTTTGAATATCTGGCAATATGGCATCTATTCGTTTGATATGTCTATCAATTTCAATTTTTATATCTATAAGTTGCAACATATATTTACCCCTTCCTGTTTGGCAATCTCAAAAATTTTACTAAATTTTGAATTAGCGGCTTCTACAATTAAATCGACTTTTTGCTCACCCCATTTTTTTTCAAACTCTCTTAAAAAAATAATTTTTGTCTGCAAAAGATTATCTGTATTTGGCGTTTTGATAAATAGGTCTATATCTCCACCTGTTCATATCTACCCTTGAACCAAATATCCAAACTTCTTTAGAATTAAACAATTCTAAACTTTTATGACAAATAAAATTTAAATATTCTTGCTTTAACCTAATGTTCATTTTTATTTTCCTAATAAAAACCAAACCTGAAAACCTGACAGGTTTTATTTAGTCATCTTGAAGAGCAAAAATTTCTTGTTTAACGTAGAGTAAATTTTTATAAATTCCCTGTAATTTTTCCAAATCAGTACTATCATAACTTTTACTGATAAAATACTGATAGCTATCTTTTCCTTTTTTTTCTAAAATCACAAAATGCCAAATTGCACCAATAATAAAAGCACCTGTTATAGTCGTAAATTGATTTAATTCAACTGCGGCAATTAATTCGGCTAACAACTGTGGTTGTGGATTTTTTGCTGTGGTTGAGGGTTTAAATTCTTGAATAAAAAAATAAGGTTTTTCTGAATAAAAGTAACCTTTTGATACCATGAAATCAACTTTTCCGGTTAGAATAAATTTCTCTGTTTCGTATGTCAATGATTCATCATAAAAATCACAAATTTCTTTTTCCAAATCACTAAAATCAATACGATTTAATATAGGAGAAATAAATTTAACTTTTAAGGTTTCTTCTTTATAAGTTTCAATAGAAAAAGCATGTTTATTAATTAAGTTTTCTAAAAATGATATATCTGTATTGTCTAGTGTGATATTAGAATGATTAAACCATTCATTAAATTTAGCATAATTTAATTTTAGCTTGATTTCAACAATTGAGCGTAATTCTAGTAGCGTTATTTGACTAAATGTATAACTAGGTATCTCTTCTATTTCTAGGTTTAATTTCTTTTTTAACGCTCGGTTTTCTCTTAATAGTTGTTGCTTTTCTATTTCAGACATGATTGTTGTAAAATTTTAAATTTCTATTATAGTAGGTGAAGTTATTTTTAACGCAAAAGACGCAAGAGACGCAAAAGACGCAAGAGGCGCAAGTAAGTTGTTAATTTCATCACTCTCAGTAATTGCTGCTGTTCTGATCAAATGTTCAATTTCTTTGCTCAAAACGCCGTTCAGCACAAAAATCATTTGTTCTCTGCTAATTTATCAAATAGCCTAGCAAAGTTTTTGGTGGTTTTAAGTTGTTCCAAACTCAGTTTTTTGGCAATTGAAACACCGTCCATAATTTTTTGATAGCCCTGTTTTCCACAAATTTGCGCAAGATGCTTAGATGGATAGTTATCATGATCAATCGCTTCCGGGTTATGTTGATTGTTTTTTAATACTTTTTCTAAGGCAGAAATGCATTGATAACCTACGACTTCACCAGTCTTTTTCGGCGCGATAAATGCCACTATTTCAAATTCATAAACCATCCATAGCGGATAAAACCTAGAATCCTCAATATCTTCCTTAAATCTATCATTAAGGCATTTAGGACAATTCTTTTTTATTCCAGCCCACCAACTAGAGGGAATGCCAGCTAAGTCAAACATTGTTAGCAAAAGTGTCACTTGAGTATTGTGAAGTATTTGCTTAACTTGTTTTAGAAAATCTTCATAGTGAACACTACCGCCTTTTTTACCTCCTTTAGTCATAATAATTTTGGGTACAATATAAAGGTGCGAAAATGCGGGTATAACAATCTCTTTGATAAATCGCTCTTCGGTTTGACCTTCACAAAGAACAATAATCATCAGTAACGTCCTCCAAGATAGTTATTCTCCCAGAGTTGTCCTAATGAATATTCATCCAACCAGCCCTGTAGTTCTGATTCATTCAAACGTTTTATTTGACTACCAGATTGGTAGCAATCAACCACCAAAACGTCTGAATACTCAAATTGATTCAATAGAGTAACAGACTGACAAGACAAAATAATTTGGGTTTGGACAGAAGCTTTTTTGATCAGTTCTGCCAAAAAGCTAATCGCTAGTGGATGTAGTCCAAGTTCAGGTTCATCTATAACAACAAGCAATGGAGGTGTTGGCTGCAAAAGCAAAGCACATAAACAGATAAATCGAATGGTGCCATCTGAAATAAGGGAAGCACTAAACTTTTTTAAGTTATTTTTTTCTCTCCATCTTAATTTTATTTGATTAGAATGAGTAGATTCTGGTTCAAGAATAAAATCATCAAAATAAGGTATTACCAAACGAATAACTTCTACAATTTTGTCATAAGAATCAATATAATTTTGTTTAAGATAATATAAAAATGCAGCAATATTATCCCCTTCCGGATGTAAAGGGTAACTTTCTTCCAAGTTCTGTAGCCTTTTCTTATTACTGTTAGTACTCACATCGTCAAAGTGAAAAACTTGAAAACCTTTAATGTTTGAATAAATATTATACGGTATTGCATATTGTCTTTCGGCAAGGTACTTTAGTTTAGTTTCCGGTTGGTTCGTTTCTTCATGTTGAAAAGTTGAACAAGCCGGAGATTTCCAAGAGCCAAACCTTTCAGTTTCTACAATATAATCTTCTTCAGTTGCTCTTAGTGAAAGTTCATAAATATTTTGTAAATTTGAGCTATCAAAGAAAAAACGGAGATTGAAAAATTCATTTTCCTGAATACCATTATAAACAATATTGTCAAACCCACCTTTATTGACAATCCAATCTCTCAGTCTGCCTATCTGAATATAATTGAGCATGGTGAATAAGCTAATAAAATTGCTTTTACCAGAGCCATTTCCACCTATTAGAACATTTATATTTTTAATATCTACTTCAGTTTGACAAAATGATCTAAAGTGAGTTAACTGAATTTTTTTTAACATATTTGACAAATGTGGAAACGAGAAAATAGTTTTTTCTCAAATTGTATTGGTAAAGTTATTTTTAACGCAAGAGGCGCAAGAGGCGCAAGAGGCGCATTATTTCCTTTTTAAGTGACTCAAATATTGACAAAAAGTCATCCCGCGTTGTCAACCAAAATCAGTGTCTAAGTACTGAAGCAGAAATAAACAAGTATACCGCAAAGGGCAATCCCTTGTGGTTACCCCGCTTCTGGTTGCTTCTATTAATAAAATACCTGAAAATTTAGGGTTCAATACTTATACAGCTTTCGCTACTTTTTTCATGATTTAAACAATCTTATCTTATTTTTTTGTATCTCTTGCCACAACAGTAAATCTTTTGTATTAAGATTCACTAGATCAACTTTTAAATCAAAACCGACTCTAAACAAACAAGATACAAAAAGTGCTTTTTTCTTCTGAAACTCTTCTTTTGTCATACAAACATCTAAAGCTATGTCTATATCTCCACCAGTCAGTTTATCATCTACACGGCTTCCAAATAGGTAGACATCGACATCGCCAAAACTTTTTAAGATGCTTTGTTGCAAAATATTTATTATTCTATTTGACAATCTCACCAATAGTTCTCTTTGAAAAATTTAACGCATTAATGTAATAACCTTCAATTTTATAAAAACTCTCTATACAAAATTTCAAATTATTTAAGGCCTCTTGCAACTCTTCTGGGTAATCATGCTCTAATTCATTCCGTACTTCCCTTAATTCTATCCAATTTTCAAGACTATCAATAATTTGCTCTTTTTCTATGTAATATAAAACTTCACTCATTTTGTTACTGTTAATACCAGCCACTTCTAAAAGCAATGCAAATATTTTTGCCCCCATAAAATCTTGAATAGAACTAAATCTTTTCAAATAAGCATCTAAAATTGCTTTTTTTTCAGGTTTTAATGTGTTAAAAATAAAGGGGTCATATATATTAGCCTCTTGAAGTAGATTATCTATTAAAACTTTATACTCTTTTAGAGCTATATAATGCTTTTCTAATTTTTCAAATCGTTTTTTTAAGATTTCTTTTTTATTCATACTCAAATTTTTAATTTTTATTTGACGATGGATTCTTCTTGGGTAGTCGCAATCTAGGTGATCTGATAGAACGCAATGATAAACACTTGACTAAATTGTGTGTTTTAATGACAAACACATCAATAAATAACAATTAACAATTAACAATTGATTTGAATCAATCCCATTTCAATGACCCCAGTACCCGTTATTAGTATTAACCGATTATCGGTTGTTCATTTTTAAAAGTCAAGTACTTGATAGGGTGTAATTAAAAGTGATAGTTGTAGATAGTTGTAGGACAATAAAACATCACTTTTAATTGCACCCTGCTTGATACCTTAGGCCCGGTTTTCGTACAAAATAAATTTCACGCAAAGACGCAAAGGCGCTCCCGTTTCAAGATTGATTTTTTTCAGTTCTCCGTTTCTTGTATTAATTAACGCGCGCGTTATTACTATTATATAGAGTGATTTGGAATTAACCTATGACAGTTGAGTATTATAATTGATAACTGATAACTGATAACTGATAACTGTTTTATTGCCAAGGGCGGTGGTAAGCGCCTAAAGTGGTTTGTGTCCCTTCTGATACTTTACCGAGTTCGGCTAACCAACTGGCTTGGGGGGTATAGGCGCTTGGATCGCGTTGACAGGCATCTAGGGCTGCTCGCCAGACACGGGTGACTTGGGCAACATAGGCGGGGCTACGTTGGCGGCCTTCAATTTTAATGGCTTTGACTCCGGCTGCGTTCAGTTTTGGGAGCATTTCTAAAGTGTTTAAACTGGTCGGTTCTTCAATGGCATAGTAGGTTTGTTTACCGACATTAAAACGGCCTTTGCAGAGGGTGGGATAGCCGGCATTTTCTCCTGCGCCACGTCGATCAATTAAGATGCCGCCTAAACGTGTTTCTAGGCCTTTTTCTGTTTCACGCCATTCTACCGCGTGTGCTGGTGAACAGGCTCCAAAGGTATTGGGTGAATCGCCTGTGGCATAAGAGGAGAGTAAACAACGTCCTTCTACCATGACACATAGGCTTCCAAATCCGAAGAGTTCGACATCGACGGGGCTATTTTTGATAACCTGTTCGACTTGGGAGAGTGATAGCACTCTGGGTAAGACGACGCGCCGAATGCCGAAGTGTTTATGGTAAAAACGAATGGCATCATAATTTGTGGCGGAACCTTGTACGGAAAGGTGTCGGGGTAAATCGGGCCACCGTTCCGTCGCGTAATCCATTACGCCTATATCCGCTACAATCAGGGCGTTTACGCCTAATTCTGCTGCCTGATCGACGGCCTCGATCCAGCGTGCCCAACCTTTGGGTTGTGGATAAGTGTTAATGGCTATAAAAACGCGCACGTTACGTTCTTGTGCATAGCGAATACCTTGCTCCATTTTGGCCAGTGTAAAATTGAGGCCGGCAAAATGTCGGGCATTAGTATCATCACGAAAACCAATATAGACGGCATTCGCGCCGTTATCAACGGCGGCTTTTAATGAGGGTAAATTACCTGCTGGACAGACTAGTTCCATAGTTTATACCTTAACTATAATTTAATTGAATCAATGGAAAATGAGTTGTATCTCAATCGGGTAAGTACTGAAGCACAAATAAACAGGTATTTTACCGCAAAGGGCAACCTTCGGTATTGATCCTTTGCTGCTGAAAATTTTTGGCGAAGGTACTTACAAAGACGCGAGCCATTGAGACGCGAAGCATCACGTCTCTACAGTAGAGACGCGATGCTTCGCGTCTCTAATAAACCCCTGTTTAATCTTGCCTTGTTGACTATTACGGCGATGTAATTCGCTTGTGATGGCATTGAGTACTGCCCATTTTTGGTTACACCATTTTGGGGTGAGCAAAATGTCTCTTTGGGCGGTTGCGGTGACGCGATGATAGAGGATTTCAGGTGGTGTTCGTTCTATCATGTCGGCGGCAATGGAGACATAAGTGGAGAAGTCTAGGGGTTGATAACTGCCTTCTCGCCATTGCTTGGCTAAAATTGTGTGTTTAACAACATGTAGGGGGTGTAATTTTAATCCTTCTACGCCGAGTGCCAAAACGCGATCTAGCGTGGTTAAGTTATGCCAACGTTCTTCACCTGGTAATCCGATGATGAGATGGGTACAAATGGGAATACCACGTTGTCGGGTGGCTTGGACGGCCTGTTGATAGGTTGCGAAATCATGCCCGCGCTGGATGCGTTCTAATGTGTGATCAAAGGCGGATTGTAGGCCTAATTCTAACCAGATTTCATAACCCTGTTTTTGATAATGGGCTAATAAGTCAAGTACGTTGTCTGAGAGACAATCTGGGCGTGTGCCAATAGATAAACCGATAACATCTGGTTCTGCAAGCGCTTGTTCATAGAGTGTGCTTAAATACTGAATATCAGCATAAGTATTGGTATAAGCTTGAAAGTAGGCGATAAAACGCCGCGCTCCTGTGCGTTTGGCAATGACTTGACGGCCGCTGTCCAGTTGGCTGGCTATGGAAGAGGGATGACGGGCATTGGGGTTAAAAGAAACGTTGTTACAAAAAGTACAACCGCCGCGCCCTTTCGTTCCGTCTCGGTTTGGACAGGTGAAACTGGCATTGATTGTGAGTTTGTGTATTCGCTCGCCGTAGCGCCGTAATAAATCTTGACCAAAAGTGTTGACGTAATCTGATAGAACCATGTTGTTATTTTAAAATGGGTTATCCTGCAATCTGGGTGATTATTGGGTTTGATAGGATACGGATTGCTCTACACGCCAACCCCGTGTGCCCTGAGCTTGTCGAAGGGAAGGGGTTGAGGCCTTTTTCGATTATGAAGTACCTGCAATACGATCATAATAACGCGCCCGATAAAGCAAACGTTGTTGCTTCGATTCTATTGAATCTGTGAAGCTTGAGCGATCATGTAAAACATTATTACAAATCAAACCTTGTCCAGCTTGCAAAGTGGCTCGAAAAATATAAGGTGAATCGCTCTCTAAGCGATTTTCTAAATATCGCACGGCCGCTTGAGTTGTTTTGTCCTGTTTCCAAGTAATGGAGCGTTTCCGTTTGGTATAACGCATTTGTAAATAACCGGAAGGGGTTACTGAAAACACGAAACCGCAACGGGTAGGCCGAATTTCGGCACCTGTTGTGATATTGGCCGGAATGCACATCACTTTAGGCTGCATGAAGGCGCGGATATAATCTGGGTTTTCATCTCGCAACATAATGTAAGCGATTTCGTGATCAAGTAAGCCATTTTCTCCCCCCGTTTGAGCTGGACGCACACAATGCAACAGTACGGCATAAATTTGTTGTTCGAGATCATTGTAATAGCCGTCAGTGTGCCAATGAATAGGCTTATTTGTGTAAGGAATATAGGTTTGCCGTTCCCCCTCTGAAGAGACGGTTAGGGAAGTGATGCTATCATCATCTGCACACATATTACTATCTAAGTGGGTTAAATTAAATTGTTGACCCAATTCCCTCGGGATGGCTTTATTCTCATCTTTCACTGTGCTGGCATAAATCGCCATATTGGCAATTTGGCAACGTGTTTTGATGGCTTCATGCTCTGAACGAGTTAATTGACGTGGATCATTAACTTCCACGATTAGTTGTGATAAATCGCTTGGGTAATTTTCCAGTTTACGCACCCGCCAGGCTTGATAAGCGTTGTCATTATCCAGATTAAAAGGACTGTTATTGGGGATCAAGTTGTTCATTTTATGGGTTTCTCAAATGTTATACTCTGTGCCACTGTGTGGCACTCTGTGTTCTCTGTGTTGAAAAGCAAAAATATATGATATTAATCTATCTGTACTGACCTAGATTATAAAAGGGGTTAGGCCGTTTGTACACATTGATAACTGATAACTGAACACTGAAGATGAAATTCATAATCTATTTTCAAAGAAGGGTTGGTTCTAAAACCAATCTCACGCAAAGGCGCTTCGGACAAATGTGCCAAGTAGAGACGCACGGCCGTGCGTCTCTACTATTATATAATTAAGGAATGCTGATTTCTTTGATGAGCTGTTCAACGAGTGCTTGGGTGTTGTGTTGTTCGGCCATGGCGATTAGCCTATGGCCGATGACACTTGGGAGTACTATTTGTACGTCTTCGGGTACGACGTGATCGCGGCCTTGCATTAATGCCCAGGCTTGGGCGCAGTAGCGTACTGCTAAGCCGGCACGGGGGGATAAGCCGCTGCGATAGCGGGGAGATTGGCGACTCAATTCTAAAATGGCTTGTAAGTAGTCTATTAAGGCTTCGGCAACATGAACTTGGGGTACGGCGTTTTGTATTTCTATGATGTCTTCTACTGTGACACTGGATTCTAAATCGGATATCATGTCGCGCCTGTTTCGTCCTTTGAGTAAGGCTCGTTCTGTTTCATGATCGGGATAGCCGAGTGCTAAGCGCATCATGAAACGATCAAGTTGGGATTCGGGTAGGGGAAAGGTGCCGATTTGGTGAAGCGGATTTTGGGTGGCTAATACAAAAAAGGGGGCGGGAAGGGGGCGGGTTTCACCTTCTACTGTGACTTGGTGTTCTTCCATCGCTTCTAGTAAGGCACTTTGCGTTTTTGGGGTGGCGCGGTTGATTTCATCGGCTAAAACCATTTGGGCGAAAATCGGGCCGATATGGAATTTAAATTGCCCGACTTCTTTGTCATAAATGGATACGCCGATAATGTCGGCGGGGAGTAAATCGCTGGTGAATTGAATCCGTTGAAAACTTAAACCGAGTACTCGTGCTAAAACGTGGGCTAGGGTGGTTTTACCGACACCCGGTACGTCTTCAATGAGGACATGTCCGCGGGCCATGAGGCCGGTGAGTACTAAACGAATTTGTAATTCTTTGCCAAGGATGATTTGGCTGGTTTGGGCAACAATGTTGTCGATGGTTTCTTTGATAGGGCGCATTGGTTTAAGTTCCAGTTTATAACTACAAGGATTGTTTATTTATAAGAAAGGATTAGATTGTGCTAAGCTTGAAAACAGGAAAGTGTCATAATAGAAATGAATGAGGTTGAGACTGATGATCTCATTAAATGGTGCCTTCGCAAAATAAATTTTGCACTCCACACCGAAGCAAAATAAATTTGGAACGTAAAAATTGGAACGTAAAAAGTCGCAAAATAAATTTATAACTAAAATCAGGCATTCAATATTTATCTTGATGACTTTTTTTTTAGAAATGCGTCCGACTTATCCGCATCGAATAAACAATCCTTGTCGTTATTAATTATCAGCAATCCTTGTCGTTATTAATATTACCAAGTGTGTATTCTAAATTCGACTCGTCGTGAATATTCAATCTGTTCAATACCATTTTCTTGAATTATCCGGCCGGATGATAAACCATTCGCTGTTAATAGGCTACGCAACCATTCTTTATACTGGCTGACTGAGGGTTGCAGTAAGCAGTATTCTAATACGGCGCGTGTGCGGGCCTGAGAGAGGGCCATATTGTTAAAATAGGCGATATCTTTAGAACGACTGCCTCGCCATTCTGAGGAAGTATGACCTTCAATACTGATGCTTTCTATGGCCGCTTTATGTTTCTTTAATATTTTGAGATACCTTGGAAAAAAATCAGCGAGTATGCTTTGATAATGTCGATTGAGTGATGAACTCCCTATATCAAAGAACAAATCAGGATTTTGAAAGCGCATTGTTAACGTCGCATGATCAATCTCAGCTAACCAATAGGGTAAGTCGTGTTGAAATTCTTTAAACAGTGCTTGATAGATCGCGTTTTGGATGCTAAGGGTTCTCAAAACGTTCTGTTGGATTTGTGAACTGTTTTTGATGTATTGTTCATTTGGTGTTGTGAGTTGAGCGGTTTGGGTATTCAACAGTTGTGTCGCTACAGGTATTACGCTGGTTTCTTGAATATTAGGGTTATTGGCTTGAATAAGGGGTGTTATAGCTACTGGGGTTAGGCTGGTTTCTTGAATAATACCAGCGTTATTGGTTTTAATAAGTCCTGTGGCCACAGGGGTTACACTGTTTTCTGGCAGTTCAGGGTTATTGGTTTGAGCGTTATTGAATAGATAGGCAATAGAGATGAAGAAAAAAAGGACCATTAAAGTCAGTATTGAGAGGCCCAATATGACATCAAAGAGTGAAACTAAGTTTTGTTCATTTGTGGGTTGACCAAATAGTTGTTCTATTTCCATAAATCGTCTCCAGATTAAGAGGGCGAACAGATTAGGAGGGCGATAACAAAGCTTCGCCCCTACATTGCAGCACTCAATCAATGTCCTCTGAGTAAGGCCCTAAAATTGGCATCATAACGTATCGCGTCAAAATCGGTGTCCGTTTTCGCCATATCAAGGCATTCAGAATTTAAATAAATGGCTTCTTGCAATGCTAGGATGGCTTCTTCAACCTCTCCCAGTAATCCATAACAACAAGCTTTGTTATAAAACAAGGAAAATTCTTCTGGATTGGCATTAATCACTTGATCAAAATAGGCAATGGCCCGTTTATAACGGCCTAATTCCATAAAGGCAAAGGCTTTCTTTTGAAAATTCTCATAGTTGCCCGGTTCCCTTTCACTTAACTCGTCATCTGAAGTAACGGGTAATGCTTCTTCAGTCGTTTCCAAGGATTCTTCTGGCTCTTGTTCTGGTGTTGTGGCTTTCTCCTCACTAGGCGAGGGTTCAGTCGTCGGTAATTGCGCTACACTGGTATTGGGGAGTTTACTTTCTAACTCTGTCAAGCGATTTTCTAAGTCTTTAAATCCATCTAATTGAATTTCTAATGAGGCCTCTGCCATATCCAATTGCGTCTCTAAAGAGGTGTCAAGTAATTCTAAATGACGCTGTATTTGTTGCCGCATGTTTTGATTCAAATCTTCCAGATTAGTTTCAATCAATGGAATCACTTCACCCGCTTGTGTACCTAACTGTTGGAAACCTGCTAAATGAGGGTTCAAGTTGTCCAGTTGTTGATGGAGTCCTAGCATCACTTGTGTCAGTTCTTGCATTGAATGTGGAATGCTTTGAATATGCACGGTCATTTCTTGCAACGTGGTATTAGACTGTTCTATGTTAGAGAGAGAAAAAGTGAATTGCTCATGTATTTTGACCATTTGATCACGGTAATGATCTTGCCAAGTGACTAGCTCTGAAATAACTTTGTTAAGTTGTTTGAAATTTTCACCAAATTGTTCACCTAGCGTTTGCGTAAAATATTTCATTGGACTTTCAATCACTTGAACTAAATATTGATTACTATCTTGTGCTGTTTTTTCCGCACTAGAGCGCAAGTATTGTATTTGAGTCACCAATGAATTTTCGTGGGTGCCAGTGAGACTTTGTTTGAGTTCTTCCAACAATCGTACTTCTTGAGTGAAACCCTTCTTTTGTAATTGATTGACTTTTTGTAACTCTTGTTGATAAATATTGGCTTGTTCAACCATGTTTGACAGGATAGTTTTTTGATTGGCACTGTGTTCGCTGATTTCCTTTAAAACATGGTAAATTTCTGTAGGCGTGATAGCGTGTTCTTTTAATTGGGCTTGACGGTTACGGTTAATTAATTTGAGCAACAGGGCCAAGAAGATGCCGACGACACCCGTGATAAAGGCCATTGCTAAGCCATTGAATAAACGAGGAATGCTATTTTGAATATCTTGTCCTTCAAAAACGCTTAATCCAATTCCGATACCCATAAAGGTGCCTAAAATACCTAAACTGGTTAGCCAAGTGGGGGCCATTTCGGCAAAGCGGGTACCTCGTTTGTAGAGGGCAAGTAAAAGCAAAACGAGGCAAAGTATAATAAAAATGTCGGCAATGAAGTGGGTATAAGGGTTTAATTTTTGTAATCCCAGTACCAGAAAACTTGTGATAGAAAGTTGTTCAGTCATAACAGTTATCAGTTATCAGTTATCAGTTATCAGTTATCAGTTATCAATTATCAATTATCAGTTTAAGGGCTTTTTTATATGATTCTATGTTCAGAAAAATAAATCATTTAAGGGCGAACCTATGTGTTCGCCCTTTTTATTTTGGCGTGTTCACTCTTTTAATTTGCGTGTTAGCCCTTGTTTATTGGGCATAATTCACACAATACCTTTTACCATTCAAGCACTTAAAGATACCGTCCTGCTGTTGCTACGATAATCGTTATTAATCCCAGCCACAAATTCGTGTTGATAATTTGACGGATACGCGCTAAGTTTTGGCCCGCTTGTTTGAAATCATCATGGGTAAGTGCTTGTTTCATCCGCAAAAACGGCATAAAGAAAATGTAGGCAAACAAGACTGTCATCAGGGCGGCTAGGGTGAGCATGATATGAATATAGATCGCTGTCTTAGCCATACCGCCATAAACGCCAAAAATCAGCCATAAGCCGGTTGCCCATAATAATACAATGGCTACCCATACCCAGGGAAAAAAACGCGCTAAGACTTGTGACATTAAAGGCAGACGTAAAGGGGGATCGAGGAGATTAGCAGCGACTGGACGTAATGCGATATGGGCGAAAAACATGCCGCCCACCCAAATAACGGCCGAGAGTATATGTAAAGTCATTGTAATCGCTAACAAATTAGCAGTAAGCGTTTGTAACACGGACATAGATAGTTTTTCCTATTTTTTTTAAGTAGCGTGGCTAGGAGCGTAAATCCTATCAGTTATCAGTTATCAATTCTCAATTATCAACACATTGATATTGTGTCTGTTCAAGGCTAACAATTATCCAAACTGTAGTACATTGTCAATTCAATTTGTCAGATAATGTTGTTTTACCTTCTCGTATTAAACTTAAGTTATTGATTTTATATATAAAATAGTGCTTTTTAGCACTCAATGAGTGACATTGAATTTGACAGAAGTCTGGATAGGCGCTTTGTTATAAGCTATTGAATCACTTTTAACTAATAATTGATAACTGAACATTTAGGATGCTGTTGTGAGGGGATAATGTTAGCATGTCTATCCACTTTGTTTTGTGTTTAGAGGATAAAACCGTTGAATAATCTCTTTCAGTCAATTCATCACAAGACTGATCGCATGGGTGATAGGGTTGTGATGGGTATGGGGAAAACGGGCATCGCTTGTGTGAATTTTTTAGTTAAACAGGGTTATTCGGTGCGCGTTATGGATAATCGCCCAAAACCGCCTGGCTTGGCAATACTCAAGCAAACTTGGCCTCAAATCCCTTATTTGATTGGTCGTTTTGATGCTGAACAATTAGCACAAACGCGTGAAATTATTATCAGTCCAGGCTTATCACAACGTGAGCCTGCCTTGGTTCAAGCTTTAGCGGCAGGGGTGCCGGTTATCAGTGAAATTGAATTATTTGCCCGTTATGTGAATGCCCCCGTCGTGGCGATTACGGGTTCTAATGGTAAAAGCACTGTCACGACGCTATTGGGAGAAATGGCTCAAAAAGCGGGTTGGCGCGTACAAGTTGGCGGTAATTTAGGCACACCGGCCCTTGAATTGCTCTGCACACCTGCGCCTGATTTGTATATTTTAGAACTCTCCAGTTTTCAACTGGAAACCACTGAGTCATTAAATCCAAAAGCGGCCGTTGTACTTAATATCAGTGAGGATCATCTAGATCGCTACGCTAATATTGAAGACTATATCGCCGCGAAACGTAAGATTTATCAAGGGGATGGTATGATTATCATTAATGCTGATGATCCCAAGGTGGCCGCCCCCTCACACCGTTCCACTCTCAGTTTCAGTTTGCGCGATGATCGAGCGGATTTCAGAGTGTGTCAATACCATGATGAATTATACCTGGCCCGTGCTAACTCAAGTTCATTCACCCCGTTATTATCTACAAAACAGATGCGATTAAAAGGGCCGATAATGCGAGCTAACGCCTTAGCCGCATTAGCCTTAGGTGAAGCCATCGGTTTGCCTGAGTCAGCAATGTTAGAGGCTGTGCAAGACTTTCGCGGATTAGCGCATCGTTGTGCCTGGGTGACTCAGAGACAACTAGTAGATTGGTATAACGATTCTAAGGGCACCAATGTTGGCGCGACGATTGCCGCCATTTTAGGCTTAGAAAAACCCGGGCAAATTATTTTGATTGCTGGCGGCGAAGGCAAAGGGGCAGATTTTACGCCTTTAAGCGATATTGTCGCGCAGCATTGTCGCGCCTGTGTGCTAATCGGGCGAGATGCGCGATTGATTGCAGAGACATTAGCACAGGTTATCAGTGTACATTATGCTCAGAGTATGGAAGGCGCAGTCCAACAAGCCTCAACATTAGCGCATCCTGGTGACGCAGTGCTACTCTCCCCAGCCTGTGCGAGTTTTGATATGTTTAAGCACTATGAACATCGGGGTGAAGAGTTTGAAAAAGCGGTTAAATTGCACAATAAGTAGGATAGATTTATTGCCACGGAATGACACGGAAAGCACTGAAATATTCCGTGTTTTCCGTGTAATTCCGTGGCTAATATTTAATTTATATTGACAACCAAAATGAATCTGATAAAATATGAAATGATGGCGTTTTTGGTTGAACATCCGATTGGCATTCAACGGCCAATTGTGATCAAGGGCAAGCAAATCATCATTGCCAGAGACGAAACGCGAATTAAACAGGCCATTGATTAAATCAATGGGCCAATCCCTTGCATTTTTCCATAAAAATAAAGGGGTTGTAGGGGCAATCCCTTGTGGTTGCCCTGATTCATTAACCCATTTTCAACACCTAACCTATCCTATGCGATTAAGCACTGAAGAAAAACACATCATCAAATCTACTGTCAAAGAAGTGATGGGCGAGTCTGCAAGTGTCTTCCTATTCGGTTCAAGAGTGGATGAGAGTAAACGCGGTGGCGATATCGATTTATTTATTGACGCTAATTTACCTAACGCACTTGATCGCGTTCAAAAAAAATCTCGCCTTTGGGCAATATTGCAACAACGATTGGGAGAACAACGTATTGATATCATTATTGCCGCTAATAAACCGGAAGAACGACAAGAAATTGAACACGTTGCAAGAAAAACGGGGATTCGTATAATATGAATAATTATAAAAAACTGTTGTTTTTTATTGAAGAAGAAGAACGAAATTTCCAACATCTGATACGTGCTATGCAAGCACTGTCTGAATATTTTCCATTGGATGACACATTTTTTAGCAAATTAACGGATGAACAAATTGATATATTAGATCGCTTTATTTTTCGTTTTACAAAGACGGTTGATTCTATAGGTAAACGCTTATTCCCAGAATTACTGAATGTGCTTGGTGAACGAGATGAGGATATGTTTTTTCGAGATATGCTCAATAGGCTAGAAAAAATAGGTATCTTGAATCGTGTTGAAGACTGGAATAGTTATCGAGAGCGTAGAAATAGCCTTACCCACGAATACCCAGAACCAGATAGCGCAAAAACGGCTATGCTACTAGATGCCTATGAAAAAAGTTTTGAATTGTTCACCCTATTTGAACGGATCAAAACATTACTTGCCCAAAAGACGGATATTGTCATGGCAGCTTATTCCCCCCCCGATGTGAGTACACTTCCTCATGCGACAATGACTGAGAAAATGTAATCACACTGTATTATTCATAACAGGCGTATTGTATATAATGCGCATGTAGGGGCAATCCCTTGTAGTTGCCCCTAAAAATCAAATCAGGAATAAATAACAAAGTGAAAAGTGATATTTATAAAGTATTAAAAGTTGATTTCCTAACAGAATCCACCTGCCTTCTCCGAGTTGAGAGAAAAGACATCGCATTTAGGGCTGGCCAATGTTTTAGCTTAGCACCTGTCGGTTTAGGCATTAATCGAGAATACTCTATTTATTCAGGTGAACATGACGACTATTTAGAATTTCTCATTAAAATCATTGATGACGGTACAGTGACACAAGCAATCAAAGAATTAAAAGTAGGTGAGCGTGTCGAAATAGCAGGCCCTTATGGCGAATTTTGTTTAAAGCCTAAGCAAATCGAGTCTGCTCAATTTCTTTTTATTGCCACAGGAACCGGGATTGCACCCTTTCATTCCTTTGTAAAAACCTTTCCGAATATGGATTACAAAATCGTACAGGGTATACGACATAATAACGAAAAATACGGTGTAGCGGATTATGAAGCTGAACGTTATGTCGCCTGTGTTTCTCAGGAAGAAACCCGTGATTTTAAAGGTAGAGTCACAGATTATCTCACCCAAATCGAACTCTCACCAGAGACAATAAGCTATTTATGTGGTAATCGCGCTATGATTATTGATACTTATGATATTCTCAGAGACCAAAATCTGAATGCTGATAATATTATTACAGAAGTCTTTTTTTAAGATGTCATCATGTCATTCAAATAACAGCAAACTCCCTCATGTTGGATTCGCACCCCGTTTCTAGGCAAAATATGGGAAAGAATCAAGAGAATGCCATTCCCAAAGAAAGCCAATGACAGTTAAAGTAGAATTAAAAACCGGAGATTGTTTAGATTTATTGAAACAGATTTCTGATGCTTCAATAGATTTAGTGTATCTTGATCCCCCATTTTTTACCGAAACCGTTCAAAGACTTAAAACAAGAGATAGAAAACAAGAATTTTCTTATCATGATATTTGGGGTAGTCAGGAAAAATATACGGCATTTTTATTTCATCGTTTTTTAGAATTAAAGCGAGTGCTCAAAGATTCTGGGAGTATTTTTGTTCATTGTGATATCAATGCGACTCATATTATCCGTGCGCTTTTGGATGATATTTTTGGACAAAGCCAGTTGAAAGCCGAAATTATATGGTTTTATAAAAGATGGTCAAATGCTAAAAAAGGCTTATTACCTTCCCATCAAACCCTTTATTTCTATACTCAATCTGATCACTTTAAATTTAATCGCATTTATAACCCCTATTCAGAATCGACTAATATTGATCAAATCTTGCAAAAACGTACCCGAGATGAACACGGTAAGGCAGTTTATGCGCGTGATCAAGATGGCACAATCATACTGGATGATGAAAAAAAAGGCGTGCCATTAAGTGATGTCTGGGAAATACCTTATCTGAATCCAAAAGCGAAAGAGCGTGTCGGTTATCCGACGCAAAAACCCATTTTACTCTTGGAGAGAATCATTCGTTTGACAACCGATAAGGGTGATACCGTTCTTGATCCTTTTTGTGGTAGTGGAACCACATTGGTTGCGGCAAATTTATTAGAACGCAATGCGATAGGCATGGATATCTCTGAACAAGCCATTGCTTTAACCCAAGAAAGGCTAAATCATCCCATCAAAAGCGAATCTCATTTACTGAAAAAAGGCCGTGAAGCCTATAACACCAGTGATGAAAAGGCTTTAGTCTTACTTCAAGGACTTGATTTTATTCCTGTCGCAAGAAATCAGGGAATAGATGCCATTCTTAAACAACACTATAAAGGGACACCAGTATTAATTCGTGTTCAAAAAACGGGAGAACCATTAACTGAGGCGGCTACCTTATTATCAAAAGCGGCCGACAAGAAAGGTTCAAAAAAAGCCATCTTGATAAAAACGCATGAAGGCAGCGCTTTATTTGAGGAAATGATGCCTAAAAATATTGAAGTCATTGAATCAGTTTCATTACTAATAACACTATTATTGAATAAAACCAATCGTTTAGACTAGACTGAAAAATAAACGAAGTGTGGTTCAACACCCCATGTTGAATGTGAATAGGTTTTCAGACAAAAAATTTTGCCTGAAAAAGTGGCACTTGGGAATGAAGAAATAATTGATAAGTCAGGTATATCAAATAGATGAAAATTGCAATTTCCTATCCCCCCATCATCAACAAAGATGGACAAAAAGCGATGGTTTCCCAGAACAGAAATGTTCAATATTTTAAGAAACCAACCTATTTATTACCCGTTATCCATGCACAAGCCGCGACTTGGTTAAAGCAACTGGGTTATGATATTTATTGGGATGATGGCAATGCACAACTGAAATCATTCGCACAATGGCAGCAAGATTTAGTCGCTTGGCAACCCGATGTGATCGTTTTTGAAAGCACTACGCCCGTCATGAACTTTTACTGGCAAACGGTACACGAACTCAAAGCGCAGTTGCCCAATAGCATTGTCATTATGACAGGCTATCATTCCATGAGAATGCCAAAAGAAACCTTGGAAAAAGCACCAGTCGATATCGTCTTACGCAGTAATCATATTGATTTTTCATTGAGCAAGCTGATACCTTTTATAGAAAAGCATCCCGATTGGCGACAAACGATCTCTATTGAAGGCTTTGTTATCAGAGTCAATGAGGAAGAAATTCGTTCAACCGGTGAATTTAAACAAGTTGAACCCTTAGATCATTCACCACTCGTTGAACGTGATTTAGTGGAATGGAAACGATATGCTTATGAAAACGGCAACTATCTACAAACACCAGGCACTTATGCAACCAGTGTCATTCGTGATTGCATGTTTGGTAAATGTACCTTTTGCCGATACAACGGCCCCGATTTAACTTATTCAATGATGTCTGTCGAACGCAGTTTGGATGAATATCAACATTTGATAGAACACTATCGTGTTAAAGAAATCTTTGATGATTCAGGCGTTTGGTATCGCGGTAAAGAAGCAAGAGCTTTTGCACAAGGGATTATCGATCGCGGTTTACATAAGAAAGGCTGCTATTTTGGCATCAATACCCGTTTTGAATACCTTGATGAAGTCACCATTAAATTAATGGCAGAGGCCAATTTTAGATTTATCTTATTAGGCTTTGAAGCAGCAGATGATGAGACACTGGCGCGCCTAAATAAAGGTTATCAAATGCCTTATGTTGAAAAATGTTTAAAGTGGATGACGCAATATGGTATGCACCCTCATTTAACCATTATGGTGGGTTATTATTGGCAAACGCAAGCACAATTAGATTTAACCGTAAAAACAGTAAAAGATTTAATGTTCAGAGGCTTAGCCAGAACGTTACAAGTCACACTGTGTACCCCCTTAGATTACACCCCTTATCATTGGGAATGCCTTCGTGAAGGCGTATTGCTCACCAAAGAGTATGATGATTTTGATATGAGCAAACTGATTGTCAAAACGCCCATACCCCATGATCATTACTATCAGGCAGTACGAGAAATGTACTCCATTGCATTCCATCCCAAATTTATCTGGCGACAAATCAAGTTTCTAACCCAGTTTAGAAAACGGGATTATCAATTTTTGTTTATTTATGGCATCCGAGCCATCAGAAGAGTGAGACAGCATATTTTCAATCTGACTAAGCATGAAAAGAAAGACAAGTAGAGACGCACTGCGTGCGTCTCAATGCCGTGTGTCTCTACGGCCGTGTGTCTTTACTGCCCTGGAGACGCACGCAGTGCGTCTCTACGGCCGTGCGTCTCTACGGCCCTGGAGACGCACGCAGTGCGTCTCTACGGCCGTGCGTCTCTACGGCCCTGGAGACGCACGCAGTGCGTCTCTACAAGTTCCTATTGACAAAACAGAACAACTACAATGAACAATCCCCCTTTAGTCTCTATAGTCATCACGACTAAAAACGAATCGAAAAATATAGAAAACTGTCTCAGATCGATTCAAGAACAATCTTATTCGAATATTGAAACGATTGTCGTTGATAATGCTTCAACCGATCAAACCCAAGAAATCGCTCAACGCTATACTGAAAAAGTCTTTGATAAAGGCCCAGAACGTTCTGCACAACGTAACTATGGCATGATTGACATCGCAGAAGGTGACTACGTTATGTTTCTAGATGCGGATATGATCATGGCACCCGAAGTGGTGACATCATGTGTGCAGTTTATTGAAAGTGATAATCGCTTTGTCGCACTGCATATTCCTGAAATCATTTTAGGCAAAAACTATTGGAGCAAAGTGCGCCGTTTTGAACGCACCTTTTATAATGGCACAGTGATAGATGGGGCCCGTTTCTTTAAAAAAGCGATTTTTGTTCAAGTGGGTGGTTTTGATACCAATATGAGTGGCCCAGAAGATTGGGATATTGATAAGAAATTAAAACAAGTCGGCCATATTGGTTTATTGCCTGATTTACAGAAGGCCAACACTCTGAAATCATGGGCACTCAATCATTTCATTACCGAAAGCGGTATTGATTTAAACAAGACAGGGTATGAAAATGTTATCTTCCATAATGAATCCGAATTTGATATGAAAGTTTACCTGAACAAGAAAGGGTATTATGCCCAAAGCTTTGATACCTATATCAACTCTTGGGGGAAAAACGATCCTGATATCAAAAAACAACTTGGCCTGTTTTATAGATACTTTGGCGTCTTTTTAGAACAGGGTAAATGGAAGAGATTATTCAGTCATCCCGTATTGATGGGGGGGATGTATTGGTTAAGATTTTTGGTTGGTATCAAGTATATTATGCGGCACTGATGCTTTATACTTGAATAACGACAAGGATTAGTTATAAGAAAGGATATAACGACAAGGAAGAAAGGATATAACTACAAGGATTATTTATAAAAAAGGATTAGATCATAGCCTGATTGAGTTCATGATGTCATTCTGGATATAAACTTAAGTCACAATCTTATCCTTTCTTATAAATAATCCTTGTAGTTATATGACAAAGCCCACCGACTGATAACTGATAACTGATAACTGATAACTGATAACTGATGAAAAAATTACCGATAGGCGTTTCGACATTTAAGGAAATCAGATAAAAAAGGATTAGATCATAGCCTGATTGAGTTCATGATGTCATTCTGGATATCAACTTAAGTCACAATCTTATCCTTTCTTATAAATAATCCTTGTAGTTATATGACAAAGCCCACCGACTGATAACGGATAACGGATAACAAATGAAAAAATTACCGATAGGTGTTTCGACATTTAAGGAAATCAGACAAGAATACGGTTACTATGTTGATAAAACACCCCTTGTTAAACAGTTAGTGGATCATGGCAAATATTTCTTTTTGTCTCGCCCCAGACGCTTTGGCAAAAGCCTGTTTGTTGATACTTTAAAACAAGCTTTTTTGGGTGAAGAAGCGTCTTTCAAAGGCCTGTTTTTAGAGCATAACTGGGATTGGACACAAAAATACCCCGTGATTCATTTCAGTTTTGGCGCTGGCGTGATTGAAAATCGCGAAATCTTGGATAAGAGCATTCATGCTTTAATAGAGGAAAATGCCCAGTATTATGGCGTTTCAATCACAGAAGAAACACTTCATTTTCAATTTAAATCGCTTATCAAAAAGTTATTTCAGAAGGAACAACAACAAGTCGTCATTCTCATAGACGAATACGATAAACCCATACTGGATAACATCACAGAAACGGAGCGTGCCGTCTCGTTAAGAGAAGGCTTGAAAAATATTTATTCGGTAATCAAGGATTGTGATGAATATCTCAAGTTTGTTTTTTTAACTGGCGTGAGTAAGTTTTCTAAAGTCAGTATTTTCAGTGGTTTGAATAATTTGATTGATATCACATTGGATAATCGGTATGCCACAATTTGTGGTTATACTCAATCAGAATTAGTTAACACTTTTCAAGATAGGCTTGATGGTGTCGATTTGACAGCCATTAAACTTTGGTATAATGGCTATCATTTTTTAGGCGAATCCATTTACAATCCTTACGATATTTTGCTCTTTTTAGATAACAAAGTGTTTAAAAACTACTGGTTTGAAACAGCAACGCCTTCATTCTTGATCAAGCTACTGCAAAATCGACAATATTTTGTTCCCCGATTAGAGCAGATGAAAGCCAGCGAAATGCTTTTAAGTCATTTTGATATTGAAAAAATTCAATTGGAAACCCTGCTATTTCAATCCGGTTATTTAACCATAATCGGGCAACGCCAACAGGGTGCTAGACAAATCCTTGAGCTATCCTATCCCAATTTAGAAGTCAAAATGAGCCTAACGGATTTCATCCTTGATTATTTAATCGAAGACATCTCTCAAAAAGAGGAACATAAAATTGCTTTATATGATGCCTTATTAGACGCCGATTTAGAAAAACTGCAAGAGATTTTTCATGCCCTATTTGCCTCAATTCCCTACCATTGGTATACCAAAAACAATATAGATGAATACGAAGGCTACTATGCTTCCGTTTTTTATTGCTATTTTGCGGCCCTCGGTATTGACGCGAAACCCGAAGACTGCACCAATCAAGGCCGGATTGATTTAACCGTCAAATTAGAAAACTACATTTATCTGATTGAATTTAAAGTGATTGAATTAGATAAAGATAAGGGCAAAGCCCTCAATCAGATCAAAACGAAAAAGTATTCTGAAAAATACCAAGCCTTGGCTCATTCTGGCCTTAAAATCTTCTTAATTGGTGTAGAATTTAGCAAGAAGGAAAGGAATATTGTGAATTTTGAATGGGAAAAGTTAGAGAATGCTGATAATTGATGGATAATTGATGATTGATAATGCCTCATTGATTCCCCACGAAAATAAATATTTTGAGTGTTCATTTTTCGAGGGAGGGTGCGGCACACAAACTTTTCAAGAGGTTTGTAAACAGTTTATAACAATATCAGTACAAATAAATCTCAATACCGTTTATATCTGTTGTCGTTAATTGGCTTCCCAGTTAATGTCGTTCTACAAATATCATCCCTTAAATAGATAGTCAGTACCAACGCCTTTAATTTTCTTCAGGTATTTTATTCTAGGCTCGAACCCACGTTTTTTCAAAAAATCTTGGTGACTAAATAGCCGATTATTTTAGGCACAGGTATTTATCTGTCGCGCTTTAAGTTGGCAGCCCGTTAGGGCGACTTGTGTTGTTAGCCTCAGAATTAAAGCTTTAGTTTGTGCCATCACGCAATATCTTTTCCATCAACATATCATACTGTTTTGTAATCATTTCCCAATCATAACGTTCTAATACATATTTTCTGCCCTGTTTTCCTAAATGGAGAAGCAGTGCAGGATTATCTAAAAGATAATTAACTTTGTTAGCCAATGCCAGAGCGTTTTTCTGTGGCACAATTAAACCGGTTTCATTGTCAGTTAAGATATCCTGCATGGCAGGTAAGTCTGTGGCAACAACGGCACATTCACATCCAAGCGCTTCTACTAATACTAAACCAAAGCCTTCTCTATCACCATCAGAGGCTACTATAGATGGAAAGATGACTACCTTGGCTGATTGATAAAGTCTTGGTAGTTGGTGATTTTCTACTGCACCTAAAAATTTGACCTGTTTGTTTAAACCTAACTCAAGAACTTGTTGCTTAAGCTGGTATTCATCCGAACCCTTACCGACAATAGTCAAGTTGACACTAGGATATTTTTTGACAATGACTGGCAATGCTTCCAAAAGAAAGTGCAACCCCTTTTTTTCTACTAAACGGCCTACAAATAGTAAAGAGTTTTCGCGTTGTACTGTTGCAGGTGGAACAAACTGCGTATTTAAGTTGACTCCCATCGGAATCACTTGTATTTTCTTGTCATCCGCACCTAAAGAAATAGCAGTCTCTCGCATTGCTTGGCTCACTACGGTTATTGCAGTGGTGCGAGATAAAACGAATTGTTTTAATTTTTTGAACAAGCCACCTCGTAATGCGAATAAATCGCCGCCATGCGATGTACAAAGTATGGCAGGCGGCTTTTTGACAAACCAGCAAGCCACTATAGCAATTAAACCTTGTGGCACTATCCAATGGGCATGAATCACATCATAAGTTTCTCGGTGCAGTAATTGTACTACCGCAAAAAATTCAGCTATAACAAACCATGGCAACAGTAAATAACGCCAACGGTTTTGTTTTAGATTGGCAAGAATGCCACCTTTATAAGCAAGTGTTTGATATTTTTGAAAAAAATATCTAAATCGTGTGACTTGGAGATTCCCCAATTTTTCCGTTAATGCCGCCCCTTCTGTATGAGGCGCTAAGATATGAACGGTATTTTTCTGAGCGAGTCTGTGACTCAATTCATAGACAAAAGGGGGTTCATTATCGTTTTGCCAACGAGGAAATGTTGAGGTGATGACGAGTATTTTTTTCATAGCTTGTGTTATCATTAATTTTTCTTTTAAGACATTGCGAGATGCTTTACTATTTTCTTGGCAAAGCTTTTATGTTATCAGCAACGAATGAGAACCCTTTTGAATGGGTCATTTTTTTAAGGAAATTTCAAAGTGAAAAGAAAATATCAGTATCACTTTTCGGATAAGTATAGTCGTTCAATGTATGATCAAGAAGAGCGAACAAGAAAAGCCAAAACGATGGTGGCTGTTATAAAAGATTTCCTGCGTACTGAATTAAGCTCACTTTCTCTTTTGGAAATAGGCTGTTCTACGGGCATTATTGATAATTATCTTTCTGAGCATTTTGGTCAAGTTGTTGGAATTGATATTGATGAACAAGCCATTGCATTTGCCAATAACACTTTCAAAAAGGATAACTTAGCATGTTATGTCGATGATGCAATGAATTTAAAATTTCAGGATAACTTATTTGATGTGGTTATCTGTGCCCAAATATATGAACACATGCCAGATGCTGCTCAATTAATGTCAGAACTTTATCGGGTGTTGAAGCCGGGAGGGATAGGTTATTTTGCTGCGGGTAATCGTCTTGATATAAAGGAACACCACTATAATTTGCCCTTTTTATCGGTTATTCCAAGAAACCTTGCACATCTCTATCTTAGAATAGCGGGTAAAGGTGAGTTTTACTATGAAAAACATTTGAGCTATTGGGGGTTAAAAAAGTTAGTAGCTCAGTTTGAAATACATGATTACACGAAGAAGATAATTGAAAACACGGCCTTATTTCAGGTGGATTATATGTTGCCGGATGGTTCGATTAAGGCAAAAACGGCCAAATTTGTAGTTAATCATGCTTATTGGCTATGCCCAGCTTATATCTGGTTGTTAAAGAAAAAACCAAAACAAGATTGAATGAATTTGTAGGAGAAAAAAAAGGTGTTAAAAGAAGTTTTATACAAAATCTATAAAAATCCGTTAGGTTTATTGAAAAGGGCCCTATTTAAAACGCTCATTGCGCCTTTTAAGTACCGTAAAGGTACTGATTACGATGCCAAAAAGTATTGGCACGATAGGTTTTCTAAGTATGGAAAGACACTAACAGCCTCTGGTGATGAAGGTTTATCGGAAGAAGAAAATCGCCGTGATTATGAACGCGCTGTCAATACCATGATGGCTGTTTTTCGCACTGAAAATATTGACTTTGAGCAAACCCAAGCATTGGAAATCGGTTGTGGCACGGGTTTTTATACTCAATTATTACATGATCTCAAAGTGAAAAGTTATACGGGGGCGGATATTACAGATGTGTTGTTTCCTGAATTGAGACAGAAATTCCCCGACTATCATTTTATTCAAAAGGATGTGACAACGGAAGAAATCATCACGCCCCCTTTTGATATCATCATCATGATTGATGTGATAGAACATATTGTCAGCAAAGAAAAATTAGCCTTTGCAATGAAAAATGTGCAAAGATGCTTGAAAAACAAGGGCGTTTTCATTATTTCCCCTATTATGGAAATATCGAAAAAACATCTTTTTTATTTGCACTCATGGACAATAAAAGATATTAGGGAAAACTTTCCTGATGATGAATATACCTTTCGGGCATTAATGCCTTTTAGACAGAATGCTCTTCTAGTTATCAAGAAGCTTTGAATTTAAGTTGATTTAAATGGGCTGTTTTTTGAAGATATTTTTTCCGAGAATATACCCGACAATTATTCCGAAACTTAACTCTGTAAAAACCGTCCAAAGGCGAAACAATAAGCTCAGAAAAATAGCCTGCTCTAATGGCATGACTTGTGATAAAACGAGACTAGAAACAGATTCTCTCACACCGATGCCAGCAGGTGCAAAGAGTGCAAAAAAGCCAACCGTTATACCTATCGTATTGGCTAAAATCAGCCAAGCGATTATGTTGAGACTGAACTCATTTTGGGTCATAAAAGTAAAATAGAGTCCACTGAAAATACAACCGGCCAAAATCCAGATCATCATATAAGCCATTAACAAACTAAGATAGTGCTGTTGTGTGATCGTTTTTTTTAGATTGAGTTGTTCTTTTTTTAAATGCCTCATTAAATGATTAAACAAGATGATGAATATAATTTGAATGTGCTTTCCTAGCAATAGACTTAATATAGCAACACTCATCAATCCATAAGCCCATGTTGTTTTGATTAAAAATCCAATGAGTATGGCACTGACAATCGCACTGGCATGTAGTATTAACATTTGTTCTTGAATGGTTAAGAGAAAAATGCCTTTAATGTCAATACCCCGTTCTTTCAATTGAGTGCCACGAGCCACCATTCCCCAGACTTTGCCCGGCATATATTTACCAATACTCACCAATACCAGTTGCGAAAAACTTTGAAAGGGAGAAATGGAAACATTACAAACCATTAACAGTAAATATTGCCATGTGAAACTGGATAAAATCCAGAAGACAATATGGACTAAAACCGTTAACAGAAAAAATTTCGACGAAAAATAAAGTGGTTTTGAAACAAGCGTTGCTTGTTCAATAAAATAATGCAGTATAAAAAATAAACTGCTTATTAAAAAAACGATAAGCCAAAATTTTTTGACTAAATTCAAAATACTTGCTTTCATATTCAATTCCAATATTGTAACAGATTTTAATTTGATTAACAAATATTTTTTAATTTATCAATGTGTCAATTCCAATTAAATTAAAAATAGTTTTATTTAATAGATAAATTTGAAAGACTTGCAAAACTCCAATGCTCAACCAGAAAGAAATAACTTACGAGTACATAATGGTATGTAAGTTATTGATTTATCGTTTATGCCCAAGTTTTGCAAGAGCCTCAATTTGATTAATTTTTAATTATGCGTACAAATACTAACATTCAAATGCTTGATATTGTTTAATAGGTAATGAGTTATGCCATTTAATACTTATACGTTTATTGCTTTTTTTATAATAGTCTTAATCATTCACTATTCATTAAGGGATTGGAAAACACAGAAAATTAATTTATTGGTAGTGAGTTACATTTTTTATTCTGCTTGGAATCCTATTTTTGTTTTTTTACTGATTATCTCAACTATTTGTGATTGGATAGTTGCGAAAAGAATATATAGTAGTCATACCCAAAAATCAAAAACCCGTTATTTGATGTTAAGTTTGGTTATCAATTTAGGTTTATTAGGTTATTTTAAATATGGGGCATTTTGGCTTGATAACACGATTCATTTGCTAAGCACTGTCGGTATTATTTTTCAGCCGGCTTCCTTTGATATTATTCTGCCGGTAGGCATTTCCTTTTACACATTTCAAACTTTGTCCTACAGTCTTGATGTCTATCGAGGAAAATTAAAACCCGGTAATTCTTTATTGGATTACGCTTTGTATGTTTCATTTTTTCCTCAATTGGTAGCTGGGCCTATCGTTAGGGCCGGTGATTTTCTTCCTCAGTGTGAAAAACCTCGAAGAGCAAGTCAGGATCAATTGGGTTGGGGATTATCGCTATTAACTATTGGGTTATTTATGAAAATAATCCTCGCTGACACATTGTTCGCGCCGGTGGTTGATAAAGTCTATGATAACCCAGAGCAATTTAACAATCTTGAAACATGGACTGCTATTTTATCATTTTCAGGCCAAATCTTTTGTGACTTTGCTGGTTATTCTACTTGTGCAATAGGAATTGCTTTATGTCTCGGTTTCGTTTTACCCGATAACTTTAAAGCGCCCTACGCAGCATTAGGTTTTAAGGATTTCTGGCAACGCTGGCACATTAGCTTATCAAGTTGGTTTAGGGATTATGTGTATATTAGTCTAGGTGGAAATCGTATATCGGTTACCAGAACCCATCTCAATGTCATGATAACGATGTTAATCGCAGGTTTGTGGCATGGTGCATCATGGATGTTTGTTCTTTGGGGAGGATTACACGGTTTCTATTTATTAATAGAAAACAAAATCCGGACTTATTACCACGGTGATGCTAAATTGAGTTGGGTTACTCAACTGGCTCTTATTATTTTGACGTATTTAATTGTTTCTCTTACTTGGATACTTTTCCGAGCCGAAAACTTAAATGATGCGGCCATAATATTGAGTCACTTATATAGTTCATCAAGTCACCCAAATAGGATGATTTTATCCTTTTTTGAAATTAATATGGCTTTATTAGCCTCTTTCGTGCTATTAACTTGGCATATTTACCAACGAGATAAGAGTATCGAACATTTTTACAACAGAATCCATCCGGTATTCAGAGGTGTTTTCTTATTTGCTCAACTTTTAATCATTTATCTTTTCGCCTCGGGAGATGATCATGCGTTTATCTATTTCCAGTTCTAATGATAGATTGCCAACCCGTTATTGGCTCACCATCTGGGTTGGCATCCTTTTTTTTATATTGGCCTTTATTTTATTTTTTGAGTTTAAAATCCGTGATGCTGGTTGGATGCCATCGGTAGTGGATTCAAAACAGCTTTGGGCTTATCACCGTAAACGTGCGTCAGAAATAGGTAAAAAAGCCATTATTTTAGTAGGTGCTTCAAGAATCCAATTGGATATAGATATGGATACGGTAAAAGACATGTCAATGCTTGAGCCTATACAATTAGCTATAGATGGTTCTTTATTCATGCCTGTATTAGAAAATCTTGCTCAAGATGACAAGATTAAAGGGACTATTTTGATATCAGTCAACGCTTCCATTCTTAGTCGCTTTAGTCATTCTCAATTACGCCCATCTCAATGGGTAAAATATTATCAGGATACTTATTTAAGGGGCAATGAGCCATATCGTGTTATCAATAACAAGATAAAGTCTTTTTTTGATGAACATATGGTTACCCGACTTCAAGGCGCTAAACCTATTACGGTTATTTCTCAATTCGCCTTGCAAAAGCCTTCTTTGGGTAATTATTTAATGACCTATCCTGATCGTTCAAGAGACGCTGATTACACAAAAGTTCAGATGCCTCATTTTTATGCTGCACGCCTTCAAAGACATTTTGGAAAAAACCTAGTTGAAAAAACCGTTTCATTTGAGCAATTATTTTCGATATATCACAAAGCGATTCTAAATATTAAACCGGTTAATACTCGAAGTTTTTTAAAAGGAGTTGATGCTTTAATGGGGTTAATTCTTATGATTGAAAAGCGAGGCGGAAAAGTGATTCTGGTTCGTTTTCCAACGGATAAATTATTGTGGGAAATTGATAATAGAAAATATCCACGGGATATTTTTTGGAATGAACTCAAAAAACGACACCCTGAAACAATTCACTTTTCAGATTATCCATCACTGTCAAAATACCATTTACCTGACGGCTCTCATTTTGATTATCGGGATAAGAAATCATTCACGAAAGCGTTGATGAAAATTATTCTTTCTTCTGACTATGCGGGGTGATTTGCTCAGAGACTAAGCCAATCAGAGATACCTTGAAACTAGTCGCATACCCATATTGGTCAACAGACATCCGGCTGTTATAAAAGTGTATATGTAATAGCTCTGCCTAAGAGAAAATTGATTATTGGAGTCCAAGATTTATCTTGGCAACCTACCAAACTCAAGTTTGGATTCCCCAATCCAAGAAATAATCAGAATTGGCAGCAATATTGTATGAATTAAACAGCGGTTCAAGGATTCGTTTGCTACCCAGTTTGCGTAACAAAATATCTTGTTGGCTAGAAATGCCTATACGAGAGAGACTAGCAGCTAATTCAGGAATATCAAATATTTTTTCGCTTGGCTCACCCACTTTACCGTGTTTGCTGGCGATAATGAGTAGGTTGGATTCCAGCGGAAAATAGATAGCATAGTTTTCAAAATGGAGCGACAATGCTTTGATGACGGAAGCAACCAAAGTGGTCTCAATTTCATAAGTATGGAACCATTGAACAAACAAACCTTTTTCGCTGATGTGATTGCGAATCAGTTGGTAAAATTCTTGATAAAATAGTCCCGCTACGCCACTGACCCACGGATTTGAAGGTTCTGAAACGATGAGATCATACTTTTTTTGGTGGTTAGTAAAATAAGCCTTAGCATCTTCAACGTGAATATGGCTACGGGGAGTTTAGTTGTATTTCCATAATCGAGTAGTTTCGTAGTCCCTACAAACCCATGTAGGTATAAAAAATCAATGAGTTACATTAACATGCCGTTCACTATTTACTTGTATATTGTATGTTTTTGATGACAATGGACATTCCAATCAAAGTCACCAAATTCCATGTGGCTCAAAGGTTTTGATTTTTGGGCAGGCTTTGGGTAGGCAATTACAATTTATAATTACCAATTATAAATTCCCAATTCCCAATTTCACGCTTTGAACACCTCTAATAGTTTGTAGGGCATACCTGGTAGTTTGGTAAAGTAAAAGTAAATGGATATGATATAATTTTCAAAAGAGGAATGCAAAGCTTTAGCTTTGTACGGTTTGACAAAGCTAAAGCTTTGTACTTTGTACGAAAATATCACAAACGAAAGTTTTTCAATAAGGTATCTACTTGTGGGTAAAGATAAGTTTACAAAAAGGGACTGACATTGTTATCATGTTGCGTTCTGATTATTAGTATACATTGATTTTCGCAATGATTCGGTTAATTGCGGAGATTTGCGGTGTGTATTAAATTCACGGTTAATGTCAGATGATCAATTTAGTCATTCGCATTTGAACAAGAAGTAGAAAAAATTCTGCCCAAAGGGTACTAAAATACAAAAATGGTTTTCGTTTTGGCACTAAAAAAATGTGCATGAGATAATTTTAACTCTATTTTAAAAAGCAAGCTTTTCTAAAAAAACTGCTTTTTAACAACTCGCATTTCTTACAGGGCGCATTCCCAAAAAAAGGGTCATTATCAATCTTGGCCGAAAGCAAAATAAATTTTGCACTCCAAGCGGCCGCAAAATAAATTTTGCACTCCAAGCGGCCGCAAAATAAATTTTGCACTCCAAGCGGCCGCAAAATAAATTTTGCACGCCAAGCGGCTGCAAAATAAATTTTGCACTCCAAGCGGGCCGCAAAATAAATTTGAACGAAAAACGGGCCTTCAAAATTTATCTTGATGACCCTTTTTTTAGGAATGCGCCCTTTCTTACATTAAACAACTTATTTCATGCCTGTTCCGTAATGAGTTGGCAGAGAAAAAGTGGAGATTGATATGGCTGACCAGATGGAATTTATTAAATCATGTTCTAATCGCTTTTTAGATATGCTCGATGAATATAACGTGCGTATTACATTTTTTGTTACTGGGGAATATTATTGCCATTTTCCTGAAATTGTGGCAAGAATTAACGACAGTGGACACGAAATTGCCTATCATGGACATACTCATAATAAAATAATAAACGTAGATATTCTTCGTCAAGAACTGGCTATGTCAAGTGATTTTTTAAACACGTTTTCGCCTAAAGGTTTTCGTGCGCCTTGGATTTATCTTCCAGAATTTATGCTTCCTATTTTAGCAGATGCGGGTTTCGAGTATGATTCTTCTACCTTGGCATCTGCTGGTACCTATGGAAATATCAACGGTATGCATATATTACCCGTTACAAGCATTCCATTTTTTCTCACAAAATTCGCTATGGCAAGGTAGTCAACCTCAAAATTTTGCGACAAGAAATACCTATCGGCACAGGAATTATGGTTTCTTACTTTAGAAAATGGTTTAATCATATTCTAAACCGCTATAGTCATCAAAATCTATCCTGCATTTTTTACCTTCATTTATGGCAGATTTATCCACCACCGGCAGTTCAATATCATGGTTTGCGACGAATACATTCTTATTCCTTAGAGGAACCTCTAAGAAGATGGTTGCAAGATCACTCGTTTGGAAAAATGCTTGAGCTGACTTCAGGCAGCCAAGCTCAGAAACATTTTTTAACAATTGATTTGGAGATTTAAGTTATTACAATGGATAACAACAACAAAATGGCAGAATATTGGAAAACTAATAGTCTTCGCTGGGAAGCGGGTGCCTATTTTGAAGAGAAGACGTCCGTAAAAAAAGGACTGCTAGAATCGATTTCACACTCTTTTCGTGGACGTTCTACTTATGTTCGCATGGAAAAGGCCTGTCAGTTTCTTAAACCCTATATTCAAAACAAGAGTCTCTTAGATATAGGTTGTGCTTCGGGAAGATTTGCACAAATGTTAGTAGAGGCTGGTGCCAAGCATGTGACAGGCGTGGATATTTCGGATGAAGTTGTTGAGGTAGCCAAAGACAACATAAAGTCTAGCCCGTTTCGTCAACAATTTACCTTTTCCGTAGCTGACATACGAGAAAACCACTCTTCATTTGATCAAGTTGATATAACCACTGCACTGGGTGTGATTGAATATTTCACTCCTGACGATTTAAATCAACTTTTTGCTAACATACCGTCGCCATACTTTTTCTTTCATATAGCAGGAAACACTTCTACTTTCAGAACTCAGTTTAGGCACTTCTTGCGTTTATGTTATTTGAAATTGAAAGGTTGTCCTTGCGTTTATTTTTATGACTTAAAACAAATTATTACTGTGGCAAGTCAATACGGTTATACGAACATTTGGCAAGATGGATACTTTGTTACGAATTTGCCAAAGCAATTGTAGGGGCAATCCCTTGTGGTTGCCCTTGTCCTTGTAGGGGCAATCCCTTGTGGTTGCCCACCATTTAACGACGACCCCAGTGCCAAATTTCCTGCTTACAGTATCCAATTAAGTCTTCTTTTGACTGTATAAAAGTTGTGTGATTTGCTCTGACACTAAGCCAATCAAAAAAATCAGAATGGAGGTGATAAACAGCAGTGCGCCCATATTGGTAAAACGTCCGGCTGTTATAAAAGTGTAGATGTAATAGCTCAGCCCCAGCATAAAAAATCCTAAGCTAAGTGAGCCAAATAACTTTAAGGGCGCGTACAAAGTACCAATCTTGAAAATAATCAGTAAAAACCGCACACCATCACGCACCAATTTAATATGACTTTTACCAATCCGTGTGTGTGCCACAATAGGGATATAAGCGACGCTATAGCCTGCGCGGAAAAAGGCCATGGTGATTGTGGTTGGATACGAAAACCCATTAGGTAATAAGTAGATAAATTCTTTAAACTGATCTGCTTTGACGGCGCGGAAACCAGAAGTTAAGTCCGCAATCGTATGTCCAACCATCCAACTTGATAGCCAGTTATAAAAGCTATTAGCACACCACCGCCCCCAACTCGCTTGTGATTCGGCACGGCGAGCCCCAACCACCATATCATGTCCTCGTTCCAATTCTGTCAACAAGCTTTCAATATCTTGAGGATCATGTTGTCCATCAGCATCGTTAAACTAAGCCCTCTATGTCGCCATAGAGAACTCGTCTTCAGAACCGTGCGTGAGACTTTCACCTCACACGGCTCCTTTCTCAACTATTATTATCTGACTGCGTTCCACTCACCTATGTTAAGGATTGCTTTGTTGGCTTTCTTAACATCTTCAAGTGTCTTTGTATCATGACAATGTCCGTGCAGAAGTTGCATGTTTACATACACATCTTTACCACCTTCATTCTTTGGCTTAATGTGGTCAACTTCCATTATATCTTCGCAACTAAACTCAAGATTACACCACTTACATTTCCCGTTTTGTGACTTCAAGAGTTTTTGAACCCTTGTGCTTAACGTTGGGTCTTTTTGACCTCTTTTAACCCAGTAAATGGTATCCCCGTCAAATATATGCTTTGTGCCTTTGACCTTCACATGTCTCACGATTTTTGTATCTTTGTGCTTCTTTAAGATATAAGTCTTGCCCTTAACCTCAGTCATGAATACCCAATTCCTGGTGCCGTTTCTTTTGAAATACTTCTCTTTAACCCACTTCAAACTCTTGTTACTATGTCTTCTCCAAACCCATCTCCAAGTTTTCCACCATACTTCACTGTCAATCTTACTAAAAACTTCCTTTGACACTACATGGCTAAAGTAGTTTGACCAACCTGTGATAATTGGATTTAATTTACTGATTACTGCTTCTTGTGGGGCGGCTTTATTTCTTTTGAGTACATCATGAATAGCATTGAGATGTTTCTTTATGCTATCTTTACTAGGTTTAATCAAGGTTTTGAAGCCCTTTTTGCTGGTTGTCACTGGGTACTGCTTTATATTGAAACCTAAAAAGTCAAAACCTGTGGATGTGTGGCTTATATGCGTTTTGCTTTCATTTAGCTCAACTCCCATCTTTTCCATACACCACTTGGCTATCCTTATTTTGGCTTCTTCAATTACTTCTTTGTCTTTGTGCAATATAACAAAGTCGTCTGCGTATATACTAATGGTTAGGCTTGTTCTATTATCTCTGCTACCGCCTTTCCATGTATCTACCCATTCGTACAACATCGTTTCCATTCCCATAAAGGCTATATTAGCTAATAAAGGTGATATAACTCCACCCTGTGGTGTACCTTTGGATGTTTTGCAGAATACTTCTTTATCTATTGCCCCAGCTTCAATCCAAGCTTGTATCTGTTTTTGGGTTTCCTTATCCGTTCTCTGAATGACTTCACTCCCCAAAATTGCTTCTGGTTTGATATTATCAAAGAACGCAGTCAAATCTCCTTCTAACACATACTTTTGTTTAGACTTTATACCACTGAATATTGCTTCTATCGCATCGTGAGTGCTGCGTGCCGGCCTAAAACCGTAAACGTTGGCTTCTGCCATACCTTCATAAATTGGTTGAATGCTACCTTTGCAGAGTTCTTGCTTCGCTCTATCCTCGATAGTTGGTATTCCTAATCCCCTAATTTTTCCATTAGGTTTGGGTATATATACCATTTTTAAAGGGGTTGCTTTACTATCTAATTCCAATTTATTGGCTAATTCTAACCGTTGTTTATTGGTTTTTATTACTACTTTATCGACACCTGCTGTTTTCTTACCCCTGTTATCCTGGGTAACTTTCCTAACAGCTAACAATTTAACGAGTTTGCTTGAGTTCCAAATTCTGCGAAGCTTCTTAACTTGCACGAAATCATGATACTCAACAGCCTTTGCAATACTATTCTCTAAACGCCTCGTATATTTCCTGACAGCTTTCCAATCTATATTCTGCCATTCAATATCGTCATAAGCTTCATTTCTATTCCGAAACTTGTTCATGTTTTGGGTACTGAATTATTTAGTTAATGAATATTGTTCTTAGTTGACAATGTATACGTCAGCTTATCCCCTTCATTACAAAGAGGCCTTTGCTTCTTATACAATCCTGTTAAGCCTATCTATTAAAGTTTGATGAACTCCACTCACCGTTTACTTTCTTAGATATACAATAATTGTATCATGTATATTGGTGAGTCTAATAGACTTAATTACCCCGTTTCCAAAGATTGGCTATATTCAGACTTAGATATTATCTGTACGCCGTGGTAATGGCTCTAGGAACCCGACACCTATCATATTACTATTACCTTGTAACATGTGTCTTCTTACCAAACACGGATTATGACTTAGCTTGTTTCCGTTTTTAGTTACGACGTTTTATGTACATCAATAATTTCTCGCGTTATCATATCTGATTGTCTAGCATCATTTAATAGGCTAATCCATTAAACAACTCATTACCCCCTGCTTTATCAGAATCTTATCATTGAAACCAATAAGGGGATTGACGTAGACTTTAGGTCGTCTTGAGATAGCTTTAATCTCACAATCTTTGAATTATCACAATAAGGCTTTTGAAACTGCCAAATTGAGCTCATGTTACGCACATTTTACTGTACTTTGCATGAAACGGGTCGCACCATAAAGACTAAAACATCACCGTTGGCAGCACGGGCTCCACTTTTAATCGCTGCACCATTGCCCATACTATACAGATGACTGATGACTTTGGCTCCGGCTTGCGCGGCGACATCTGCTGAACCATCGCTAGAGCCATCATCAACGACAATGATTTCTGCGTTGGCATGAGTTTGTTTTAGACGAGGTATGAGCGTTTTTAAGCTTTGTTCCTCGTTGAGACAAGGAAGGATAATGCTTAACTGCATGTTATTAAACATAAATTCAGATTTTTAAGTCACCTCGAAAAAAATATCGAGCGATAAAAACCTGACCGGTTTTGAAAACCTGTCAGGTTTGGGCCAGAAGTATATATTCCATTAGTGAGGTAGGTGCCTTCCAATTCTGAAAAGAAACCCAGTTTCTTGAAGAAACTTGGCTTATTACCTCGAATAAAATTACTTTTCCTTAATTTGAAGTCCCATTTCATGCAGTTCCCGCATACTAGGAATATGCAAATCAAAAAAACTTAATTCCTTCTCATAAAGATACGCCTTGATAGGGTTCAATTGGGCACGAGTTTCTTGCAAATAAGCTTCTGCTTCATCAAACTGTTTGTTTTGAATCAACAAATCAATTAAATCTAAACGTCGCTGTAATGATTTACCCTTTATTGCTAATGATTGTTGCAAAGCCAATATCGCTAATTCCAAACGTTGTTCAAAAATATGAAACATAGCATAACGATGATATAAATCAGCTTGATCGGCTGCGTTATTAGGATTATGTATTAAGGCGTTCAGTATTTTATCTACTGTATCAGAATCTAGCTGACAATGTCCCATTTGTCGTTCTTCCAATATAAAAGTTAATAGTTCTGATGTGACTCGATCATATTGGCTCGTTTTAAAATGCTTAATCATTTCCTGCATATCAGGCAAACTGGTTTTTCCCGAGAGACACGACAACGATATTAAATATAAATGAGGCGCAGTATGTTCTGGAAAAACTTTGATCATATCTTGAGTGTACGCTTCTGCTTGATCATGATCATGGATGCGTAGAAAAAATACCACGGCGTGGCTTTGTGCCGCAAGAGATTTAGGACTTTGTTCTGCCCAAAAAGCCGTTTGCACTGGGGGGTTACCCCATAAATCTGTTTGTGACCAAGTTATCAGCGGAAATAAGGTTAGCCATAACACACTGAAAAAAATAGCTATTTTGTGTAAGTAAGGACTCAATATATAGTCAAATAACCACAAAATACCATAAATGGCTCCAAAAATGATTCCTAACATAGGTAGGTAATTGCGATGTTCAAAATACAACATCAATCCAATAAAACTGGATTCGAGAATATGGCCTGCAAAAAACCATAATATGCCAAATGCCAAAACGGGCCATAAGCGGCGTACCCAGACGGCTATCGCAAACATCACGATGATAAAACTGACCGCTATCAGGGTGGGTGCTGTCAATAAACTATGAGATATTGGGTAATCGTCATGGAACAAACTAAATCCATACGGACGCAATAACACTATTTTGGCAAAATAATCTATTAGTATGCTTGCTTGAGTCAGCAAACGTTCTCCCATTGTAAACGGACGAGTTGCGTAATTTTGCAATAAGCCTTCAAAATGAAATGTGAGATAAAATGCGAGTAAGATTAGCGGCAAATAAAGAAAAATGCCTGACCAAATTGGCCAATAACGAGGTTTAGGCAAGGCGCGTAATATTGTGACTTCCAATACGATGATATAGAGAACCAGTAATATACCATTTTCTTTGCTCAATGTTGCTAAGATACCACCTACTACAACACCGATAGAAATCCACAAGAAACCTGATTTTAATTTATCTTGTGCTATCAATTGACGGCCATGTAAATAAACCAAGAGCCCGGCTAAGGTAAACAGTGCGGAGAGTTGCGTCATACGCTGTACCACGTATAACACCGTAGACACTTGGAGAGGATGTAATAACCAGACAATGGTAGTTAGTAAAGCCAGGAGGAGACTGCGTTTTTCTGGCAATGCCATAATGCGGGTTAAGATAAGAATTAACCAAAAAACTAAACAGCCATTTAGCAAATGTATCATTAGGTTGACATACTTAAATCCCAACGGATTAGTGGGCCAATCACTCGCTTGTAATGCAAAAGTCAGTAATGATAAAGGTCGCCCCAGTTGACTGGATAAACCTTCAAGGGTAAAAAAAAGAAGACTACTGGTTTCATTCGCAACATTGGCGAGTTCTTGGAGATTGACTTCGTCATCAAGCAGAAAAATACCTTGCAATCCTTGCCAGTAGATTCCGATAGTGGCTACCAAGACTAGAAAAAACAGACTGCCATAAACCAGTTGGGAAATATGAGAAGAGTTGATTTTAAACATGTTGAAATGTGCATCAAATGAGTGCAAAAAAAAAACCCGCTATGGTAAGCGGGTTTTAAATTTAAGCTAACACTGAGTTATTTATAACTAACTACTATTTGCAGGTTTTGGGAAGGTATTTAGCCAGCATGGTTGTACAAGCACCCTCGCTAGCTTTGCAAGACCAACGTGCAGGATCGGTTGCAGTTGCAGCTACAAGTATCCACCCAACTTGATTTTCTGTCGCGTCAAAACCGTCTATTGTCATACATACATCAGGAATAACACCTGTTAATGTATATGTCCCACCAGTGACGTTGCTACCCTTCATTTTCACCGTATCCGCCTCTAAGGTAGTTTGATCTAGGGGGAAGTGACCATATTCGGTCTCATAGGTCTCAAGATAAGTCTTGACACCCATCCACAACGACTGAGATTCACCCACCTTCGCCTTCTTCATGTAATCGCTGTAAGCCGGAATAGCGACAGCGGCCAAAATCCCGATGATCGCGACAACGATCATCAATTCGATTAGGGTAAAACCCTTTTGCTTAGTCATGGCATTTCTGCTCCTAAAAAGTTAGAGAAAGTTGGACATTCTTAGGTAATTCGCTCTCTGTTGATAACCCATAAGGGTTGCAACTAGAGTCCTGGTTGAGCAGTCCCAACCGTTGATTAAAGTCCTGCTTATCAAGTCTTTAATAACCACGTACTGTCATTTTATTGGGCAGTCCCATTGGGGTCAAATTCATCCTCAAATCAAAATACTCAATTTGAACCTGAATTTACCAGCCCTCAAAACCAATACTAGGTACGAGAAAACTTTTCTCGTCTTACGAGTCAAGCTGACTCATACTTCCTATTCTAGGGTTATTTAGTTTCATTTTCAAGTCATCAATATTTGTTGGACAAATTGTACAAGAAAGTATAAATTTTTGTCCCACTTTTTGATAACAGTTAATTCAAAAAAACTTGAACCCGTCCATCTGGGTGAGGGTTACGGATAGATGTAAGCACAAGGTATGCCAGTTTTGTTATCTTATTGATTTCACTCAGAAAGTTGCTTTTTATAGCCCGTAGATTGATGAAGTGGCGGGATGATTTTCAGCACTTTTTAGGCCTCATAAGACAATAGGTTATTGATTTTTATGAGATAAATGACAGGTGCTGAAACTCAGCACAGGTGCGGAGTTTCAACACTTCACTATTTCATATGTTCAATATTTTTTGTAATCACCCGTTTGGTATGCTATCCAGAAATGGGCAACCACAAGGAATTGGCCCGAAAATGGGCAACCACAAGGGATTGCCCCTACTAAACTTTCACTACTGTTAATCCCGTTGCCTGAGCGGCTTGAATTTGTTTTTGATCTGATGAGACAAATTGATCCGCGCCATAAACTATGGCACTGCCTAAATGAATGGCATCCATCGCACGTAACGTATTATTTTCAAGGCAACTGATGACACGCAACATCACACCAGATGTGATGTCGCATATCTCGATATCTTCTAAGTCAGTTAAAATCGCTGTTTTCAGTTGCTCATATTCTTCCTCTGATAACTTGCCTTCGCGTACCAATCGGCAAAGTGTTGAGATGATTTCAGGCAAACAGATAATACTCAATGCCAAGGCATCAGCCTTTTGACAAATCTCAACGACTTGCTCACTGCCTGTTTCGTTGACATACCGTTTGACAAAAGCTGAGGTATCAAAAAATATTTTCATCGATCTGTCTTCAATCTATCTTTTTGAATTTCTTGGCTTAAAGATAATCCTTTAAGCGTCAAACGCGGTACTTCCTTTTTCCATGAAGGGATTTCTTTGGGCGTGGGTACAATGTGGGCAATGGGCTTTCCTTTACGATACACTCGAACAGTATCTCCGAGTTCAACAGCGTCAAATAAAAATTTAGCGTTTTTTCGTAATTCGGTAAAAGTGGTTTCAAGCATAATAATAAGACTCCGTAAACAAAATAAGTTGGTAATGTACATTAAAATGTACATCTTGTAAACAGAAGAATCCTTGCTTAATAACCGTGTTTATTCGCTTACATACAAATCAGTATTGCGCTGGGCGTATTCCCTCATTATCAATTTCGCTTGAGTACAACGGCCGAGTAGACTTGAATCAATCGCACAAAAGCAAAATAAATTTGGAACGAAATTCGCCCATTCGCGAAAAGAAATTTGGACGAAAATCGCGCCTAAGTGATGCAATGTGGGTGATATGAAAAATGAGAGGGTAAAGCGGGAATGGATTGGGGGCGATAAATCGCCTACTACAAACTGTATTGCGATTTATCGTCTTTTTGGGGTGAGGCGATAAATCGCCTACTACAAACAGGGTGTTACTTTGCTAAGGAATGAGGCTTTAATAACTTGGGAAACTTGTCAACCAAACCTGACAGGTTTTCAAAACCTGTCAGGTTTAATATTTCACGCCGTGAAATCGGGTTTTATTGAATTCTCATTCCTTAAGGCGATGCGTGTCTGGTTTTAGGCGTGCAAACCCTCGCGCTGGGCGCTGTATTTCATCGCCCTGTTGAATTGATTGAGAGAGAAAATTCACATTGAAGCCTGTGTTGAAATCAATCTCGCTACGATGTCCATTCAGTTCAATGGAGATGGGCCGTTCCACTGTCGAAAAGGCGCCGCAGGCTTCGCCTACATCGCAAATGAAACCGTCATTATTGAAATCACTCCCGGCCGCTATGATGTAAGTGCCAGCCGCTACATTGTCAAATCTAAACGCATAAACGCCGTTTATCGCTGAGGTACGTATTTCTTGCACCGTTTCTAATGTGCCTGGATCAACTAATAATATATAATGAAACCCGGCATCGCCGCTGATCCCAAATTCACTCACTTGCAAAATCACGGGAATTGTGACGGTATTGACATTACTGATAATGCTGATCGTGGCGCTGAAGGTACCCAGTGTGAGACGACTACGATCTATTTTGATGATGTATTCATTTGCACTGGAAATATCTATGGATAAGAATCCACCCGAATCTTCTGTGATGCTTTCTATCAACAAATCACCATTGCCGCCATTACTCAGCGTGAGTATCGCTGTCGTGCTATTTAATCCGAAATTCAATGATTTAGGATTGACTAGCAAAAAGGGGGGCAGGGGTTCTGGTGCTTCGCCACCCGTTAATTCTGCGGCTGCGAGTACGGCTTTTTGGGCATTGATCAGGCCATAGCCAAAGGTGTCATCGCGCCCTGGGGGGCCTAAATCGTCTGTTATTTTGCCGCTTTTTAACAGTTCATCAAAATCTTGGGGCGTTAAGCTGGGATTGACGGCCTTCATTAAGGATATCACGCCGGCCACTTGGGGCGTTGCCATTGAGGTGCCCATCGCATAGTCATAAGAAAATTCGAGACTTAAGCGACTACCCGGTTGCTCGGTGCCCATGGTGCTGAGAATGCTATCGGGCATGCCGTCACCGTCCGTATCTGGGGTATTATCTCCTCCAGGTGCCATCACATCGAGATCCATTCCAAAATTGGAGTAGGAGGCGCGTTGTTTGTTGATATTGACAGCACCGACGGAGACAACGTCAGCTAAAGCCGCTGGATAGCTTGGCATATCCGTGTTTTCATTGCCTGATGCTGCGACAACAATGATGCCTACATCGCGTACTTCGTTCATCAAGTCTTGAAATCCTGCTGAATAATCGGGGCCCCCTAAACTGAGGTTGATAATGTCGGCGCGTCGTGTTGGCACTGTTCCTGAGTCATTGGGTAGGCCGGCCGCAAAACGAATCGCTTGTTCAGTATCGTAGTCTACACCCATGCCGCCTTTGCCTAGAACTCGTAAGGGCATGATCTTGGTTAACCAACTCACCCCAGCGACGCCTTCGTTATTATTGCTCTGTGCAGCCACCGTTCCCGCAACATGGGTGCCGTGAAATGTGCTACCACCGGGAAATTGATCGCCCGGATCATTGGGGTTGGGATCAATGCCCTGATCGCTATCTAATTCTGTATAGCGGCTGGCTATAAAGTCGTAACCTTGAACCAATTGATTTCTCAAATCGGGGTGTTGAAGCAATACCCCTGTATCAACAACGGCAACAATGACTTGAGCATCACCGATTGTGGTATCCCAAGCTTGGGGTAAACTCATCAAGGAATGGTTCCACTGGTAATGATAGAACGTATCGTTGGGTTCGCGAAATGCTTTCCAGCGGTAATTAGGACTCGCTTCGGTAATATTTGGACGTTGCCGTAATGCCTTGATCGCTAACAAGGTTTCATATTTTGTTTGGAGTTCTGGCGTGGCAAAGGCCATTTGACTGGCCAGTGAAGTCCCCAAAGATTTGAGCGGCTTTTTAATTGAATACAACATGCGCCGTTTTGGATCGGTACTTTGGGTTTGCATACCCAGCGTGCTAAGCGTACTTTGCGCTTGATAGACTTTGTCTTGTGAGAATTTGATAATGATTTCACCGGGCACAAAATCATCAGTTAATTGCATACTGCGAGATGTGGTTGTCACCTCTTGCCCAATCGTCAGTGCATAGTTAGAGGCCCCTGAATGGGCTTGCACTAGCACAAAATAGCGCCCATCTGTTGGCACAATCAGACTTTCTGTTTTGCCCTCGCCTACTGAAGCATTTAAAATCGCGCCATTCCTATCTAGCAAGGCTAAGTCTAAATCATTGCCGACTAGATTCTCGTTTGCGACAAACAGGGTAATTCTTTGGTTCGCACGTAAATCAACTTCAAAAAAATCATTGACATCGCCAGCACTTTGAGAACGCCCTGAAGGCCCGGACCAGGGTTGATTGACATAACCACCTAAAATCAAAGGGTTATGAACAAATTGTGCTGTGTAAATGCTATCATTCTCAAGTGAGTCAGGTACCCTAACATCGTTCACATCGCTGTCTTTAGCCGTATTGCCAGCTACGAGAATATGCCCACTGAGAGAATAACGGATCTGAGTCGTTCCACTGCTACTTGATGAGCTACTGCTATTACAACCAGTGAGACTCAAGCAGACTAATAAAAAAAACAGATATCTTATTAACATGGTGTTAATTCCATCTGGTGACTTTGATAATTGTCAATTGTAAATTTAAAATTGTCAATTGTTAATTTAAAATTGATAAATGAACGAATGACGTTGAAAAATGATTATTATAACCTAAGTCTTTATCACTGCTGATTTCTGAAAATCTATATTAGCAAAAGTGTTAAACATATAATTAATTAATAATAAATGTTATTGACTATTCGCTATTCGCTAATCGCTACACTTCCCGAAAGTTTACTAATTAGCGAAGTTTCCTTTCGGTTCGCCATTAGCAAAGGAGATTTTTTTAAATATGCAACAAATATTCGGTGACTTTATTGAAGAAAAACAAGATGATACGGAATACTTGGTACTTGGTTTTTCACCTGGCTCTCTTCCACTTAAGGAACGTTGGCGAGCTAATGGTTTGTCGGCTGATTTTATAGCAGATTATCTACAGATTTTTTTCATAGGTCAACAAGAAAATAATAATAATAATTTAAAGGCACCTATTCCTGTACCAAGTAAAAATGCTGTGAAGTACATTGCTAATGAATTATTGGAAAATGCGATGAAATTTAGTGATGAAACATCGCATGACGTGACTCGATTTGCATTCCATTTGTACAGCAATAAATTGACATTTTACGTGACGAATAGTATTAAGCCTGAGAAGGTTGAAACGTTTCAGGCTTTTATCAAGGAATTAATGCATAAATATCCTCATGATCTCTATTTTCGCCGTATGGAAAGCAATGCTAACGATGAAAATACTAATTCTGGACTGGGCCTTTTGAGCATGATATGCGATTATTCTGCTAAAATAAGCTGGAAGTTCGAGATGCTTCAAACTGAAAAGCATATTGTAACTGTAACAACAATGGTGTCTTTAGATGTCTAACTGATATTCGGAGAATATAATGTATGAAAATTGAAACGGAAGATTATAGTGTCACATATCATCCTGAAACGGCCATCGTGGTTTGCAAAGGTTCATTACTACTGAGTGGCACGGAAGAATATGCGCCTATCTTGGACTTACTCAATACCGCGGCAGATGAACAGTCTACAAAATTAATTGTGGATGTGAAGGAGTTGGAATTTTTAAACAGTTCTGGCATTAATACGTTTACAAAATTTGTAGTCAAGGTGCGGAAAAAACAAACCTTGCAACTTGAAGCGGTGGGATATGGTTCGATTCCTTGGCAGGTTCGGTTATTGAAGAACTTACAACGCTTATTGCCGACTTTAGCCCTTAAATTAGAATAAGATTAAAAAAAAACGCAAGAGACGCAAAAGACGCAAGAGACGCAAGTGAGGTTTTGATACAAAAAATAGAGAAAATAGCGTCTTTAGCGTCTTTAGCGTCTTTAGTGTTTATATACAAATTGAGTTACCCAAGCCTTTTAAACATAATTTTTATGTTCTTTGCGACGAGTACCCGATCTTTGAGTAATCACGCCCTTTACTGCTTCCAAACTCGAAATCTCTAATGTCGGATACTGATCATTTAAAGGCTTGAGAAAATACTGCTGATTTTCAATCAGCAATTGCCTAAAAATGTATTCTTCTTCATAAACGGCAAAAACATAACTGCCATTTTGCACTACGCCGTCAGGTTCAATAATAATAAGATGCCCTTCAATAAATTCAGGTGCCATACTATCTCCCAACACGCGCAGGGCAAAGGGTTCATTTCCACATTCGCTCATAATTAATAAATTGTACAACAGATGTTCGAAGCACAGCGTAGTTACTTAGCTTCGCTGAACTTCGTTTGACGGAATAGGATTTTTTATCGGCTTAAATACGGATTGAATGTCAATAAGTACTTTCGCCAAAAATTTTGAGGTATTTTAATAGAAGCAATGTTTATTTGTAATTAGAGACGCGAAGCATCGCGTCTCTACGAAACCGCGAATTGTAGAGACGCGATGCTTCGCGTCTCTTTGCGGTTAAATACCGGTTTATTTGTGCTTCAGTACTTATAAAGTAGATAAGCCAGATTTAGTTTTCAAATTTCACAAGTCAGCGATGCGCTTTCAGGCGCTGTCAACAATGCTTCGACTTTAGCCGCGCAGATAAAATCATTTTCTGACAATCCCCCAATCGCATGAGTTGAATAGCGCACTAAACAGCGGCTATAAGCGACTTCAAGATCAGGATGATGATCTTCATGATGTGCAATCCAAGCGACTGCATTAACGAAAGCCATTGTTTCGTAATAGTTTTTGAATTTAAAGGCCCGACTCATTTCTGTCGCTGTTTCATTCAAAGCCCATTCTTGAAGCTGACTTAATAAGCCTTGTGCTTCTTCCTTTGTCAAAGGTTTAACACCACCTTCACACGGTTTACAGCGTTTTTTCGTTAAATTACTCATATCAATTATCAGTTGTAGGGTGGGTAACGTGGTTGCCCACCATTAAATGTCTTGTAGGGTGGGTAACGTGGTTGCCCACCATTCTATTTTAACTCCCCCGCGTCAATCGGTTTGAGACTTCTCGGATTGCTTCAAATTCGGCGGCACATAATTGGGATCATTGGGATTGATGAAAATAAAGCTAGGATTGCCCTCTTCAATTTCGACAAAATCCATTATCGCACCTTCAAGTAATTCCTTATAAACCGGTTTAAAGACAATATCAACCCCTTCGGTGTGAATAAGCACATCGTCATCCATGATCTTGTCAAATCCCATTTTGTTATACTCAATACTCCCATCGGCCAGACGGAGCGGCGCAAGCCGTAAAGCTAATCCTTCCATTTCTCCTTGTGTAGCCGCTTTTAAAATTTGAGCCGCCGCGTTTTCTGTGACTTTAAATATAGGCATCCGATTTTTCCTTCATTTACAATTTTTACAATTTGAAAAAATATTTTTGACTGACTTCAATAGTTGAGGATAATAGTCAGTTTTTAAAGGGGATGATGAACAACCTGTTGAATTAATTCATTTATTTTTTAGATTGCGGACAAACTCAACAAAACGCCGTGTCCAATGATTGTTTTCAACATCGCGCAAATGCACGTAACTGGCTAACGTATTTTTATAAATCACCCCATCATGGCTACCATCTAATCCTTGCCCACGCAAAACGTGATAAGCAAATATCAGATCAGAAGGCACTGATGTCGCTTTTGAATAATGAAATTCATGGGCATAAAAATCGGCTGGTTGGTTTGAGGCATCAAGTAAAGGCCATAATCCATTGCCCGTTTCGCGTAAATGAACATAACCCCGCCCTTGTGGGCGACTTGTCATCACTGTATCAAATGGCAAAGCGCCCACCATTTCACACGTTTTGCCGCGCCAAGTTAATTGACGAGATAAATACATCAAACCACCACATTCAGCATAAACCGGCATCCCTCGCTCAATCGCATTACGAATGTCTGTTTTTAAAGGCTTATTATCAGACAGTGCTGCCATCTGCGTTTCAGGAAACCCGCCACCGATAAACAAAGCATCTACATCAGGCAAATACCTCTCATGCAGTGCATCAATCAATACCAACTGTGCCCCTGCCGCTTCTAAGGCTTCCAAATCACCCGCATAATAAAAACCAAAGGCCGCATCACGCATGACACCTATCTTGATATCAGTTACTCTCCGCGATTTGTGCCAAGCAAGCCTACTATTGTTGACTAAATCGTCGTCCCAAGTGGGCTTAGCCCCTTTAGCGATATTGATTAATTGCTCAAGATTAACTTGCTCCACAATGCGTTTCGCAATCATGTTGATTTTATCAAGTGCCAAATTATCTTCATTACTTGGCATCAAGCCTAAATGTCGTTCTTCAATCACTAAAGACGCATCACGCCGCACCGCACCAATAACGGGCACATCCGTATGATAAGCCATCGATTCGCGCAATTTAGATTCATGTCGATCCCCCCCCACCCTATTGAGGATAACCCCTGCAATCTGAATTTGTTTATCAAATTGTTGATATCCCAATATCAGCGGCGCAATACCTCGCGTCATCCCTTGAGTATCAATTACCAGCACAACGGGCGCACCTAATAAATGAGCTAATGCCGCGTTACTATTACGCCCATCAATAGCCATCCCATCATACAAACCTTTATTGCCTTCGATAAGACTGATGTCAGCATTTTGACTATACCACACAAAAGTTTCCCTGATTTCGCGAGGGCTCATCGTATAAAAATCAAGATTATGGCATGCACGATGCGCGGCTTGGGATAACCATAAAGGATCAATATAATCAGGGCCTTTTTTAAAAGGTTGAACAACCATACGCGCCGCAAGGGCGGCGCACAATCCAAGAGAAATCGTTGTTTTTCCAGAGGATTTATGAGCAGCAGAGATCAGAATATGGGGCATGTTATCAGTTATCAGTTATCAGTTATCAGTTATCACTGTTTACCGTTTTTTTACACGACAGAGCAACACAGCACAGTGCTTTGATTTTGGATCGAAGTGTATTAATCAGCGTTATATCACGTTTTTAGATAATCCGCGTCAATCATGACAATCAGTATAATCAGCGTTCTATCATGTTTTTAGCTAAAAAGAGTTGCAATGGCTTGCGGAAATCAATACCACTTGCAATAATTCATTGTATGATTATTGCTTGCTCCCTATTTCTTTTTTAATACCAGCGAAAGATTTTTGATTTGTGATGTCGTGAATACACATAAGGCACTCATATATAACTGATAACTCAATTCTTCGCTTAAAGCGAATATTGACTGATAACTGATAACTGATAACTGATAGTGACCCATAAAGAAAAACGACTTTTGCGCTTTGCGCTGATAATATTTATTGGCATCGTCTTACCGTTTCAATTGGCACCGAAAGCTTATGATTTTTATCGCAATTATCGGCAATCCATTGACCAATTGCACCGTGATATAGAACTTTACAAAAAGCTGGGTAAACAGGCGGAACTTTGGGAAAGCGAGAGTCAACGCGCTTTGCAAGAACGCGATAAAATCAATGCCGGCCTCTTGGAAGGTAAAAACCGCCAATTGGTAGGACTGAAAATGGAAAGTTTGGTAAAGAAAATTGCTCAGCAGGCCGGTATAAAGTTTAAAACGCTCGATCCCGCTGATACGGCTTATAGTACTGGTGAATGGGTGTTAGTGATTCAAACCATGAAATTTGAAGCCTCCTCAGAAACACTGATAGCCTTTTTAAAAGCTTTACAAAATACTAAAGAAAATTTAGTAGTCAGTACTTTAGATTTACGCAGTTTCCGAAATAAATTATCCGGTATGATTAAAATTACGGGGTTTAGTCGTGTCCCACCGCCCTCGGATGAAGAATAACGAGATGATAATGAATAAGGGTATCGTTTGGTAAATGTACTGACTTTTATTTTTAAGCCTTAAAAACATTCAGAAACATACAGGATTGTTAAATATCAATCGGGTTTCATAAAAATTATTTCAAAACATCAAACACATTGCCCATCCAACATTGAGATTGGTGGGCAACTGCCCACCCAACATAATTGATAACTGACATGAGTGAGCCTAAACTTAATTTACCGCTTTTTACCCAATTATTGTCCAAAAAACATATTGCCCCTGTTGAAGACTTTTATAATAATCCATGTTTAATGTTTTCAAAACTGCCCGATCTTGAAGATCGGGCTAAAATCCGTTTTATATTAGGTCCAAACATTCGCTTTGCTAAAGGGAAAATGGATCAAATTGAGCGTTTGATCAAACATTGGCGGGCTAAACTAGCCCCAGAATTAGAAGGGGCAGAAGGGGAAGGCGTTGATCAATTAGATAATGAATATCTTCAAGATTTAGCCTCTGAAGCCCCTATTATTCGCATGGTAAATCATTTAATGGAACGGGCCTTAGATTTAAGTGCCAGTGACATTCACTTTGAGCCAGAAGAAAAATATTTAAAAGTGCGTTGTCGGGTTGATGGAGTCATGGTAAACCTTGAACATTTACCCTCATCAGTCATTCCAGCCGTCTCATCTCGTATCAAATTAATGGCCCGTTTAGATATTGGTGAAAAACGTTTACCACAAGATGGCCGAATCCAATATCAAATGGGAGAACGAGATTTAGATATGCGTGTATCGACTTTACCCGGCGTACATGGAGAATCTATCGTATTGCGTCTTTTGGATCGCAGCGATATTCATGTCAATTTAGAAGCGCTAGGTATGCCGCCCAATGTATTGACAGCTTATTCAAAAATTATCAAACAACCTCATGGCATTGTGCTGGTGACAGGCCCCACGGGTAGCGGTAAAACCACAAGCTTATATGCCACGCTAGAGAAAATTAATACGGGTCAACAAAAAACGATAACGATTGAGGATCCCGTTGAATATCAACTAGAAGGGATTACGCAAATTCATTTGAATGCCAAAATCGGTTTAAATTTTTCCGCCGGATTGCGTTCCATTGTCCGACAAGACCCTGATATTATTATGGTTGGTGAAATTCGTGACCGCGAAACGGCTGAAATTGCCATTGAATCCGCTTTAACCGGACACTTGGTGTTTTCTACGTTACATACCAATGATGCGGCAGGCGCGATCACACGTTTACAAGATATGGGCATAGATACTTATCTGATCAGTTCAAGTGTTATTGCCATAATGGCACAACGTTTAGTTCGCACAATTTGTATGAATTGTAGCGAAGATGATTGGCTCAGCGAAGAAGAAGCCGATTTATTAGGTATTGAATTTCAACCTTACGCTCAAATCAAACGTGGCCGGGGCTGCGAACAATGCGCCAATACAGGTTATCGTGGACGTAAAGGCTTATATGAATTACTGGTGATTTCTGACAATATTCGCCATGTCATCGGTGGCGGTGGTGATGCCAACCAAATTCGCAAACAAGCAATTGAAGAAGGTATGCAGACACTGCGGCAAGATGCCATGAACAAATTCTATCAAGGTAAGACAACGCCTGAAGAAATTGTGCGAGTGACTCGGGCAGTTTAATATAACGACAAGGATATAACGACAAGGATATAACTACAAGGATATAACTACAAGGATATAACTACAAGGATTGTTTATAATAAAGGATTAGATCATAGCCTAATTTATTTTGCCTCTGCCCGATTTTCGTTCAAAATTTATTTTGCTTACGCGCGATTGGAGTGCAAAATTTATTTTGCGAAGGCTTGATTGAGATTGATAATGACCCTTTTTTTGGGAATGCGCCCTATGTGATTTTGGTGAGCTTCTTTGAACGATCTTATCCTTTCTTATAAGTAATCCTTGTAGTTATAGATTCGCCATGTCATCAGTGGTAATACTAACCAGATTCTTCAAGAAGCAAAAAAGGATTTGCCGTCTATAACTATAATTACACTATTTTTGAACCTTCTCTTTTTTAAGACAAAGACACCTCAAAAAAAGTACCACAGAGGTTTGACTTGATAACGCCTCAGTGAAACTCTGTGCTACTCTGTGTTCGAGGTAAAGCCTTAAAAACGCAACTCTGGTGAGCAACAAAAACACATTATCCACCCGACAACTGAACTAAAAACTATGGCTATTCATCAATATAAATACAAAGCCTGTGATGCATCCGGCAAAACGCAAGAAGGACAAATGAATGCAGAAAGTGAACAGGAAGTCTTGACAACCTTGCAGAGTCGGCAATTGATTCCGCTTAAAATAGAACAAGAAGCTGAAAATACCGGTTTGTTTACGCGACAATCTATCAGTAATCGTGATGTGATTGATTTTACAAATGGATTGTGTACTTTAATTGAAGCGCGGGTACCCCTTGATAGAGCCTTGGGATTACTTGAAGGTCTCACTGAAAAGCAAGTCGTACAAAAATTGATTGATGATTTGCGTCGCGATGTGAAAGAAGGTAAAAGTTTAGCCGATGCACTGCAAACACGGCCTAAAATTTTTTCACGGATGTACATTAATATGATACATGCCGGTGAAGAAGGCGGTATTTTAGAACATTTATTACCTAAATTAGCCGATTTTTTAGCCACCGCCGATGAAGCTAAGCGTAATATTATTTCATCCTTGATTTATCCTCTTATTCTATTAATCGTCGGTATTTTAAGTGTGATATTATTAATGGTATTTGTTGTCCCCTCCTTTGCCACACTCTTTGAAGATATGGGATCAAATATGCCCTCTTCTGCCGCCTTTATGCTCGGTTTAAGTGATTGGCTAACGAATTATGGCTGGAGTTTACTCTTTATCCCATTATTATTGTGGTATGGCTGGCGACAATTAGATGCCACACCACATCGGCGTTTACAACGCGATCAAGCCATGCTATCCCTACCCCTGTTAGGGAGATTAATCTTACAAGCCGAATCCTCCCGTTTTTGTCGCACCTTGGGCGCATTGCTCGGAGCCGGTATACCCTTATTAAAAGGCTTGCATATTGTTCGAGGTGTCATGGATAACCAAGTGCTTGCCAACAGTCTCGCTCAAGTCGAAGAAGCAGTACGCGGTGGCATCAGCTTAGGTAAAGCCCTCGTTAATGAAGGCAAATTCCCCGTACTCTTAGCGCAACTCGTCATTGTCGGTGAAGAAACCGGCCGTACTGGAACGATTTTAGATAAACTGGCAGAAACGTTTGATCGCTCAGTTAAACAACAAACCTCACAGCTAGTTGCCTTACTGGAACCTTTGCTGATTTTAACTTTAGGTGTCATCGTCGGCGCAATCGTGATCACAATGTTATCTGCGATTTTCAGCATTAATCAAATGAAGTATTAACCCTATAGGACAACGTGTTACCTGTAGGATGGGCAACATGGTTGCCCACCTATCTATCAATAACAAACCCAAAATCCAATGATGTCTATCCATTTAATCAAAAAACTCTCTGTTGTCTTATTATCCAGTAGTGTGCTAGTTGCTTGCACCGCGAAGCCTAAACGCGAATCCCCACTCAGTGCAGAACAACTCGCACAAACTCAATTACAACCTCGTTTTCCTGTGGTGAATCAAATCCCAGTCAGTTTTCCGATTGCCGAACTGCCTCCTACACAGTCTCGAACTTTAAAAGAGGTTAATCAAAAAGGCGGTGTACCAACGGTAACGACATTAACGGATAACACCCTGAAAATGAGTGATATAACCACCTTATCCGATGATGCGCCCATCGAATTAAATTTTGAACAAATGCCGTTGCAACAAATCTTTGGTATCATGAGTGATGCATTGGGTATTAGCATGGTAATTGATCCCAGCATTGGCGATAAAGTCACCATCCGCACCTCCAAGGAGAAACCCTTAACCAAAAAGGATTTGTGGCCTTTATTGCAACTGCTATTAGACGATGCCGGCATCGTCATGCAGAAAAAAGGAGGAGTCTACCATCTGAAAAAGATAGCCTCGCAATTACCTGGCACCATTGGCGTTAATCCGGAAACCTTGAGCAGCAGTACATCATCACAAGTATTACAAATTACACCGCTGCGCTATATCAGTGCAGAATCGGCTCAAAGTGTCCTCAATCCCATGGTACAACCCAAAGGCCGTGTTACCGTTTTGCCAAGCATGAATATCATTGGTATTACAACCACACCGCAACAGTTAGAACGGATCAACAAATTACTTCGCATTGTCGATGCCGATCCCTTTTTACATCGCGGTATGCGTCTGTTTCGCTTAATCAATTCTAAAGCCGCAGAGGTACAAACCGATCTGGATAAAATCCTCAAAGCCCTATATGGCACAGCACCCTCAACCTTCCAAGTGCTCGCCTTAGAACGCATCAATGCCATTTTAGTCATTGCGCCACCTAACACCGGTTTTAACGAAGTGGCTTTATGGGTAGATATTCTTGACGAAAGAAGCGAAGAAAGCGGCGAGCAAGTGTTTATTTATCAAGTTAAAAATCTGGAAGCCAGTAAATTAGCCTCCACCTTGGAGAATGTCTTTAAAATCGAAGACAAAAAGGCAGCGGAAGAGAAAGACAAACTGAAGCACAACGAAGAAGCGAAGAAAGAGGACAAAGGGAAAGAGGATAAACAGCTTCCTTCTACGCCTGGTCGCATAGCCGTTTCTGCCGAATTAAAAGTGACTATCGTCGCGGATGAAAGCACTAACAGCTTATTGATACGGGCCACACCGCGAGATTATCGGCAATTGCTAGAAACGATTTATGCACTGGATCGGGTGCCTAAAGAAGTCATGGTGAATGTCATCATGGCAGAAGTCACCCTCACACAAGCGACCCGATTTGGGATTGATTGGCAATACTTCTTTGGCAGTGGGAAACAGAATTATGTACGCAGCGATTTTAATGTGCCAGCCCAATCTTTCAGCACCACGACGACTGAAAATAGCAGCACCACCAGTTCTAGTTCTAACTCATTGGTTGGATTAGTGATTGGCAATGTCACGGGCAGCGTCAATGCCATATTAAATACCATAGCCTCCACGAATGACATCAGCATCTTATCGCGCCCCTCACTCTTAGTGCGTGACAACGAAGAGGCATCGATAAATGTCGGTTCAAACGAACCCTTTCTGGGATCGCTCAATCGCTCATCGATCAACACCAGTAATTTAGTGTCTCAAGACGTACAATATAAAGACACCGGTATCACTGTCAAAGTCACACCACGCATTAATGAAGATGGGATAATAAACATGAAGATTTTTCAAGAATTATCCCAACTGGGGCCCACAAGAACCACGCAAAATTTGCAATCCTTTATCCAACGCAAATTAGAAACATCAGTGGTTGTACGTGATGGTAACGCCATAGTCATCGGAGGCATGATTGAAACCCGTAAAAAAAATGATGAGCAAAGTCTGCCTGGTTTGAGAAATATTCCCATTATAGGCAGCTTGCTATTTGCATCAACTGATCACGAAGAAGTTCGCACCGAATTGGTACTGATCATCGTCCCCCAAATTGTCAATCCAGAAGCAGACAATCGCCCCTTGGTACAAAAATTTAAGCAAAATATGCAATTGGTATCACGGTTACTCAACGAGCAATCTATTTTTAGAGATGAATTGCGGGAAATAACGCCCCCACCACAGCAACCAGACGAGTCGCTTCAACCGGTCAATAATTCCGCTAATAAATCCCCCCAACCCTAGCGATGCATCGCGTCTCGGTTTTTGTGCTATACCTCGCCTCTGTGTTTTTGTTTCGATGCCTCGCGTCTGTGTTTTTGTTTCGACGCTATACCTCGCGTCTGTGTTTTAGTAGAGACGCGATGCCTCGCGTCTCTGTTTTTGTTTCTTTGCTATACCTCGCGTCTCTGTTTTTGTTTCGACGCGATGCTAGAGACGCTTCGCGATCGCGTCTCTACAATGGAAACAATCCCTTCTCCTTTTTCACATTTAGCTTCGCTGGCCTTCGGCTCACGCTAAAGTTTCGCTTCGCGAAACTTTAGCGTGAAATACAGTTTTTGCGCGCAAAAACTTTTGCGTGAAAAGTACTTTTGACAAACTGATAGGTGGTAAGATTGTCTAGGCCTCCGTACAAACTAAAGTTTGAACTCCAATTCAAACGGTGTCTAATAAATGGGAATATTTTCAAGGTGCGTCGCTAAAAATACAGGTCAAAAAAAGCTATCAGTCCCTAGCATTGCCCCAATCTATCGCCATTTGACAAGACGAGCAATGGCCTCTGCACTGCTTAATGGTATAGCAATCTGTCCGTTGGGTACCTCATATTCACGCGGGTTAATCCGGAACAAAGTGCTGTTATATTTCTTGGCGAAGTGTTCTGAGTAAAGTCTAATAGTCACCACTGAAGTGCCAGCCCCAATCTCAAGAATAGCTAACGTGCTTTTTTGATGCTGCTTCAAAAACAGCCAAAGTCTTTCAAGTTGTTTTCGGCTTCGATCTCTATTCCAACCCCCATCACTGAACATCAATACATTGGGGCGCGCTATCGTGCCACACTGTTCACATTGTGGTAAAGGGGCTATGGCTTCAAAAGCGTGTTCATCTATTTTGATATCGAAAGCCTTAGCCTCCCAAATATCACGACAACAGGGTGTTGTACATTGTAGATAATGTATGGAACCATGACATTCGGCTATCTTATCTTCATCGTATCCCGCTTTTTGAAATTGGCCGTCAACATTTGAGGTTAAAACAAAATAGCCTCTTTTTTTAGAACGGGCTATTTCAAGTAATTGCAAAAAACCATCATGTGGTATTGCCTTTCGATAGAGATTTAACAAATGGCTGTAAAATGCCCAAGCTAATTTCGGATTGCGATCAAACCATTTAGGGTTTGCCATTTGAATCAAAGACAGCCCTCGTTTTGCAGTAGGGGGGTAGTCTTTCCAAAAACCCTTATCTCCCCTAAAATCAGGCAGGCCCGAATCAACCCCTAAGCCGGCACCGGCCGTAATCAGTAGAGCATCGGCGTTGAATAACACTTTCGCGGCTTGTTCTATAGTGTAGTCTAATGTCATGGTTATATTGACGATCAATTATCACATCAGTGTTAATCAGTGTCATCATGACAATCTGTGTTCTCTCTTCTTTTTAAACCAATTTCACGCAAAGCCGCCAAGACGCTAAGCTAAGAATCATACTGAGTTAGAATCTTTGCGCCTTTGCGCCTTTGCGTGAAATTGGTTTAAAAAAAACGGGCGTAATTCGAAGTATAACTGGAATCAGAAAAGTGGGTTTTGGCGGGATGATATGATAAAGCCGGGAACAGCAGCCCCAGATGGCATCTGGGATGAATTGAAACGGGTAAACCGCCAAGATTTAACGAACCTTGGCGGTTTCTTGTAGAAAAACGGCTGTTTTAATTTACAGATTGAACACTCAACGGCTATATGAAGTAGGGACTGTTATTTTTATTTTCAAGAGACGCTTCGCGATCGCGTCTCTACATCCCGATAGACTTTAATCTCAATCATTTTTCCGCAAGCACGTACCCGGCTCTTTTTTCGCCATACCTTTTACAATTCGCTTTTTGAAAATTTCTTGGGCCACAAAAATAAACGATCAGGCCCGTTTTTAATGAGCCATATTGTTCTTGGTATTGAGAAACCAGTTTTTCACGACATTGTGCAATCGGATAATTTAATCGGTTACATTCTTTTTTTGACAAACCACTCAAGGAGGCTATATTGAGTCTGACACGCATTTCATGCGTCAGTGTTTCGGTTGTGAATGTCTTATTATCACTATCGCGAAAGGCCGGAATGAGGATTGCCCAAAATAGCCAGATGATGAAAATGATAGGCAAACTTTTAAACAGTACGGCTTTTTTGGGAAACCTGTTTCGGGAAAACCTGATTGATAGTTGTTCGGAAACCGATTGAGAGCGATTTCTAAAAATCTCATCAATAGGATGTGTCTTTAAGTATTTTTGAAAGTTAAAAAGTACGGTTTTCAAGTTAAAAAGTACGGTTCTCATTTTTTGGCGGAACCAGACTGATAAATGAGAGAAAAACGATTGAGAACGACTGATAAAAACCGAACTCATATTGTGTGTCTTTGCGTATTCTTGAATAAGCTTTTTGACATAATCCCAGTGATAACAATAAACTTTGTAAGTTGTCGTTTCTTGAGGATTCTTGCAATTTAAAGCACCGGCCGTGTATCCATTGAGTGAGATAACAATGAGTTTATAACAGCGGTACTTTTTCGCTGAACCGCCTTGAGAAACCGAAAACTCGGTACCAAAAAAATTCATATATTCATTGAGCATCTCCTTCTTTAATAACGGTTTTTTCATATTTTTAGCTTGGACAATGGCATGAACTTGATCGGGTTCGCTTGGATGATAAAGCAAAATATCAACGCCTTTATCGTTTTTGCCCCCCGTGACTTGAGTAATCCATCCCATTTCTTTGTACAATCTGGCCAAAAAGTATTCAAAGACATCCCCTTTATATTTAGGACTGCCATCTAGGTTATTCAAAAGATGATAGATTTGGTCAGTATGGTTATTCAAAGCGAGTTTAAGTAATTGATTAGCTTTAAGTAAAGCTTGATGATTCATTGTTAAACGATTCTAATAGTTGATGAAGTGGTAGTGATGTTTTTAACCAAAGCAACCAATGGGCAAGCCCACGCATCTACCCATAAAAGGCCTGATTTCGAACCTTAAACTTACATTTGCAGGATAACCCAATAAGTGCTGGCTAAACAACCTCAAAGCACTATTTTTGCTAAATTGCTAAATAACATTCAGTCCCAATATTAATTATAATAGAGGTGAGTCATCCCTCTTTAGAACGCTGAACACAGTCCACCGTTACACAAGCGCTTTAGCCCTGAAGTAAAAATCCATTCCACATTAAGCCAACAGCTAAAGCAGTTGTCTGAAAGCTCAAGTCAGGTGGTGGTGACTATATCGTAAATTATTACATAATAAATCTACTTTCGCGACACATTAAAGGGATTAAATGCTATAGATATATTTGATTAGTGACCAGCACCTGACTTAAGCTTTCAGATAACCGTTTTAACAAATTTTTGCGCGCAAAAACTTTTGCATGAAAAGCTTAAGGCTTAAGGCTGTCTGATGCAAGTTGTTTGTCAAATTTAATAATAGCTACCTTATGACAATGCTAAGTATAGTCACCACCACCTGACTTGAGCTTTTAGACAACTGCTTTAGCTGTTGGCTTTAGTTAGCTGTCAAAATATAACTGATAACTGATAACTGATAACTGATAACTGATAACTGATAACTGATAACTGATAACTGATACAGGAGAAACCCGATATGATTTTTCCCAATCATCATTCCCTTACTTTAATTTACGAAAGTGCTAATTCTCTTGTCTATCGTGCGCTTAGAGAAGAGGATAATCAAGCGGTTATTCGTCAAAAGTACTCAAACAAGACTATCCTACGCCAGAAGAATTAAATCGCTATTGGCAAGAATATGAAATCATCAAAAATTTTGATCTTGTCGGGGTTATTAAAACTTATGGTATTCAAAAATATCAGAATACCTTGATCATTATATTAGAAGATTTTGGCGGTGATTCATTCAAGCAATGCCAGGATCGGCGTTTGACGATGAAGGCTTTTTTGTCGCCTGCCATTCAAATTGCGGATAGTCTCGGGCATATTCATGGCGCTCATGTTATCCACAAGGATATTAATCCGGCCAATATCGTTTGGAATGATAGCAGGCATCAATTAAAAATCATTGACTTTGGTATTGCCAGCCGTTTACCGCGTGAAAACTCTACCTTTAAAAACCCGGAGCAATTAGAAGGTACTTTGGCTTATTTGTCGCCAGAGCAAACTGGGCGTATCAATCGCAGTGTCGATTATCGCACTGATTTATATTCATTGGGTGTGACTTTCTATGAAATACTCACTGGACAATTACCCTTTGCAACCACCGATGCGATGAAATCTTGTCTTCTCAATTAGCCATTTCTCTTGAAAATGCGTTGTTATATCGAACGCTAGAGCAAAAAGTGGAACAGCGCACCGCTCAACTTGCTAAAGCGAATGATAAAATTACTCACCTCAATCAGCGTCTTCAAGCTGAAAATATGCGAATGTCAGCGGAACTTGATGTCGCAGAAAAACGGCAAAAAATGGTGTTACCTAGTGATTCAGAATTGAAGGCGATTGAGGCATTAGATATCACGGGATTTATGGCACCGGCTGATGAAGTGGGCCGCGATTACTACGATGTGCAAGTACATGAAGGGCGCATCAAAATCGGTATTGGCGATGTGACGGGGCATGGGCTTGAAAGTGGTGTCTTAATGTTGATGGTGCAAACTGCCGTAGAAACGCTACTCACAACCGACATTCAGAACCCTGAAACCTTCTTAATCCTGCTCAATCGCGCCATTTATAAGAATGTGCAACGAATGGGCATTGATAAGAATTTAACGCTCAGTTTATTAGATTATGAAGCAGGGCGTGTCAGTTTAACGGGACAACATGAAGATATATTAGTGGTGCGTGAAGGGGGGCAAGTTGAACGAATTGATACTTATGATTTAGGTTTTTCCGTTGGCGTGGTAGCCGATATTGCCGAATTTGTTTCACAACAGGAAATACAATTACAAAAAGGCGATGGGATTGTTTTGTATACAGATGGGATAACTGAAGCGAGAAATTTAGAGCTAATTATTAGTACATGAAAATGTGAGCTTATGTGATACAATGTATGCATGAAGATCACATATCGGTTAAATGAATTTGCCAAACTGATTAATCGGTCAGTCAAGACACTTCAAAAATGGGACAGGTTCGATAAATTAAAAGCATACCGAACTGCGACAAATCGGCGATATTATACGCACGATCAATATTTGGAATATATGGGCCTCGCTCAAAACGATGTGCTAAGCAAAAAAAAAGTGATTGTATATTACCGTGTTTCGAGTGCCAGCCAAAAAGATGATATGAAATCTCAAAAGCAAGCCCTTGAAACCTTTTGCGCCGCTCGGGGGTTAGCTGTAGACGAATGGCTTTACGATATTGGTAGTGGTTTGAATTACAAACGTAAAAATTTTACCAAAATAATGAACTTAGTCGAAACAGGTGAAATTTCTACATTAGTTATTGCCCATAAAGATCGATTAGTTCGATTTGGTTTTGAATGGTTCCAATATTTTTGTGAAAAACATGGAACTCAAATAATTATAATGAACCAGGAAAAATTATCTCCTGAACAAGAGATGACACAAGACTTAATTTCTATTATTCACACTTTTTCATGCAGATTGTATGGACTACGCAAATACAAAAAAATTATAAGGCAGACTATTGATGATAGTGTTAAGCCACAAGATACAAATAAAAAATCCAACCGTTAAACAAGAACAATATTTTAGGCAGGCTTGTGGAACATCTCGCTTCGCCTACAACTGGGGTTTAGTCGAATGGAAAAAACAATATGAGGCAGGTAAAAAGCCGACGGCAAGAACTGTTAGAACGGTTTTTAACGCGGTTAAACCGGTTTATTTTCCTTGGGTATTTAACGTCACAAAATGTGCGCCAGAACAAGCGTTTATTGATTTAGGTACCGCTTTTAAGCGTTTTTTTAGGCATATTGGTGGATACCCACATTTTAAAAAGAAAGGTACGCACGACTCATTTTACCTTTCAAACGACCAATTTAAACTGTCAGGAAATCAAGTAAGAATTCCTAAGTTAGGTTGGGTTAAGTTGACTGAATCGCTCAGATTTTCTGGAAAGATTCTGAGCGCAACGGTTTCCCGTATTGCAGATAAATGGTTTGTTAGTATTTGCGTTCAAATGGAAACAACACCATTCAAAAAGAGCGAGAACCAAGCTTTAGTTGTTGGTATTGATTTGGGTGTTAAAAAACGAGCGACTTTGTCTAATGGTGAAACGGTGGAAGGTGCCAAGCCTTTAAAAAAATTGAGCCGTCGATTGGTACAACTACAACGACATTTGGCTAGGTGTAGCAAAGGGTCAAAGCGATATATTCGGCAAAAGATGAAGATCGCACGACTTCATTATCGTATCAGTTGTATTCGTCAGGATGGTTTGCATAAATTAACCCATCGCCTTTGTCAAAGCGTCAGAGTAATTTGTCTGGAAGATTTGAATGTCAAAGGAATGTTGAAAAACCACAAACTGGCAAAGGCAATAAGTGATATGGGTTTTTATGAGTTTAAACGGCAGGTTGAGTATAAAGCGGCTTTATTTGGAAATTGGATTTCGACCGTTTCAAAATGGTTTCCCTCTTCAAAAAAATGTTCAAATTGCGATCACAAAAAAGAGGATTTGACGCTTTCTGAACGCACTTATCACTGTCATCATTGTGGTTTTGAAATTGATCGTGATTTAAATGCCGCTATAAATATTGAACGCGAAGGAACACGCATTCTGGTTTATTAACAAGTTTTAAGTACCGGGGGCTAACCGGGAACTCATACGCACGGGGACAAGACGGCTCTGTTTTCAGAAGTACTTCTGGAAGCAACCAGCTTGGTTGAATCGTGAATTGAGCCGTGAGCGATCACATTTGCTCACATTTCAAGTAGCAGAAGACGCTTTATGGATTAGAGAGGTTGTGTGAGATCATCAGTCACAACTGGCATCATTCAGCAAGAGAAATACAGCAGGCTATCATTGTCGATGTACGGCAACATATTGGCACACAAAAAGTATATGATGACATCACTTTATTGGTGTTGAAGCAGAAATAAGGGGGGGTATTGCAATAGTAATTATTGTGTCGTTTCAAAATGCCCTCTTTTTTAAATTGATTCTAACGAACGGATTTTGTTGATATAGCGTTTCCCGATTGAATGAACCGAAGGGAAGCTACGCTAAGTACAAATTTGATTGTCGTTCCAAATTTATTTTGCGGTTTTTTTTCAAACCTTTTATATGTCTTAAAATCAAAAAAGATACTAAAATAAGAAATAATTAAGGAATAACTTATGAGAAAAATTTACCCCAGCGATATTAGTCGAGAAGAATTTGAAAAGAGTCGTCCACAGCTAGAATCATTTCGGAAAC
>Ga0190315_1000055_pt1 | contig 68335 bp, 50 predicted proteins | sample 48701101_MG_FD_161673 | JGI IMG/M metagenome (GOLD analysis project Ga0190315, IMG submission 161673) | Hydrothermal vent sediment bacterial communities from Southern Trench, Guaymas Basin, Mexico - 4870-11-0-1_MG | ecosystem: Environmental > Aquatic > Marine > Hydrothermal vents > Sediment ...
AGAGACGCGATGCTTCGCGTCTCAGTTTCGAGGCGAGCCCTAGCATTTTCGTAGAGACGCGATGCTTCGCGTCTCAGTTTCGAGGCGAGCCCTAGCATTTTCGTAGAGACGCGAGGCATCGCGTCTCAGTTTCGAGGCGAGCCCTAGCATTTTCGTAGAGACGCGATGCTTCGCGTCTCAGTTTCGAGGCGAGCCCTAGCATTTTCGTAGAGACGCGATGCTTCGCGTCTCAGTTTCGAGGCGAGCCCTAGCATTTTCGTAGAGACGCGAGGCATCGCGTCTCTACAATGGAAACAATCCCTCGCTAGAGACGCACGGCCGTGCGTCTCTACTGATAGGTGCTAAGGTTGCCCACCCTTAAATAATTTAAATTTAAATTAAATCAAACAACATTTTACTATGATCGACACCATCATTACGATAGTTGACGTATTAGCCGCCACTTACGATGCCTCTAAATGTATCAGTAGCCTCATGTTCGGCGACAAACAAGACAAATACTTACAACAAATCGCCACCGACATGACAGACATGAAAGTCCATATTGAGCGATTATCAGACACCATTTTATACGCCGTCAATTTAGATGGCGTACACACCACCCATAAACCGCAATATTTCAACGACTTACGCGAAATACGCCAACTTTTAGAACCCCTGCAACACCTGCAGAAAGAACCCCTGCTCGCCTCGGCCATGATATCAGCACCACCCCCAATGCTGTCAAAAAATCCGCGTCACGTCTTGCAAGACATCTCACCATTAGAATACATCACGATTCCAATCGTTGATCATCCGTGGGAACCGATGTTATTTCAAGAGAATGGCATCTATTATGTCGGTTGGCAAACGCCAGCCTACTTATCCAAATTAGGTTGCCAATATCCCTCACACTGGGCACTCAATGACAATGTCTTGCCGCAAAACCAATTAGCCGAAAGTCACCCCTTGGTATTAAATCCCAACAAACCCAAGCCTGTTGAACAACCCAAACTCGCCAAGAAGCCACGGAAATCAAAAGCGGGTACAAAACCCTCCACAAAACCCGGTACGGTATTTCGTGATCCCTTAAAAGACGGAGGCGAAGGCCCTGAAATGATCATTATTCCTGCTGGCACGTTTCGGATGGGCGATATTCTGGGAACAGGTTATAAGAACGAATTGCCTGTACATGATGTCTCAGTAAAAAGCTTTGCTATGGGGCGTTATCCGATTACCTTTGCTGAATATGACCGATTTTGTGAGGCAGATAATCGAAAGAAACCGAATGATGAAGGTTGGGGGCGTGATAATCGCCCAGTAATCAATCTATCTTGGGACGATGCCGTGGCTTATTTCAAATGGCTAACAGAGCAAACTGGCAAACCCTATCGTTTACCCAGTGAGGCGGAATGGGAATATGCCGCCCGTGCGGGTACTGATACCGATTATTGGTGGGGGAATGAAATCGGAAACAACCGTGCAAATTGTGACAACAGCGGCAGTCAATGGAGTGGCAAACAAACTTCCCCAGTCGGTTCTTTTGAAGCAAATCCCTTTGGTTTATATGACACCGTAGGCAACGTTAGGGAATGGTGTGCCGATCCTTGGCATAATAATTATGAAAAAGCACCTACTGATGGCCGTATTTGGAAAAAATGGTTTGAAAAGAGACATCTGCTTCGTGGCGGCTCGTTCGTCAACGTCCCGAAGAGCTGTCGTGCTGCCATTCGTAGCAGGGACTCGTCGGACTACCACATCAGGAACGGGGGTTTCCGTGGTTGCGCGGACTTAGCACTGTAACCTCTTGATTTTTAGCACTTTACTCTTTTAGTCTTTTATCTTTTTCACTTTTGAAAGGCTATCGTTTGCTAAAGTGTTATTTTTTAAGGTTAGATTTAAGGTTAGGTTTTTCGGCCCGCGCCCTGCGCGGGCCGCGATTTTTTTTTGAGGCCTATAGTTCTTAGCGCGAAGCGCGAAGCGTGAGATAAAATCTCACGCCAAGGCGCTTCGGCGCAAAGATTAAATCAGCGGTGTCATGATAATCAGTCAAATCTGTGTTCTATTTTTTTTACGGTTCATTAACGCAACTGATAACTGATAACTGATAACTGATAACTGATAACTGATAACTGATAACTGATAGGGTGGGCTAGAGACGCGAGGCATCGCGTCTCTACAGCCTACAAAGGCGCAAAGTCAAAAAATTGGGTTTGAAAAATGAGTCTTTCAAAGGATACTGATTAATGAATAAAAACAAATTATTAAAGACAATCCGTCTTGAAAACATATTGTCTTATTCGACTGAAATGGAAACCTTAACTTTGGAGGCCTTAAATGTTTTGATAGGCCCCAATGCTTCTGGTAAATCTAACCTCATTGAAATTATTTCATTGCTGGCTGCAACGCCCAATAATTTATTAGCGCCTATTCGTGAAGGCGGGGGTGTCAGCGAATGGCTTTGGAAAGGGAGTGCTTCACCCATTGCCTCAATTGAGACGCAATGGTTTTATCCTCATGCCCCAAACCAAACACTCCGCTATTTGATCTCATTGACTTGTACGGGTAATCGTTTTGAATTAGTGGATGAATGCATAACAGATGCGAATCAAAAGCCTGTGATCTATTACGCTTATCAAAAGGGTTATCCCATCTTAAACACACAGATTGATTCAGAACACAGGAAGGAACGCCAATTACAACGACAAGATGTTAGCCTAGAACAATCTATTCTTTCTCAACAGCGAGGCGCTGATCTTTATCCCGAATTAACGCATCTTGCCACGCAATTTAATCAAATCCGTTTTTATAGAGAATGGCATTTAGGCCATTATGCCGCTTTGCGTTTGCCCCAAAAAGCCGATTTACCCAATGATTTTTTATTGGAAGATGCCAGTAACTTAGCCTTGGTTATCAATAACTTACAACATTATCCTGAAACCAAAAGACAATTGCTCAGCTACTTGCAAGAATTTTATGACGATATAGAAGACATGACGACTAAAACGGAAGGCAATACGATTCAAGTCTTTTTTCACGAAAAAGGGCTTAGGCAACCTATATCAGCGACACGCCTTTCTGATGGCACACTACGCTATCTTTGTTTACTGACGATTTTGTGTCATCCCAACCCCCCATCATTAATTTGCCTTGAAGAACCGGAATTGGGTTTACATCCTGATATTTTGCCAACCATTGCCAGCCTTTTACAAAGCTGTGCAACACGTACCCAATTAATCGTGACAACGCATTCCGAGGTAATCGTTGATGCACTGACTGATAGCCCCGAATCTATCATTGTCTGTGAACGAACTGAAATGGGTACCCACTTAAAACGGTTAAATGAAAATGAATTAGCCATTTGGTTGAAAGAATATTCATTAGGACAACTTTGGCGTAGTGGTGAAATTGGAGGTAATCGGTGGTAAAAATTCACATTTATGTTGAAGGGGGAGGCGATCAAAACTTGACTTTGACAAAATGCCGACGTGGTTTTAGTCAGTTTTTTAAAAAAGTCCTACCAAGCGATTGCCAACCCAAAATCATTGCTTGTGGTTCACGAATGCAGGCTTACAACCGATTTTGCACAGCATTGGTTCAATATCCTGATGTGTTTTGTATTCTATTAGTCGATAGCGAAGCACCCGTTGCAGATGAGAGCAATGCGTGGACACATTTAAAGATAAGAGATAATTGGGATTGCCCAGACTCAGCAACTGATGAGAATGCTCATTTAATGGTTCAATGCATGGAATCTTGGTTTTTAGCGGATCGAACAACCTTAGCCAAATTTTATGGTCAAGGTTTTAATCTAAATGCTTTACCAAAACAAACCAATATTGAGAAAATTTCCAAAAATGATGTCAATCAAGGGCTTAATGCCGCAACCCGACACACGAAAACCAAGGGAAAATATCACAAAACACGACATGGTTTTGATTTATTGTCTCAAATAGAGCCCAGTAGAGTGCGTCAAGTTTCAGAATTTGCCGAAAATCTTTGTATTGTTTTACTTCAAAAATCAGATGATGAAAGCTAAAATGTTCACTGATAATTGTTAAGATGCATGGTGTGTTTGCTCAGTGATGGGCTATGAGGTAGAGACGCGATGCTTCGCGTCTCTACACTTAAGGCATATCAAAAAAATAAATTAAGTACTGAACCACAAATAAACAGGTATTTTACCGCAAAGAGACGCGAAGCTTCGCGTCTCTAATTACAAATAAACATTGCTTCTATTAAAATACCTGAAAATTTATGCTTCAGTACTTATCCCTTTTTTGTAGGGTGGATAACGTCTTTATAAAGCCCACCATTAAAATCAATGTAGGGTGGGTAACGTCTTTATCTTGCCCACCATTAAAATCAATGTAGGGTGGGTAACGTCTTTATCTTGCCCACCATTAACTTTAAAAATAATCAAAATGAATTATAGCAAGAAATCCTTGCGTCTCTTGCGTTATCATTCTCAAGGTTAGGTTTTTCGGCCCGCGCCCTGCGCGGGCCGCGATTTTTTTTGAGGCCTATAGTTTTTAGCGCGAAGCGCGAAGCGTGAGATAAAATCTCACGCCAAGACGCTTCGGCGCAAAGATTAAATCAGCGGTGTCATGATAATCAGTTAAATCAGCGTTCTATTTTTTTTACGGTTCATTAACGCAACTGATAACTGATAACTGATAACTGATAACTGATAGGGTGGGATAGAGACGCGAGGCATCGCGTCTCTACAATTCGCGGTTTCGTTCCGACGCGATCGCGAAGCGTCTCTTTGCGGTAAAATACCTGTTTATTTGTGGTTCAGTACTTATAAGGGATTGGCGATTTTTAAGAAAAGTGCTTAGACTAATAAGATGTTTTAGAAGTATGGATATCGATGAGAAGTTAAAAGGTAAAAATTTGGAGAGACAAAAAGTTGAAGCTTTATCAAAAGCCAAAATTTTTAATAAAAATCAAAGATGTAGAGATAAATTCTTATTATTACGAGATACGCTTTGATCTCAATAAGAGCAATTTTTGTAAATTTTTTCATTATACACATATAGGAGAAAAACAATGAGAACGCTCAATACACAACCGTTCGATTCTGATTTACTTGAACAGGCTAAACAACTGGGTGGCCATCAAACTGAACAAGAAACGCTCAATGAGGCACTTAAAGAATACATTCGCTGGCGCAAGCGCATTGAAGAGATTCAAAATTTTGGCACCATTGATTTTGAACCCGATTTTTTGGCAGAAATGGATCGAAGGAGTCAACTGATTTTTTTAGATACGCCCGTTTTGTCAGTGAGCTATCGCAGAAAATATCGTGAAGATAGGGTAAAACCTTATGCGATTTCTTGATAGCGTCTTTAGCGTTTGTCTTAATATATATTATCATAATCCAATTAATTAAAAAGATTGCAGATTGCGCCTTTGCGCCTTTGCGTGAAATAAAATCTCACGCTTCGCACTAAAAACACAAAGCCTATCTCACAAATCTGGCTAATTGATCACCTTTACGCAAAACGTCAGATTAAAATTGAATTCACCATCAACATAAAGGAATCTATTTAAACGATGTCACGTCATTTACCGGAACCTCAAATCCGTCGTCATAAAACCGTTCCAACCGCGCTGCGTATTGCGGTTATTGTCCGTACTAAGGATCGGCCTCACCTGCTCGCCCGTAGTTTACAAAGTTTGCTTGAACAAGATAGACGGCCTAATGAAGTGATTGTCGTCAATGATGGCGGGGTGGCTATTGATGACGTGGTGAACGGGTTTTCAAAAATGCTGATTCACCTGATTAATAATGCCACTAATCAAGGCAGGGCGCGGGCCGGTAATCAAGGCGTACAAGCCTGTCAAAGCGATGTCATTGCTTTTTTGGATGATGATGATCGCTTCCTGCCTGATCATTTGCAACGTTTAGAAAAAGCCATGCTGGCTTTTGATGCCAAAGTCGCTTATTCTGGTTGTCGTTTGCTCAAAAGAGATATCTTGGGCGATAAAGTCATCCTGCAAGAAAAGGCTATCGGTCAATTTAATGAGCCTTATGATCCTGAACGCTTGCGCTATGAAAACTATATCCCATTTATTAACTTGTTGATTGATAAGGCATTATGGTTGGAAATTGGCGGTTTTGATGAATCGTTTGATATGTTTGAAGATTGGGATGTCTTACTGCGCTTATCCCTACATACTGCGTTTTATCACGTTAATGCCATGACAACGGATTATGCCATTTGGGGCAATACCCAGATTACACAAAGCCGTGATCAACAACGTTGGCGAGATGTTTATCGGCAGTTTTTAGAAAAACACTTGATGCCCTTGCCGGCTGCTAAACAATTGGAATACTTGGCAGAATATTGGCGCGTGAGTCAAGAGCGTCGTGGCATCATGCAAGATACCACGGTGGAAAAACAGGATTTGCAATTGCAATTGATCCAAAATACGCAGACAGTGGAAGAATTGCGCCGAAAGCTTCAAGATTTACAACAAGAAAAGACGCAATTGCAATCGGATTGGGGCCGAAAGTATGATCAATTACAAATCGAACATCGTGAGTCACAATCGGATTGGAAACGCAAGCATGAGCAGTTGCAAGCGGAACATAATCAATCACAAGCTAATTGGCGGGGCAAGTATGAGCGGTTGCAAGCGGAACATAACCAATCACAAGCCGATTGGCGCGGCAAGTATGAGCTGTTGCAAGCAGACAAGGCTAAACAGTTAGAGCAGTTGCAATCCGATTGGACGCGCAAACATGAGCAATTGCAGTCGGAACATACTCAATCACAGTCTGATTGGAGCCGTAAGTATGAGCAATTGCAGTCGAAACATAGTCAATCACAATCTGATTGGAGTCGCAAGTATGAGCAATTGCAGTCGGAACACGCTAAACAGTTCACGCAGTTGCAGTCGGATTGGACAACCAAGTATGAACGCTTGCAATCCGATTATACTTGCTTACAGTCTGATTGGATGGCTAAATATGAACTGTTGCAATCTGAAGAGGCCGAACAGCGGGCCCAGTTGCACTCTGAATGGAAAGAGAAATCTCAGCAGTTGCAATCCGATAGTGCAGATCAATATGATCAATTGCAATCTGCCTATACGCAACAAGAAAAGCATTTCAAGCAGCAACAGGCCGAGATGCTAGAAGTCATGGATGAACGGCAAACTCGTTTGGATGAGCAGGATAAACGTTATGCTGAATTGTTGGCTGAATCACAACAAGAACAACAGCAGTGCTTATCGCTCCAACAAAGTCTGCATGAAGTCAGTCAGCAAGTCGCTGTCGGCCTGACACCGGCCGCCCTTGAGAAAATTTTCTTGTCAAAACCGGTACCCAATTACGCATTAGCCAGCGTATCGGGTAATGTGATCGATGATTATCAACGTCTCCTGGATTGGATTCGCGGAAAAGCAGACAAATTAATCGCGTTAGAACAACAGTTAGCCGCGCAAATTGAGCCGATACAGACTGAGTCTGATCAGATGCGTACTCAATTGCGTTCCCAATTAACGGATTTGATTCAACTGATTTTGGCTTCGCGCTGGCCCCAAGTACGTCGTTATGCTGCGCTTGTACAAGAGATTGAAAAACAAGTCGAGCATTTGATTTCACAAACGGAACAGTATTTGTCTACCGCCAACACAACCTTCAGCCCGGAACTTGGTTTAAATATCCTGCAAAAACATAACGTTAGCGGTATTTCCGAACTGCCGCCAGCACGTTCATTGTCAAGCGTTTATCCCACATTTAAGAGCATTGCCGGCACACCTGAAAAGCAAAGCGTGATGGAAGGGGTGAACGAATTAGGCACAGTGCCTGTCATATTGACGACGAATGTCGTTGTCGTGTTTACCGTCTATTGCACTTTAGATGATTTCTTTGAACTGGATATCTTATTAGGCACCTGTTTACGCATTAATACGTGTCAAGTGCGCGTCATCATCCGTGATTTTGAGACGAAAACAGCGCTTCGCGTCATTGACTTAGAAGGAGTAAATGTCTTTGATAACTATTTTTATCCCATTCGCTTTGAAGCGATAGCGGATTCCAAAGGCAAAACGTATCAAATTGAAATCGACTCACCCGATGCCACCGATCACTCCAGTATTGCAGTATGGTGTCATCCCAAACAACCCGAGGTTGCTGAAACGCAATCCTTATCCGAACCGGTTTCACCAGAAAGCTTGCCCACTTGGATACAACAGAGTTTGTTAGCCCTCCCCGTGCCAGCACGATTAAGTGCCGAATCGGCCCAGCATGGCTTCGTCATTTCTGGGATAAGCGCATCCACACCGCTATTGAACGTACTCTTGTTTTTCAGGGCACTGGAAACGGCCTTAAAACAGGCCGATATCAGTGGACAAGTGGTGCTCTGTGGACAATTCAATTCCGATTTACAAGCCTATTGTGAACAACATCAGCTTACCACCTTAGAAAGTACAGCAGAGCATGTTGATTTACCGCTCATACTGGAATGGGGGCAAAAATCGAAACAGCTTGACTATATCTGGTGTTGTGAACTGACAGCCATACCACAAATTGATATCGCCGAACGGGCAATCGAAATCTTGAATGATTGCCCCGATGCGGGCTTGTTAGTGCCTTTAGAAAAACACAGCGATGGAAAAATCCGAGCCGGTTATGCCCTATTAATGCGTGACGGTTTATTGCATACCCATTTAGCGGGGCAATCTGCGGATCATCCTTATTATGGATATCGGCGCACCATTCTGGCCGCAAGTAGTCAATTAGTTCTGCTCAAACAGGCCGCTTTATCTCAGATTGATATCGATGCCGTGCGTGCTTACCGCACGCCGATGTACCAAGTGACGGAACTGATTTGGCAATTAAAAACGCAATCCTATCAGGCCGTTTATGAAGCCGCATTCTGTTATGAACAGGAAGCACCTTATCCGGCCTTTACAGATTCAGATTACAATCAGGACAGTGAATACTTTTATCACCGTTTTCAGTCTCAACTACCGACACACACTTCTCCGTTTATGCCGCTAGGCTATCAATTAAACCCAGAACAGCAACCCAGCGTGTTAGTGATTGATGCCACCTTACCCATGTTTGATGAAGATTCCGGTTCCTTGCGTTTGTACACCTTATTAAAAATATGGGCCAACTTGGGATATCGGATCACCTTTATTCCAGATAACTTGGACAGTCGCTTTAAATACCGTCACGCACTAGAATCCTTAGGTATAGAAGTCTTTCATGGCCACTATAACCTGCGCGACGCGATGGCTTCGCGGCAATTTGATTTTGCGTTTATCTGTCGAGTAGACATGGGGCATCGTTATATTCCCTACCTGCGTTTATTATCACCCAAAACGGTGATTTTTTATGACACGGTAGACATTCACTACATCCGCGAACAACGTCAAGCTGAGATCGAAAACGATCCAAAACGGGCCGAAAACGCGCAAGCGACTAAGCGTAAAGAATTATCCAATTGCTTATTAGCCGATAGCGTGATCACGGTAACCGATGATGATGCGAAACACTTACAAGAAGAATTGCCTCAGTTAGTCTACTCGGTGATACCCAATATTCATCAACTGCACCCGCTGCCTGAAACGCCTTACGCGCAACGAGAAGGATTAGTCTTCATCGGTAATTACAACCATCAACCGAATGAAGATGGCGTATATTATTTTGTTGAAACGGTATTACCGAAAATCCAAGCCCGTTTACCCGACATTCGGCTCTACTTGATTGGCAGTAACATGAAAGAGAAAATGAAAGCTTTGGCAAATGAAAGCGTCAAAGTGATTGGTTGGGTAGATCAAGTGGAACCTGAATTTGCACAACGGCGCGTCTTTGTCTCTTATTTACGCTATGGTGCAGGGATGAAAGGGAAACTAGGGCAAGCCTTATCTCTCGGATTACCCGTCGTCACCACCCAGATTGGCGCAGAAGGGATGGGGCTTGAAGAGGGTGAAACGGCTTTAATTGCAGATGAACCTGAAGCCTTTGCTGAAGCGGTGTGTCGTTTATATAGTGATTCAAGTTTATGGGAGAAACTGTCGCATCAAGGAAGGGATTATATAGAACAGCATTACGGTGAAAGTGCGGTACGCGACAAACTGCGTGATTTGTTGGCACATTATCACTGACGCAAAGTTGAGGATAGTACAACAAATTACGCGGCTAAACGAATTAAGTATTTAAAGAAAACGCTAAAGGCGCTAAAGACGCTAAAGACGCTAAAGAGACTCTGTAAAATCTAGCGTCTTTGCGTCTCTTGCGCCTCTTGCGTTAAAAACAAAAGACAAAGACCTGACACGGATTGAGTACAGCGAATTACTGGGATAAGCTAATTTCATGGTGGGAATTGGTGCATTATGAAGATGTGATCATGACAATGCCTTAAATTATCTCTTTTGATTTTCTCGTAGGGTGGGTAAGTTTCTCCTTTACAAGACTCTTGACATGATTGACGTGTTCTATGTCAGTTTTGAATGACGGGCTAAGCTTACTCGTCTCGATCTGGTTAATAATTTTTGCAACCTCTACCTGAGATAGAACCTGTTGTTTTTTTGATTTGATATATCTGATATAGCCAACACCATAAGTGACGTTTTCCGGCATTGCCGTTTTGAACGTACTATCCCCAACGAATACAACCAGAGAATGAACTTGTTCATCCTTTAACCCAAGTAATTGCTCTATAGTTTTGACATGCTTGTAATTTTGATAGAGTGGATTCTGAAACTTAAAAGAATGCTTGTATATTTTTTGAGTCCATGTTCGTTGTTTCGGGGTGCCGAAAAGCCATCCTTTCATATTCTTTGTTTCAAGTACAAAGATGCCATAAACTGAAACAATGATGTGGTCAATTTGAGTGCTTCCCTCTTCAGTTGGCAATGTGACATTCTTTATAAGGTGATACTCATCTTTATCAAGCATCCGCATTGCCGATAAATTCACGACAGACTCACCGACTTTACCCTTGAACCAAGGGGATTTCATGACGGCTACCAAGATAGCGATTAACATTAAACAAAACAGCCCCGTTACTAGGCTTACGATTGCTGAGTAATCCATGCTACAATTCCTCTCTTATCACATCATTTAAAGTAGACAGCCTAAAATGTGTCTGTTTCCAATAAATCAAGCGTTTTTTTTCAGCTTATTTAAATGGAGTAATTAATCACCTCAAAGTCAGTCATTTTTGAGCTATCGTAAATTATCAAATTTATTTATAGTAACTGATGTTACGCACCCTGATTCTTATTAAGGTTATACAAGCGCACGAAACATCACGTCTTGATGCAGATACTCTTACAAAATGAGTGGGCTATCGAATGATTGAAGTGAACCAAACTTGACCAGCATCAATTGTCGTTTGCGTTCTTCAATCCAAGAAGTTGAGTGCGTAACATCAGATATAGCGTTTCCCGATTGAATGAACCGAAGAGAGGCGAAGCTAAGTACAAATTTGATTTTAGTAATTTATTTTGCGGTTTTTTTCGTTCCAAATTTATTTTGCGGTTTTTGGAATGCAAAATTTATTTTGCGTCAGATTGATAATGTTTTTTGGGAATGCACCCTTTACATACCGACTTGGCATAAGTGTACTTTATTCAATCGGGAAACGCTATAGTAAAACACAATATTTTGTAAAGCACCCAAAAAGAACTCTCATCATAAGCAAAATGCGTTGATTTCAAAAGCACCCAAAAAGAACTCTCATCATAAGCAAAATGCGTTGATTTCAAAAGCACCCAAAAAAGAACTCTCATCATAAGCAAAATGCGTTGATTTCAAAAAGCCTTATCAGTTATCAGTTATCAGTCATAATTGAATGATGAAAAAGCGATTATTTACCAGAAAAATAACTGATATGCGTTAGAAGTACAATGCTTAGGTTCTGTTGACCTGTGTCAAAAAAAAATAAATTTGTCAATCGGTTAGAAAAATATCAACTACCCCGCAGCAATTTGAAAGGGAGAAAGCAATAAATACCATAATGCTGCTATGGCCATTTAAAAAATGGCCCACACTCGGCCCCTCATGAGGGCGTTGAGGCCTTGCACAGGCAGAAATCAAACACAAACCTAAAAAAACAAGGCGTGTTTTTTTCATTATGTTGTATTCCCTTATTGCAAAAATATTATTTTACCACTAGAGCGGCTATGTAAATTAGAATATTAGCTTTTAATTATAAATGATTGAATAACACTAGCATAAACGGGTTTCATTTATCATTTATAAATATTTTTGCTATATTATTAAAGTAGAGATAGATTTCAACACAAAATTCACAGAGTACCCCAGAGTGTCACAGAGTATAAATATAAGATTTATATTTCAAATTGAGATGAAATGCAGGTGAGCAGCCGTGTGTTCAAAGTTGGGTAGTCCCTACAAACCAATGGAGGTATTCAAACAGTGCGAATTGGGTAATTGTTCATTACAGAATTGGGATGATTAAAAGCCATGGAATATTTCCGTGTTTTTCCGTGTTTTTCCGTGGCAAAATAGAGTTATACAGGATAGATTAACCTAAAAAAGTAACCCATATCACATAAACTCGCGAGGTGGAGAATAAATTTGATCAGAGCCATTATTATCACGATTTTTGGCGGTATTTCTGCCGGTGTCACGCTACTCTGGATAGAATACAGCTTTTTTATTCCTTACTATAATGTTCCTGAACCGACTTCAACGACACCAATGAGTTTCCCTCAGACACCCGGTAAAATCTTTCATGATTACTTACAAGATGGTAACTTAGGCCCTGAAATGGTGCTGATTCCGGCCGGTCAAGTTCAGATGAAAAACACACCAGATAGAAATTCGTTTGAGGAAACAACTGTACAGGATGTCTTTGTAAACCGCTTTGCAATCGGGCGTTATGAGATTACTTTTGAGGAATATGACCGTTTTGTAGAGGCCACAGGCCAACCTAGGCCAGATGATGAAGGTTGGGGGCGAGGTAATCGACCCATCATGAATGTCTCTTGGTTAGATGCCATTTCTTATACAAAATGGTTGACTCAACAAACAGGAAAACAATATCGTTTGCCTACAGAAGCTGAATGGGAATATGCCGCAAGGGCAGATACGGAAACACAATATTGGTGGGGAAACGAAATGAGAACGAATCAAGCGAATTGTGATGGTTGTGGTAGTCGCTGGGACAATAAAAAAACGGCGCCAGTTGGTTCATTTATGCCGAATCCTTTTAATTTATATGACATTGTCGGAAACGTTTATGAATGGACGTGTTCAGAATATGAAGAGAAATATACTGGAAAAGAGCAATGCTGTTTCACCAGCTTGAACCAGCATATTTACCATGTCATTCGCGGCGGTTCCTGGTATAGCTTACCCAACTTCGTGCGAACCGCTTCTCGTTTTAGGCGCAGAATAGACAAGCGCGATTTTACGATTGGATTTAGGGTGGCTAGGAATCTGTAAAAAAAACCTTAATTCCTTTTTCCAAAAAATACGCCAACTTTTCCAAAGGGGAAGCGAAAATGATTGATAACTGATAACGCTGATAACTGATATGAATCCCTTTATTCAAAAATTGGTAGATGATCTGAAAACGTTTTCTTCGGAATTACTCTTGCCTGGTTTACATGCGACACAACAAGTGTCTACAGATATGGGGACTGTCGCGAGTACGACGGCTTTGTTAAAATCCATTGATTTTTTGACGAATTTAATTCCCCACTTGGTGACTGAACTACAGACGACGGATAGCACCCATAAATTTCTGGTGCATTATACGCCTTCACCTAAGCAGGCCACTTTCTCGCGTCGACCAAAAGATTATCAACTGGATATAGCCAAGCGTCTGTTGCCCGCTCACTGGCTTCGTATTTTACAGGTTTCCGAGATTGATGTTCGCCCATTGCGCTGGTTAGTCTATTTGCTTGATTTACAACAAGCGGCCTTAGAAAAGGTGCATACACGCACCATTAAATATATTGATGACTCGTTGCTTACCCAACAAGGTCAATCAAGTTATGCACAAAATGATCGGGCTACCTTGTTAAACATGCGTTCACGTTTGGATGAAGCTGATGCTAAACTCGAAAATGCTCGTGCGACTTTATTGCGTACTGTGCAGTTCAAATTAGTACCTTCTTCAAACTTGCCCCACCCTTATCCCCGTTCGACAGCTTGGGCTCACTTAAGACGTTTTGCTCAACAATTTATTAAGCCAAAGGAATATTTGCCAAGTTTTCTGCACAATCTGTTACATGGCACAGTAGAAATTGCGGATACGCCTTATTTATATCAACGCTGGTGCGGTGTTAAATTACTTTCCGCATTTGAATCATTAGGCTGGATATGCCGTGACGATCCAACAGGGGCTTTGTTTCTCGGCGGAGAAGTGCGTTTATATAAAGCGGAAATAGAACTCAATATTTGGATAGAACCTCGATTATCACGAAATAAAGTGCATCCGAGCGGATTTCTTTCTAAAGACGTGACTGAAACTCATCCTGATTATTTGATAGTCACGCCTGGCCCAAGTGGTATTGATGCTTTTATTTTAGATCCCACGACAACATCTGATCATGAGATTCGCCAAGGCAAAGCGAAGTATCTTGATACCATAGAAGCGATGGCGATGGCAAGCGTTGCCGGGATTCCGGTGGTGCGTAATCCGCTGAGAGCGTGGTCAGCCGCCCCTTTGCACACCCCTCATTGCGAATTAGAAGATTCTGAAGGGCGCACAGGGACAATTCCTATGCACCCTTTAGATTGGTCACCTGTGCCGCTTTTAGAATGGGTTCGGGATATTCATAATTATGCACTGGCTTGGGGCACGGGTAAAATGCTGACAGATGACCATTGATATTTTATGATTTTAACGAATGAAAGTTGATATTTTATCAACATTCGAAAGGGCAAACAGGTAGGTATGCCCCTACAAAAATACACATCATCAAGGGGCTGTAGGGGCAGCCAGTTCGTGTTCGCCCAGTCGGCTCTTTGAGGTAGATGTCTGGGGGAATTGATTACGAGATGCGACGAATCCGTGCCCCTAACTGGGTGAGTTTTTCTTCGATTCGCTCGTAACCGCGATCAATGTGGTAAATACGGTCTACTAAAGTCTCACCTTCGGCCACTAAACCGGCTAAGACTAAACCTGCTGAGGCACGTAAATCGGTTGCCATCACGGGGGCGGCTTGTAAACGCTCGACACCTTGAATGATAGCCGTGTTACCTTCTATACGGATTTTGGCCCCCATACGTTGCAATTCCAAAGCATGCATAAAGCGATTTTCAAAGATGGTTTCGGTCAACATCCCTACCCCGTCTGCAATGGCATTCATAGCCGTTAATTGGGCCTGCATATCAGTCGGAAAAGCGGGATAGGGGGCGGTGTGTATATCAACGGCGCGGGGCCTACGTCCTTGCATATCCAACTCTATCCAGTCGTCTCCTCTGGTAATCGTGGCACCTGCTTCAAGCAATTTCAGCAAGACGGCATCAAGTAAATTCGCCTTAGTGTTTTTAACCTTAATATGTCCACCTGTCATCGTCGCGGCGACTAAATAAGTGCCCGTTTCAATACGATCCGGTAAAACCGTGTACTCGGTTCCTGATAACTTTTCGACGCCTTCAATGCGTATTGTATCGGTACCTATTCCCTCAATCTGTGCCCCCATGTTATTTAGGCAATGCGCCAGATCGACCACTTCAGGTTCACGCGCTGCATTTTCAATCACAGTCACCCCATCAGCTAAAGTGGCCGCCATCATCAAGTTTTCTGTGCCCGTTACCGTCACGACATCCAAACATAAAGTGGCTCCGTGCAAACGTTTCGCTTTTGCTCTGATGTAACCGCCTTCTACCTGAATATCTGCCCCCATTGCGGTTAAACCTTGAATATGCAAATTGACCGGCCGTGCCCCAATCGCACAGCCGCCCGGCAGCGAAACCTGCGCCTGCCCAAAACGGGCTAACAAGGGGCCCAATACTAAGATTGAAGCACGCATGGTTTTAACCATTTCATAAGGCGCAGTAAAGGTGTGAACATTATTACTGTTCACTTCAATATTGAGTTTTTCGTCCACAACAAAATCGACTCCCATGCGTCCTAACAAATTCAGCATGGTCGTAATATCTTGTAAGTGAGGCACATTATTGATATAGGAAGGGGTTTCAGCCAGTAAAGTTGCGGTCAATATGGGTAAGGCTGCATTTTTAGCCCCAGAGATGCGAATTTCGCCATTGAGCGGATGACCGCCTGTAATCACTAATTTATCCATGTATCCGTTATCAGTTTTCAGTTTTCAGTTTTCAGTTTTTACAATATTGATTGTATCTAGGACGAATTTCTCTGAGAAAGTCTATTTTGTTTACGAATTTTCCCATTTTTTGGGGTAGGTTTGAAGAAAGAAAGTTTATGGGGTTTTTATTGTTTGTACACAGGATAAAGCAACGGGGTTTGCCAGCCTATTCTGTTAAATCCATTTCAAAGTCTTCTAAACCTTTGAAATTGTTTATTTCAAGGGTTTTGAGTTTCAGGTTGTATTATTCGGAATCATGAAGGTGATGTAGGTGTCAGGATTAGCTTTGCTAAAGGCGTTTTCGCGGCAAAAGTTTGCCGCGAAAGGATTTGCCGGATATTCAAGAGTCAGACGTTATTTTATAATACAATCAATAGACTTGTCCCTAAATAAACGTAACCCATTGAAAGTACGAGATACTTTTATAATAAAAATCAAGGACTTAGCTTATTAAGGGACAAGTCTAATAATATCAATAAAATAATAATCAACACGGCGTGATTTTTCGCTCATCAATGCCTTAGGCTACTCCCAAATAATTAATATACCCGTTTGCTACCCTTCAATTATTTAGAAAATGGATTTAGAAAATGGGCAACCATTGCTGGTATATTTATTTTTTGGAATTGCCTTACGAATCACGCATGACTTTTGACTTCTGACTTCTGACTCCTAAAATGTTATTGTTGAAGCAACCAGGCTAAAATTTTAGCAATATTCCAAGCATCATCCACGCCGCGGTGATGCGTACCTTCTAAAGGCAAATCCAACTTTCTCAATGCACCTGCCATGCCAATTTGTTTCTTTAAATTCAGTGTTTTAGCAAACAATTGTTTGACATTGATGTGTTCTTTAGAAAAGGGGTATTCGATACATTTGCTTTGACATTCTTTCTCAAATAGCTTTCTGTCATAACCACCATAACTGGCCCAAATAGGTTGTTTTGATAAATAGTGCGTTTGTAATATTTGACAAGCTTCTTTTAATGAAATACCGGTTTCGACATCATTTTGCGTCAATGTTGTTAATTCAGTACAAAAGGGACTGATTTCGGAATTAGGTTTGACGAGAATACTGTCGTTGGCAATTATTTCATAGTAAACCGTGTCTAAAATACAAATTCCGATTTCGATGATTTCATTTTGCTGTCCTTCAGGTACTTTGCCTTTCCAGCAAGTGGCTTCTATATCTATAACTAAAATTTTTTCGGAATGATGGAACATATTTGAATGATTGTAGGGACAATTCGTAGGGGTGCCTCGATTTTTTCAATTGTAGGGACAATTTGTAGGGTTGCCCTGGTTTTTTATAATTGTAGGGGTAATCCGTAGGGTTGCCCCTAGTACAAACTGGGGTAACCATAAAGGGGCAAGCACAATGGATTGCCCCTACGACGTAAAAAAATCCTCGACTGCTTCTTGATGAGTCACTTCTACCCGATCAACCTTTTGAAATCCGCGCGGCAGTTTTTGTCCTCGCCGACTTCGTTCTCCTGTGTAGGCCTCAATATCCCGTTCTTTAAGCGTTATGTGCCGTTTGCCAACATGCAAAGTTAAAATATCGGTTATCGGATTTAACAAGGTTAAAGCGACAACCTTTTCTTTTTCGACTTTACTTTTTGCCGGAATATTGAGCAGTTTTACGCCTTTTCCTTTGGGTAGACTGGGTAGTTCAGATACGGGTACGATGGATAAATAACCCGCGCTGGTGACGACGGCATAATGTTCTGTCTCAGGATTGGTTATGTGTAGTGGTGAGACGATATTTGAGCCTTTAGGTAAGGTCAATATCGCTTTGCCCGCTTTATTTTTTGTGTATAAATCCTCTAATTTGACAATAAAACCATAACCCGCATCTGAGGCGAATAAATAACTCATGTCAGGTTCACCTGATAAAACCTGTACAAAGCCTACACCATCAGGTGGGGTAAAATGGCCAGCGAGTGCTTCACCTTGTCCCCGTGCTGAGGGCAGGGTGTGGGCGGGAATAGAATAACTTCGACCGCTTGCATCCAGAAAGACGATTTGTTGATTGCTACGGCATCGGCAGCTCGTTGCCAATTCATCGCCGGCCTTATAATTTAAAGTGGTTGGATCCATTTCATGACCTTTGGCAGCACGCACCCAGCCTTTTGCCGATAAAATGACCGTAATCGGATCAGAAGAGATTAAGGTAGAATCATCAAAGGCTTGCGCTTGTTCTCGTTCTACCAGAGGAGAGCGACGCGGATCGCCGTATTGTTTAACATCTGCTTTTATCTCTTTAAGAATCAAATTGTTAAGCTTCTTTTCAGAGTTTAAGGTTTCCTCTAAAATGTCGCGTTCTTTAGACAGTTCTTTTTGTTCTCCCCGAATTTTTATTTCTTCCAGTTTAGCCAGTTGACGCAATCTGAGTTCTAAAATAGCATCGGTTTGTGCCTCGCTGAGAGCAAAGGTTTTCATCAGTACCGGTTTAGGTTTGTCTTCATCGCGGATAATGGCGATGATTTCATCTATATTGAGATAGGCGATGAGTAACCCTTCGAGAATATGTAAACGTTTACTCACCTTATCCAGGTGATACTGTAAACGGCGGCGCACGGTTTGTAGGCGATAATCTAACCATTCTGAAAGCAGCATTTTCAGATTTTTGACTTGCGGCCGCCCATCCAGTCCAATTATATTCATGTTGACGCGATAACTACGCTCTAAGTCTGTTGTGGCAAATAAATGCGCCATCACGTTGTTACCATCAACTCGATTAGAACGGGGTTCTATGACTAAACGTACCGGATTTTCATGATCAGATTCATCGCGCACATCTTCTACCATGGGCAATTTTTTCGCAATCATTTGCGCTGCGATTTGGGTAATGATCTTCGCCCCAGAGGTTTGATGGGGCAGCGCAGTAATGACAATATCACCGTTTTCAGTGCTATAACAGGCCCGCATCCGAATAGAACCGTTACCCGTTTCATATATTTTTAATAAATCGGCCGCCGGGGTAATCATTTCTGCCTCGGTGGGATAATCTGGGCCGGGTAAATGGGCGCATAAATCGGCAACACTGGCGTTAGGATGTTTTAAGAGGTGAATACAAGCTGCCATGACTTCACCTATATTGTGCGGTGGGATATCAGTTGCCATACCGACAGCGATGCCAGTTGCGCCATTCAGTAGAATATGTGGCAAACGGGCCGGTAATAGCACGGGTTCTTCCAAGGTGCCATCAAAATTCGGTTGCCAATCTACCGTGCCTTGTCCTAATTCGCTTAAAAGCAAATTGGCAAACGCGGCTAAGCGAGATTCAGTATAACGCATGGCAGCAAACGATTTCGGATCATCCAACGATCCCCAATTGCCTTGCCCATCTACCAAGGGATAGCGATAAGAAAACGTTTGAGCCATCAATACCATCGCTTCATAGCAGGCCATGTCACCATGAGGGTGAAACTTACCCAACACATCACCCACAGTACGTGCGGATTTTTTATATTTGCTACCGGCTTTCAGGCCGAGTTCTGACATGGCATAAATAATACGCCGTTGTACAGGTTTTAAACCGTCGCCAATATGTGGCAAAGCACGATCTAAAATAACATACATGGCGTAGTCAAGATAAGCTTGCTCTGTAAATTGGTGTAAGGGTTGACGTTCTATCTCTTCAGATGCCAGATCAGTATACATTTTAATTTTTAATTTTTAATTGTTTTAAATTAATGGTTAGACTTCAAACGGGCGCGTTTCTTTACTATTAATGGTTAATGGTTAAACTTCAAACGGGCGCGTTTCTTTACATTAATGGTTAATGCTTAGATTTCAAACAGGTGCGTTTCTTTAAAGTCAAAAGTGGCTTATGGCGGGCCCATAAGCTTTAATCTCAAAACCTTTACGGGTTTAAATCTTATCGTTTTGACGGGTTTATATACAAATAGTTTAGCATTAATTATTAACAATTAACAATTAACTATTAAAAAGCATTAAGCAATCGTTAAGTTTATAAGTTTTTGTTAACCTGCGTCAAACTACGGTCATCTTCATCGACTATAGTTGAAAATCTTAATTGATTCATTAGTTTGAGCATATTGTGATTGTTGCTCAATACTTCACCTTGTATAATTTTTAAACCTTTCGTTCGGGCCGCATCCATTAAACAAGTCATTAGACGGTGAGCAATGCCGCGATGTTGCCATTCATCTGCGATAACGAGAGCAAATTCACAGCTTTCGCCATCAGGATTGATAGAATAGCGAGCAACACCAAGTTCTGTTTCCTTGTCATCGGCTTGGGTAACCACAATCAGGGCCATTTCACGATCATAATCAATTTGGGTAAAACGCACTAGCATTATCGGCGTGAGTTCTTGCAAGGTTTGCATAAAGCGAAAATATTTGGACTCATTCGACAAGTGGCGAACAAAGGCTTGTTCTATATCCGCATCTTCTGGACGTATAGGACGAATAGTGATATCGGTGCCATCGGGTAAATGCCAGTGTGTCACAAGATGGTTAGGATAAGGATAGATTGCCATGTGGGCATAACGATCAGGTAAGGGGCTATAGTAGTCAATCACGATACGCCCGTCTACCGCCACAGCATCTTTTTCATCTATAATCAATGGGTTAATGTCAATTTCTTGTAGCCAAGGGAGTTCACAGGCCATTTCTGAAACACGTAACAAAATATTTTCTAAGGCCTGACGATTAACCGGTGGCATTTGGCGACATTCGTCTAATATTTTGGCTGTACGGGTTTTATTAATTAGGCTATTGACAAGATAACGATTTAATGGCGGGAGGCTGACAACAATATCCTCCATCATTTCTGTGCCACCTATACCAAAGGTAATCACGGGCCCAAATACGGGATCGCGAATCATACCGACCCTCAATTCACGGCCATTTGGTTTGCGGCTCATACGTTCTATTGTTACCCCATCAAGACGTGCATTGGGCAATTGGCTCTGTACTCGCTGCATAATGCTTTTAAACGCTTCGCGAATAGAGTGAGCATTTTGGATATTGAGCTTGACACCACCGACATCACTTTTATGCAAAATATTATTCAAAATGTCAGGAGAATTGACTTTCATCGCGATAGGAAACCCCATCAATTCAGCTAATACTAAGGCTTCATTGGCGTTGCGGGCAATAGCGGTGTAGACAATGGGAATCCGAAATGCGCCCAGCAAAGCTTTAGATTCCATTTCAGTTAGCACCTTACGCCGTTCAGCTAAGACACTTTCAATTATCAAACGTGCGCCTTCTACATCAGGGTTTTCAAGATGTCCTAATGAAGAGGGGGTTTGTAACAGTAATTGTTGATTTTTATGGTATGCAGCCAGATAGTAAAACGCTTCAACCGCCATTTCGGGCGTATGAAATTCAGGAATACGGGCTTGTACAAACAAACGATGACTTTCTTCAACTTGTGTCCCCCCCATCCAACAAGTCAATAAGGGTTTAGGGGATTGCTCCGCGATTTCCACAATCGCTTGTGCCACTTCCAATGGCGAAGTCATGGCTTTGGGTGTCAAAATAATTAATACACCATCAACTTGCTGATCTTGTAAACAAAGCGAGACGGTTTTTTGATAACGTTCTGGTGTCGCATCACTGATGATATCGACGGGATTGTTATATGACCAAGCGCATGATAAGGCCTCATTTAAAGCGTCCAAGGTAGAATGGGATAAGCTTGCAAGTGGGATACCTAAATCGGTGGCGCGATCCGTTGCCATAATACCTGGGCCACCGCCATTGGTAACAATGGCTAAGCGATTGCCTAGCGCTTTATAGCGCGAGGCCAAGGTTTTAGCGGCTGAAAATAATTGTCCAAACGTGGTGACTCTGACAACACCTGCCCGTTGCAATGCGGCATCAAACGCATCATCACGGCCTATCATGGAACCACTGCGCGACATGACCAAATTTAAGGTATTTTCATGTCGTCCACTTTTGATCACCACGACTGGTTTAAGACGGGCTGCCGCTCGTAAACCGCTCATAAAGCTACGGGCATGGTGAATCGCTTCAATATACAATAGAATACCTTGCGTTTGTGGATCAGATACGAGATAGTCCAAAATGTTGCCAAAGTCTAAATCAGCGGAGGTGCCTATTGAGACAATGGTAGAAAAGCCGACATCATTATGACAAGCCCAATCAAGAACAGCATTACATAACGCATCTGATTGTGAAACTAAAGCTAAATTACCACTTTTAACACAACTGCTGGTAAAAATAGCATTTAAACCAATACGCGGGTGCATAATACCCAAACAATTTGGGCCGAGTATACGCAAGCCAAACCGTTTGGCATTGGCAATCATTTTTTTTTCTAATTTAGCGCCTTGTTTTCCCGATTCACTGAAACCTGACGAAATCACCACAGCGGTTTTAACCCCATATTCACCACACGCTTCAATGATATCAGGTACCGTCTTAGCGGGGGTAATAATAATAGCTAAATCAATGGGTTTGCCGCCAATTTCTCGAATAGAGGGGTAGGCGGTATAGTCTTGAACTTTTTCATATTTTGGATTAATGGGGTATAACTCGCCTTGATAATGAGCTTGAATCAAGTTTTTAAACACGATAAAACCGACTGATTCTTCAGTATTGCTCGCACCAAAAACAGCGATTGAATGAGGTGAAAATAGAGGGGTTAGATAATGTTGGCTCATTTTTTTTGATTAGAATTATTTTTTTAGATTATGATAAAACGCTGATATACTGTCCACCATTTCACGCAAAAGTGAAATATAATTTGCGCTTTTGCCCACTTGAAAGAAATGTTCTAAAAAACTATACCAGTTTGACTATTTTGATAATTGATAACTGATAACTGATAACTGATAACTGATAATGGTATCCAACAAAAACTGACTCACAACCATTCCCCCCGTATGCGGTTTTGAAATTCAAGTGGCTCTTCAGTCAACGAGATAGTAGGTAGTCCCTACAAACCAATGGAGGTATTCAAATACTGCGAATTGGGTAATTGTTCATTACAGAATTGGGATGATTAAAAGCCACGGAATGACACTTCAATGCACGGAATATTTCCGTGTTTTTCCGTGTTTTTCCGTGGCAAAATCTGCCTAGCTTTAGTGACCCATTTTCTAGCAATGGGCGACATTGTGAGCTCCTTTTTAAATGAAAAATGGGTGTTAATCTCAAAAAAAGTTTGAACACTTTGACAACTAACTGATAACGGTTCATTAAGAATTGAAAATTGAAAATTGATAACACTTCATTTTGACAATGGGTATAAACATGACAAAGATAATGCACTTGCACTTATCAAATCAATGCCTATATTGTTATTTTCCAAACTCGCTCATCAAACCAATTATCAATTTCCAATTGTGAATTGAAATCGCACAACCGTTTGTAATAATATTATTGGCATCATGTTAATCAGGCGAAAATCAGGCCATCAGAAGCAGAATCAGCGTTCTATACTTCAATCACACCTGACTTACTCTGTGAAATATCCAAAGTCAAACGCCATACGAGTTAGGTTGAGAATTTGAAAATGAATCGGTGCTAAGGTGATATAATTATTTTTTGTGATCATCAACATTTTGAGAGACATTTTATAATGCAATCAAATCGAACCCTAGAAATTTGGGTGGGCATTTTTGTGGCCCTTGGTTTTGCCGCCATACTCATGTTATCCATGAAAGTCAGTCACTTAGGAGATTTATTTGCAGAACAAGGCTATGCCGTAACAGCCAAGTTTGACAATATCGGAGGCTTAAAAGTCAAATCGCCTGTGAAAATGAGCGGAGTGCGTATTGGTAGAATAGCCGATATTCGTTATGACGATGACAATTATCAAGCCATTGTCACTATGCAGATTGATCCCCAATATGATAAAATTCCCTATGATTCATCCGCAGCCATTTACACGGCAGGCTTGCTAGGTGAACAGTATATTGGCCTAGCGGCGGGTACGGGATTAGATGATTGGGGTGAAGATGATGAGGATTTGGATGAGGATTTGGATGCGAATGATTCTTCCGATGACGCGCCAGAGATCAAATATTATTTAAAGGATGGCGATCAATTGAATCCTGGATTCACCCAATCTGCCATGATTTTGGAACAATTGATTGGCCAGTTTATCTATAAGATGGCCGCGAAGGATTCGGATTCCAAATAAGTTTTCACGCAAAAGTTTTTGCGCGCAAAAACTTTTGTGTGAAAAACGGTTTCTATTGTTTTTTTTCACTCACTTAAACTCAAAAAAGGAGGATTAAATCCTGATGAGACAACAATTATTTGCCAATGTGGCCTTAGCTGGCCTGTTGATGGTGGCATCATTCGGTGCTTATGCCGCCGCAGATTGTGAAGCTGCCAAAGCTCAAGTTAAGAAGACGACTGACAAAGTGCTGGAGGCTTTAAAAGCTAATCCCAGCGAAGTACACGCCTTAGTGGAGAAGAAGATATTACCCTATTTTGATTTCAGAAAGATGTCACGGCAGGTGGTGCCAAAGGCATGTTGGAAGGAGGGTTCCAAACGGGAGAGGCGTTCCAATCAGAGGGCCTTTGTTAAAGCCTTTCGTGACTTGTTAGTACGCACTTATTCCAGTGCCTTGAAAGGCGCAGCTGGAACAGTCCAGTCTATTGGCTATTCGTGCAGTGATGAGGGTACCATGGGCAAAAGAAAGACACCCCTCGCCAAGGTGAAGACGAAAGTTTATCGGCAAGGGGAATCACAAGCTATTAAAGTGGATTATGCCGTGTATTACAAGAAGCCTAAGAGGGTGAGGCAAAAGGGTAAGTGGAAAGTGTACAATGTGTACGCTGCTGGCGCGAGTTTGGTTAACACTTATGAAGCTGAATTTAAGGGCTACTGTAACAATGGCGGCATGTATAACTTAATTAATAAAGTCAAAAATCAATAAGGAACGTCCTGAACAGTGAACAAAATCACCGTAGAAGAGGCCAATACTTGGCGGTTGTCTGGTGAATTGAGTTTTGCCACTGTCGGCGCGTTATTGGCGGAATTTGCTCAACGCGCCGCTGAAACACCGCCAAAGGTGTTGGATTTATGTGATGTCACCCGTACCGATAGCGCGGGGTTAGCGTTATTGATTGAGTGGCTCAAGCAAACTAAAGAGACACCCATCACTTTTCGCAATCTGCCCGCGCAGATGCTCAATCTTGCTGCCGTCAGCGGGGTGCAAGATATGTTAATGCACGCTGTGTCTGAATAACGCGTAATAAAACGCGAATACGTAATAGGGGCGAACACGCAGGTTCGCCCCTACTCTTCCAATTTTTCACCGCAATTTCAAATCCCCTCATTTATCATTACCTTTCTCATCTCTTTTTATTTCTCATTCTGGTAGTGAGCCATAAAAGTGATATGAATAGAACACTGATTAAACTGATTGTCATGATTAGTTTTCGACAAGATCAAACACCTAATTATCAGCGTCATCAGCGTTCTATCTAATTATTAAAATAATGAGGGACTTGCAAAACTCCGATGCTCAACCATAAATCAATAACTTACAAGTACTATTGAGCCTGTAAGTTATTGATTTTTCGTTTATGCCCAAGAGTTTTGCAAGAGGTTCTAATACTTTTAATTTGAGCTTCAGACACCTAACTGATAACTGATAACTGATAACTGATATGCTTGCTGCCGTTAATATTTCGCAAGTGCATAAGCACTATGGCAATCTACAGGCCCTTGCAGGAGTGGATTTTGACATTCCCAAGGGCTGTTTTTTTGGGTTATTGGGGCCTAATGGGGCCGGAAAATCCACTTTAATCAATATCATGGCCGGATTAATTCGCACTTCCCAGGGTACAGTGCGTATTATGGGGCATGATGTGCTACATCAATGGCGGCCAGCACGACATGCTTTAGGCGTAGTACCCCAAGAACTGGCTATTGATCCCTTTTTCACCGTCACTGAAATACTGCGATTACAATCAGGCTATTTTGGATTGGGACGAGAAAATCAACCCTGGATTGATGAATTATTGCACATCTTAAAGCTCAGTGATAAAGCAAATACAAATTCGCAACACTTATCTGGTGGTATGAGACGACGGGTATTGATTGCCCAAGCTTTAGTCCATAAACCCCCAGTAGTCGTATTGGATGAACCCACAGCAGGAGTAGATGTCGAATTACGCAAAGCCTTATGGGCATTTACCCAACAGCTACATCAAAACGGGCATACCATTGTTTTAACCACCCACTATCTCGAAGAAGCGGAAAACCTATGTGAACAAATCGCTATTTTAAATCACGGGCAATTAGTAGCCCTTGACAGTAAAACAGCCTTATTAGCGCGTTATCCCTATCGTTTATTACGCTTAACGCTGAGCGATCACAAAGCCGTTTTACCAACCGTTTTGCAAGATAAAGTACAATCCTTTGTCGATGAGGAACTCGTTTTGCGCTTACATCGTGACAATGATCAAATCAGTGCGATTTTGGACACCTTACGCATAAACAATATTCAATTCACAGATTTACGCACAGAAGAACCGGGTTTAGAAGAAGTGTTTATGAGTTTGACGGGTTAATGTAGGGGCGAACCTACGTGTTCGCCCAAATAAAGGTTCGCCCAAATAAAAATGCGCCTGTTAAAAAATAGGCACTAGACAAACTAAAAAGGGAGGATATCAACCATTATGGAAGCTTTTATTTCTTATTCCCGTAGAAATAAAGAATTTATACAAACGTTAGCATCAGCCTTAAAAAAAGCAAACAGGGAAGTTTGGGTAGATTGGGAAGATATTCCACAAGGAGCTGAATGGTGGAAGGAAATTGAATCCGGTATTGAAGGGGCGAATGCCTTTCTCTTTGTGATCACCCCAGATTCCATGACATCAGAAGTCTGTGCCTGGGAACTCAATCATGCCATCAAACACCACAAACGCTTAATTCCTATATTACATCAGGAAGTTTCAGGCGAAATACCGCCCCAAATTGCGGCCATTAACTGGATTTTTTTTCGTGAAAGTGATGATTTTGATCACGCTTTTGCAACCCTGCTTAATACACTCGACACGGATTTAGAGCGAGTACGCATACATACCCGTATACTTCGGCGTGCTGTCGAATGGGAAAGTCATCAACGTGATAAGAGTTTTTTACTGCGTGGCCAAGATTTAACTAATGCACAACACTGGTTGAGTCGCTCCATTGAAAAGCCACCTCAACCAACACAATTACAAACACAATATATTGTTCAAAGTGTCCGTGCACAGTCCAAAAGCCAAAACCGAAAGTTAGCTGCGGCGTTTGCAGCCTTCATCATTGCCGTTGCACTCGGATTAGTTGCTCTTTATGAAGAGCATAAGGCAAAACAAGCACGCAATCACGCCACTATCAGCCAGATTCGTGCTTTAACGTCGTTATCAGAAGCGCGTTTAGCCAATCACGATGAATTAGGGGCACTGCTGGCAAGTGTCAAAGCCGCTAAGCAATGGCAAACATTTTCATGGCTTGCGGATGATGAAACCTATCAGAAAGAGATATTAGATTTAAAAAACCAGGTTCATCACACTTTGAAGGAAAGCATTTCCGAAACACGAGAACGTAACCGTTTAGAATTACATGCTGACAGAGTGCAAACCGTGCGTTTTCGCCCCAATACGGAAAAAGGGGAAAAAAATGTTATCGTCTCAGGTGCTTCAGATGACAAAATCATTGTGTGGAATCAGGCTGGCAAGCCAATCAAGACTATAGAACAACATGAGGGGAGTGTGTATGACATCAGTATCAGTCCCAAGGGGGATTTTTTCGCCTCGGCCAGTGCTGACAAAACGGTCAAAGTGTGGAATTTCAAAGGTGAATTATTGGCAACACTTGATCATCTCGCCGAAATACATGGTGTCAGCATCAGTCCTGATGGTCAGATGATTGCGATTGCCAGCAATGAACGCTATGTCGGATTGTGGCACAAAAATAACGAAAAATGGGAACGGATTGACGACTTTAAATTCAAACATGATTCGGCCGTGCAAGCTGTCCTTTTTAGTCACGATGGTAAAATCTTCGCCTCGGCCAGTTCAGATCGCACCGTGAAATTATGGCAAGTGGCTAACTCGACTCACTTGGTATTAAAAGCCACTTTAACGGGTCATGATGACCGGATTTATGGCCTGAGTTTTAGCCCTGATAATCAAACCTTAGCCTCTGCAAGTGCAGATAATACCATTCGATTGTGGAAACTCAATGACATCCCGATGGATGGCGGCAAGTGGAACAAATCCACTGAGATCCAAGCCCATACTAATTGGGTTTTTGATGTGGAATACAATCCTAAGGGAGATATGCTCGCCTCTGCCAGTGCCAGTGGCACAGTTAAACTTTGGAGCCGCGATGGCACCTTATTGAAAGTCTTTAATAATCCGTCTGTCAGAATGACCGCCGTGAGTTTTAGCAGTGAAGGAAAATGGTTGGCTTCTGCCGGAGGAGATAACACGATTAGACTGTATGATCTGGAAGCGGGCACGTCAATGAAAATTATTGAAGGTCATCAATCTGGCCTCAAAGATGTCGATGTCAGCTTTTCAAACGCTTCGCAGCAAACGATTGCATCAACCGGTACCGATGGTACCGTTAGACTTTGGGATAGTCAAACTTATCAGTTACTCCGAACGTTAAAGACGACAGTCAGCGCCAGAGATGTTGATTACGTGCCAAACAGTGACTTGTTAGCCGTTGCCACTTATGACAATACGGTTCAATTTTGGCCAGTACACAACTCATCAGATAAACCGATTTACACGATTTCCCAAGAACAAACACAAGGCAAAGTCAGGAGTATTGCCTTTAATTCCAAAAACAGTTTATTCGCCACGACTCAGTCGAACCTGATTCAACTGTGGACTTTGAAAATAGAAGGGAGAAGCCTACAAGCGAAAAAACGGGGAAAACCCTTAGAAGGACACAAAAAATCAGTCAATGCCCTGAGTTTCAGTCCAGATGGGAAGTACTTAGCTTCTGGCAGTGCCGATCACACCGCTATTATCTGGTACTTTGATAAGACTAACACGTTCGTCACACACGCCGTTTTAGAGGGAAAAAAAGGGCATGATAGTTGGATAAACAACCTGAGTTTCAGTCCTGACAGTCAGTACCTGGCTACAGCGAGTTCGGATCACACTATCAAACTCTGGGATGTGAAAGAGGGAAAATGGTTAGCGACGACTCAAGAAGCCGAACAACATCAAGATTGGGTTTGGGATGTCAGCTTTGCTTCTCAACTACCCACGCCAGAGCGTAATCACTACAGCTTTGTTTCCGGCAGTGCCGATAACACCATAAAACTGTGGCGTTATGCTTCACAAGGAAACAAAATAGAATTAGTCAGGACACTGAAAGGACATGAAGGTTGGGTACGAGCTGTGAGTTTTAGCAATGCGGGTCATGAGATTATCTCAGCCAGTGCTGATAAAACCGTCAGGTTTTGGGAATGGCAGCACTTTAAAGAGAAAGCCAAGTCTGAGGATCAGACCCAATTACTGGACAAGGGATGTCAATTATTGAAAAATTACTTGGAGAATAATGGCAACTTGGAAGACACCGATCGTAAAGTGTGTCATCAGTAGAGACGCGAAGCATAGCGTCGAAACAACGCGATGTGTCGATGTGATACCTCGTAGAGACGCGATGCTCGCGTCTCCTCGTAGCCGAGAAGCGCGAAACGAAACCGCGAAGCCTCGCGTCGAAACAACGCGATGTGTCGATGTGATACCTCGTAGAGACGCGATGCTCGCGTCTCCTCGTAACCGAGACGCAAAACAGAGACGCGAAGCATCGCGTCTCTACGAAAGATCCAACAAAGGAGATTTGATGATATGCCTATTGAAACCGTCTTGACAGTCGGTTGGCCTATTACAGCAGATGATGAGACGAGTGATGCCACTCATATCCATGCCGAGGCAATACAAACCGATAATTACGCTCACAAAATTCGAGAAATGCTCGTCATATTGCGGGAGAAAATTGGCCCAGACAAACCGCTACATATTAAATCAACAGGCCGCTTATTTCGCAGAAGAACAGGACATTTTTCGGCTATCAAAAAATTTGTGACAGCCAGTGAAAAAGTCATTGATGCCACATTACAGCCTATATTTTATGAAATTGATGCCTTCTCTTATGCTTTCCTCAAAGGGGCCAAAAATCTGGATGCCATTTTGCGTGAATCTACCAAGACGACAAGCCCTTTTCGTCAGAACTTACCGCAATGGCTAAACGACATAAAAAGCTTAGAGGAGTTTGAGCGCGAAGGCATTATGCCTAAAACACCTCATCTTGCTAAAAAATACCTTGAATTACGGCGGGTTATTGCACCGGCTTCAGCACGCGATGAACGGCGAACGCTCACCACCTTGTTAGTCAGTGGGCCTTCAACATCAGAAGAAATCTCCTTTGATTTGGGCATGGCTTATGGTTTATCCGAACGATTGTTACCCATGTTGGAACAGATTCAAGTTGTTAAAGGGCGTAACGAACAAGGTGCCTACCGTTATGCATTAACAATGGAGGCATTACCCTGCGTTCTTTTCGGCTTGCGGGAAACCATGGGTATTGATCTACTAGAAGTCTTATCAGGAATTTAAGCTATGGAAGATATGATTAACAAACTATTGACTTGGCCTGTGATGGTTTATCTACTGATCATCACCTTTGCTTTTTTTGTGCCTGAAATGTGGTTTCAACACCAGCGCCGAAAAAAAGCGAAACGACGACAACAGGCCGGTTTACCTGCCGACAACCTCATGAACGTGACCGAAACACTGTCACAAACCCGCTTTGAAGCGCAAGTGCAGTCACTTGTTTTCATACTCGCCGTTATTGTAGCCCCCTTCATGATTGGCATGTTTTTGCTAGGAGATGATTCAAATAGAAAAGAGCTGCGCGACGGTTTAGCACTCGCCTTTGCAGGTATGTTGGTTTGGTCTTTGACGACAGGCACCGATGTTGCCAAAGCTTTTTTGGGCGGTTTATCGTTTAGAACACTCGTTGCCTTTCGTAAACCGATACAAGTCGGAGATAGGGTAACCCTACAAGAGTATAGTGGCAAAGTCCGCTCTATTGGTACATTTTTTGTCATGTTACAAACAGAAAATGATGATCTCGTCAGTATTCCTACCCACAGTTTATGGTCATCAGTGCTGATTTCGGCCAATGCAGGTGAACGCTATTCTTTATGTGTGATGGAGTTTTATCTCGCATCCTTTGCTACTCAAGCCCAACGTCAACAGGCAGAAGATATTATTTGGGATGCCATACAAGCTTCACCGTATTTGGAAGTCTCTCAACCCATGCAAATTTATATGTCACAAATGCCACTGGCAATTAAACTGACTGCCAAAGCCTATGTCGCCTCAACTTATAACGAATTTTTATTTAAAAGCGATGTCACCACCGCTTTTTTGAATCATGCGGCTGAAAATGATTTACCTTTATCCCATTTTCAGAAGCCAAAATAATGACCCTAAAATGGATTGAATTTATCATATTGAAACATAATATAATTTCATTGATATGACTTGAACAATTGGTTTTTGAACCAATTAATCAAATAGAACACTGATTTGACGGATTAACGCAGATTAGTTTGCTGCAATCAATGAACTTGCAGTCAATGAGCAGTGAGAATCTGGAAAAATCAACGTTCTATTTATCTTTCGCTTTCGACGGCTGGAAAACTAACATGAATCATTTAGAAACTTTAACCTTGTCATTTCCTGCGAAACGTCAAAGTATTGGTGTACGTGTACCCCAAGACACTGAAGCTTCGTTTATCGCCAGCACATTGAGTCAAGCCAAAATCAAGATGACTTGGTGGCAGCGTTTCATCTCACATTTTTTAACAATCACATCAGAAAAACAGAATGAAGAGAATGACTTGCTCACCTCTCCCCGTGCCGTGATTATGTTCAACGGAGGCACAGCTGAACTTGAACCGGAATTGCATCACAAATTGAATTTGATTTTACAAGATGGGTTAGCACAAGTTGCGGTAGAGGAAAAAATTACTTTGATAACGGGTGGAACTCAAGCGGGTATTTTTGCCCTATTAGGAGACGGTTTAGGAAAATGGGGGAGAACAGCCCCTTGTATTGGTGTTTGTGTTGAAAAGTTGGTTAGGTGGAAGCCGCTCTTACTGAAAACAGTCAAAGACAAACATGCTCCCCTAGAACCTCACCACTCCCATTTTGTCTTAGTTGACGGCAAAAAGTGGGGAGATGAATTGAACACCATGTATACGCTAGGACAACATTTATCACAAAACTGTCCAACCCTCAATATTTATGCCGGTGGCGGTAAAATCTGCAAACGCGAAATGCAAACAGCCGTTGATCAAGGCCGAAAAATGATTTTATTAGCAGGCAGTGGCCGGCTAACAGATGAAGTATTAAAGGCCCATCGGGGTGAAGCCGTTGAAGATGAGCGTATCAAAACGATTGCCCAACAAGGAGATATTGTCGCATTGAACATGTCTGACGGCCCAGAAGCCTTACGAAAATTGATTAAAGAATTGCTCAGTAATCAATAAGCTGGATTGGTTCTATTTGTAGAGACGCGATGCTTCGCGTCTCCTCTTCGCGTCTCCTCTTCGCGTCTCCTCTTCGCATCTCATCAAAAAATACCACGATATCAAAACGGGCTTCTTGCCCACCATAAACATTTATAACTACAAGGATTATTTATAAATAATAAAGGATTAGATTGTGCCAAGCTTGAACTCATCGATTATAATGACATTGTAGAGTACCTATGTAGAGTAGCTCTCCTTATTGATTAAATAATCAGTTATATTGCTTGTAGAATACCTATCCTTTATTATAAACAATCCTTGTAGTTATACTCTGAATTCCCACTACGGATTTTGCAAAAGCCCCAACAAGCCCGCTTCATCAATCACATTGATTCCCAAAGTTCGCGATTTTTCCAATTTACTACCTGCCTTTTCTCCGGCCACCACATAATCCGTTTTTCTGGAAACACTGTTACTCACTTTCGCGCCTAATGCTTGCAAACGCGCTTTAGCGTCATCACGAGTCATGCCACTTAAAGTACCCGTTAAAACAAAGGTTTTTCCAGATAATGTTTGTGCTGTCGCGACAGGGGATTCATTTTGAGGCCAGTGTACGCCCAATTCTTGTAAGCGTTGAATGACTTCACGATTATGTGGTTGTTGAAAAAAGGTGACAATAGATTTAGCCGCGACAGGCCCTATATCCGGGATTTGTTTTAATTCCCGCCTTGTCGCTGACATCAGTTTTTCTAAATCGCCAAACTCTTGTGCCAGAAGACGGGCCGTTGAGTCTCCCACTTCACGGATGCCCAGTGCATAAAGAAAACGATCTAAAGTAGTTGATTTGCTCTTTTCTATCGCCTTCATCATTTTATCGGCAGATTTCTGACCCATGCCTTCTAAACCGGCCCATTGTTCATGGCTTAAAGTGTAAATGTCAGCAAGATTCTCAACCAGTTCATCTGCTATCAATTGCTCAACCCGTTTTTCACCTAAACCTTCAATCTCCATAGCACGGCGCGAAGCAAAATGTTGTAAAGCCTCTTTGCGTTGCGCTGGACAAAACAGCCCCCCAGTACAACGGGCTACCGCTTCATCTTCTACGCGAGTCACATCGGAACCACAAACGGGACAATGATCGGGTAATACAAAGGGTTGGCTATTTTCAGGGCGCTTTTCTGGCAAAATGCGCACGACTTCAGGTATCACATCACCAGCACGACGCACGATTACCGTGTCGCCCACGCGCACATCTTTGCGATCAATTTCATCTTGATTGTGCAAAGTGGCATTCGTGACTGTCACTCCCCCCACAGTGATCGGCGCGAGACGCGCAACGGGCGTTAATGCCCCTGTCCGGCCAACTTGTACATCGATCTCTAACAGTTGAGTCAGGGCTTCTTGGGCAGGGAATTTATGGGCAATTGCCCAGCGGGGTGCGCGGGAAACAAAACCAAGTCTTTCTTGTTGATCAAGGCGATTGACTTTATACACCACACCGTCGATCTCAAAAGGTAAAGCTTCGCGCTGTGTCAATATATCTTGATAATACTCTAAACAGCCTTGAACACCTTGGACAACCTGCATCTGCACAGAAATCGGAAAACCCCAGACTTGCAAACGCTGCAAAATCTCATAGTGACTACCGGGTAATTCTGCCCCTTCAACCACGCCGACGGCATAACTCAAGAAAGTTAATGGACGCCTAGCAGTGATACGTGAATCCAATTGACGCAAGCTACCCGCTGCCGCATTGCGCGGATTAGCAAACGTTTTTTCACCTTTAGCCGTTTGCAGCCGATTGAGTTTTTCAAAACCACTTTTCGGCATAAACACTTCACCACGCACTTCTAATACAGGCGGATAATCTTCGCCGCGCAAACGCAGAGGAATCGCCTCAATGGTTTTCACGTTTTGCGTCACGTCTTCACCGCGACTCCCATCACCGCGAGTAGCGGCTTTCACTAAGAAGCCGTTTTCGTAACGCAAACTGACGGCTAATCCATCTAGTTTTAGCTCAGCAACATATTCAACCTTTTCGACTTCTAAACGTTCCCGCACTCGTTTATCAAAGTCGTCAAGTTCATCCGCTTCAAACGCATTATTCAAAGATAACATCGGTCGTGTATGAACCACTTCTGCAAAGGCACTTAATGGCGCAGCACCAACACGTTGAGTAGGCGAATCGGCCGTCATCAGTTTGGGATACTGTACTTCAAGTGTTTGTAATTCTCGCATCAAGCGATCATATTCGCTATCAGGAAGACGCGGATCATCAAGCACATAATAATAATAGTTATGTTCATTCAGCGTCTCACGTAATTGAGCCGCTTGTTCTTGAATTTGTTTGGGAATGTTCATTGTTTTTTTTTGAGTTGAATTTATAAGAGTTAAAATTCGTTTATCCCCGTAATTTGTTGTACTCCTTTTTCAAGATTCGAGGTTTGAATTTTTGCGTACAAAAACGCGCTTTTTTTAATTCTCAAGTCAGGTGGTGGTGAGTAACCCAATACGAAAATGATAACGATGGACAGTGTAATTATAATACATCCACCAAAGCTTTTATTAAACTATCTATTTGATTTTCTTCATGTAATGCCGATAGCGTGATTCTTAAACGTGCGCTGCCTTGCGGCACCGTCGGGGGCCGAATCGCAGTAACGAGTATACCCTGTTGATATAAAGCAGCACTGACAGCTAAAGCTTTTTGAGATTCGCCTAAGATAATCGGTTGTATGGGCGTGAAGGAATCCATTAAAGGGATGTGGTGTTGGGCCGCTGCCTTGCGAAAATAACGGATGAGTTCTTGTAAGCGTTGTCGTCGCCAACTGTCTTTTTGAGCGAGCTTTAAACTGGTTTGCACCGTTTCGGCTAAGGCTGGCGGTAAGGCAGTCGTATAAATATAACTGCGTGCGGATTGTATCAAAGCTTCAATCAGCAATGCGCTACCGGCGACGAACGCACCAAATACGCCAAAGGCTTTGCCCAAAGTGCCCATAAGTACAGGCACATCTTGGGCCGTTAAACCATAATGTTCTAAGATACCCCCTCCCGTGTTACCGAGTACGCCTAATCCATGTGCATCGTCTACCATTAACCAGGCTTGATGGGTTTTCGCGAGTTCAACCAAATCTGGGAGCGGTGCGATATCGCCATCCATGCTAAATACACCATCAGTGACGATGAGTTTATGGGGGGCCGTGGATTTTGCCAGTAGACGAGCTAAGGTTGAGAGGTTGTTATGAGGATAACGATGAAGCTGTGCGCGTGACAAAATAGCGGCATCGACTAGCGAAGCGTGATTGAGTTTATCTAAAAAGATCGCATCTTGTCGGCCGACGAGGGCAGTGATGACACCGAGATTCGCCATATAGCCCGTGGAGAAAAGTAAAGCCTTTTCACGTTGAGTGTAGGCCGCTAAAGCGTTTTCAAGATCGTGATGAGCTTCGGTATGTCCAGTGATTAAATGCGAAGCGCCGCTGCCAACGGCATAGTGTTCAACACTGTCTTGTAAGGCCCGTTTTAAACGGGGATCGCTGGCTAAACCGAGATAGTCATTACTACAAAAGGCCAAATAAGCTTGGCCGTCGATCAATAAGGTAGGCGTTTGCGGGCCAGTATGTAGCAATCGAGTACGGTAAAGATCAGCGTCTTGGCGTTGTTGGATGAGAGATTGAAGGTAGGAGTTCATTTGTTATAGAGTAGGGGCAATCCCTTGTGGTTGCCCTTTCGATCTGTTCGAGAATTTGTAGGGGCAATCCCTTGTGGTTGCCCTTTCGATCTTTAAAACACATTAACATTAAAATTTATGTGTCAATACTGATTTCAGGATCATAAAAAAGCATCTGGATAGATTCACAAACCCTTTGTAGCGATTTGTCTGAAGTCACCATAATCGGTTGATATAAGGGTAGTTTTTGAACTATCGCTAAGTGTAATGCATCGTTTGAACCAATAGAAAATTTGGCGTGTTCCAATAACATCCTCTCTGCTAATGGAAAAACATTATCGGGTAACTCAACCATTTCAAAAGGGCGAGAAGTTGGACTGAGTCCTATATCCTTCCTGAGATGAGTTATGATAGTACGAAGTGTTTTTCTCTGTATTGACTTTTGCCGAAAAAAAGTCGTGACTTTGCCCACCAATTCCAATGATGTCATGGGAGAGATTAAAATGGGAAAATCAGAATTGGCGACTAAACGACGTATTCGCAAAATGCCTTGTTCTTCCTGAAAATGTTTCAGCAAAGGATTATAGTATTTCAGTAAAGCATTGGTATCAAAATAATACCTTTGCTCGGCAATATTATTCATCTTGTGATATCCCTTTTTAGCCTGGCACGATGGAGACTAAACGTCTGATTTCTTCAGGCGGAACACCTTCTGCTAATGCTTTTGTTCTGGCAAAAACACTGGCTAACAATTCTGGCATATTGAGACTATATTTATCAAACCAATCAAACACATGCGCTTTTATAGCCGCCACAGCATCAGCTCTATCACCATGCCCGGTTAAAATGATCATGTCAGTGTTAATACCTTCTTGATCAGCCAGACGCACAACTTCAATACCATTCATTTTCGGTATTTTTATTTCCACGAGGGCGACATCAAATTCATCTGCACGCAGTTTTTCAAGCCCTTCGATCCCATCAGAAGCGGTTTCGACAATAAAGCTTTGTTTAGTAAAGTAATTTTGAAATGTGGTGCGAATGTCATTGTCATCATCTACAATTAAGAGTTTGTATTTTCGTTCCATTGTTATTTTTCTCTCAGTTAAAAACCAATAACGACAGGGATTGTATATAAGAAAGGATAGGTTCGAGGTTATACTCGGTTTTAATCCTTTATTATATACAATCCTTGTCGTTATGGTTTTTAATCCTTTATTATATACAATCCTTGTAGTTAGCGGTTTATCCTTTCTTATATACAATCCTTGTCGTTATGGTTTTTAATCCTTTCTTATAAATAATCCTTACAATTATAGCAAAATTAATAATCAGCGGAAAATCAATTGACAACTTCTACCGTTTTACCCGCCAGTAAACCTAAAAAACCTTTAATAACAATCACTTGATTTGTTTTCAGGCCCGATAGGATTTCGATCCTATCAGCTAAACGTCGTCCACTGCGAACAGTTTGTCGTTGCACTTGCTTATCATCACCCTCTATTTCCTCTATTTTAAACACATATTCACCTTCTTGATCACGGCGTAATGCGCTATAGGGTACAGCGATGCGTTTTGAAAGATGGGTTTGTATCGTCACCCGACAAAATTGCCCTTCTCGTACCCCCTTAGGAAAAGGGCGTAGGGTAATTTCGATTTGGCCTAATCGCGTTTGGGGATGGATGCTGGGATAGAGGCGTGAAATCAGCCCCTTAAAGGTTTGAGTGCCTAGCGCGTCAATACGCACAGAAACGGGCTGTTTCAGTTTCAGTTCGGATAATAGCCATTCCGACACCGCGACATCGATCACTAAAGAGGCCGGATCGATCAAGGTTAATAACGGCGTATTAGTGTCAATGACATCACCCGGTTCGACTAAACGGGCCGTCACAAGGCCTGTAAAAGGAGCCTTGATTTGAGTATAGCTTAAACGGGTTCGCAAAATCTGTTCTTCGGCACGAGCGATAGCTTTTTCCGTTTCAGCGCGTAACAATTCATCGGCTGACACTAATTTTCGTTTAGCCAGTTTTTGCAAACGTTGAACATTAACTCGGCTTTGATTATAAACAGCGATGGTTTTATCTAATTCGGCCTTTAACAGCGCATCGTCTAATTGGACTAAAACCGTGCCACGTTTAACGGCATCGCTTGGATAATAGGGGAATAGGGTAATGCGCCCACTTTCTTGCGTGAAAATCCGCACAATGCGCTGTGCGCGTAAAGTACCCGTATAAACGGCTGCAGTCGTTAAAGGTTCGGCCGTCACAATTGTCGTTTCAACAAGATGAACGGCCGGTTTTCTCGCAGCGCGTGGCGTTGTAGAGTGTTGCGGCTGACAAGCCGTTAATAATAAAAGAATTAAAATGAGAAACCAATGCATTTTAGATAACCGTTTGTAGTAGGTGATTTACAAGCTATTTTAATGGCATTGGAACAAGCAAGCAATGAACATCTTAAGATTAGCCCTGACAAACACAGGGTAAACGCACAGGTACTGCCTTTTTGGGGTTCACTTTCAACGCTAATCGTACCCCCCATCAATTCACAAAATTGTTTCGTAATGGTTAAGCCTAAGCCCGTGCCGCCGTATTGGCGAGTCGTCGAGTTATCCGCTTGAGTAAAAGCGTCAAATAATTTATTGATCTGTTCTTGGCTCATACCGATACCGTGATCACGCACACCAAAGATAAGCTAATCTTGCCCAGTGCCCGTTTCTTCGCGCGTCGCAAATAATAATATCTCATCATTTTTAGAAAATTTAGCCGCATTACTTAATAAATTAAATAAACACTGGCGAATTTTCAGATGATCGGTGTAAATCGTACCATAATAATCACATTCCACCAGCAGCGTATTATTCTTTTCAGCGATGAGCGGCTGCATCGTGTTCGCGACTTCTTGAACTAAATTATTAAAATCAAAGGTTTCCAAATACAATTCCATTTTACCGGCTTCAATTTTAGACACATCCAAAATATCACTCACTAAATTTAATAAATGTTGACTCGCTTGTTGTATTTTGTGCAAATCACTCAAACAATGAGCTGAAGCAAATTCATCAGCCTCTTCTTCTAACAGTTCACTGTAACCCAAAATGGCATTAATCGGGGTACGCAATTCATGACTCATATTCGCCAGAAAACGGCTTTTAGCCTGATTAGCCGCCCTCGCCTCCTCAGCCGCCGCTTGTGCTTTAAAATTCGCCATACCCAATTCATCTGTACTTTCTTGAAGTTGTTGGACTTTTTGCGCTAAAGCTTGATTATATTCCCGTATTTTGAGTGAAGTCATATTTTCAAGCAAATCCAACACTGTACCCATGCCATGATAACAGCCTTTATTGGTAATAATGAAATCTTGAACGCTGGGAATAGGCATATTTTGAGTAATGTATTGACTCGCCTCTTCCACGGGTAAATCATGTTCAACTATCAAAGGATTACGATCCATGAACACCATAATAGGCTTTCTACCCTGTAAATCGCGCCCATATTGGCTCAAAAAAATATCCATGATTTGATAACGATAAACGATGCCAACGGGCATATCATGATGCACCACGGCTAAAGCGTGTAATTCATGCTCAGCTAAAAACCGTTTCGCGACTTCTTCAACCGTATGTTTTGGTTTCACAAAACGACGCGCCGTCGTCAATGTCGATACCATTTCAATGCTGTATTGATTGGAACAACGTAATTCGCTATAAAAAGAAAAATTCTCATTTAACATTTTGGGATTGCCCTTCATTTAAAAAAATATTCTATAAACTCATTGAATTTTAGCGTTGAAATATGACAATATCATGTCATAATTCAAACGTTTAAGAAATTTTAGAAGGGCACAGTTCAGATAAATAGGCAGGTTTGCCCTATACGCCAATTTTCGTTCAAAATTTATTTTGCAAATTTATTTTGCAATTTTCGTTCAAAATTTATTTTGCAATTTTCGTTCAAAATTTATTTTGCAATTGGAGTGCAAAATTTATTTTGCGAAAACCTGTGGTTAATTAAGATCGTACTTTGAAACTTCAAACGCGAAGCTAATTAAGCAAACGAAGTTGTACTCGGCCAAAATGAGGTTGACGGCGACAAAATCAGTTGATAATGTTGATTTTATTTTAGTTTTTCGAGTACCCTACGTTTAATTTGAGCCGCTTTTAAAAAAAAGCGATTAACAATGACATAAAACGACTCATTATGACAACACCTCTTGAACGTTATCATCAAGATTTACAACGCCCCGGTTTTATTAAAGATGCGGCTCAACAAGATGTCGTGGAACACACTCAACGTTTGTATGAGCAATTAATAGAAGCCGTTCAAAAACAACAGAATCAGGGTTGGTTAGCTAGGCGATACCCAAAATTTTTCCTTAGCCAAAAAGTAGCACCCGTGCGAGGCATTTATTTATGGGGAGGTGTTGGACGAGGTAAAACCTATTTTCTTGACCATTTTTACCACAGCTTACCGTTTCAGCAAAAAATGCGGATTCATTTCCACCGTTTTATGCGCCAAATTCATCAAGAATTAAAAACGCTCAAAAATACACAAAACCCCTTAACCATTGTAGCCAAAAACTTGGCAAAACAAGTACGAGTGATTTGTCTGGATGAATTTCATGTCGCCGATATTACAGATGCCATGTTACTCAATGGTTTACTTAAGGCCTTATTTGAGCTGCAGGTGACTTTGGTTGCCACCTCTAATGTTACCCCAGATGAGTTATATCAGAATGGTTTTCAACGGGATCGCTTTTTGCCTGCCATTGCTTTAATTAAAGAACATACAAAAATTATCAAAGCGGATAGTGAGGTGGATTACCGTTTACGCGCTTTAGAAACGGCGGAAATCTATCATTATCCTTTAGATGACAAAGCAGAGCAAAAATTACAGGCAAGCTTTCAAGATATTGCACCTGATGAGGGAAAGCCGAATATTAAACTTGATATTAACGGGCGAAAGATGCCTACCCGACGTTGTGCAGAAGGTATAGTCTGGTTTGATTTTCAAGAATTATGCAATATTCCACGAGCAGTGGCTGACTATATTGAACTGGCGCGTTGCTTTAACACCGTTATCATCAGTAATATTATGACGATGGATGATGAAGATGAAAAGGAGCATATTCTTCGCCTGATTAATTTAGTAGATGAATTTTATGATCGCAACGTCAAACTGATTATTTCAGCCCAAGTGCCACCCGAACAACTCTATAGTGGACACCGTCACGCCCTTCAATTTCAACGCACCGCCAGTCGTTTAAAAGAAATGGGCTCCCATGCTTACCTAGAAAGGCCACATTTGCCTTAGAGAGTTGGCAGGAAAAAATGCGTAGGCGAACATTATAAAAGGGCGAATCAGCGTGTTCGCTCTCCCCAAAATCCATTAGCGAACATCTGTATCCTCATGTTTTAATATTTGTCTTACAGAAAAGTTAATCTGTGATTGCAACTTGAGTTTGCGATTGATTATTTATAACGCAAGAGACGCAAGAGACGCAAAAGACGCAAAAGACGCAAACGACGCAAACGACGCAAGGATTTTGGTGAGACTTTCGCATCCGCTTTATCAATTTTCAATAATTAATCTTAAATTCTCTTTTCTCAATTCAACCCCTAAGGTAACTCCAAAAAATTAAAATACCCACACCTTTAATCAATCTTCTTTCATTCTCTGCGGCTCTGCGTGAGCAGACAGTTTGCTACATAAGATTTGTATGCATAGAGTAGTGTGGTTGTTTTGGGTATTTTATTTTTTTGGAATGGCCTAAATGAAATAATCTCTATACACTGTCGTATTCTGTGATAAGCTACATTTTTATGTAAAAAAAATGAAATAGTGCTTGCATTGCAATCAATGCAAAGATGAAAGCAGAGCATTCCTAAGAATGCTTTTAAAATCAATAAGTTAAAAGTGTAAAAACCCTATTTAAAATAATTTGTAAAGTGCGAATTAATTAAAAAGGAGTTTATTTTCAAAGACTTATCACTAAATCACTTATTAACGATAAGTTTAAAAAAGGCTCAAAAAGGCTGAAGCTTTCTCATTGATTTTGCTATGAAATAATGTGATTAAATAACTCTTTTTTTCCGTTCAGTCAAAAAGTTTGAAAACGCAGATAAAACAGTTGATTATTAAAAACCCTTTAATAATTCTGGTAAATAGAAAAAAAGGTCTTTAAAATCAAAGAGTGGCGATTCGTTTTGGGGGTACCCCATTTCAGCCCTCATTTTTAAATGTTATTATTTCCTAACCCTATAATTTTATTAACTAAATTGATTTAAGCATCTTATGCCAAAACAGTTATCTTTCGTCCACTTTTTTTATACGGGAAATATCGCTTGTAACGTATTGAAAAATAAAGATAAAAAATAGGGCTTGGGGTTGACCGGTATTCTGGCGATGCAGCCAATTGAAACCTGATCTCGGCGTTAGCTGTGGTAAAAACACTTAGTACAACGGATCAGGGGATTGAACGGATTAATAAAAGGATTGTTTTTAGGAATGGTCACGAAATAACTTCCCGTTTTATAGATTTTCAAGGTGGTTAAAGGGCGAACACGCAGGTTCGCCCCTAAAAAATTCTGAAGCAATAAATCTCCAATTTATTTTGTGACGATTCCTAACTTAATAATCCCCGCACTTTTAATCGCACCCTGAGTAAGACGAAAGCTTTACAACAGACACAGATTAAGTTAATTTCTCAAAAGAAATTTAGGCATCCTAATTATTGGGCACCTTTTTTATTGATTGGGAATTGGTTGTAGAAGTTTTTTAACTAATTATTGGAGGCGGACTTTCAACCGCTCAAGAATGGTGTTATCCTGATGAAACGCTCCACCCTACTGCGCTTAGTCCAAGTTGCTACGGGCGATTGTCACTCAGGATAACAAGGCATTGGAGCGGACAATTTACGTCCTTGGAAAGTGCCGCTTAACATTGGGCATTAGTAAATCACAGTAGTCTTATTTTTCACAACACTAGGAAGACCTGATATGAAATATAACTTATATATTTTACTATTTTTATTGGTATCTAACCCGGCCGTTTCAGAGATAATCGAAACGCAAGAGAACGAAATTAGCTCTCCTAATGTTAAAACAATGGCTGGGGCTACTGCTCACAAAAATGATGTAAAGAAACTCCAACAAATGCTAAAAAATATTGGCTATAATCCAGGTCCCATAGATGGTATTTACGGCAAAAAGACCAAACAAGCTTATGAAGCGTACAAACAGATTCGTACAAAACTTCATCAATTTTATAGATATGATAATAAAAGAGAATGTTGGATATTGAGAGAAGATTCTGAAACTCACTATTGTATGAAAATCACTAAATCCAACATCATTCATACTAAATCAGGTAAACGCAATTACCTATTATTAACTGGTATTGCTATAGATAGTAATTCAGGAGAAGAACATTTTAGTTTTGCGGTTAATGGAAACGTTAGTTTGTTTATTATTGAAGGTACAAAAATATTAGCTGTTGAGCCAAAAATACCGTCAGGTGCTTGGGGGCAACCCCTTAAAGAATGGAATTTAATCAAATTAGCACCTAGCGACTATTGGGGATGGCAAAATGAATCTCTTCTTTGTCATCACGGTTATTGCCGTAATTTCTATGTTCTTTTTGCTCCTTACGGTAAAATTGGCATAAAAAAACTGGTTACTATAATTACACCATTGGATTATACAGGCGTAGGAATACCCACTGAGGTAACAGCTAAAATAAAAATTGATAATTCACAAGTAGGTAAGCGTGTGTTTCCACTCAAAGTGAAAATAAAAGGTAAGGTTAATGGTAAAAAACTCAAAGTGAAAACATGGGAATTACCTTTTGATACAAAAAAATGGCAATATATAGAACCTAAAAATTGGCCTTTTGAAAGTATTTCAAATTTAGGTATTTCTCAGGAATTAATTATTGGGAAATATTCAACGGTTAGTGAAAGTGAATGGAATTATCAAATTTTTCTGAAAAAAAGTGGGCAGTATGAGTTGTATTATTCACGTGATATTGATTCTGGATGTGATAAACTTGTTGAAAGTGAATGGGTCTCGTGTGGAGTATGGAAAATAACGGGTAATATTATTAGCATTACAAACACTAAAGGTGAAACAACAATGCTTCAGTACCTCAAGCAACATAGCTTTGAAGAGTTTGGAAGCCTGGGTTATTCACAAGGTTTAATAGGGTTATCGAAAGACCTCAAAGATATATCTTTCTGGAAATTTCATGAGGATAATTAAGTTATTTCATAGAGTTATGTTGTTAAAATATTCCCAGTTAAAGAATAATTGAGATCAAAGTAAAACCAATTCTAACTAAGCCTTGCAACCAACGCAAAAAACCGCACGGCTCAAAAAGGGTCTTACATCAACGCAAGAGCCTTTGACTTGAATAGATTATACTCAACAGAGGAACAAACTTAACTTTTCTTATGGGACAGGTGGGCAATAAAAGCCCACCCGATAACCCCAATGCTCGCATCCAATCAAAACTCCATACCCAAAATAGCGTTATCCACCTCTTCATGATCAAACGACAAATAACAAATTGTCGATTGAATTGACTTGGAATAATTGGGGTCAGAGTAAAATTACTTTGCCCCTTATTACTCCAATGCAAAAAAAGCCCCAAAGCACAAGCCAAGGGGCTTTTTTAATTCTCAATGAAAATTCACAAGTGACTACCAACGACTTATCTTCAAATGCTATTGCATGATTTTCAAAACTCCATCCCCAAAATAGCATTATCCACGTCTTCATGATCAAACGATAGATAACAAATTGTCGATTGAATTGACTTGTGACCTAAAGCGTCCGCCACCTTCTGAATATCCCCCAGCCTTGTCTTCATTTCCTTTGCAAAGGTTTTGCGAAGCGTATGCGTACCCGTTTGACCAAAGATAGCGGCCTTCTCAAATAAGCCCTTGATAATCTGCCACGCTCGCTGCCGCGTAATCGCCTTACTCCCCTTTGATTGCCTACCCACAAATATTGCACTCTCCAAACCAAAGCCCTTCGACAAAAGATAATCCGTCCATTCCTTGATGGCCATTTTTACCTTCCCATGCAGCACCTGAACCCTACCCGTTCCGTTTTTTGTGTTCGCCGCTTTCAGTGCGACACGATCCAAGACAGAACCATCCGGCGCAATCAAATCACCAATCTTGAGGCTCAAAAGTTCACTGACTCTAAAGCGCTTTGTTGATTGCCCATCGGGCATGAAACAAAGCAAAGGGGTGGTGGGCGGGGGGTTCTGCCAAAACAAATATTACTTGACCGGTGTCACCTGTAGCGATTGTCATGAACCGCATAGTGTGCAACTCAGGTTGCCCAATCAGCAAGTCTGTTTCCAGTGCCATGCGGCAACACAGTACCAGACACCCAAGCATCATTTCCATCCATCAGAGTCAACGGGGGCTAACTGCATTGCCTGTCATATGCCGGAGAAGAACTATATGGTGGTTGATCCACGCCATGATCACAGTTTCCGGATGCCACGCCCTGATTTATCAATTGAATTGGGTACACCGAATGTGTGTAATGATTGTCACAACGCCCAATCCCCAGCATGGGCAGCTGACAAGCTGAAGGCATGGTATGGTAAACAACCGAGGGGATTTCAGCATTTTGCCAAAGCCCTGTCAGCGGCGCGAATCGGCAGTGCTGATGCCGAAACACGGTTACAACGGTTGGCCAATGATGACAATGCGCCAGCGATTGTCCGGGCAACCGCACTGTCCGAATTGGCGACTCATTTATCGGCCAACACTTTGCCGGTTGTTGAAAAAGGCTTGCAAGCTACCGATCCGCTAATACGCTTTGGTGCCCTTCAGGCCCTTGAAGCCCTCCCATTAGACTACCGCATTCCGCTATTTTCACCCTTATTGACGGATCCCGTTCGCAGTGTACGCATTGAAGCCGCACGTCTGCTGGCCTCAGTAAGTACTGAACCACAAATAAACAGGTATTTTACCGCAAAGAGACGCGAAGCATCGCGTCTCTACAATTCGCGGTTTCGTTCCGACGCGATGCTTCGCGTCTCTAATTACAAATAAATTTATATTAAAAAACGTCGTCAATTGGAAATCAAGGCGAGCGAACAGTAGTCAGGTTTTTTTTTAAATGCGTTAATCTGTGATTGCAACTTGAGTTTGCGATTGATTATTTATAACGCAAGAAGCGCAAGAGACGCAAGAGACGCTTCGATTTCGTTTGACACAGAGCGTCTTTTAGCGTCTTTAGCGTCTTTAGCGTCAAAGCGCGTTTATTTCTTTTTTAATCGCAATAAAACCGTTGCATTCGACATAAAACCCGCATGAAACTTCGGCCCGTCATTCGCTAATGACGGGCCGATAAACGAATAAATTATAATAATATCAATAAATTATGAGTTAAAAGATAAGAAATTGGGTATGACGATATTCTAATCCTTTCTTATAAACAATCCTTGTAGTTATATAATTGAAATAATATAATTACAAACAAGAAGCCAAGCCTATCACTGGTTATAACGGAGTTAAGGGGGCACAGGTGTCAAAAGTTCATTCGTGAAGAAGTTAATCTTTAATATAAATCATTTAAAATGATTTTTTGACTATGTCTCCTATTACTTATGAAATCAATTCTTCCGTTTTATCGGCTTGAAAAGGCCTCCCCCATAACGAAATTACAATCAGAAAAAATTCAGAAAAAATCTTTAACTCATTAAACTGTCGCGTTGACATAAGACAATATCACGTCACAATTCAAGCCTTTAAGTAATTTGAGAAGGGCAGGCACGCTAATAAGGGCATACACGCATGCCGGCCCCTTATGCCATGATTGATTAATTAATAACAAAACTTGCTTGTTTGAGGTTGTTTTGGTATAGATAGCCGCCTTTTTATTCCTGTTGAGAAAAAGAAATGGCAATGAATACAAGCGAACTCTCTTTTACCCCTTATTCAATCAGGGAAGGGGAAGCGTACATGTCCGATGGACAACGTCAACACTTTCAGCAGATTTTATTGCAGTGGAAAAAACATTTAATGGTTGATGTTGATAAAACGGTGCATCACATGCGAGATGATGCTGCCAACTATCCTGATCCTAATGATCGCGCCACACAAGAAGAGGGGTTTACAATCGAATTACGCACCCGTGATCGGGAACGTAAATTAATTAGAAAAATTGATATGGCTATTAAAAACATTGAAATAGGCGAATATGGTTTTTGTGTCAGTTGCGGCGAAGATATTGGAATCCGCCGCCTTGAAGCGAGGCCAACAGCGACAAAATGTATTGACTGCAAAACGCGAGATGAAATGCGCGAAAAGCATTCATTCCTATAACGTGGGCGTGTGTTATTCGTCCAAAGCTGAAGCTTTGGACTCCAAACGAATAATTGATTTAGCTTCGCTGATCTTCACTTCTAGGCAAATGCTTTTGCAAAAATAACTGATAACTGATAACTGATAACTGATAACTGATAACTGATAATGTTGAGTTTGTGTGTTGCGATGGATAAAAATCGCTTGATAGGTTGTGAGAATGCTTTGCCTTGGCATTTGCCGGCCGATTTGAAACATTTTCGGGCCGTGACTATGGGTAAAACCATTATTATGGGGCACAAAACTTATGAGTCTATTGGCCGCCCTTTACCGGGCCGCTTAAATGTTATACTGAGTCGTAATCCCTTATTAACGTTGGCGGGGTGTCAAGTTTTACATCGTCTTTCTGAGGTGTTAGCTTTTAGCCAACAATATGAGGAGAGTGTTGTGATAGGAGGAGCAAGCGTTTATGATAAGTTATTGCCTGAAGTGCAACGGATGTATGTGACTTGGGTGGACGGCGAATTTCGGGGCGATACTTATTTCCCTCAATTTGAGCCTGAGCAATGGCAAGAAATGGAACGCCACGTTTTTCCGGCCGATGCCAAAAATGCTTATTCGTATTGTTTTAGCCTATTAGAACGTGATAAAATTTGTTCATAAGTTCATATTTTTATGAGTTTACGGATTCAACAATTGAGTCGTTTTTATAAACTCAATGCTGGCGATTTAAAATCCTTTGCGTAGTTTGATATCTTTGCTGTGAAAAATGTGCCAAAAAATATATAAAAATAAAAATAAGGCTTGATTAACCATTCACCTATTATTATTTTGTATTTTTTGGAACAATAAAAAATGGAGAACTTTTATGCAAGTTACCTTGAAAACAATCGCTACAGGCTTAATGGCGAGTACTTTGTTTTTTGGTAGTCAAGTCGTGGTAGCCGATAATCCTGGAGGCCAACAAGGCCAACAAAATTGGGGCCAACAAGGCCAACAAAATTGGGGCCAACAAGGCCAAAACGGGGGCCAACAGGGACAATACTGGGGTCAACAAAACGGGGGCCAACAAGGCCAACAACAAAATTGGGGCCAACAAGAGGGTCAACAAAACGGGGGTCAACAATGGGGCCAACAAGGCCAACAACAATGGGGCCAACAACAAAATTGGGGCCAACAAGAGGGTCAACAAAACGGGGGCCAACAAGGCCAACAACAATGGGGGCTGCAACAACAAGGCCAACAACAATGGGGACAACAACAGTGGAGACAACAACAATGGGGACAACAATTGTACTTGCGTGCAGGTTGTCAGGGTTGCCATGGGCCTAATGGCAATACCCCCGAAGAACCAGGTTATCCTAAATTGGCTGGTCAAGATATGAGCTATTTAGTTAACCAAATACGGGCCATCCTGTACGGCACACGTACCAATAATATGAGTTCTAAAATGGCACAACACATGCCCGCGTTGCTGAACGATAATCAGATTCAGGCTATCGCCGCTTGGTTATCTTCTCTAGGTGCCTATTCAAAACAAGGCTTTAATCGCTAACAACAAAACGACTATACTGCACGCGGGCACAATTTTAACTTTTATGTCGGGTGGCAAAGTCTTTTTTTTTGCCCATTAGCCTTATTAGAAAAGTTAAGTTTGTTCCCGTGCTGAGTATAAAAGACTTATTTAATAGACTTGTCCCTCAAATAAAGTAAATCGTTGAAACACGATTATAAAAAATCAATAACTTAGCTATATGACGGGACAAGTCTAATTTGCTATTTGCTACCTTTGTAGCCATTGAAAAAATGGAGAAAGTTTATGCAACTTACCTTGAAAACAGTCGGTACAGCCTTAATGGCAAGTAGTTTGTTTTTTGCTAGTCAAGTCGTGGTAGCCAATAATCTAGGAGCCCAACAAAACGGGGGCCAACAAGGCCAAAACTGGGGGCAACCAAACCAAAATGGGGGGCAAAACTGGGGGCAACCAAACCAAAATTGGGGCCAAAACTGGGGGCAACCAAACCAAAATGGGTGGCAAAATTGGGGCCAAAACGGGGGCCAACAAGGCCAAAATTGGGGCCAAAACTGGGGCCAACCAAGGCAACACTGTGGCCAACAGAGCCAATACTGTGGCCAACAGGGCCAATACTGTGGCCAACAGGGCCAATACTGTGGCCAACAGGGCCAATACTGTGGCCAACAGAGACAATACTGGGAACCACAAAACGGGGGGGGTCAACAAAACTGGGGGTACCAGGGCCAACAACCTTGGAACCAACAAAACTGGGGGCAGCAACAACAGTGGGGGTGGTAAAACTGAGGCGCACTATGGCCAATAAATCACAATAGTAGTGTAGACAATACTCGCCCCCTATTCAAAACAAGGCTTTAATCGCCAACAACATAACGACTAACTGTGCCATGTTCGCTCGTAGTAGGCGATTTATCGCCTACTACAAAACGAAAAAACTACAAAAAGTTGTTCCCCTTTTCCTCAACCTTGAAAAACGTGATTTGCTCTTTCAGACTCTGTGCCTCTTCTTTCATTGTATGACTGGCAACAGTGGCTTCTTCTACCAAGGTGGCGTTTTGTTGCGTCATGTTATCCATTTGAGCAATGGCTTGAGTGACTTGGTTGATACCTGATGATTGTTCCTGACTGGCTGAGGCAATTTCTGTAATCAGATCGCTGACTTTTTTCACGGCTAAAACAATTTCTTGAAGCGTTTCACCTGATTGGTTCGCTAATTGTGTACCTTCTTCAACTTTCAAAACACTGTCTTGAATTAACGCTTTAATTTCTTTAGCCGCCTCGGCACTGCGTTGAGCAAGATTACGCACTTCTGTTGCAACTACCGCAAAACCACGCCCTTGTTCGCCAGCACGCGCGGCTTCTACTGCCGCATTGAGTGCTAACAAATTGGTTTGGAAAGCAATATTATTAATGACACCAATAATGTCTTTTATTTTTTGACTGCTGGTGCTGATTTCGCTTATCGCGACAATAGTGGCTCCGACAACTTCCCCCCCTTTTTCCGCACTTTCTAAAGCATTTACCGCTAATTGAGCCACTTGTTTAGCATGTTCCGCATTTTGTTGCACAGAACTCGTCATTTGTTCCATACTGGCCGCTGTTTCTTCTAATGAGGCTGCTTGCTCTTCCGTGCGTTGACTGAGGCTCGTATTCGCTTGAGAGATTTCAGTGGCAGAACAATTCACTTTATCGGCTGTCTGCAATATAATCGTCATAATTTCGGTCAACTTATGAACCGTTGTATTGACATCATGCTTTAACTGTTCAAAGGCCCCAATATACTGATGTTCAATCTTCTGAGTCAAATTGCCCTCGGCTAGGGCAGCAAAAATGCGGCTCATATCTTCCATAGCCTGTTGATTAAAACTCATAATTTGATTGATACCCTCGTTGACTATTTTGAGACAGCCGTTTTCGTCTTTAAGGTTAATGCGTTGTTGGAAATCACCTTGAGAGGCCGCTTCAATGACACGCTTAATTTCATGTTGCGTGGTTAATTCAGCAGTGCGATTATTGAACTCAATCACAACCCCTAAATGCTCGCCGTTGTCATTAATGACGGGTATGATAATATGATCAAGCGTGATTCCCCCGACGGTTATCATCGCGGGGCGACTGTGAGTCAATTTATCTAACAACTGACGCTTCAAAGAGGGTTCTTTATGAAAAGCTTCAAAAGAAGTGCCGAGCAAGCGATTGGCATCAAAATGAGATAAGTCTTTGCGAATTTTATCTTGTTCCGTTTTAAACAAGCGTAGGGCTGATTCATTATGATAAATAATATTGTAATCTGCATCAGTTATTAAAATGCCTCTTGTTGATTGATTCAATGCACAATTGAAACGCACGACTTTTTCACTCAGGATTTGGTTTCGAGTGAGATTTTTCTTTAACTGATTCGTTTGTTCGGCGTAAGACAGCAAGAGTTTTTCAGACTGTTTAAAAATCGCAGACATACTGATCAGTAAACCCGTCAGTACACAAAGATAACTGGCCATTTTGAGAAAATGGGCTGTATCAAACAGCGTATCAAACAAGTGAGCTGAAAAAGACATGAACATCACTTGACTCATCAAACTCACAATGATTGACAGAATAAGCCAATGTTCAAAATCATTTTGTTTCCAAAGTCCCTTACTTAAATAACCCATCAAGGCTAACAGAAAAAAGAAAGCGGGGATTAATTCTTCGGGTCGATGGAAAAACCAGTCTGGATAAATCGCTTTTGGTAGGGGGGCAAAGAAGAAAAAACTGGCTAAAGTCAATGCCGCTATACCCAAGTAAACGATCCATTCATTGACGGTTTTTGCTTTTTGTTTCTCCTCCTTTTGCCAAAACAACCAACTTAACCACAACAGGATAGCTAAAAACAGGCGTGAAGCAATCCAACTCCAAGCAATCAATGAAGAAGGGGATGAGGGAAAAGAGTGTTCAAAAAAAGAGGAGGTGACAATGACGTGATAAGCATCTAAAAAACCCGCGCCCAAAAATCCGGCACCAATAAACAAAAAGCTATTATCTTTCTTAGTATAAAAACGCACTAAGGCCATCACACCAACCATAAAGGCTAACATGGGAGCCACAATTTCCATCAAAGTATGGCGTTGTTGATTACCCTGCCAGGTTATATCTTGCAACAAGAAGTAGCCTATAAATAGGCCTAAAAATAGCGCGACATAAGTAACAATTCTTTTCTGGGCTTGTGTTAAATTAGACATTTTTTTACCTTAATTATCAAAATGAAATAAACGCTAAAGACGCTAAAGACGCTATCTTTCAAGAGTCGAAATCCTTGCGCCGCTTGCGTCTTTTGCGTCTTTTGCGTGCGTTATTTATTCATTCTGTATTAAAAAAATTGATCATTGATTCAAAACTCTTTCCATTCACTATCTTGATCAAGGGGCAGCGCTAAACGCTTGAACGGTTCAATAGAATGCACCGCATTGATTTGATTAAGCTGATTAGGGATTGGCTGGTGAACAATCTTCTCATCCTCAAATAACATGTCCTCAGCAATCTTGAAAAAGGCGACTTGTTCTTTCAGGCTTTGCGCTTGTTCTTTCATGGCACTGCTCGCTGTCGCGGTTTCTTGAACCAAAACCGCATTTTGTTGTGTCATTTCATCCATCTGAGCAATGGTTTTATTGACTTGCTGGATACCAGATGATTGTTCCTGACTGGCCGCTGCGATTTCAGCAATGATGTCGCTCACTTTCTTCACCGCTAAAACAATTTCTTGAAGCGTTTCACCTGATTTATTCGCCAGCTTCGTGCCTTCTTCAACTTTGGCAACACTGTCTTTTATCAACCCCTTAATTTCTTTCGCCGCCGCCGCACTGCGCTGGGCTAGGTTACGCACTTCTGAAGCCACTACGGCAAAACCCCGTCCTTGCTCACCTGCACGCGCCGCTTCTACCGCAGCATTGAGTGCTAACAGATTGGTTTGAAAGGCAATTTCATCTATTACGCTAATAATATCTGTGATTTTATGGCTACTCTTGCTGATTTCCGTCATCGCCACTATGGCCGCTCCAACAACCTCGCCCCCTTTTTCAGCACTGTTTTTAGCAGTGGTGGCTAATTGGGCAGCTTGCCTCGCGTTATCGGCATTTTGTCGCACAGAACTCGTCATTTGTTCCATACTGGTAGCCGTTTCTTCTAGTGAAGCCGCTTGTTCTTCTGTACGTTGACTCAGATGGGTATTGCCTTGGGATATTTCAGAAGCTGCCCGATTTACAGTGCCCGCCGTCTGCGAGATAGCCGTCATAATTTCGGTCAACTTATGAACCGTCGTGTTCATGTCATTTTTTAACTGCTCAAAAGCACCTAAGTAATTATTTTCAATCTGTTGAGTCAAATCGCCATCCGCAAGAGCGGATATGATGTGTAGAATGTCTTCAATCGCTCGCTGATTGAAGGCCATAATTTGATTAACGCTTTCACTGAAGGTTTTAAAAAACCCACTCTTGTCTTCAAGCTGAATACGTTGTTGAAAGTCCCCTTGAGAAGCGGCTTGAATAACCTGATTAATTTCTTGCTCAGTAGCCACTTCAGCCGTTCGGTTACTGAACTCAATAACCATGCCGAGACGTTTACCCCGATCATTGATGACAGGCGTGATGATATGATCAAGACTTAACTCGCCTATCGTTATTCTTAAACGGCGACTGCTCGTCAATTTATCTAATACCAGATGTTGATAAGCCGGTTTTTTATGAAAGAGATCAAAATTGGCACCCAACAGACGACTGGCATCAAAATCAGGTAAAGCTTGGCGAATCTTGTCTTCTTCGGTTTGGAACAAACGTTGTGCGGTTTCATTGAGATAAATGATGTTGTACTCAGCGTCTGTCATTAAAATATTGGTTGTCGCACTATCCAAAGCACGATTGATACGCACTGCTTCATCGGCAATCCGTTTATCTTTTTCAATGCGTTCACGTAATTGATTTTGCATCCGGGCAAACGCTTGCAATAGCAATCCGGTTTCATCTTTCAGATTGATTTCAATTTGATTCTCCAGATTGTTCTCTGAAATCGCATTAGCAATACCGACAGCTTGTTCCAAACCCCTCGTTGTGCCTCTCAATACCATGACAAAAAACGTGATCGCCAACCCTATAATGATTATCATCATCCCCAGGAGGTTGATAAAATCCGTATAAGCCGCTTGACTCGTCTCATCCGCTTTAAGCTTCAAATCGTGAGCGATTTTATCGCCAACCTCTTTGAGCAAATTAATTTTGCCGGTTTGCATAGAAAACCAGTATTCCGGAACAACCTTTTTTTGCAGTACCCCATTCGCCGCATCTGCCGCATAGACAATGTCACGCAGACGTGTGGTTTCTTCAATAAATTGCCCCGACAACAATTTATCATTTAAAAAACGCTTTTGCTCCGCCGTTAAATAATTCATCAAATCATGATTCAAATAAGCTTCTTCTACGGCGACGAGTTCAGCAAATTGGCGAAATTGTATCGGTTGCACCGCATCCTGACTAAACACGGCAGAAAGCAAAGCACGTTCTAATCCCGCTTTTTCCTTGGCCTTCAATAAATTAATGTAAGCCAATTTTAAGGGAAAAACGTCTTTGTAATTTTTGAGATGGGTAGACTGTATCACGAACTGAAATAAAAAATTATTGATTTCAGTATAGCGTTTCACCGCCTCCGGTTGTTGGATATTGAGCGAGCCAACCGCTTCACGAATAGATTTAAAACCCGTCAGTGCTTTGCGGATATGAGCTAATCGAGTCAAAAAATCGGCCTCATAGCCATGCGTATCAAATTGTTGTACAAAACCCTTTAAAGCGGTGATAGCAGAATCAGTCTGGGCACGATACTCAGAAAGTTCCTTAGAAAATTTTTGCCCTTGGTTTTTTAAAAATAAACTACTGGCACCCCGTTCCAATTGAACAGCATGAACGATGTGACTGAGTGTAATGGTTAATTGTGTTAATTCGGCCAAACCCGCCATATCCTGTGCCGTTTGTGCTTTTTCAATCATCAATGTGATAGAAAAATACAACAACCCCAACAGCGGGAAAAAGAGCATCAAGGCCAATTTATATTTAATTTTTAAGTTAGCAAGAAATGGCATAGCAGTTATCAATGATCAATTATCAACCCTGAAGGGGTTTTCAAGCTTTTAGCGAAGCGAACCTTCGCTGTGCTACGCTAAACTTTAGCCTGAAAATGTGAAACGACGTTCCGAGCGTAGCGAGATCATAACCCCAGGTGCAACCTCAATGCCACCTTCGCCTTCGCGAACACGCAAGGGTAGCCCCTACAACCCCGTCATGACGTGGGGTTTGGTAGGATATGACCTGTGTGTTTGCCCTTAACAAAGGTGGCATTGAGGCTCCGCTTGGGACTATTCACTTTCAACCCCTTCGGGGTTGGCGTGTTGACAAAAACATCTTGCCCACCTGACAACAATCAGTGAGCAATAGATTCAACAAGGGCTAACTCTTTGGAATTGAGTAAACGATCAATATCTAATATGATGACCATTTTTTCATCCACTGTCGCTAAGCCTTTGACAAATTCTGTGCTGATCACGCTCCCAAAATCAGGGGGCGGTTTAATCTGGTTTTCCGGTACATCATAAACATCCGAGACGGCATCAACCACAATACCCATAATGCGTTCTTTCTTGTTGTCCGAAAGCACTTTAACAACCACGACAACAGTCATTGCCCCATAAGTTTGCTCTTCAAGACTAAAACGTAAACGCAAATCAATAATAGGTACAATCGTGCCGCGTAAATTAATCACGCCACAAATATAATCAGGCGTATTCGGTATCTTCGTGACTTTGTTCCAACCTTTGATTTCTTGCACACGTAAAATATCTACCGCATATTCTTCCGTAGCTAAAACAAAAGTTAAATATTTTTTATTAGCAATTGGGCTAGTCTCATCGTTCATAGCGAACTCCTGAAAGAAAATGGAAGCGCGTATGGGGTGCTTTGATTTGACTCTGGAATAGGTGAATGAGTCCGGCGACATCTAAAATCAAGGCCACACTACCATCACCTAAAATGGTTGCACCAGAGAGGCCTTCTACTTTTTTATAATTGCTTTCTAAGCTTTTAATCACAATTTGTTGTTGAGAAAGTAATTCATCCACAAATAAACCCATTTTTTGACCATCGCCTTCGACTATCACCAACAAACCGTGTTCCAATTGAGTGCTGGTAGGCGTAATCCCAAATAAATCATATAGGCGCAAAATGGGAATATATTCATCACGTAATCTATACACCTCTGCAAAACCCGCAAAGGAATTCACTAAATTTCGTTTTATACGCAATGACTCGATGATCGAAAGCAAAGACAAAATGTAGATTTCGTCTCCAACGCGCACCAGTTGCCCATCTAAAATAGCCAAGGTTAACGGTAATCGAATCGTAAAGGTTGAACCTTTTCCACGTTGAGATTTCACTTCAATTGAACCGCCTAATGCACGAATATTCCGACGGACAACATCCATACCGACACCCCGTCCAGATACATTACTGACTTGGCTTGCCGTCGAAAAACCGGGCTGAAAAATCAGATCATATAATTGTTCCTGGCTAGGATGATCTTCAGGATTCAAAAAACCTTTTTCTATTGCTTTAGCGCGAATCTTATCCAAATCAAAACCTGCCCCATCATCGTTGATTTGAATAACAATATTACCCCCTTGGTGAAAAGCGTGTAGGTGTAGTTCTCCTGTTTCTGATTTACCTGCTGCGCGACGCAGTTCTGGTATTTCAATGCCATGATCAAGCGCATTACGCACCAGATGCACCAGCGGGTCACTCATTTTTTCCAACACCGTTTTATCCAGTTCAGTCTGTTCACCCGACAATTTTAATTCGATTTTTTTGCCCAATTTGGCGCTCAAATCGTGGACTAAGCGCGGAAAGCGATTAAATGAATAACTGATAGGCAACATACGAATACGCATCACGTTTTCTTGTAACTCGCGGCTATTACGTTCTAATTGCGCTAAACCATCCCGTAAATGAGTAATGCGTGAGCTATCAAAATTTTCGCCAATCTGATCCAACATAGATTGGGTAATCACCAATTCACCGACCATATTGATTAAACTATCAATTTTATCAATATTCACCCGAATAGAATTATAGCTCGCTTCCGTTGCGTGATGACTCACACCTTCAGCTGCCCCCTTCTGCACTTCTGGCGTTTTAATCGGTACCGAAATATCTGGCGCACTCGTCGCTTTTTCATCAACAGAAACCGCCGTTTCTACCACAGCCGGCGTATCCGACACTTCAGGCTCAGTCTCACTTTGGAAAACGCCTTTAGACGCTTCAGTCTCAACAACAGCCTCAACGCGGGTTTCTGTTTCACAAACCGATTCTTTTTCCGCTTCTGGCTTATTAAATGTAGGCGCTTCCCCCTCTTCTAAAGCGCTTTCATCTACCGTTTCTTGAACAACCGTTTCCGGTTTAGAAGACACTTCTGCTTGTTCAAATAGCCCCGTCTCTCCCGCATCAGGTAAAGTCGGTACAATGGGTGACACCTCAACCTGTTCAGAAGGTGCCCCTAAAGACGTGATCTGCAACTCACACTCATCTTCAACCCATTCAAAAATCTCATCAATTTCGGCCCGTACCACATCGCCATGCAAAATCAGTTCCCAGCTTAAATAACATAATTGCGGATCCAAATCTTCTAAAGCCGGCAACTGGCTGGTATCGACCTTGACATCTAAATCCCCTAACAGATCTAACTCTCTAAACAAATTAATAGGATCATTACCCGTTTTCAGCATAGATAAATCGGGTTTAAACAGAATTTTCCATCCCTTATTTGTCGCAAGGGATTGTTCCGTATTTTCTAATCGTATTTTATTTGTAACAAATCGTCTTGCCTCAATGGGCGAAATAAATTGAGATGTTTTATCAGCTTCGCTTTCATTCTGGTTTTTTAAAGCCTTTTGCAATTCCTTTTGACACGCTTGGGCTTCTTGGAAATCGTAAGTACCCGCTTCTTGTAGCGCCGATAACATCATCCTCAAAACATCCACAGAGCGCAACAACAAATCAATTAATGATTGCGTGATAAGATGCTCTTCATTACGCATTTCATCAAGCAAAGTTTCTGCGGCATGGGCAAAATCAGTAACATGATCAAACTTAAAAATGCCAGCCCCCCCTTTAATGGAATGGGCCGCACGGAAAATACAGTTGATCAGTTCTTGATCAATCGTCTCAACTTCCAAATCCAATAAACTCGATTCCATCACATCGAGATTTTCAAAACTCTCTTCAAAAAAGAGTTTACGCACTTCTGTCAAATCCACTGGCATAGCGGACTACCTCAATACTTTTCTAATCGCAGCTAATAATTTATCGGGATCAAATGGCTTAATAATCCATCCAGTTGCCCCCACCGTTTTAGCCTTTTTCTTTTTTTCCGGATCGGTTTCCGTCGTCAGCAATAAAATAGGCTTAAACTGATACTCAGGCAAGGCACGTAATTCACGCACTAAAGACAAACCATCAAGCAAAGGCATATTCACATCTGTGATAATCAAATCAAAAGACTGAGATTGAGCTAATTCCAACGCTTGCTTACCATTATTGGCTTCAGTAACATGATAAGCAGCGTCGCTTAAAGTCAATCTCAACATTTGTCGCATGGCAACAGAATCATCGCTTATTAATATATTATAGTCTGTCATTTTTTTTATACCCTTTATCAGTTATCAGTTATCAGTTATCATCGTCGGCTGGGCAAAGAGTGTTGCCCACGTTATCGTCGTATTATCTGATTTATTGATACTGAGCAATGAGTGTTAATCCATTTTATCAAGTTATAACTGATAACTTTTATTGATAACTGATAACATCAGTACACAAACTAATATAGAATAACACAGAGAAATTATGATATAGAAAACGAGCATTCTTTTTCAAACGCCATCGGCTTTTTATTTGCACACGTCAAAAACGCTTTAAACGCTTGATTTCCGTTTTTAGTCGATTTTAAATGATTAAGCGCAACTGATGGGCCCTATTGGGAGCCAATTTACCCAAGTGCAATGTAATAAGAATATTGCCATTGCCCCGTTTCGCCATACCCCTCACTGCCCACGTATTTGTACATTTTCAAAATCAATTGCCACCCCACTTTTAAGATCAATCGCACACGCTTGTTCAGGTGTTGCAAAAATTTCTCCCGTGACATGACGATTTTTTATCTTAACAGCCGATGACTGAACAGAGAGCACTTGCCCAGTGAGGGGCCATAAAGTCGCACCTTGTCCCTCTAAAATAAGCGGTTTTGGGAGACAAAACGGCCCCAGATATTCTTCAGGCAAGCGTTTTAAAACTTGCCCCAGTTGTGGATTCTCAAATTGAGATTGCAAAAACAACCCATTTTTATCATGGTAAGAGAGAGCAAATTGTCGTTTTTCGGCCACTTTGAATACAAGCCGTATCAACCGGTTTAGCAATATTAGCTGAACTATAAACATTGCATAAGCCACTTATGGCAGCGAAAGTAGGAGGGGGTGCGCCACTTTGTTATAGCCACAGATTCTTAAAGGTATTGAACACCATAACAAAACCCAAGATATTGCCACTGGGTTACCAGAATAGCCACTTCGAGAAACAATTGGCCAAATTTAGCGAGACTGATTATAATTATATTCAAATCTCTTTTTTCATAACTGATAATTCAAAGTGATAATTGATAACTGATAATTGCCATGACACTCAAAGACGCTCTAAAAAAAGGCGAAGATTCTTCAAGACAGTTTAAAGAAAATGTAAACAGTATTGATAAACTGACGGTTGAAATTTCAGCTTTTGCGAACACAAATGGCGGCCAGATTTATATTGGTGTTGACGATAATGGCATCATCAAAGGCCTCTCTGGTGATGATATCAAACGTTTAAATCAATGGATTTCTAGCGCGACATCACAGAAAATTGAACCCCCCATTTTTGTGCAAACCGAAATTGTTTTAAGTGATGACAAAAAAATGATGATCATCACCGTGCCAAGCGGAACCAATAAACCCTATAGTGTTAATAAAAGTGAATTTTGGGTTAAAAATGGAGCCGACAAACGCCGAGCCAGCAGAGATGAATTATTCCGCTTGATGCAATCTTCTAGTCGTTTATCGGCTGATGAGATGGAAACCGATGTTGAAATCGAGGCCTTTGATTTTTTCTATTTTTCTGAGTTTTATCAAATGGTTTATGAAGAAACCTTGGACTATATCAACATCAGACAATCTCAACTGCTCAAAAATTTCAAGCTCCTTAAAGACAAGCATTTAACATTAGCAGGCTTGCTCTTATTTGGCAAACAGGTTGAATTGATTAAGCCCCAATTTGGAATAAAAGCCACCTATTATATTAATGAAGATGAATTTTTGGACAAAGAAGATATCGGCGGCAAACTCCCAGAACAACAAAAAAAAGGTGTCGATTTCATTCTTCGACACCTCAAACGTCGGCCAACCCAAAACGATTTCAATGCGCCAGGTGAATTGGAAATCCCCTTGCCAGCAATAAAAGAAGCGGTTGCCAATGCCCTCGTACATCGAGATTATTTTATCAATTCTGCTATATTCATTCATATTTTCGCGGATAGAGTTGAAATAGCCAGTGCCGGCGTTTTACCGAACACACTCACCATTGAAAATATCAAACTCGGCATTCACATTGAACGCAATCCCATTATTCTCTCCTTTATGGCAAAATTCTCAGAAACCGGTTATACGGGAAGAGGAAGCGGTATTCCTCGCATGTTGCGATTATGTCAAGAAAAAGACGTGCCATTGGAACTGATTAATGATTTCGAACGCAATCAATTTAAGGTTATCTTTTATCGAAAATAAAAAGAAATCGATTAAGATTTGAGGGCAAACACGTAGGGCAAACCGATGTGTTCGCTGTCTCAATACCTTAAATTTTTTAGGCCGACAGCTTTGCATTTTGGGGCGATACTAAAAAAGACTGATATTTCAATCCTTCAATCCGTTAGTTAAATAACCCGAGTACAGCTAATTACGGGGATAAACGAATTCTTAGCTCACGCTTCGCGCATCGAGCTAAGCTAATTAATAACTTCGCACCTTTGCGCCTTTGCGTCTTTGCGTGAAATTGCTTTTATAAATAGATTTATGTTTAAGAGTTCAACTCATCGCTATTGAATCTCAATCTGCTTGCTTTTAATTGGAGAGCAAATCATGTCTTATGCCCGACTAGAAACTTATGAACCCAAAAGGGTTCCCAATCCTCGACTCAAAACCGGCCTCATTCGAAAACGCCAGCCAGAACGCCCAGCTTGGATTCCATCTCATATCACAGAAAACTGGGACACCGATCCTTTTGCCTATCAAACAGAGGAAGAACTCATGCCAGCAGGTGGACTACATGGACAATTATTAAGTTATCTTACCGAAATATTACGTGTATTTTTAGAAAAACAGGGCATGATGTTATTGGTTGATACGTTTTTACTTTATCGGGATTCAAAGCAGATCAAACACCGTATTGGCCCCGATTTATTGCTCATGGAAGACTGTTTTCCGGCACCCTCATCTTATGATTTGGATACCCGGCCACCACCACGTTGTCTGATTGAATTCACCTCCCCCAAAAGTCATTTGAAAGACTTACAGAACAATGTGCCTTTGTATTTTAGTTTAGGGGTTGAAACTTACCTCGTCATTGATGCCATTACCCCCCAAAAGAAGTTGCGTTCACCCATTGAACTGCACCTGTGGCGACAAAGCAAAGGCCAAGCCTATCAAAAAATCGGGCCTGATAATGCCGGTTATGTTCTGTTGCCCGAAATGAAGATTAAAATAGCGGTTCAAGAACAACACTTCATTTTTGTCGATGCCGTAACAGGAGAAGTGTTGCGTGATAGTGGGCAGTTAAGTGAGGCTTTAAAAGAGACTGAACAACGTGCTACTGCCGCTGAACAACAGGCCGAAACCGCTTTTGAAGAGGGCGAACAAAATAAAGCCTTGGAAATCGCCCGAAACCTGTTAGCCAAAGGTATTGATCCGGCCATTGTTGCAGAAACAACCGGTCTTTCCATTAATGAATTAACCCTATAACGATTAGATATAACGAAAGGATAAAACCCTAACCACAAGAATTGTCTATAAGGATTAGAGCGTGGTTGTAGCCGGTTTAAATCCTTTCTTTCCAATCGTTAGCGGTTTATCCTTTCTTATAAACAATCCTTGTAGTTATACGCAAACTATTCATCACCACTGACACACTGCGTGAAATTGCTTTTATAAATAGATTTATGTTTAAGAGTTCAACTCATCGCTATTGAATCTCAATCTGCTTGCTTTTAATTGGAGAGCAAATCATGTCTTATGCCCGACTAGAAACTTATGAACCCAAAAGGGTTCCCAATCCTCGACTCAAAACCGGCCTCATTCGAAAACGCCAGCCAGAACGCCCAGCTTGGATTCCATCTCATATCACAGAAAACTGGGACACCGATCCTTTTGCCTATCAAACAGAGGAAGAACTCATGCCAGCAGGTGGACTACATGGACAATTATTAAGTTATCTTACCGAAATATTACGTGTATTTTTAGAAAAACAGGGCATGATGTTATTGGTTGATACGTTTTTACTTTATCGGGATTCAAAGCAGATCAAACACCGTATTGGCCCCGATTTATTGCTCATGGAAGACTGTTTTCCGGCACCCTCATCTTATGATTTGGATACCCGGCCACCACCACGTTGTCTGATTGAATTCACCTCCCCCAAAAGTCATTTGAAAGACTTACAGAACAATGTGCCTTTGTATTTTAGTTTAGGGGTTGAAACTTACCTCGTCATTGATGCCATTACCCCCCAAAAGAAGTTGCGTTCACCCATTGAACTGCACCTGTGGCGACAAAGCAAAGGCCAAGCCTATCAAAAAATCGGGCCTGATAATGCCGGTTATGTTCTGTTGCCCGAAATGAAGATTAAAATAGCGGTTCAAGAACAACACTTCATTTTTGTCGATGCCGTAACAGGAGAAGTGCTGCGTGATAGTGGGCAGTTAAGTGAGGCTTTAAAAGAGACTGAACAACGTGCTACTGCCGCTGAACAACAGGCCGAAACCGCTTTTGAAGAGGGCGAACAAAAAGGACAGGAAAAAGGCAGACTTGCTGAAAAACAAGAAATCGCCCGAAACCTGTTAGCCAAAGGTATTGATCCGGCCATTGTTGCTGAAACAACCGGCCTTTCTGAAAAGGAATTAGCGAGTATTCAGTAATCAATAACGACAAGGATTAGATATAACGAAAGGATAAAACCCTAACCACAAGAATTGTCTATAAGGATTAAAGCGTGGTTGTAGCCGGTTTAAATCCTTTCTTTCCAATCGTTACCGGTTTATCCTTTCTTATAAACAATCCTTGTAGTTATACGCAAACTATTCATCACCACTGACACACTACTCAACGCCATCGCAGCCGCTGCCAATCCCGGATGCAAGTGGCGTATGATCAGAGGCAAACTCGTAAAAGGATATAAAACACCCATCGCTATGGGAATCAATAACACATTGTAGCCAAAAGCCCAAAATAGATTTTGTTTAATCGTGCGCATCGTCACCTGACTTAATGCGATTGCTTCTGAAACGGAACGTAAATCGCCTCGCATCAAAGTCACATCAGCCGTTTCCATCGCCACATCCGTGCCTGTACCAATCGCCATTCCCACATCGGCTTGTGCTAATGCGGGCGCATCGTTGATCCCATCGCCTACCATCGCGACTAAACCGGGAAACTCTGATTGCAACTGCTTGATTTCAGTGCTTTTACCCGCCGGTAGCACTTCCGCTAACACGCGATCAATCCCCACGGCTTTAGCAATCGCTTCCGCCGTCGCTTGATTATCGCCAGTCAACATCACGACTTGTAAACCTAAACGGTGCATTTCAGCCACGGCTTCTTTAGAACCGGCTTTGACGGTATCCGCCACGGCAATTAAGCCGACCACTTGATCATCTACACTCACCCAAATAACCGTTTTCGCCTCGTTTTGCAAACGCCTCATGTCTTCTTCTAGTGGATGCCCCCCCTTTGGAAAAGCGGGCATTTTACCCAATACGACCCGTTTTTCCCCCACCATCGCCACAATACCTTGCCCCGTTATCGCTTCAAACTGTTGCGGTTCGACTAACAATAATCCCTTCTTAACGGCCGATTGAACAATCGCTTCACCCAACGGATGCTCACTACCCCGTTCCGCTGAAGCCGCTAAACGTAAAATCGCTTTCTCATGCCATCCCGCTTCGCCAACAATGATATCCGTCACAATCGGCTGTCCAGTCGTCACCGTACCCGTTTTATCCAACACAATCACTTTAAGCTTATGCGCTAGTTCTAAAGCTTCACTGTTCTTAAATAAAATACCGTGTTCAGCCCCTTTGCCCGTACCCACCATAATCGCGGTAGGGGTGGCTAACCCTAAGGCACAAGGGCAAGCAATCACTAACACGGCTACCATTCTCATCATCCCTGTCGTGAAATCACTCCCCAAACCTAACCACCAAACCAACATCGTCAAAGTCGCGAGCACAATGATAACGGGCACAAAAACGCTGGCAACCTGATCCGCTAAACGCTGAATCGGCGCTTTACTTCCTTGCGTTTCTTGAATAAGGCGAATAATGTGTGCCAGTGCCGTTTCTGCCCCCACTTTAGTCGCTTTGATTTTCAATAAACCTTGTTTATTCAGCGTCGCCCCAATCACAGCCTCCCCCGGCCGTTTATGCACCGGTAAACTTTCACCCGTCAACATACTTTCATCAACACCCGATTGCCCCTCGATAACTTCCCCATCTACCGGAATTTTTTCACCAGGGCGCACCAAAATGATCTCACCCGCGACAACCGATTGAATCGCAATATCCGTTTCCAGCCCATCGCGTATCACGCAAGCCGTTTTAGGTTGCAGCCCCATTAATTTTTTAATAGCGGCACTGGTTTGCCCTTTCGCCCTGACTTCCAGCAATTTACCGAGTTTAATCAAGGTAATAATAACCGCGGCCGTTTCAAAATAAACATGCTCACCCAAAGCCGGATTAAGCAAAACGGCGACACTATAAAAAAAGGCCACAGACGTGCCCATTGCCACCAACACATCCATATTGGCAGCCCCATTTTTAAGCGATTTCCAAGAACCCACGTAGAAATCCCAACCCACATAAAATTGCACAGGCAACGTCATCAACAACATCAAGCCATTCACCCAAGGCGCAAAAGCCCAATCGCCGAGTAAAGCAAAATCTCGACTCATACTCAAAACCAAAAGTGGCACAGTGAAAGCGAAACCCATCCAAAACAGGCGCGTTTGCTCGCTGACTTCCGTAGCACGGGCCGCTTCTTCCCCATCTACCAGCGTATCGGGTTGCACAACACCATAACCAATCCGCTGAATGGCCGCGATAATATCAGCCTGACTGGTTTGATGAGGGAAATATTCAATCATCCCCTTTTCTGTCGCGAAGTTGACATGAGCCGCGACAACCCCCGGCGTTTTCTTAAGCAAAGTGCGTTCAACAGCGCGAACACAATTGGCACACGTCATCTTTGTAATCACCAACTCACAACGCGCCGTCGGCACCCCATAACCAACCGCTTTAATCTTGTCGATAATCTCCTGCTCATTCAACAACATCGGATCAAAAAGACAAGTCGCCTGCGTACTGGCATAATTCACATTAACTTGCAACATCCCTTGCAATTTCTTAAGATTACGCTCAATCGTATTGGCACAATTGGCACAAGTCATACCCTTGATAGGTAGAATAATTTGTTTTTCAGACATGGTTATTAATTAATATAAGTACTGAACCACAAATAAACAGGTATTTAACCGCAAAGAGACGCGAGGCATCGCGTCTCTAATTACAAATAAACATTGCTTCTATTAAAATACCTGAAAATTTTTGGCGAAAGTACTTAATGTAGGGGGTAGGTAACGGGTTTTTGTTGCCCACCATTCAAACTCTTATTTATTAGGGCCACAGGTTTGCATTTTCTGGCGAGGCAATGTAAGATGCCTCTGCCTTTTCGCAAAGGCCTGAAATGTAGGGTGGTAATGGGTTTTTGTTGCCCACCATTCTTGGATTTAAAGACTTACCCATTCCTCAAGTCATTAATATAAAGGCCAGCGTTATGATGTTAAGTTGTTACGATGTTGCTAGATATTTTCTTGCCCAAATAGACGAAGAAGCAGGTGATCTCATTTCAAATATGAAGTTGCAAAAATTAGTCTATTATGCACAAGGGGTTAATTTAGCTTTATATGATCGTCTATTATTTCCAGAATCCATAGAGGCCTGGACTTATGGGCCTGTCGTGCCAGAATTATTTCACACCTATAAATCTTATGAAACCGGCGCGATTCCACCGCCACGCGATATGGATTTCTCAATTTATGATTCACAAAATCGCGAATTATTAAATGAAGTTTATACCGTTTTTGGTCAATTTTCTGCTTGGATGTTATCCAGTATGACCCATGATGAACCGCCTTGGAAGAATACCCCGACAGGGCATAAAATATCGTCTGATATTTTACGCGACTATTTTAAAACACAATGGATTGCTCCAAATGGGCAAAGTTAGAAAACCTAAACAAAACCAACCGACTTGTACCCAAAACATTTCAACTCAGCAAGAACATCCTATTTTCTGTCTCAAGTATTTGGACAGAGAGAATTACTCTCTCAGTGCTTGTACTAAAGAAGAAAAAGCGTCTTTTGCTGATACGCTGGATCGATTAAGCCAACTCACTTGGGCTGAAATTTCAAAATCCCCCCGACATGGCTTAGGTTATGAAAAAATGGCTAGAAATAGTATCCGCACCCCTATCCCTAAACATATCAAGGAGGATGTCATCTTTATTGCTTTTCGATTTTACGGTAAAGCACCAATGGTAGGCTACCGAGAAAACTTTATTTTTCACATTCTTTGGATTGATCGGGATTTTACCCTTTATAAACACAATTGAATTTTTCAAATCAACGGTAGGCCGGGTGCAATTAAAAGTGATGTTTTGTTGTCTTGTAGACTATCACTTTTAATTACACCCATTTTAGGCTTTTAGGCCCACAGGTTTGCATTTTCGAGCGAAACGATGTAAGATTCATCCGCCTTTTCGCAAAGGCCTGAAATGCCGTTATCAGTAGAGACGTGCAATCCGAGACGCGAGGCATCGAGAGACGCGAGCATCGAGAGACGCGAGCATCGCGTCTCTACACGGGATTTCAAAAAAGGCCAAAAATCGCCGATTTTCGCCCCCAAAAAGAATATCAATTCCAAATCACCCTTAAAACTAAAAAAGACTGATATTTCAATAATTTGTTTTAATATCCAGACTTCAAGTCTCATTAAAAAACGTCAAAACTCAATTCGCTTTATTGTTGATTTGATTGATATAAAATTAAAAAAATGCGATTAATGAGGGGTAGAGACGCGATGTTTCGCGTCTCCACTGATTTATCAAAAATGAGATCGCCTTTTTGCAATGCCTGGTTTTCAAAAAAACCTTTAAAATCAGCAATGTGTTGAGATTTTGGGGGTAGGCCAAAAACGGGGGGTCGATGTAAAAACGGAGTTTATAACTCATTGATTTTTAATATTAATTTTTCATGCAATAAAGATGCCAAAGAGTTGAGATTTTCTTATGCAAAAATCACACCCTTTTATGCCCTGTAAGTTATTGAAATTAAAGGAGAAATTTTTCGTTGAGGGTTGACAGGCTGTCGGGCAATGTCGCCCAAGTACAGCGAATTACGGGGATAAACGAATTTTAACCCTTGACTTGCTTGGCCTAATTCGATTATCCCAGTAATTAGATGTACTAGATAACGAATTTTAACCCTTGACTTGCTTGGCCTAATTCGATTATCCCAGTAATTAGATGTACTAGATAACGAATTTTAACCCTTGACTTGCTTGGCCTAATTCGATTATCCCAGTAATTAGATGTACTAGATAACGAATTTTAACCCTTGACTTGCTTGGCCTAATT
>Ga0190315_1000057_pt1 | contig 67337 bp, 53 predicted proteins | sample 48701101_MG_FD_161673 | JGI IMG/M metagenome (GOLD analysis project Ga0190315, IMG submission 161673) | Hydrothermal vent sediment bacterial communities from Southern Trench, Guaymas Basin, Mexico - 4870-11-0-1_MG | ecosystem: Environmental > Aquatic > Marine > Hydrothermal vents > Sediment ...
TTTCGCTTGGTTAGAAAAATGTCACAGACTTTGGAAAAATTGTGAACGCAAACTAGACACTTCTGCTCAAATGGTGGTTTTAGCCTTTATTTCTTTACTCATGAAAAGATATTGAACAGGTTCTAAATAATCAGCACCGGAGCCGCCGTCCAAAATATCGTTGTCTGCATGGCCCCATAATTTATCATCCCCTTCTCCTGCAAAAAGCTGATCTTCTCCTGCATCGCCATATAATTCATCGTTACCCAGGCCGCCCTCAAGATAATCCTGGTCCTCTCCCCCGACTAAAATATCATCGCCGGATTCGCCATATAAGTCATCGCTACCTTCATGTCCCCAAAGCTTATCATTTTCTGTACCACCATAAAGCGTGTCGTTTCCCAATTCGCCTACTAACTGGTCAGCCCCGGAGCCACCATATAACCTATCGTTACCGTCTCCACCTGCTAATATATCATTCCCCTCATCACCGTATAAGATATCTTGACCGGCCTCTCCCCCGATCTCATCATTACCGGCCCCACCGATGAGATAATCATCACCGGCTCCGCCCCAAACACGATCATTCCCTTCGCCGCCGTCTAGGTAATCATGACCCGTCCACCCCAACTCGTCACCATGAGTGGCCCCATCACCCAACAACTGATCATCTCCATCGCCGCCAAACAAGCTATCATCCCCTGAATCACCTGAGAGATAGTCATTTCCAGAACCGCCATATAAAATATCGTTACCGTGTAGGTTGGTGTCAGTGAAAAAACCATCCCCTAAGAGCGTATCATCACCTTCCCCACCATCAAGCCAATCATCGCCACCTTGTCCCGTCAAGCCGTCATTATCCGCATCGCCATAAAGGCTATCGGAACCGCCACCTCCAAATAAATAATCATCACCGTCTCCCCCTTCTAGCCAATCGTTGCCGTCAGCATTTGAGACCACATCCCCATACACATTATTAATCGTGATTGATTCATAGCTACCGTATTCATCTTGTTTCCCAGTGACCGTCACACTCCACGTCCGATCATAAGGCAGATAAGTCGCATCACCAAACAAGTAGTCTTGCCCCGCTCCGCCAATCAAAATATCATGATCCGCGCCTCCTGCGAGAATATCGCTACCTGCTTGCGAAGCTGGCACCTCCGAGCCATCGCCTTCCAAACGATCCCAACCCGAACCGCCCGTCAAAAAGTCATCTCCCGCGCCGCCGACTAACAGATCGTCACCAATACCAGCAATCAAGGTATCCCGATCTAGACCCCCGTAGAGTTGATCATCACCCGGCGTAGCAACCATATAATCATTACCCGGGCCCCCTTCCAACCAATCGTCACCTTCCATACCATATAAATTATCGTCCCCCCCTAACCCCAGCAATTTATCGGAACCATCGGTACCGATTAAAGCATTGTGTGTTTTATCGTCATCATTGTCTTGATCGTCACTAGGGCTGCCTATCTTCTCCTTGTATGAGAGGCTAGGACGTTCCGCATCCGTCAGGGTGATACCCAATTCGCCGTTTTTAAAATCAGTGATGCTAAGAGAGTCGTTTATAATAAGAACAGTCCCTTTAAGCTCATAAGTGAAACCGTTCTGACTCTCGTAAATTCGGCTACCTGGCTTGGTTTCAGTTCCGCCACTGAGTATGATATCCGTATCATACTCATCCAAAATAATTTGCCCTTTACCATCTGAATCACTAATGGTGTCATGGGCCTCACTGAAAGAATTATAAAGGTAGGTGTCATAACCGCCCAACTCGTCCTTCAGAATATCCTTTCCTTCGCCACCCACATAAACATCATCACCCTCGCCACCCTTCAAGGTATCATCACCGTCATGACCATAAAGATAGTCGTTACCGTCACGGGCCATGATGATATCCTTGCCATCAGTACCAAGAATCAAGTCATCTTGGTATACTGTTTCTCTTCCCGCAATAGTGACTTTTGTGTTCTGTTTGACATCAATCGTTGTGATTCCTGTTTTGTCGTTAAAAGAGGCTTTGGAAGAGACATCGGAAAAAATTCTCTGGATATCAGATTCGGCAACACCAGAAGGCATCAAACGAGATTTGGCATCCTCAATCTCTTCTTCAAATGTCTTAACCGTCACTAACCCCGCAAATTCCGTTTTGGCATCATTTCTATTGACCTGAAACTCGTGTTCATACTGTAGAATTTTTTCTCGGCGATCTTCGACCATGGCAAAGACCATTTTTGCTTCTTCATACCAAGCATCATCTGCCTCATCCCATATCGATTCGGGCTCATACAGTCCAAATAAGGAGGATTCAGCAAAGCGTCGTTTTGCAATACCTCCTTTTTCATTACCATTGGAGTTATAACGGATTTCGTACCATGCCTCAGCGCGGTTATTGTTATCCAAGGCGCGTGCTAAACTGGGCCCTAACAGGCTGGTTTTGCCATCTTTGGTATTGAAAGCGAGGGAAAATAGGGCAATTCTCTCACGAGAAAATGGAACTGGGCCAATATTGGTTTTTGATGGGTTTCCTGGAAAACCAGTCTCTGCTTTGTTAGAAAGCCAAATATCAAGCTTTTTTTCGTAGAAAGGCGCAAGGTTCTTATTATTATCAAAAGTACCTTGCATTTCCTCAACAGTGTTGTAGGCAAATGAGGTTCTGGCACCCACACCAATTTCTGCCGCACGTCTCCCCATAATTTCATTTAAATCATCGCGGAGTTTTTGATGTTGAGGATCATTAGGGCCTGAAGAAGGAGTATATGGATCATTAATAACATCCTCAATCTCTGTTCGATAATCCACATCGCGTTGGGTAGTCCAGTCAAAACCAAAACCTTCTAAAACGGTAGTCAGAATATGTTTCTGAGTTAAATTAAATCCTATACCAATTGTGGGTCTTCCACCAGTCCTATCAGTATCAATGTATGGTGCTTTTTTAACACCTTCAGCAATACTGAGCAACTGAAGCCGAGCCGCTTTATACTCATCCTCGGAAAGTAGATGAAAGCGAGTTAAAGCCATAAGTTGTCCTCCTCTTTTTAATAATCAAATACTTCTACATTAACACCTGGGTAAAGCTCAAATTTTAAGGTACACACTTCTTGAGTTATACCCTGTTCTGTTTTAAAAACATGGAGATAACCTTTTTCATTGAAATTATCACTCCATTTATCAAAGTATGCTTGGCCTTTATACAAAAACACGTCATACATGGCATCAAACCAACCGCCTGCCGGATTTTTGTTCTTATCCCAAGAAGGGTTTTGCAATAAATGCCGGGTAGCTTCTACATCAATGGATTCCATCTGCTCATCCACAACCATAATAGGCGAGGCATACACCTGAGAAGCACCACAAGAATGAAGATTGTAACGTATAACCAAATCAACAGACTTATCATTGTCAATATCCACACGAATCAAATGAAGCGATATGGAAGTATTTAACCAATCTTCCAATTCAGAAGGGCTTGCAAATTTAGGATCATTAGAATTATCAAAAAACAGAATAATATGCTTAACTAACTTAATATATTCCCATTTATCAATCCTCTGCCAAGCTGGCTTACTAAAATCACTCAATTCTGGATTAATACGCCGATCACAACTCATATAAGACCATTTTTCAACCAACGAATTAAGATTACGAACATAAGCCACACACATTTCTGAAGATGTCCCTTTGATTATTGTGTAATAGCCGATATCAAGACCAAAGGACGTTTCTGTCAGTAGGCAGAGCAGTAGTATGATTGCCCAAAAAATGGGTTTCATCGTTCTTTCTCCTTTTGTAAGGGAGGGTTGGTAAAGCGAGTTAAGTTCATCAATTATTCTCCTCTTTTTAATAATACAAGTTAATAAGGTTCTTCTTCGCCGGGGTAAAATTCAAATTTTAAGGTACACACTTCTTGAGTCGTACCTTTCTCTGTTTTAAAAACATGTAGATAATATTTTTGATTAAAATCATCACTCCATTTATCAAAATAAACTTCGCCTTTATACAAAAACACATCATACATGGCATAAAACCAACGTCCTGCGGGTTCTGTGTTTTTAAACCAAATCGGGTTTTGTAGTAAATGCCGTGTGGCTTCTACATCAATGTATTCCATATGGTCATCCACAACCATAATGGGCGAGGCATACAGATGAGAAGCACCACAAGAATGAAGATTGTAACGTATAACTAAATCAACAGACTTATCATTGTCAATGTCCACACGAATCAAATCAAGAGATATGGAAGTATTTAACCAGTGATCCAGTTCATTTGGGCTGGTCAATTTAGGGTCATTAAAGTTATCAAAAAGCAGAATAATCTGCTTGACTAACTTAATATATTCCCATTTATCAATCATTTGCCAAGTCGGCTCACTAAAATCAGTGAATTTTGGATTAAGACGCCGATCACAACTCATGTAACGCCTTATTTCAAAAAAAGAATTGAGATTACGAACATAAGTCACGCACATTTCTGAAGAGGTCCCTTTGGTTAGTGTGAAATAGCCGAGAGGGTCAAAACCAAAGGCCGTTTTTGTCAGTAGGCAGAGCAGTAGCATGATTACCCCTTGAATGGGTTTCATCGTTCTTTCTCCTTTTGTAAGAGAGGGTATAGGGTAGGGTGTTTACTGAGAGCTTTTTTGGATGAACATTTTTAGCTACGCTGGACTTCGTTTCATGCTGGTTTGATGTCGATCTCATGAAAACAAACTACAAGGATTTGATATAACAAAGGATAAATCCATAATAACTATATGAATGTTATATTCGCTACAATATAACCAACTACTTCGATTATAAGCGAGTACAAAATCCTTGTCATTTGAAGGTATTAGGGTTTATCAGTTATTCTCCGTTGTCGTGAAATAGGAGGTTAAACGGAAGAAATAGAACGCTGATGACGCTGATTTTATAAATGTAACGCCCCTGTTTAATATCTTATTTTAAATACGTGTATTGATTTGCGAGATTCTAAAAATCAATCTCACGCAAAGACGCAAAGGCGCAAAGGTGCCAAGTCATTATACTTCGCGTCTTAGCGGCTTTGCGTGAGAAAATAATTATCTGAATGTACTTTAACTCGCCTTTCCGTATTATTTTTCCGCTTCAATTAGGATAATACCTAAGTAGCCCTTTTCATTAAAATTGAAGTTCTTGATCGTCAAGGTGTTGTTGATAACCAGATCGCTGTCTTGACGCTTATAGCTAAAGCGGCCGTCACGACTTTGGTAAATCCCGCTTCCCTGTTTCGTTTCAATCGCTTCTGTGAGTGGCGTGCCATCGAAAATCACTTGGCCTTGCGCGTCGGCATCTGAGATGATGTCATGCCCTTCCCCTGTTTTATAATGGTAAACATCATGCTTACCATCAGTATCAATCATGAGATCATCATCTTGGCCTCCGAAATAAATGTCATCTCCTTGGCCGCCATGCAAGACATCGTTGCCCTTTTCACCATAAATATAATCGTTGCCTTCGCCTGCCCAAAGGGTGTCATCGCCCTCGCCGCCGAGAATCAAATCCTTTTTATAAACCAGATAAATTGTGGTTAGATAATCAACTTCGATCACTTCATTCTCTTCGACACCATAGCGCTGGTGTTTGTCTGAATTGGTATAAATGCGATCAGTGTCGCTGAGTTTGATCACGGTTGGTTCTCGGGCATCTATAGTGTTTTCATTGTCTAAATCGGTAAAAACACGTTCAAATTCAACGCCGTTAGTATACCGCTGTTGCAAGAAACTCTTGGCTGCCTTGATTTCTTGTTCAAATGGGTCAATGTTCACTAAACCCGCAAAGTCTTTTTTGGCCTTCATGATTTCGGCCATTAAGTGGTATTCATAGGGCTGAATGTTGACTCGGTTGTTGTCGATTTTATCTTCAAATTCTGCCCACTTTTCCTTGTCTTTTGCTTTGTCAATGATTCTCCCATAACGCAAAAATTTGCTGGGTTTATTTTCAAGCATCCCCCAGATTTCTCGCGCTTGTTCCTCAAAATGAGGCGTGTCTTCGAGTGTGTCATCGTGCAATCCGAACAAGGCGGCGGTGGCTAAACGTCGTTTTGTAATCCCCGCTTCTTTGAAGAAGCGACTGGTAGGATAACGGATGAGGTACCAAGCCTGTGCGCGATGATTCTTTTTTAAGGCCTCAACTAATTCTGTCGATAACAAGGGGGGTTCTTTTTGATAAGGGAAGATGAAATAAAGCTGGGGAATTTCGTAGCAAGATTTTAGCAGTCTATTATCCTTTAAGAGTTGGAGTAAATCCAAGCTTAAGACAATGGGTTGGATATCTTGATGAGGAGATAAGAGAGAAAGCAGGGCGATTCTCTCGTTTGATAAGGGAAGTGGCTTCATCTCGGCATTGTCTTGATGACTGTCGTTGACGGCGACTGCAAGCCAATTATCAAGTTGTTTTTCATAGACAGGCGCGATAAGCTTGTTAAACGTGGTTTGTATTTCTTGATCATTCTGGTAGGCAAATGTGCTTCTGGCACCCTTAATGCCTTGTTTATTAAGGTGATTTTCCCGATGCCTCATGATGGCATTTAAGGCGCTTTGGAGTGCGTGACTTGAGTGAAAGGTGCCAGAAATGACTTTCTTAATCTCTTTTAGGTATGGTTGTTCGAGTGGATGCGTTAAGTCAAAACCTAAATCAGTTAATACGGTATCAAAATGCCGCTGTAAATCAAATCCAAGGCCAATCATGGGTTTGCCGATCAGATCAAGCCGTGCTTGTAGCGAGCTGTCGTCAAGCCGCTGGATAAATTGAAATCTTTTGTTGTCGTACTGTTGTTTGGAAAGCCGATGCCAGCCGTCTAATTTGATCAGGATGGTTTCGTCTATGGGCGTGTTTTCTATTGAGTAGTCGATACTCTCTGAAAGTTTGTACTCTATGGTACACACCTTTTTGGTTATGCCCCCTTCTGTTTTAAAAACAGAGAGCATGTTTTGTTTGTCAAATTCATCGCGCCATTTATCAAAGTAGACTTCGCCTTGATACAAAAACACGTCGTACATGGCATATAACCAACGGCCCGCAGGATTCTGATGATCCGTTAACGGGTTTTGCAAGAGATGCTGGGTGGCTTCTAAATCAAGCTGTTGAATCTTGTCATCGACGACGACAAGGGGATTGGCATAAAACTGAGAAGCGCCGGACAGTTGATATTCGTAACGCAATACCGTTTCAAGCGTTCCATCGTTGTCGATATCGATACGCGTTGAATAAAGATATCGGGATTGATCCAACCAGGCTTCTAATTGATTATCAGTGGCCGGTTGAAGGTTGTGGTTATCAAACAGCTTAATCAGTTGTTGGCTGATTTGAGTGTATTGCCGTTTATCAAGGCGCTTCCAAGTCGGCTTATCAAAAGCCTTCATGCCAGGCGCAATCTTGCGCCCTGATCTCATCTGACTCCAAGGAAACTTAAACTTCTTGAGATTCTTAACGTAAGGCCTACAGACCTCTCCATGACTTTCGAGAGAGTTGTAAGATACAAAAAATTCCTCTTGTGCAACAACACTTTGTGTAGTCAGCAGAGTGATTATTAAAATCAGTCTTTGTTGAATCGTTTTCATCGTTATTTATCCTTGGTGATTGTTTATGGGGGGGGGTACGAAGAAGCCAACAGCTTTCAGCCGTTGTCTAAAAGCTCAAGTCAGGTGGTGGTGACTAACACCGAATAATACTATTTATCTTCTATAGCGTTTCCCGATTGAATAAAGTACAGTTAGATTAAGAAAATCGAACCGCAAAATAAATTTGGAACGAAAATCAGGCCGCAAAATAAATTTGGAACGAAAATCAGGCCGCAAAATAAATTTGGAACGATAATGATTTGTACTTCATTCAATCGGGAAACGCTATATATAAGAAATGTTTATATACTGTTCACAGTTATAATTTGCAATTTGCGCTTTTTTGGAAGTTAAAATCCATTTAAAGCTGCCCGTTTTTGCGTGCAAAAACGGGCAGCAGGTTAGTCACCACCACCTGACTTGAGCTGTTGGCTGGGTGGTCTGGATATTTCCGCTTTCTTGCACTAGGGGCTTGCCCTTTGCGGTAAAATACCTGTTTATTTGTGCTTCAGTACTTATAGCGTTTCCCGATTGAATGAACCTTCGGTGTGCTACGCTAAGTACAAATTTGATTGTCGTTGCAAATTTATTTTGTGGTTTTTTTCGTTCCAAATTTATTTTGCGTCGGTGCAGATTGATAATGTTTTTTGGGAATGCACCCTTTGCATACCGATTTGGCATAAGTGTACTTTATTCAATCGGGAAACGCTATATCTACTAAGAACCAATATGAGTAAAACATGATTGAGTCTATTCGCCAGAAAATGAAAACACTCGCTCTTGCCGATGCGATTATTGAGCCTGAATGGCAATACCGATATTTTTCTTACAATTCCAAATGGTCAGATACAGAAGAAATGGCCTCATTTCGAGACGGTTGTGGTGGCGAATGGTTTCTTTGGTTGTCGGGGGCAGTGTTTGCCGGGTATAAATGTTTAAGCCCTAAAGATGGACTAATGCCTGATTTTGACGGCGTGAAAAATCAGCTTCCAAATGGCTATAGCGCATTTTTTTCTGAGCCCGCCATGGATTTGGCCACATGTATTTGGTATTGGCATGATTTAAAGTGGTTTAAACATGGGTTAATAGTCGAGTGGCTAATTGATCTTGAAGAGATAATAAAATGGACTGCTAAAGATTATCACACTTGGGCAATTGAGTCTTATGAGAGAGATTTCGATATTAAAGAGATTGAGAAACTATTTGAACATGAGTTTAGTGAAGAATGTGCGAAAAAATTAAATCCAGAAATTGATATAAATGAATTGCAAAGAGAGTTAGTGGAAATTGGCATCAACTCATAACAATCTCGTCAACTCGGACTGCCCAAAGCTGTGCCGACGATTACGCGAGGCCTTAGCTCGTCGGTTGGACTGACGACAGGAAGCTCTGCATTTCTCCTTCAATCAGTCTGTTGCGTTGTAGTATTATTTGTATGATGCTGCTTGCGTGGGTCAATGCCATTAAGTTAAGGCAGGGCGAACACTTATGTTCGCCCCCTACAATCTCTGAATATCTCTGGTTTGGTAGGGGCTGCCCTTGCGTGTTCGCCCAGGCTTTCGAGGTTCTTGAACCTCGAAAACGAAGGGGGCATTGACCCGAAACTGACTTTTAACTTTTAGTTTTTCACTTGTCCTATTTCCGGCAAATTTTCTAACTCATCAACCCGCTGTGGTGAATAACCTAATAATTCAAAATCCATAATCCCGTTAGTCGTATGACATTCATCGCATTGTCGCCCTGTTTTTTCAATGCCGTGGTTGACCATTAATGTACCCATCTGACGCATCCAGTGAGCTTCAACATTCACCAATTTGTCATCAACCAGCGGATAATTTGTTTTCCAACCTTCCAAAATACCGAAATAAAACATAAATTCATCCATCATGTATAACTTAAACGGTGTTTCATACATACGTTTGACTATGGGATTTTGGAGGGCGGTTTTAACCGATTCTATGGTATTACCCGTTTCATAATAAGTCGGATAGTCGAAAGGTAAAATCATCGCACCAAAAGGCCCTTGATTTCCCATGTCTTCATACATAATGGCGTTGAATAATTTAAAGGGATAGATTCTGCTTTTTCCCATATTCATTACCGGACGCAGGTTGTCTTGAATCATTTGACGACGTTTATCCAACATGGCTAGGGAAAGCTGGGTTAAAGGTTTGGTAGCCGCTTCAACATATTTTTCGATGTCAATATCGGCATAAGTCTTTTTAAGTTCTAAGGCTTTAGCACGTACTGCCGCAATCACCTCCGAATCATCTATGAACGCCATTTGTTGCATCAGTGGATTATAGCTTTCAGACTGATTCGGATGATTACCCAAAGCGTTTGCTAAGAATGTACCATTGCCATTAAACCATAAAAACAGAAAACCTTTGCCAACTTCTCCAGATAAATAAATGTCCGTCGGCATGTAAATACCCTCTTCTTCATCCCAAGTCGGATGTACCCAATCTCTTAAAACCACACTATTATCTTGCAACTGAGTAATATGGCAAGTTTCACAAGCTAACCTAGCGATATGTCCGTTCAGTATCGCTTGATTTTTAGACTGGGTATGTGGCGTTACTGTATGACAGCTTTCACAGGACACCGTTTTGCCCGGTAAGTCATTGGCAACCAAATCAACCCCTAACCGGCCCCGGGGAATTTTATGCCCTTCAGGCACATGACAATCGATGCAATTCAACCCAGCCGCCGCATGTACGTCATCTTCAGGACTGAACGGATTACCCCGTTTAGCCCCTTTATGTAATAAACGCTTATTTTTATATCCCAATGATTTTGCCGCTACATTCTGTATATAAGCATCTCCCCCCATATTGTGCTGATGGCAGTTCAAACAATTTTTGCTGGTGGGCCTAGCAATACTCAAGGCCGCTTTCAGACTACGATCTTGGTTCCAACGCTGGCCATACTCATCCTCAATAACATAACGTTGATTCATGTCATATTGGGCAGCGTGACAAATCAGGCAATCAATTCCTTGCTTCGCTTCTTTGGGCACGTCACCCATGGGCATCATTTTTTCGGTTGCGGGATGATAATTACCACCGATATGACACTGTCCACACCCCTCACTGCGTATCTCAATGTCACCAGCGTGGGAGGGTTTGGACTTGATTAACTCGGCCCAGCCCGTCCAAGAAAAACTGCCTGGAATACCACAGGCACGGTTAATTTTACCGACCGGGATAGAATGTCCATCGCCAGCATTCACCTGACGACCATCATAACCATAAGTTGAAAAACCTTCGCTGGCACTTTGAAACTTAAAATGTACGGAGTTAATAACATCATCCAAGGTGTTCACCGTCGAGTTTGTACCATCGGCATGATATACCTTGATGGTTTTATGGCATTGCAAACAGGTTTCTGGGCCTTCATACTGGAGGATACCCGCATCACGAAAATATTTGATATGTTTGAATTTTGGATCCCTCAAACAAGATGCCATATTCATTAACCGGTTCATTTTGAGCTGATAGGCAAAATCATTCTTTTTATCCGTAATCAGTTCAGTCCCCTTTTCATAACGCGCTTCATAGGTTAATTCACAGGCCAAGGCTTTAAACTCGGTATCACTGAGTTTTTGACTGTTGTCATAGCTCAGTTCCCTATTCACCACACCAGTATAAGATTCAAACAGCACAGGATAGAAGAATTGATAAAACAACACGCTCAAAATGAGTAAGATAACTGACACCGTAATGATTTTACCCATTTTAGTCGCGAAAAAACGGTTATTACTCATAGCGTTTACCCTTATGCCAACCGGTTAACATAGCCTGCAAATTACTAAAAATAGTTTCGCCGGTCGTAATGATGTAAATATGTGTTAACATGAACAAAATCAGCAAGTAAGCGACCACTAAATGAGTCATAGCCACTATCCAGATACTGCCAATACCCATAAATTTATCGGGCAAATAAGCCGGAAACAAAAACAACAGTCCACTGATAATCAAAACAGGCATTAAGCCATACATGACACCAATATAGCTTAATTGTTGCAACGTATTAAACTTCATTTCTGTTGAAACGTGGAAGGGATGAGGTTCGCCGGTAAAAATACCGATAGCATAATAATAGGATTGTTCAATTAAGCGTGCTATCATCCCCTTAAATTTGACCCGATAATGTTTACCATTCTCGGTGACAAAATTTCCGATAAAAAAAACCAGCCAAGCAATCGTTAACATAATACCCGCAGTATTATGAACTAGCATCACCGTATCAAAAGCCAACCAATCACGCGCACCGGCATAATGTAAACTCGCACCGGAAATAATCAAAATAATAAACAGCAAGACATTAGTCCAATGCCATAAACGTATCCAGAGAGGATATAAATAAAGTGGTTTCATTTGTTATTGCCCTTATGAGTAAAAACACGCCCCAATCCATGTGCAAACAAACCAACTAGGGTTAACCCCAATATAATCAAACTCCAACGATCTACAGTCTCATTACGGCTCATACCAATAATATAAGCTTTATTAAAAACCGCTTTATTAAACCAGCCCGTTTTTTGCAAATCTTCTTCAGAACGATATTTATATAAGCTGGTAAGTAAAGTAGCCTCTTTAGAGTGACAAGACACACAATTTTTGACACTCTGCTTTGCAGGCAAAATATTATGAGAAAAACCAGCTGTAGCCGGCGTATGACATTCTACGCAACGTACTGATTCCCAATGCAACATTAAATTGGGCAACCATTCGTGGCGGATGATGAGTTCAGTCGCATTTTTTATTTTTGATTCGGTTTGAAGCGTTGACGCATGACACTTTAAGCAAATTTCATTATCGTAACGAACAATCTCGCTTATCTTCTCTCCTACACGGGAAATTTTGAATTGGTGAGGATCATGACAAGAAAAACAGGTCAACTCGTGTGGAGATTTTAGAGCATGAACACTCTTATTAAATGCCTGCTCAATTTCAGCAAACTGGTAAGGGAGAAATTTTGAATCCTCCTGATGACAATCCAAACAATAGAGTTTTTCCTCTTTAACACTCTCAGAATGTGGATAATCGCTATAATCAGCGGTATGACAAGCGACACATTCCAAATGCTTATGGTTGGATTGTTGATATTGCTGGAAATTGACATATAAATTGACGATTTCACCAGTAACCGTATCACGGTAGGCCAATGTTTCCATGCTATGGCAACGTAAGCAATCAGCAGTTTTCGCAGTTTTTATTTCATTGGCAAAACCGGTATGAAGGGCGGTTAATAAAATAAAAAAAGCGGTTATTTTCACATAGAACGAATTTTTCATATTCCACTTCTAAGGTTGAAACCTTTTTTAGGCGAACAGATTTATATCACAAAACATCGTGATATCGTTTTTCAAAAAGACATGATCGCTTTTAAAAACCCGTCAGGGCAACTACCCAACAACAGCCATCATTATTGTATGACACTCTCTGGATAGCGGTGCAATTACCCACTGGCGAGTTATTGTTTAGAACAGATAACCCCTTGAAGCCTTGGCATCCTAAACAACAAGCGTATAAAACAGGAATAGACAAAACAGAAACCCAGCATGACGTATTTGATTTTGAAGTACCAGAAGGTATGGGTGGCGACTATTTTCTGTATGCGGTTTACGTGAAAACAGGTGAAAATCCGGTTAGCCATGATTTTTCCCACCGTTCAAACTTGGCAGACAAAAAGATCAGATTGGGTAATCAGTGAAAAGTGGCAAAAGGGCGGCCCCCTTTGAGTTTTCTGAACATCTATACTGTCAAACGTTCAGATTATTGGTATGGTTGCCCCTTTCAAAAATCCGTTTCTTAGCGTCGTTTTTGCGCGCAAAAATTGCCGTTTTAATAAATACATTTGGAGTGTATAGGTGTACTTTATTCAATCGGGAAACGCTATATCATCAAAATCCAAATCAACGAATGATATGATTTTAAGCCTTAATTAGATAAAAACGAAACGGCGGGATGAACTACGAGGCGGGATTTTATTTTGAATTGTCTGAAGGAAAGGGCACGACTAATTGAAGAAAAACACCAATCTCAATTTTTTGTTTTTCAAAATTTATATTTGAATTTGATATATGGGCTTTAGCCTCTAGCGGTAGAGACTGATTTGATTGAGATTCAATTTTTGGCAGATATTTATAACCCGCCTCCTCAAGCCATTGACAAATATTTCGCCAATTTTCTATTTTTTCATGACCAGGATTGAGAAAATTTTTAACATAGTGATACACCGTTTTAGACAAATCGACTTCCAGCCCATTAAGATTTTTAAGCAATTTCTCAGCCATTTCAGCAGGACTACAACCACATAACAAACCACGCAAATGTAATTTTTCCATGGGTGTCAAATTTTTGCCCTTAACCGATGCCAAATCGTTATAGAGTTCATCTAAATTCCATTCTTGTTCCGCCTGCATAAACTGTTCTTTGCTGTGTGCCATAGTATTAGAACGCTCTGTTGCAAAAATACCTAATGTGTCTAACATAAAAGCCTACTCATCATGAGTTATGTTCACTAAAAGGGTTACTTATAAATAATAAGACGCCCACTTGGGTAAGTCTTAAAACCCTATCTATTTTCCTAATCAATCTCAAATGCACTCATCATCAAAAGAGCAATTGTTCACTATTTCAAAAAAAATCAATAAAACGATATTAATAAACCCTTATAAAGCATTATCTAAAATCGCATTTTTGTTCAGTTTGCGTCATTTTTTTTGCACAGTGCCAAAGTAAGTATTAAAAGGCTCTGTAGCAAAAATTCCTAATGTACCTAATATAAATCCCTAATCATCATTAGTAGTTTTTATAAATCGTTTATTTTAATATTGCGCCTCACTTCAGCAAGTCTGAAAATATTATGCATTTTCCTAATGAATCCTAATGTGATTCACTAATCATCATGAGTCTTTTTGTTCAAACGTTCAACAGATTAACTATTTGAATGTGCTGCATTAAGTCATCAAATTTCATGAAGACGCGCATTGTAAAGAAAAAATGGGGATTAGGCAAGTATATAACTTATATATAACTTATTTATTATGGGGCCATATTTCAAAATGCAAGGTATGGTTAAATGTTTTTTTAATAGCGAATTAAGGCTTGAATTAAAAACTTATACTTAGCACCGTCATAAATTGCGCTTTTTTTTATAGCGCGTTTCTCCTTTAAAAATGGGGATTAACGACAATTTTGAGGCGATGCAAAAGCGCAAATAGTGACGGTGGACAGTATAATTCGCCTTTTGAATTTTATTCAATACATAAATAACAAATTTTAACCTATTGATTTCGTGTTTTAATTACTTTTTTTGTAATGGATAAAAAATCATAGTTTATTGATTTATTTATTAAAATAATTATCCTTTTTTTTGAATAAAAACAATTTATTTTATTCATTCAAAATCACTTTTTAAGATTCTTTACTTAGAATCACTTGATAGGCCTATAGCAAAAACAATGAGTTACTGTACAAATCCCTTTTTTATGTTGTCTTACTTGTAAGGAGAGTTCAAATGCGAATCAATAAATGGCTCTTTCTCTTTTTCGGCGGTTGGATTACTTTTTTTGGGTGTACATCGGTGTTAGTGAGTGCGGAACCGTCATGGCAGGAGATCGTTGAATCAGATCATCAAATTTGGGATAGAAGAATAGAGGATGAAAACCTCATTAAATCTACAAGAAGAAATTATAACCGCATTGTAGATAATGTCGCAAGAATCAATCAAATAGCCCAAGAAACCTTGCAGAAATTGCAAAATAAAGATTGTGTAGCATCGGCAATGGCAATAGAAAGGTTAACTGGTGAATTGCAATATTACCCTCGGGATAGAGAGGCAATCCAAGGTGCGATTGAACAAATCCAGATAGAATCAAGGCAGAAATGCCCATTCTGACATTGGTAGTGCCCCTAAGTCGTTGTAAGAAAGCAAGTTTTTTCAAACAAACTAGTTTTTTCAAGAGCTACCACTACCCTTTGGGGCACTACCATTAAATTAATTAGACAAAAATGGGAGTGTATTCTATGACAATTATTGTAATCCGCCGTATATTTTATCTGGCCTTTATTTGCTTGTACATTCTATTAAGTAGTGTCTCTTATGCTTATACAGAGGGTGGTATTTTAGACTCAGCAACGGCCTCAAGCAAAATAGATAAGTTAACCGTTGAATTAAAGGAAATTAAGCAAGAGATGCGAGACATCGCTCGCATCGTGGATGAAGCTGCTAGGTATTCTAGCATCTATAGAAAGCAAGCAGAAGGGTTTGCAAAGGTAGTCGATGCTTATCTTCAAGAACTTGGAAGTTGTAAAGCAATGGAAGCTAAGTATAATCAATTTAATCTTCGTAGGTCTCCAAGTGCCCGAAAATTAAAAGCTCAGCAACATGAATTGGAAAAATGTGCCAACCGAGTTGCAAACAGTACCATTGAACAGACTGATGCTGACGATTTTTTAAATGGCTTGCTTGTGGCAGTTAATGAGTTAAAAGATACTGCCGAAACGAAAATGGTCTCTCAAGACGCACTGGTGATGCTGACGATTTTTTAAATGGCTTGCTTGTGGCAGTTAATGAGTTAAAAGATACTGCCGAAACGAAAATGGTCTCTCAAGACGCACTGGAAAAAAGCCGTCAAACTCTTGAAGCCAGAATTGCGTTCTTTCGGTCTATTTTGCATGGTACCGAGTCTGAATCATCACAGCCGCCATTACGTTAGGAATATCACTTTGTTTTTATGAATATATACTGTCCACCGTCGCAATTTGCGCTTTTGCATAATCTAAAAATAATCATTAATCCCCATTTTTAAAGGAGAAAAGCGCCATTAAAAAAAACGCAATTTATGGCGGTGCTAAGTATAGTACAGCTTATGTAAGGCCTATTCACAATGGTCTTTAGAAAATTGGCGGTAGCAGTATTTTTTTTCGGCGTATCACTCATCGGTGGTGGGTGTTCTGTAGTGCCACCATGCTCTTCTGAGCAAGATGAGAGTTGTTCAAAACCAGAAGTTAAAACCAATGATGAAATTAGGAACTCTCAAGTATTGTTGGCCCATAGCAAAATAAATCTATTGCAAAATAGGCTAGATGATATTAAAGCTGAAATGTTTATTTTTTTTGTGAGTTTGGAGGCTTTGGAAAAAAGCCGTCAAACTCTTGAGGTCAGAATAACATGGTGGAGAACTATTAGGCATGAGACGGAGTCTGAACAACACCCTAAAGTATTGCAGCCTGATAGAAAAATAAGTGAATTGCAAAAAAGATTAGATGATATTCAAACTGAAATATTTAATATCTATCTCAATTTACAAGCTTTGGAAAAAAACAGTCAAACTTTTGAAGCCAGAATTGCATGGTGGCAATCTGTATTAAAAAAGAATTTAGAACCATGAAAATACTTAAAAAAATAGGCTTGGCTTTGTTGTTGAGCATTATTGGTTTGGTTGTCACTGGGTTCGGTAATTACAGCAGCGAATTTAATTTGTTTAAATTCGTCTTTACTTACCAGCCCGTATCGGAAAAGCCGCTATTGCAACCTTCATCTGGGCAACTTGAACCCTATAGGCTGCTACCCGAGCCGGCAAGATCAAATGTGCTGCTCAGTCCAAGCGAATCTATTGAAAATATGCGAAAGGCACATCGTGCAGAGTATGAAAGTTGTAAGACACTTCAGGCTAGCTATAAACAGCACAATGCTCATAACAAGCCAAGTCAAAAAATATTGGCTTTACAACGCGCTGAACTTGAAAAATGCGCGACTAGATTAGCACAAAGTACTAGAGAACAGAGTGAAATTGAAGCCATGACAATGCGCCTTTCCATTCCAGATGATTCCCAATTTGATAGGAGGTAGAAACGGATGTTATTAAAAAAACTTGCTGTTGTTTCCATATTAGTCTCTACATTGTTTTACCAGATGAGTGTGGAAGCTAATTTGGTAGATACGCTTCGCGCCACTTCTCTGTGTTCTGTCGCATTAAAGTCGTCCAGACAACAGATATTGGAGGGTAAGAAGGCGGGGCAAATTGACTGTTTAACCTTGCAAAATTATTTTGCAACAATTGACGCTGAGCCTTCTCATCGTTCTTTTGACCGTGCGCGTGCATTGGTAAATGCACAGCGTATTGTAAAAATATTGGCCAAATACAGTGGGGACGTTTCTCAATTACAAAGAGAACTGGACAGCGCATTTGATGCCAATTTCAGGGCTTTGAAACAGCTTACACGGTTGAGTGTACTAGCAAGATACAGGGGCATGCCCTCACTAAAGAGAGGTGAGCAAATCTTTTTCTTCGGGCTACAGAAAATGGATGACGGGCTTTATGTTTTGGAAGGAAGAAAAAGTTCTAACAAGGCGAAATTTGTGGGTAAAGTCATTCAATCTCGAACAGCCGAAAATTTTCCAACGACAATGCCTTTTTTGGCTCTTCGTGTGGGTACTAGTTATATTAGTGTTCCTGAAATAGTACAACATAACTATTTTCAAAATGTATATGGGTTTTACATAAAAAACCTACAAATAGTGATTCCGCCTCCCGATGGTTCTTTATCCGTAAATGATTTGTATATGATGGGGCGTGAAATTGCAGCCATCTTGGATATTCCGGTGGATCGCCCACGGGCTACAGAACCTTATGGGCCTATTACTGTTGGTGGAAACCATAATAGCGATTCCTCTCATTCTGATGATGATGAGATTAATAGCTGTGATGAGTTGATAGATGTGTCTTCGTTGGTTTATAAGACGACAGGTAGCCTAAATTTACGGGATTATCCAGGGACAGAAGGTGAGGTATTAGGTGTGTTTTCTCAATTCAAAATTGTTTATCCATTAAAATTACCAACAGGTGGAATTTGGCAAATTGATGATTGGATATGTGTTCGCGGTAAAACTGTTCGTGGTGAGAAGAAAGGATGGGTTCATCAAAAATATTTAACTCCAATTGACTGACCATAATGCGATTAAAAAAATCGTTATACGCTAAGTTATAGCAGAAGCATTCCCAGAAAACAGGTAGTTTGTTTAGATAACTCATAGATATTTAATTTTAAGATTAAGAAGCAATAGCTTGTTGTTCTTTAATTGAATCAATGACTTATTACAACCAGAAAAATGGAAATGCTTTTATTTTCCAGAAAAATATTTTGTTCCTAAACCTCAGAGGTTTCGCAAACCACTGAGGTTTTTAGTCAATATATTTATCTGGAATATCTATAGTTCTTAATCACATGTCTCATTATTAGGACTACAAAATGAATTCAGGAAAACTGATATGACAAAAACATTCTTGGCAGGCGTACTGGTTTTATGCAGTTGTAGTGCCTATGCAAATGAGTTAAAACAAGAAGACTTTAGTTGGCAAGATACTTGTGAGTATGGAGAAATGCCAGGTATTTCAAAAATTCCTACCAATGTCTTTTTCGTAGAAAAATGGTTCGACAAGGCTTATGAGGCCTATACAACAGAGCCATGTGATAAACCGACATTAAAATATCTTTCTTCTCCTACCACGACTACAGAAGTACGAGTCAGTCTTGCTGGTATGCGTTCTAGGGTAAGAGATAAGCAGTGCCGTGATAAACTGAAGGAGTTGTTGTTGCAAGTGGATGATTGGGTTAAAGAACTCAAAACGCTTATCAAAACGAACCAATGTATTAACCCGCTGACTCAAGGGATGAGCACTTATCTGGTTAATGTCTCAAGCATCAATGTTCGGGCGGATCCATTGACAGCTACAAAGAGTGTACGGCTTGATATATTGAAGGACAAACATCATTTAATCTTGAAGACTCGGATAATTGGTAATAGAGGTAATGAGTGGGGATATTTCTTGTATGAGCTTCATGGCCAGCAGAAATTTGGTTGGCTTAATATGAAATATACGCGCCCTGTTGTTTTTTCCCAATGAATAGCATCAAAATGATCATACGGTTATTTTTATCTGTAGTGGGTGGATTCCTTTTAGCAATGGCCCTATTTTGGTTAATAGTAAAAGTTACCCTGCCACCCGCTACCCATCAAGATTCTCCTGTTAGTCAAACCACTCAAGGCAGTGGAGATAACTTATACCCCCCCCAAAAAATCAATTTTGAAAGACATTCTGAAATAACACTTTGTTTAGATCAGAGTGATAACCTTGAAGAAAAGCGTGCGTGTGTTTCACAAGAAAAAACGGAGAAAAATCCAGAACATCAAACTGATAGTCAAGAAAATATATCGAATAATATAGACACTGAACAATCACAAACTTGTTTTATTCCTTATTTATGTTTCCTATCAAACCAACTATTTATTCAGTTAATCTATCTGTTGCAATTTATCGCGTTATGGACTCAAGCCAGTGTTATATTATATGTATTGATTGGATTGTATCTAAAAGTAAGTGACAACAAAATAAAAAACGTGTTGGGTTCTGTTAGCCGCTGGGCGATTGATTCTCCACCGGTGATTGGGGTAGTGGGCACACTTTACGCATTCTCCTATGCAGCGAATCAGGCTACTGCTGATGGTGTTGCTAGTAAACAACTGACAGAAGTCTTCAAAGCCGCTTTTAATGATGCTGTGCTGACAACAATGATCGGTGGAATAATTTATGTGATCAATCTGGCACTGAATATTATTAAGGATTCAAATGTTGAAGTTTAATAGTTGTCCCCCAATCATCATTTTAATGGATATTTTATTTATCTTTTTGTTTTCGACATTATTAGAAAAACCGCCTATAATTGACATCAAACTTCCTGATGAACCTTTTAAAGGCGGAGAAGTCGTCTTTTTTGGTAGTGAACACCAACAATATTGGTATGATAGAAACACGAACATTTGGCGTAATTTAAATGAGATGGGCGAGGTATATAAAAGCAATCTTTATATGACTGTAGATTGCAACAAGCAATGCAGCAATGTATCTGCACCACAGGTTAAAGGCCAATCAAAAATAGCAATTATTGGCCCACTCTATGAGCAAATTGCTGGTTTAACATTTATTGCATGTAATACTGATGTGTCTCAATGTGGTAATATACGTTTTACAATTACGTCAAAAGGCCAAGTTGATAGACAAAAACTGGTCAATGACAATCCGGTTTTCCTTAATGTTAGAGGAATAGAGAATCTGTTCAAATAAATTCGGTGGACATCCTTTATTACCCATCAAAGGCTATTGTCACAGTTCCTCTAGTAGTCGTGCTGTTAGCCGTCGCAATGATTCGCTGACTGCCCAGTATGATGACATTGGATTTCGCGTCGCAGTCTCCGTTGCAAGGACTAATTAGCAATCAAGCAATCGTTATCCTGCTTTAGCTTCATTCACTCTATTCACCCCATAAAGCCCCAAGGCTCCACAGAGCCAAGGGGCTTTTTTTATTTCTCCTACCCGTTGGTTCGCTTGGCGCGATAACACTTTGATTGATTTGCGATTAATAGGCAGGTTGTTCTACAAAACCGGTGCGATTATGGTGGGCAAATGGTGGGCAAGTGGGCGGTAAGATTTAAGGCCTAAACGAATATTATGGCGCCCACTTACCCACCCTACAAATAACGCCACGTTAATGGCTCAACTTTACGGATGCGAGGTATACTGTTGATTTTTGTGTTATAGGGAATACCATTAAAGATAATGCTTGTGATAAAGGGTAATTGATAGAACGCGAATTCTGCTTCTATCTCCTAAAATTAGTGCAACTTAACTGGACAACCGTCGTGTTATGTGGTCAAAAATTTAAGTTGTATTCAAATTAATCAATTCGAGGAGATCGATAATGGCTAATCAAATGCTCTTGGATGCAATAGATGAGGTATTAAGTCGATTGGATTTAATGTCTGATGAAGAGTTGCAGACGAAATATGACAATCATAAAGGGGGGGCTGTTGGAAGAGTATTAGGCCAATGCGAAAATTGATAGAACGCTGATTGCGCTGATTGTCATGACGGCGCTGATTAGGTTAAATACAGGGCAAACACGTAGGCTTGCCCCTACAAGCGATTAATCGGCCAATGCTAAAATTGATTTCAATCCCTTCTTATATCCACTCTTTGTGCTACTTTTTGAGGCCCTTTGGCCTCATTAATCACTTACTTTGCATCGGTCATCTCATTAATCATTAGTCATTTCTGCATTTCTAATTTACAATTTTTCATTTTCAATGCTCGGATAATATTAGCAATGACTAATAATGATTTGATTTTAATTGATGGTTCTAACTATTTCTATCGCGCTTTTCATGCGATGTCTTCTTTGAGCAATTCTAAAGGCATGCCCACGGGCGCGGTGTATGGCATGATGACTATGCTTAAATCCTTGTTGGCTGATTATCAGCCGCGTTATGCCGCTGTGGTGTTTGATGTTAAAGGGAAAACGTTTCGCCATGACTTATATCCTGACTATAAAGCGAATCGGCAACCTATGCCAAAGGCGTTATATATGCAAATTCAGCATACACATCAGATGGTGCAAGCTTTGGGGTTTCCTTTATTGATGGAAAACGGTGTTGAAGCGGATGATGTGATTGGTACCTTGGCTAAACAAGCAGAAGCGGCCGGTATACGAACCTTGATTTTTAGCGCTGATAAAGATTTTGCACAATTAGTGAATCATGCTATTACGCTGCTTAATACGATGAGAAATCAACGCTTAGATGTGCAAGGGGTGATCAGTAAGTTTGGTATACCCCCTGAGTTAATCGTGGATTATCTGAGTTTGATTGGTGATAATGTTGATAATATACCGGGGATTAAAAAAGTGGGCCCTAAAACGGCTGTGAAATGGCTTAAGAATTATGGCAGTTTAGATGGGGTGATCAAAAATGCTTGGAAATTCACAGGTAAAGTGGGTGATAATTTACAAGAGGCTTTGCCACATTTTCCGCTGACACGGCAATTGTTGACGATTAAATGTGATGTGCCTTTATTATATACGCCACAGCAATTAACCCTTAATCCGGAAAATATCAATCAGTTACGTCAACTTTATATTGAATTAGAGTTTAAAACGGAGTTGGCGGCGTTGCCGCGTGATTTGTTCACGCCTTCAGCGTTTGTGGATTCTGTTGAACACGCTAATGGAAAAGTGGATAAAAAACAGTATCATACGGTGATGACGCAATCCGATTTTGATCTGTGGTTAAATCGCTTGTCTGAAGCTGAACTTTTTGCTTTTGATACTGAAACAACCAGCTTAGATTATTTGCAAGCTGAAATTGTTGGGGTTTCGTTTGCGGTGCAGTCGGGAGAGGCAGCTTATGTACCATTGGCTCATGATTATTTGGGGGTGCCTGAACAATTGTCGCGTGATCACGTTTTAGCGGCGCTTAAACCTTTATTAGAAAATCCTGATAAACAGATTTGTGGGCACAATCTGAAATATGATGCACATGTTTTGGCTAATCACGGCATTGAGTTGCAAGGCATCGCTTTTGATACGATGTTAGAATCTTATGTGCTGGATAGCACGGCGACGCGACATGATATGGATTCATTGGCATTGCAATATCTGGGTTTACAAACCATTACTTTTAAAGAGATTGCGGGTACAGGTAAAAAACAATTGACTTTTAATCAAGTTGATTTGGAACAGGCAGCGCCGTATGCGTGCGAAGATGCTGATGTGACGTTGCAATTGCATGAAAAATGCTTTGCTCAAGTACAAGCCCGCCCTGGGGGTGAGCGGATTTTCACTGAAATCGAAATGCCGTTGATTCCCGTGTTAATGCGTATGGAACGCAATGGGGTAATGCTTGATGCTTTGCTATTGCATGAACAAAGTGAGGCATTGCAAAAAAGCTTGCACGCTCTTGAACAAGAAGCCTATAGCCTTGTTGGCTATGAATTTAATCTCAATTCGCCTAAACAGTTACAAACCATTTTGTTTGATGAACTTCAATTGCCGGTTTTGAAAAAAACGCCTAAAAAAGAACCTTCGACGGCTGTTGAGGTTTTGGAAGAATTGGCGCTTGATTATCCTTTACCTCGGTTGATTTTAGAATACCGCAGTTTGAGCAAGTTAAAATCGACTTATACTGATGCGTTGCCTCAAGAAATCAATCCGAAGACGGGGCGCGTGCATACTTCCTATCAACAAGCGGTTACCGCCACAGGGCGTTTATCGTCAACTAATCCGAATCTCCAAAATATTCCGATTCGTAGCGAGGCGGGGCGGCGTATTCGGCAGGCGTTTATTGTGCCGAAAGGTTTTCGTTTATTAGCGGCAGATTATTCGCAAATTGAATTGCGTATCATGGCGCATTTGTCTGAAGATGACAAATTACTGTCTGCCTTTGCTGCAGGGGAAGATATTCATAAAACAATTGCTGCTGAAGTGTTTGAAGTGCCGCTTGATGCGGTGACTTCAGAACAACGTCGTAGTGCTAAGGCCGTTAACTTTGGCTTGATTTATGGTATGCAAGCCTTTGGATTAGCAAAGCAATTAGGCATTGAACGCCGTCAGGCACAAAGTTACATTGAGACTTATTTTGCGCGTTATCCTGGTGTCAAAACGTATATGGGGGAAACGCGAGAATTAGCCAAAAAACAAGGTTATGTGGAAACGGTATTTGGGCGACGCTTGTCGATTCCAGAAATTAATTCATCGAATCATCAGCGGCGGCAATATGCCGAACGTACTGCGATTAACGCGCCGATGCAGGGCACGGCGGCCGATTTGATCAAAATGGCGATGCTGAAAGTGGATGAATGGATTTATCGTAGCGGTTTAGAGGTGAAAATGCTGATGCAAGTTCATGATGAATTGGTTTTTGAAGTGGCTGAAGCGTGTGTAGACGCGGCTCAGGTGGCGATTGTTGACGCGATGACGCAGGTTGCACAATTACGTGTACCGTTGTTGGTTGATGTCGGCGTTGGCAAGAATTGGGATGAGGCGCATTAATAACTTCTCAACCTGATGTTTTTTTGATCCTCACGCAAAGACGCAAAGGCGCAAAGGTGCCAAGTTGCTTTGCGTCTTTGCGGCTTTGCGTGAAAAAAGAATAATCTGAATAGGCTATAAAACCGCTGTACTATGAGTTAATTCGAGTTTGCTGATTATGAAAAATATTATCAAATATACCCTCATCATACTGTTTGGAACGCTTATATTTTTAGGGTATGCCAATGCTGCCCCAAAAATTCAATTGAAAGTGGGTTATTTGCCCATTCTTGATCATCTCACTTTGTTGGTTTCACATCGTCAGGATAGATGCACATTTGAACAAATTGAAATCCAACCTAAAATGTTTAAAGCTTGGCGCGAAATGGTAGGGGCCCTCAAAGCGGGTGTCATTGATGCCGCCTTTATCTTATCCCCTTTAGCAATGGATTTATTTAATCAAGGCCTTGATATTAAAACGATTTTATTAGCACACCGCGATGGTTCTGCCATTACCATTAAAAGGGGTTTGCCTATTCATTCCGCAGCGGATTTAAAAGGAAAAGCGATTGCCATTCCTGATAGAAAAGCCACGCATACGGCTTTACTCAATCACTACTTGATGAATAGCGGTATTTCTCTCAAAGATGTGACGGCAAAAGTGATTGCACCAGCTAATATGATCAAGGCTATGCGCTTAGGCAGAATTGAAGCCTTCATTGTAGCCGAACCTTTCGGCTCGAAAGCACAACATGATGGTATTGGCAAGATTCTAATCCTCACCAAAGATATCATTAATCATCATGTTGAATGTATAGTTGTGGTTAATCAAAAGGTTATCAAAAACCACAGCGATGCTCTTCAAGAATGGGTTGACAGTCTGATTCGGGCAGGAAAATGGATTGATAAAGATAAATTAGAAAATGGCTCTAAAAAAGTAGCAAGCATCACTTCAAAAACCTATTATCCACATTCAGAAGCGACGGTTATTAGAGGATTACAAAATCCTTCTCATCGTATATCCTTCTCTGATCTCAATCCAAAACGAGAAGATTTCCAAACGATTATGGCTATTTCTATACAGGCTGGCATTATCAACAAGGTTAATCTTGATGCCTTTATTGATGAAAGCTTTTATCAAAATTCGTCTGAAAAATAAATAACGACAAGGATTGTATATAAGAAAGGATTTAAACTGGGTAGTATCACGAATTTAAAGGATAAGTATGTAGGTAAGCAAAAGTTTTTTAACAAAATCCTTATAGATAGAAAATGTTAAAAGATTTATGCGTCCCTACTTATATACTGTCCACCGTTATAAGGTCGCGATTACGCTGTTAGTCACCACCACCTGACTTGAGCTTTTAGAGTGTGTCTGTAAAAGTAATCGCGATCTTATGACAATGCTAAGTATATATAGCCTTTTTCGATTGCTTTAAATACAGGCTGAGGCAAAGGTTTTCCCTTACAAATGAGGTATTTCACACAAAACGCTATAACGACAAGGATTGTGCATGAAAGGATTAGATTGTGTTTCTAAACAGGAAGTTTCATCAATAAATGATGTTGAGACTAATAAACTCATCAAATGCCCAGTACTTATCCTTTATTATAAATAATCCTTGTAGTTATATGAAATTAAACAAAAATTATTATGCGTATTCGTTCTAAATTACTGATTAATACTGTTGTCACGATTCTCTGCCTAGCGGTGCTTGGCGGAATCGGTTTTTTTTATATCCATTATGTCGCCCGGACTTCTCTCTCATTAGTGGAACGGGAAGCCGAACCGATTTTAAAAATTAACGAGCTAGAAGAATTGGCTTGGGAAAGGTGGCTGCGTTTAATTGTGCATAGTGGTATTTCTGACGTGGAAACCATGCAAGAATTGGAACAGGAAATGGGCCAATTGAATCATAAAATAAATGAGCATATTCAATCGCTTGATGAAATCTATACACGTTATAGCTATGAGGAAGCGGATAAACATCTCAAACACCTATATATTTTCAAGAAAAATTGGCAAAAATTTAACAAGATTGCTCAAAAGGTTTTGCTGCTCAGTCAAGACTTTACGAAAGAAGACGCGCTACAGCTCATAATTCAAAAAGGACGAGTTGCGTATGACAAAGCGATTTCAAATCTACGCGCTCTGATCAAACAACATCGCCAAAACATGGAATCGCTGCGCGATGCCGCACTTAAGGCCCGACAAGAATCGCTATGGGCAATCGTTGTATTCACTGTTTTAATTGGCATCAGTCTACTGTTTTTTACAAACCGTTTTATCGGGCGTAGTTTATTAGCCCCTTTATTATCTTTAAACCAACATTTAAAAGCATTAGCACTGGGCAAGCTGGTGGTAGATGAGATCATCTATCCTGAAAAAAATGAAATAGCTGAAATTATTCAGTCTGCCCAACAATTAAAAAACAGTATGAATGACACGATCAAACAGGCGAATGCCATTGCAACGGGTGATTACCATCAGGAAGTCATACTGCGTTGTGAACACGATCAACTCGGTTATGCCCTATCTGAGATGACACAAACTTTGCGCCAAGTGACGACAAAAAATGAAGTACAAGATTGGTTTAAAACAGGGCAAACACAGTTACATGATCAAATGAGTGGTGATTTGACGCTCGTAGATTTGGCCCATAATATCGTTTCTTTTATTACCCTCTATTTAGAAGGACAAATTGGGATATGCTATTTGGTTGAGCATACACAAGAAGGTTTAAATCAAACTTTCCGTCTGAAACAAGTTGCCAGTTATGCCTATACGCGACGCAAAAATATGGGCGATGAATTTGAATTTAGCCAAGGCCTGATTGAGCGGGCAGCGAAAGGGCAGGAAAGTATACACATCACGATAAATGCCGGATTAGGCGAAGAAATGCCTAAACATCTTTTAATGATTCCCTTTCTCCATGAAACAGTGGTTAAAGGTGTGATTGTTTTAGGTTCTTTAAATCCCTTAACCGACATTCAAATCGAATGGCTTAATCAAGTGATGCCCAGTATAGGTATTGCAATGAATTCTGTTGAATCACGTACTAAGTTGCAATATCTGTTACAACAAACGCAAACTCAAGCGAAAACGCTTGAAAGTCAGAAGGCAATATTACAAGGGCAAACGGAAGAATTGCAACATCAAAAAGAGGAATTACAAAGCCAATCGGAAGAACTTCAAAGTCAAACAGAAGAATTACAAACGCAACAAGAAGAGCTGCGCCAGACTAACGAAGAACTAGAAGAGCGAACGAGTGAACTGGAACGGCAAAAAGAGGATATCCGTAAAAAGAATCAAGCGTTAGAAAAATCTCAGCAAGCGATTCAAATCAAAGCGGAAGAGTTGGAACTATCGAGTCAATATAAATCTGAATTTCTCGCCAATATGTCTCATGAACTACGCACACCTTTAAATAGTTTATTGATTTTGGCCCAATTGTTATCTGATAACAAAGCCGGTAATTTGAACGACAAACAGGTGGAATATGCACGAACGATTTATAGTGCAGGCTCTGACTTGCTAACGCTTATCAATGACATATTAGATTTATCCAAAGTCGAAGCGGGTAAAATGGCAGTTCATCTTGAAAATCTGTCATTGACAGATTTTGTCGAAAATCTAGAACATCAATTCCGTCATATTGCTGAGAAAAAAGCAGTGGATTTTCATATCACACTGGCCGAAGACTTGCCCTCTAGCATCAATACTGATGTCCAAAAACTCCAACAAATCATTAAGAATCTGCTTTCAAATGCTTTTAAATTTACCAGTGAAGGCGAAGTCAAATTAACTCTGCAAAAATCAAATTCCCCTTTAACCCCTATTTTTCAAAAGAGGGAACCACAGGAAGCTGGAGAAAATGGGTTCCATCTCAGTGTATCAGATACCGGTATTGGTATTCCTGAAGATAAACAAAAGGTTATCTTTGAAGCCTTTCAACAAGTGGATGGTACGACTAGCCGCCGCTACGGTGGAAGCGGATTGGGCTTATCCATTTCTCGCCAGTTAGCCCGATTGCTCGGAGGCGACATTCAAGTCTCTAGTGAAACCGATCAAGGTAGCACTTTTACGCTCTATTTTCCTGAAAGAGTCAGGAGACAGGAGTCAGGAGATAGGCTGCGTTCAAACCTCCAAGAAACATCATTGCAGAGGGATGATACCCGGATAGCTAAAAGCTCTCACGAAAAAAATGACTATCAAAGTATTACGGATGACCGAGAAAATCTGACAACAGAAAATAAAACCCTGTTAATCATTGAAGATGATCAGATATTTTCAAATCTGCTTATGGAAATAGCACGAGAAAAGCATTTTAAGTGTCTTGTTGCAGAAGATGGCAAAACGGGCTTGCAATTGGCTATCGAATACCAACCCAATGCCATTATTCTTGATGTGGGATTGCCCCAATTAGATGGTTGGACGGTTATGGAAAGACTGAAAGATAATCCAGAAACACGGCATATTCCAGTGCATTTTGTGTCAGGTTCTGATCACAAAATGACCGCGAAAAAAATGGGCGCGATTGGCTATTTGCTTAAACCCGTCAATATGGAACAATTGGGTGAAGCCTTCCAAAAAATAGAGGAGTTTATTAGCACAACAGTGAAAAATCTCTTAATCGTGGTCGATAACGACGCGCATCAGCAACAAATGCTGGATATGATTAAGAGTGACGATATTCAAATCACCCTCGCGACAAGCAAAGCGATGGCCTTAAAACATCTCGAAGAGACAGCGTTTGATTGTCTGATCTTAGATATCGATATCGAACAGCGTTCTGGCATCAAATTGATTGAACAAATCGTACAACAAAAAGCGTTACGTCAAACCCCTTTGATTCTCTACGTGGATCGCGAATTGACAGCGATAGAAGAAGGATTATTGCTACAATGTGAAGAACATATCACTGTCAAATCGGTGAGATCGCCGGTACGTTTATTAGATGAAGCGACCCTCTTTCTCCATCAAGTCGAAGCCAAGTTGCCTGAAGACAAGCGCAAAATGCTACGAATGGTACATGACAAAGCGGCGATTCTGAAGAATAAAAAAGTGCTGATTGTAGATGATGATACGCGAAATGTGTTTGCCCTAGCAACCGTGCTGGAAGACAACGATATGGAAGTCGTCTGTGGTCAAAATGGCAAAGAAGGTGTGGCCGTGTTAGAAAAACAGAATGATATTGACCTCATTTTGATGGATATTATGATGCCAGAAATGGATGGCTATGAAGCTATGCGAAAAATAAGAGCCCAAGTGGGTTTCCGTAAACTACCCATTATTGCTTTAACAGCGAAAGCCATGAAGGGTGATAAAGCGAAATGTATTGAGGCAGGTGCCAATGATTATCTTACAAAACCAGTGGACACCGATAAACTGATTTCCTTGATGCGTGTATGGCTTTATCGCTGAACAGGCCTGTCGGGTGGGTGGGTAACGTGTGGCCCACCAGTCGCAGCTTCATCATTTTTCAATTAAGAATTGACAATAAAGACTTATTCATTACGATAATGGGTAGAGACGCGATGCTCGCGTCTCTATGTTCGCATCTCTACGATCGCGTCTCTACGATCGCGTCTCTACGATAATGGGTAGAGACGCGATGCTCGCGTCTCTAGGATTTTTGAGGGGTAGAGACGCGATGCTCGCGTCTCGACGATTTTTGAGGGGTAGAGACGCGAAACATCAGAGACGCGAGGCATCGCGTCTCTACGATTAGGGGTAGAGACGCGAAACATCAGAGACGCGAGGCATCAGAGACGCGAGGCATCGCGTCTCTACGATTAGGGGTAGAGACGCGAAACATCAGAGACGCGAAACATCAGAGACGCGAGGCATCGCGTCTCTACGATTAGGGGTAGAGACGCGAAACATCAGAGACGCGAAACATCAGAGACGCGAGGCATCGCGTCTCTACGATTAGGGGTAGAGACGCGAAACATCAGAGACGCGAGGCATCGGAGACGCAAGGCATCGGAGACGCGAAGCATCGCGTCTCTACGATTTTTGAGATTTTTAAAGGGTAGATATCCGAAGCATCAGAGACGCGAAGCATCGCGTCTCTACGAATTATTATGACAAATATAAAAAATAGAGATAAAATAGGGTTTTCAATTTTTTGTGAAATGATAAATGATTCAAAAAATGTCAAAAACGGAAACGATAACTATACTGATTGTTGATGACAATAAAAATAACCTCTTTACCTTGCACACCCTGATAAAAGAGTATATTAAGGTTAATATTTTAGAAGCGCAATCAGGTCATATTGCCCTTGGTATTCTCCTAGAGGAAAAAGTGGATTTGATTATTCTTGATGTGCAGATGCCAGATATGGATGGTTTTGAAACGGCAAAAGCTATCCATGCCCGTAAGAAAACGCGACATATTCCAATTGTTTTTCTCACAGCGGCTTATAAATCAAAGGAATTTCAACAAAAAGGTTTTGCTATTGGGGCAGCAGATTATCTTACGAAACCAATTGATACGCCTCAATTAATTAGCAGGGTTCAATCTTATTGGCGTTTTATTGAACAAGATCGCCAGCATAAAATAGATTTAGAATCTAAAGTTCATGAACGCACGGCTGAGTTGTTAGAAGCTAATAAGTTATTGAAACAAGAAATTACTGAGCGTTTAAGAATAGAAGAGGCACTGAATGATGCCAAAGAAGCTGCTGAAACCGCTAACCTGTCTAAAAGTCAGTTTTTAGCGAATATGAGTCATGAACTGCGTACACCGTTAAATGCCATTATGGGTTACACGGAAATGTTAAAAGAAAATGCAGAAGAGTCAGAACACTTAGAACAAGATGACTGCATTCCCGACTTAGAAAAGGTTTACGCGGCTGCTAAGCATTTATTAGGACTGATAAATGGGGTATTGGATATCTCTAAAATTGAAGCGGGTAAAATGGAATTGTTTGTTGAGCGTGTCGATATTGAAATCCTGCTCAATGAAGTCGTTAGCACGATTCAACCTTTGATCGAAAAAAACGCTAATACCCTAGAAATAGAATTTTCCAAGCACTTGGTAAAAATACAGACTGACCAGACTAAATTGCGTCAGATGCTGTTGAATTTATTAAGCAATGCCACTAAATTTACAGAGAGGGGAACCATCCGTTTTAAGATTGAACGTCAAGTCAAAAACGATGGCGAATGGATCCTTTTTTATGTTGCTGACGAAGGCATTGGTATGACAGAAGCACAGCAACAAAAACTCTTTCAACCGTTTAATCAGGCTGATTCTTCTACCACTCGTCGATACGGTGGTACCGGTTTAGGTTTAGCCATTACCAAACACTTTGCTGAAATGATGGGGGGTACGCTTGAAGTCAAGAGCGAATTTGGCATCGGTAGCACCTTTATTATCTCTTTGCCGACAAAAATCGCACGCATTAATATTCAATCTGATCAACAAGACAATGCTGTGTTGAAGGGAAGTGGGATTGTTTTAGTGATTGATGATGATGCGAACGTGCGTGAGTCGCTTAAAGCGGATTTGAGTCAGCTTGGTTATGCTGTGGCAGTGGCAGCCGATGGATTAGAGGGCCTGAAATTGGCTAACAAACTGCGTCCTGATGCGATTCTGCTTGATGTCCAAATGCCTGATATGGATGGTTGGCGAATACTCTCTATGCTCAAAAGTGATTCTCTGTTAGCACAGATACCTGTGATTATGATTTCAATGGAAGATCAAAACGGGTATGCGATGAAACCCACCGACTATATGGCTAAGCCACTGAAGCGTGATCAATTAACGGCCGTACTCGAAAAATACCATATAGGTGATAACTCAGACAATCTGGTTATGCTGGTTGATGATGAAGAAGGGCATCGTATTACCATGGCGACTATTCTTGAATTTAAAGGCTTGAACGTATTTCAAGCGGAAAATGGACAAGTTGCCCTAGAACACCTTGAGCGTAAAAAACCCTCATTGATTTTACTTGACTTATCAATGCCAGTGATGGATGGATTTGAATTCCTGACTCGCTTGCAAAAAAAGGAAAAATGGCGTTCTATACCGGTTATTGTATTGACTTCAAAAGAACTGAATGCAGAAGAAGAAGCACGTTTAAATAAATCGGTAGAAACCATTTTGAACAAAAACGCTTATAACCAAGAAAAATTAGTCTTGCAGATTCATAAACTCATTGCAGAATCACAAAGACAGGATACATTATATCAAAAAAGAGACCAAGCTACCAAGCACTCTTAAAAGTGCTTGAGTCGGGTCAACCACAAGAGATTGCGCCTACAAACACAATATTGTAGAGGTAATGTGGTTGCCCTTTCACTCAAGCAAAATACCAATCGTACCATGAACACGAATTAACTCGTATGGATGATCTTGATACCCAAAACATTGAATTGCAATTGTTGTTACAAGCCATTTACCTGAAATACGGTTATGACTTTAGAAATTATGCCAAAGCCTCAATAAAACGGCGGGTTCAACATCAGTTGATTAAAGAAGGGCTGCCTAGTATTTCCGCCATGCAGCATCGACTACTTTATGATGTCTCTTTTTTTGAAAGATTATTGTTGGATCTCTCCATAAATGTCACTGAGATGTTTCGTGATCCCAGTTTTTATCTGGCACTCAGAAACAAGGTTATACCCGCGTTAAAAAAATTTCCCTTTTTGAAAATATGGCATGCCGGTTGTTCGAGTGGAGAAGAAGTGTATTCTATGGCGATTCTTCTAAAAGAAGAAGGCTTATATGAACGCACTCAGATTTACGCAACAGATATGAATGAAGTCGTGTTAAAACAGGCTAAGGATGGTATTTTCGATATCAGCAAACTGAAGCAATACACGGCAAATTATCAAAAAGCGGGGGGACGAGAATCTTTTTCTGATTATTATACAGCACATTATGATCATGTCGTTATGGATAAATCTCTAAAAGAAAATATTCTATTTTCTGATCACAACTTAGCCACAGATGGCGTATTTGGAGAGATGAACTTGATTATGTGTCGAAATGTGTTGATTTATTTTAACCGTGAATTGCAACACCGTGCATTAGGTCTGTTTTTTGATAGCCTTTGCTTAGACGGTTTTCTCTGTCTGGGCTCCAAAGAAAGCATACGATTTTCAGAATATTCTGATGCTTTTGAAGATGTTGTTAGAGAAGAAAAAATTTATCGTAAAATAACCTGATATATCAATTTCACGCAAAAGTTTTTATCGCGAAATACTTTTGCGTGGAACCTGTGCTACGCTAAATTAAATTAAATCATGACAAGAAGCGGAATCAGCGTTCTATCATATCACCCCATCACTACCGAAAATATTTCCATTACTGAGACTTAGAACTATAGCTGATAATTCATTGATAACTGATAACGGACAACTGATAACAGATGAAAGTCGGCAATAAGCGATTTGAAGCGGTGGTTATAGGATCATCTGCTGGCGGAATTAAAGCACTTAGTGCGATTTTAGCAGCACTGCCAAGCGATTTCCCATTACCCATCATTATTGTACAACATTTACATCCCCATTCGGATAGCTATTTAGCCAAAATTTTAGGTTCTAAATGTGGGTTAAGGGTTAAACAAGCGGATGAAAAAGAAGCCATTACTGACAGTGTCGTGTATCTTGCTCCGCCCAATTACCATTTATTGATAGAAGAAGATCGGAGTTTTTCTCTCTCAATAGAAGGCCCCGTCAATTTTGCACGTCCTGCAGTGGATGTCTTATTTGAGACGGCCATTTATGCTTACCGAGACAAACTGATTGGGATTATTTTAACGGGTGCCAACCACGATGGTAGCCAAGGGCTTAAGAAAATTAAACAAATAGGTGGATATGTGATTGTTCAAGACCCAAAAACAGCAGAAGCCGATGCTATGCCTCAATCTGCTATTGCGGCTACAAAAGTGGATAAAATTTTGCCCATAGAGCAAATAGGGCCTTATTTGTTACAATTAGTGAATCGTTCCCTGAGAAATGCTCTCTATGTTAACCGCTCATTTTAATTTAATTTTCTTGATGAAAAGAGTGTGATTTCAATTTGATGAAAGTCGTCAAATTAATCTAAATCTTATCATAGTATTAGATTTAAGCGTTTTGCAACTTTGAAGTTTGTTCTCGTTTTTTTTTAGAAGCGATTCGCTATTTACCAGTGGCGAAGGTATTGAATAGAAAAGGCCATAAAAATGTCAGAAAATCAATCGCTTAATATTCTTATTGTTGATGATAATCAAAATAACCTTTTTACCTTGCACACTCTGATTAATGAGCATCTTGAGGCACAAATTTTTGAAGCGGAATCGGGCGTAATCGCTTTACAAATCCTTTTGCAAGAAAAAGTAGATTTGATTATCCTTGATGTACAAATGCCCGAAATGGATGGTTTTGAAACGGCCCAATTAATTCGCTCGCGTAAAAAAACGCAACATATTCCAATTGTCTTTCTGACAGCCGCTTATAAATCTGAGGAATTTAAGCAAAAAGGGTTTGCTATCGGCGCTGCCGATTATCTCACCAAACCTATTGATGCCAATCAATTAATTAATAGAATTAAATCATATCTGCGCTTTATTGAACAAGAACGCTATCATAACCAAGATTTAGAACGTAAAGTCCAAGATCGAACCGCAGAACTTTTAGAAGCGAATCAAAAACTTAAACAAGAAATTCATGAACGTAAACAAATAGAAAAAAAATTACAAGAAGCACATGATCTGTTGGAACAGCGGGTACAAGAACGTACTCAAGAACTGTCAACCACTAATCAGCAATTACAAGCCGAAATAAATGAACGTAAACTGGTCGATGCGGCATTAGAAGCACTTAGCAAACAAAACAAACTCATTTTAGAATCAGCCGGTGAAGGTATTTTTGGCTTAGACAGACAAGGAGATACTATACTTGTCAATCCTACTGCGGCTAAAATGCTGGGATACGAAGAAGTGGATGAATTAATTGGCTGCAATCAACACCAAGTTGTACATCATTCAAAAAAAGACGGTACCCCCTATCCGGTAGATGACTGTCCAATTCACGCTGCGCTTTGTGATGGTAACAGTTATCAACGGGATGATGAGGTTTTTTGGCGTAAGGATGCTAGTTGTTTTGCTGTTGAATATATAACCACCCCTATCCTAGAAAATGGTGAAATAACGGGAGCGGTTGTCACGTTTAGTGATATAACAGAACGTAAGCGGGCGGAAGCGGCTTTAATGGAAGCTAAAAATGCGGCTGAAAACGCACGCACCATTGCAGAGGCTGCTAATCTTTCTAAAAGTCAGTTTTTGGCCAATATGAGTCATGAACTGCGAACCCCTTTAAATGCCATCATCGGTTACAGTGAAATGTTAAAGGAAGAAGCTGAAGATTTGGGACAAGATGATTTTATTCCAGACTTGCTACGGGTTCATACTGCCGGTAAACATTTGTTAGGCCTGATCAATGATGTATTGGATATCTCTAAAATAGAAGCGGGCAAAATGGATATGCATCTTGAAACGTTTAACCTCGCAACTGTTTTTAACGAGATAGTCAGTACGATCCAACCGCTGCTGGAACAAAAGAACAATACTTTCACTGTGCAATGTGAAGAAGAACTGGGCGACATGTACGCAGACCAGACAAAATTGCGACAGATTCTATTGAATCTGTTGAGTAATGCGGCTAAATTCACTGAGCAGGGTCTCATCAGCATAGAAGCTTCCCTTCAAGTGGTAGAAGATGAAAAATGGATTCGTTTGTGCGTCACTGATGATGGCATTGGTATGACAGCTGGACAACAAGACAAATTGTTTCAACCTTTTACTCAAGCAGATTCATCCACAACCCGCAAATATGGGGGAACTGGCTTAGGTTTGGCCATTACGAAAGAATTTACTGAAATGATGGGTGGCAATATCAACCTGGTCAGCGAATTTGGGCATGGCAGCATGTTTACTGTGATCTTACCTATGATTGTCAGCAAACCTATCACGCAATCGACCAAAGAATTGTTGTTAAAGGGCGAAGGCATTATTTTAGTCATTGATGACGACAGTACGGTTCGCGAATTATTTAAAGGGTACTTGAGCAAACTGGGTTATGCTGTCGCGGTGGCAGCAAGTGGAACAGAAGGATTCAGACTGGTCAAAAAACTGCGTCCCGACGCCATTATCCTTGATGTCAAAATGCCGGGCATAGATGGCTGGGATGTCCTTTCAAAACTGAAAAGTAATCCCTTGTTATCGGACATTCCAGTTATTATGACATCGATTGAAGATCATCAAAACGAGGGTTATGCCCTGGGTGCCACCGACTATCTTCTTAAGCCTGTACGCCATGAACAATTAGCCTTTATTTTAGACAAGTACCGTATAAAGGATGACTCACAAAATTTAGTGATGGTTGTTGAAGACGATGTTGTCATCCGCGAAATGGTGGTAGAAATGCTTAAAAATGTGGGTTGGCGCGTTTTTAAAGCCGAAAATGGCAAAGTCGCGCTTGATCAACTGAATAATAAAAAACCGTCTTTAATTTTGCTAGATTTAATCATGCCAGTCATGGATGGATTTGAATTTTTAAGCCATCTGCGCGAAAACGAAAAATGGTCTTCCATTCCGGTTATCGTGTTAACCTCTACCCATTTGAGTCCAGAAGAACAAGCCCGTTTACAAGGCAATGTCGAAACGATTTTTCAAAAAGAAACATACAATCGCGATGATTTACTTTTACATCTTCATCAATTGATTGCCAGTTCAAAGCCGAGGAATGAATCAAGCTACAATTCAGGTTTGTAAACTGTAGAGACGCGATGCCTCGCGTCTCTAGGATGCCTCGCGTCTCTAGGATGCCTCGCCTCTCTAGGATGCCTCGCGTCTCTACGATGCCTCGCCTCTCTACGGGTTAAATTTTTTTGGCTTCGACTTGATATAATTTGGCATAAATACCTTGTTTTTCAATCAATTGTGCATGTTGACCGATTTCAACAATACGGCCTTTTTCCATCACAATAATTCTATCTGCCTGAGCAATCGTGGATAGGCGATGGGCAATAATAATCGTAGTGCGCCCTTGTTTGAGTTGGTTGAGCGATGCTTGCACTTGATGTTCTGATTGCGTATCTAATGCAGAGGTGGCTTCGTCCAAAATCAGAATCGGGGCATCTTTTAATAACGCACGGGCAATGGCTAGACGCTGACGTTGCCCGCCTGATAGTTTGACACCTCTTTCACCAATCAGGGTATTTAAACCCGCTGGCATTTTTTGGATAAATTCCATCGCGTAAGCGGCTTCGGCCGCTGCAATGATTTCTTCTTTTGAAGCCTTCGCCATGGCACCATAAGCTATATTGGCGGCGACGGTGTCGTTAAATAACACGACTTCTTGACTAACCAAGGCAATATTAGCGCGTAAGCTTTTTAAAGGGATGTCATTGATATGAATAGTATCGACGAAGACTTGTCCGTTTGTGATGGCGTAAAAGCGCGGAATTAAATTAGCCAGTGTGGTTTTGCCACTACCTGATGCGCCGACAAGGGCGAGGGTTTCACCGGCTTGAATCGTGAGACAAATATCTTGCAAAGCGGGGGTGGCTTGTTCTTCGTAAGCAAAATGAAGGTGTTGAAAAGTCAGTTGCCCAGATAAACGTGCGAGATTTTCCTGGTTTGGCAGAAGCGGCTGATTCATATTCGCTTGTTTTAAACTCTCTGGAGGCGATTCGACATCTGGCTCTGACGTTTTATCTATCAATTTAAAGACACTTTGTGCGGCGGCTAATCCTTGTTGCAATTTATCATTGACTTTGGTTAAACGTTTTATTGGCGAAAACAGCATACCCATTGCGGTAAACAATGAAACAAATCCACCTACTGTGATGTTATTGGATGCCGATTGTAGGGCCGCAATATAAATAATAATGCCTAATGCTGAAGCGGTGAGCATTTGCACGGTAAAGACGCTGAATCCTGATGTCATTTGCGTTTTGATTTCTAATTGTCGCACTTGATGGCTGGCCAGTTGAAAACGGTTTTGTTCATAATCATGCCCTCCAAATACTTTAACCAGTTTATGCCCACCGATGGCTTCTTCAAGAACGCGTGTCATCTCGCCCATTGCGTCTTGTATGCTGGTATTCATGCCACGCAATTTTTTGCTGACAAAATAAATAATGAGAATAATCGGTGGCACAGTGGAAAAGACAATTAAAGACAGCATCCAATTGAGATAAAACATCCATGCCAATAGGCCTATCACGGCTAAACTGTCACGTATTAAAATCACTAATGCTTCAGTAGCGGCTGCCATAACGCGACTGACATCATAAGTGACTTTAGACAGCAAAACACCACTGGATGTTTTATCAAATTCACTGGTTGGTAAAGTCAGAATTTTGTCAAACATCGCTGTCCGCAAATCCGTCACTAAATGCGAGGCCACCCAAGTCATGCCGACTGTGCTGGCTAACATGGATAAACCTTTGATTAAAATGAGTGACATCAAAAAAATGGGCATCAATGCTATGGTATTGGGATCTTTTTCAACAAAGCCACCATCGAGCAAGGGTTGAATCAGAGCGGCTAAAACGGGATCGCTGATAGCCGTGACGATGATTGCCAAAATCGCTAAGGCAAACATACGCCAATAAGGGATAACGTAACGTAATAAACGTAAGTAAAGGGCTTTACTATTCATGGGGATTGTTCTGTTTAAGTGTCTCTGTAAGTACAACGGATTTTGTTATTTTGCCACGGAAAAACACGGAAAAACACGGAAATATTCCGTGCATTGAAGTGTCATTCCGTGGCTAATAGTTTATCTGCCCGTCATCCGTTGTACTTGTTCTTACCAAATCAAATCATCCGGGACGGGATAATCGGCATAAGGATCGTCTTTGTCAATGGTTTCTTCCTGATTTTTGTGGAAACACCGCACTGATTCGGGTAAGCGTTCCAGAAGTTTCTCTGCAATGGCATCGGGTACTAAATAATACTCGTCTTCCAAAACCGATATCGCTAATTGCCCCATAGCGAGTTGTTGGCGTTGTTTGAAATCCACTTCCATTTTTTTAACCAACTTGCCCTCTACAAAGTAATAAATCTCCTCTGCTTTTGGATCATTGACATGATGATGTTCAATGAGATCGCGTACTTGAGCTTGATAGGCTTTTTGTATACGTTCTGCCTCTTTTTGGCGATTCAATTCCTTAGCGCGTTGGATTTCTTCTTCCCGCGCCTTAGCGGCGAGATAGGCTGCGGAGTTGGTGTCCAGCGCGGTTTTGCCTCGTTTCTTCTTTTTTTGCTTTTGTTGCTGATGAGTTTTTGATTTAGCTTGTTGTTCAGCTTTCGATGCTTGTTCTTTGGATACCAAGCCCGTTTTTAAAAGTTGATCCCGTAAAGATTGAGCCATAATAACTCTCCTGTTGTTTATCAGTTATTTTTCATAAAAATAAACGCTAAAGACGCTAAGTCTTAAAAATATCTTTGCTCCCGTTTTTGCGTGAACCGAAGGGCTGCGAAGCGTGTGTTAAATTGCGTTTTGCGTGCTTAATTAAAATAAACCATAATACAATACCAAATGGAAGAACAAGTCGGTCAAATCTGGCATAAATTCATAACACGCGCCGCTGCAACGGGTTACCCACAAGCCGCGGTCAAATTAACCGAAATCAATAAGGCCGTAGGCGTATTATTTCGTGCCTTAGGCGGAGATGGCGGTTTGCGAGTCGAAGCCACGACGGCAACAAAGCATGGCGCTCGGCGTAATTGGTTACAACGTATCGCTGGAACACATCAACAGATCGAATTATGCCGACGAAATGCTGAAGCTTTGCAATTGCCAGCACAAATTGATTTGTTCCCGACAAGGGCACTGAATCGTGATTTATATTTATGGTTAGCTGCCCTTGCAGCCGGAGAAATTGATCACAGTTTATCTTGGTTTCAATTAAACCAACAACTGACTCAACAAATATTAGAACGCTTTCCTGGATTACAATCTCGTTATAGCAATCTTGTAGACGCTTTATTAGCATTACGGCCTGATTTGAGCCGTTTACGGCCTGATGAGGCCGCGGCGGAGCGTGCCATTCAACAAGCCTTGCGCCAACCGGGCAGTGTGGCTGCATTACCCGCTGCGAAACGCCCACCTCAACCCATACCGCTTTGGTTACATCCTTCGCCACCCAGAAGCAAAAACAGCGTCGTCACTGATCAAGGTGATGAAGCCAATACCCAACAATCATCTAGTCAAACGGTAGAACAACGCCGTCGTCGTGGGGAACGCACCGAAATGCCTGATGGCAAAAAAGGCTTATTAGCTTTTCGCCTAGAAAGTTTATTGAGTTTGGCAGACTACGTTAAAGTGGATCGTTGCACAGATGACGAAGAAGATGACAAAGCGGCTAAACAAGCTTTAGAGGACATTGATAAAGTCAGTGTGGCACGGGATAACAAATCAGTCGCGACTTCACTGCGTTTTGATCTCGACTTGCCGGCACCAGAGTATGACGATACGCCCTTGGGTTCTGGAATTGCGTTACCCGAATGGGACTATAAACGGCAAAGCTTGCGTCCCGATTATTGTTGTCTTCAACCTATGTTAGCCACCACAGCGCAACCGGCAGAATTGCCGGCGCATTTAAAGCGCACGGCCCAACGTTTACGCCGTCAATTTGAGGCTTTAATGCCGACACGCATTTGGCATAAGGGGCAAGCAGACGGGCCGGAAATAGATTTAGAGGCCTATCTCTTACATCAGGTAGAACGTCGTCAAGGGCGTGTGAGTGCAGAAAGGGGATTATACCGTGATTTTAGAAAAGGCAGTCGGGATTTAGCGTGTTTATTACTCGCTGATTTCTCTCTCTCTACCGATGCTTGGCTCAATAACAAAGCGCGTGTGATTGAAGTCATTCAAGATAGCTTATTTTTATTTGCTGAAAGCCTGAGTGCTACCGGTGATCAGTTTGCCCTGTACGGTTTTTCTTCCCGCTACCGTAGCCATATTCGTTTTCATACCCTCAAAACATTTAAGCAAAATTATGATGCGACAGTGCGTGGTCGTATTCAGGCGATTAAGCCCGGCTACTATACTCGTATGGGGGCCGCTATCCGTTATGCCAGCCGCTTATTGAGTCAACAAAAAGTTTCCCAACCTTTGTTATTATTATTAACCGATGGAAAACCCAATGACTTAGATCAATATGAGGGTCGCTACGGCGTAGAAGATACCCGTATGGCCTTACATGAAGCGCGAAAACTCGGCATACAAGCCTTTTGTGTCACGATTGATGAAAAGGCGAAGGATTATTTGCCCTATTTGTTTGGGACGCAAAATTATGTGGTCATTCGCAATCCATCCGAATTGCCAAGAGAATTGCCCTTGTTGTATGCGCGATTAACGTAATCGACTGTTTTTATTGTTATTTTTTTATTGACGACGTTCACTGAGCGGCATATTCTAGCATAGAATATAAGTGCAGATAGCATTTTCAGATTTAAACCCTAACGACAAGGATTGTATATATATAAAGGATTTAAAACCGTTAACGACAGGGATTGTAGATAAGCGTCGAGTGAATAAAACTCATCAGCGTGTTCAAAAAGTGTGGATAAAAAGCCAAAAATGGAATAAGTAATATAAGTTTTCCCTGTATTATTTTTCCCACAAATCACAGTCAACTTGCCCAATTCAATTTTGGCTTTTTTGGCTTGTTTAATCGCAGCGATATTTTTCAGTTCAAAGTACATTTGTTATTCACCTTTTAATGAGTCTAATTTGAGTTTTTTAATTCAAATGCACAGCTCAAGTCGGGTGGTGGTGACTAACCAAATAAATTATCATGGTGCTCAATATTTATTTAATAATTTTCGTTCTAAATTTATTTTGCAAAGCCATTCATCTTATACCTTTATTATTATAAATTATTCTCATTTTATCTTGCTGATTAAAACGATATCAATGATTTTAAGATATAATAAATAAAATAGGTTTCAAATTGAGGAAGACACAATGACTATTCTTCAACGTCAATTTATCAATGATACACAAGGTATTCCAATTGGTGTGATTCTACCATTGGAAGAGTATAGATGGATTGAACCCATGCTCAAACAACGCGCTCTACTTCCAAATAGTCAGGCTGACAAACTCAAACAAATGGAACAAGCCGTTGATGATACTCGTTTTATGACTGATTTACATGATGTGATGTCCGATTTTGCTGATGTGGATGTCGAGTGGTGGGAGACAAAAAGATGACTTATCAATGGCATGTTTTTTTGGCATCACTTGAGCCACGTCAAGGTTCAAAGGGGCAAAGGTCCCGTACAAATCGGCAATACCTTTAAATTAATCAGCGTAAATCAGGCCATAATCAGTGCAATCAGCGTTCTATCATTTAGTACAACGGATCAGGGGAGTGAACGGATTGGTGCATGGGTAGCATTGAGGAAAGAAGTGAATCCCCTGATCTGCTGTACTCAAGAATAGTACAGCTAATTACGCGGATAAACGAATTTAATCTTGTCGCTACTGTGCTTCAATTCGCTTATCCTAGTAATTAGCTGTACTCAATCCTAGTAATTAGCTGTACTCAATCTTAAATAACTATTTCACGCAGATCCGCAGAGGCGCAGAGAATGAGAGAAGATTGATATCAAAATTAAACAAGCCTGCGGTAGAAACTTCGCCTCACACCTCTGCGGCTCTGCGGCTCTGCGTGAGCCTACCGTTTGTTACAAATTATTTGTGTGCATAGAGTGGCCGCCAGGGGCGGACGAATTTTTACCCCACCCTTAAATCAATTCAACTTCAATAGGGATAAATTTAAAACCCCACCTTTATACCATTACCCCACCTTCAAAACAATCCCACCCTTTAAAAGGGTAAAAGAAAAGATATTCAAGAGAAAAGGGCTAAAAATCAATAGGTTACAGGGCTAAGTCCACGCAACCACGAAAGCCGTTGTTCCAGTCGTGGTCGTCCGACGAGTCCCAGCCACGGCGGGCAGCACGACAGAAGTTCGGGCCGTTGATGAACGAGCCGCCACGAAGTAGACGTAGCTTTGTTTCATTACAGTTAATTAAATAATCTAACGTCCCTTTATCAGACTTGTTCTCTAACCAAGCCCCACCATCTGTAGGCGCGCCATCATAGCTGTCATGCCATAAGTCAGCACACCATTCCCAAACATTGCCGTGCATATCGTATAAACCAAAGGCATTAGGAGGAAAAGAGCCTACTTCGGTTGTTTCGGAGCGATACACACCCTTGGGCTCTGATGCGTAAGTATACTTTCCATGGTAATTCGCTAAATCGCTGGTAATCGTGTCACCAAAATAAAAAGGGGTCGTGGTTCCAGCGCGACAAGCATATTCCCATTCACTCTCACTGGGCAAGCGATAAGCTTTACCGGTTTTGTCGGATAAGCGTTTACAAAATTCAACGCCGTCATGCCATGAAACGTTTTCTACAGGCAGATTATCACCTTTCAATTTGGATGGATTATTACCCATCACCGCGATCCATTGGGCTTGGGTGATCGGATATTTGCCCATCAAAAAGGGTTTCACAATGACTTCATGTTGTGGGCCTTCATCCCTAGAACGACCTTCTTCGTTTTCAGGTGAACCCATCATAAATCTCCCCCCTGGAATCAACACCATATCAAGCATTACTCCCTTGCCCAAGTCTTCAGAATAATATTCAGCTTGATGGCGTTGTTGTTTAATGATTTTGCCACGTTTATTGACTGTGACGACTTCAAATTCAAAGACGCTAAGGCGCGGCGCTTGTGGTGTAGGAGAAGTGGCTGGCTCTGAAGCTGTTGAGCTAGGCGAGAAAAACGATGGCAACGATAATACCTTTTTCCGCAAACGCGATAATAAAGAAAGCGGTTGTGCTGGCGATGCAACGAGCTTTTTATAAAGTTTTTCCGAAACATCAAAGGCTAAACTATCCGCCATAAAAGTCAGGAACACAGATTCATTGATGGGTTTATCCTGCTCTCTTACCGGCAATAAGGGCCCATCCAGTGCAATACTGAGCTGTTCATCCGTTGCGATTTTATCTTTAGCTGTCTGGAATAAGGCTTCTAAGGCGGCATAAATGGCTTGACGTTGGCTGGGGGCTAACTGTGCTAACAGCTGTTCGCGTAACCAATTGGGCATATAACCATAGCGAAACCACGGCAACCGCGCCAATTTCGTTAAAATATCTTCACTCAAACAGTTCAGTTTATCGCCTAATCCTAAGGTTAATTGCCAGCGTATTTCGGGATAAACCGCGCAAGCACTGAACCACGCATACCCTGTTTTACCCAGAAAATCAGAGAGCTGTTGTAATAAGGCCGTGATCGTTTCGGGGTTTGGGCTACGCGGTTCTAGCCAACGGCGTGGTTGCTCACGAAGATAGGCGGGGAAGAGATCGCGGTGTGGCGAACGGAAAAAGGGTGCATCCCTATCAGCATGAAGATGCTCGACAAGGGCCATTAAACCGGCTTCAGTCGCGGGCATGATCAGAAAATCGCTCTTTGCTAATGCCTGTTCTCGATAATCCCATTGGCTGGGTTCTTCTAAAGTGAATAAGGTGCGCTGTTCCCAATCCACAAAGTCTTGAATCCAATCAACCACTTGCCCCGTATTGGGATTTATCAGGCCCTTGCCATCGGAGAAGATCATTAAATGGTGTTCGGGATGCCGCACCGCTAAATCGTTTAACCTCAATGGCGTGGATTGGTGCAGCGCATAACAACGGCGTGGATCGACATTAAAATAATACCGTTCCACAAAAACGCCTTCTGCAAGCAGTTTGGTAAATAAAACCTCTATACGCCGTGCTTGATGATCTTTAAACGAGGCTCTGTCGATCAGCATCAAATATTCTGGCAACTGTTTCAGCGTTTTGGCTACGGGCGTAAACCAACCCGCTGCTTGAAGAGTTTGCCTAACCGTCGCTTTTAGATTCAAGTGATGGCTGGGCATGTCAATATGTTTACGCAGTTGTTGTGCAGTCTGTTTAATTTGTTGAAAGAGATTTTTCTCTACCCCTGTGACGGTTAAAGTTCTGATCTTTGTCGGCTCTGTTGTCGCCGCATGGCGCGTTAAATAATGCTTTTTGGCAAAGTAGCGCACTAAGCGTTGCCAAGGTATTAAGACTATAACCGCTATGCCCAAAGTGGCCCACGCATACCACGGTGCTGAGTTTGAATCTGAGGGCGTTGCAGAAAATGATGAAAATGATGAAAATAATTCGGCAATCGTGTTGCTATAATAAATCACGCCACTGAGCAGGGTGAGCGTCGCGAGAATTAACCCCAATTTTGTCCAATTCCAGTGCCAGCGAGATTGTTGGGGTTTATCTGGTAACGCTGCCTTTTTAAAATGCCCCCCAATTTCAGTCTTGTCTAGGCTATTCAACCAGTTATCAAAATAAAGTTTGAAATCTTGTTGTTCTGTGGGGGAATGGCAGAAAATTGGGGCGAGTAATAGCCTTAAGTGTTCAGGGTTATTGGGTAATGCGTCCCGTTCTATTAGGGTTTTGATCACATTATAGGCAGCGATAAATTGCGTGGTGCCGACGTTGTAATTGGCCTGACGTAGGCGGGTTATCAATTCGCTTAGTTTTTGGGCTAGGGGATTGCTTGGATTCATAATTAAAATCTATAACTACAAGGATTGTTTATAAGAAAGGATAAAACCTATAACTACAAGGCTATAACTACAAGGCTATAACGTAGTTATTATGGGATTTAAACCCGGTAGCCCCACGATCTAATCCTTTATTATAAACAATCCTTGTAGTTATTCTCCTTGTCGTTATTATGCAGTAAGCCACTTTTCTAATTCAATTTGCGCGGTTTCTTGATCGCGTCGATTTTTGACGAGGCTAGTCAAACTATGTGATAAGGGTTCAAGATAGCCTTTAACAAAAGGATAATCCACCCCTTTAAAAAACACGTCGCTGCGTAAGGTGGTGAGCCAGTTTAATAACTCCGCCGTAGCCGGTTTTTTCTCTAAACGTAATCTGTCACTCCGCAATGTCAAGAAAAATGCTTGGGCTTTCTCCATAAATTGATCACTGACTTGATCAAAATCCGTAAACCGTTGTTGCAAAATCTTTTTCAAAGCGGCCTCGTTTGGAAACGGAATGTTGTAGTAAATACAACGACGCATGAACGCATCGGGTAAATGCTTTTCAGAATTGCTCGTTAAGATCACTATCGGTTGTAAAGCGCGATTGACTTCAATTTTGCCGGCCAATTGCGGGCACTTCAGTTCTGGAATTTCAAAATAATTGCGCTCAATTTCATTCAGGATATCGTTCGGGAAGTCGCGAGGGGCTTTATCAATTTCATCAATCAATACCACTGAGCGTTGCACCTCAGTATGCTCAAAACCGTCAGGCAAATAGCCTTTACATTCATTGGCAGGTTTCGTCAAAATAATCGCTTTACCCAAAGCCTCATAATGGAGATAGTCTTTAGCGTCTTGACTCTCCACGCCATAAGTTTGTACGGCCCGAAAGTGCCTCAAGGCATCATACTGATAAAACAAATCAGTGGCCGTACTGGTTGACTTGGTATTAAATTGGAAGGGTTCATTTAAGCCCAATTGATAAGCCAAACTATAGGCCAATTGGGTTTTGCCCGTACCCGGCTCGCCCATTAATAACAACGGTTGCCCCAATAATAAGGCCACATTCACGGCCCCGACTAATCCGTCATCAGGGATATAACCCGCCGGATCAATTTGAGCATTCAAACTCGGTGTGGGTAACTCAACCGGTTCAGGCCGTTCGATTGGCGGTTGATTGCTATAAAATAAAGTGCTCATGTTGTACTCTCTTGCAAAATCTTCTGTAATTGAGGTGCCAAGGTTTCCATTGGAATGCCATTAGAATGGCCTTGGTAAAACGGTCTGATTTTCGCTTCGATGGTTTTAAGCCTGTCATAGCTAAACGTGATCTGATGGTTTTTGCACTCATCCCTTAACCACTCAATCGCCGCCTCTTTCTTAATGGATTCTAATTGTGGCAATACCACCGTGCCCACTTTAAACCAGTAAATAGATCGAGATAATTGTTTATCTAAGCGATTAAGTTGTCGTGTGACCTTGCCTTGAATACTCCATGGAGTCGTAAATTGAAATCGCCTTTGGGTTGTGTTGGGATAGTGAAAACACATAAAAACCAGTAAGCGATAATGTGCATTATCTTCTTGATTTATAAAGTAATCTGCTTGAGGAACGGGCCAATCTCGCCAAAATTCAATAAACCCTTTTTCAATGATATCGTTTACCGGTTGACAATCCTCAATCAAAATATCGATATAAACAATCACCGGTTGTCCCTGTTCAGCCAAAAACTGAGTTACACCCGCTTTCGTGTTTTCAGGCGGATAATGAGACAATTTTTCTATGAGCTTGTTTAAGATATCTTGTTGCAATTCATCACGATCTGGGCTGCAATCGCACATTGTCAATTCAAAGCATTTCACATCATGTTCATGCTTGATCCAACGATAAAGTGTAGGCAAGGTTTTACCCACAAAACAATCCTTAAATTTATCATGCGATTCTTGATATTCGCCCCCCACCAAACAAACTAATGGACGTTGTTTAACGCCTGTTTGTTCATGTTCATTTATGGCATTACTTAATTTAGCCGTTTGCTCCTTGCGATTCGGTAAATAAAATAGATAAGGAGGCCAAAAAGTTTTGGGCGGTTCGGGTGGTGGTGGCGGCGTTGGATTCACCGTTTTAAAGCGCCCTAGGATAAATCGTATTATTAATAATATAGCCACCAACCCAAAAAAAATGCCCAATAATAAATTCCATCCTTTTGTTAGAGACGTAAAACTGAAAAAAGTACTGAGAATGGTGACAATGGTATTGAGAATGGTATTGATATTACTTAAAGCAAATTTCCACATCTTTGTGAACTCTATTATTGGATTATTCGTTAGATAGGAATGGTGGGCAACAAAAACCCGTTACCCACCCTACAAGAAAGACATCATTTATTTTTTGGATAGGCCTTAACTCCAAATCACTGATAATTGTTTCTGCTGTTGGGCACAATCACGCAAATATAAATGGATTAAATTTTGATATGGAATGCCATTTTGTGCGGATAGGCTTTTGAAATAGCCAAGCGTTTCTTCATCGACTGGGATAGTGATTTGTTCCTTGACTTTCTCAAAATAGGGGTTTTTAACGGAGTTAGAAAAATCGTAATCCTCTTTCATAATTGATACCTTTTATATTGTTCTTGCTCATGACGATTCGCTTTTCTTGCTGATATAATTCTAATAACGTTATCATTTTCCCGATAACAATGAGATACCATTAAAGTTCTTGATTGAAAACTGATCCCAAGCAAAATAAATCTTTCTTCAGTTTCCGAATGCTCTGGATCAGAAATTAACCTTGCGTGTTCGTCAAAAAAAACCGTTTTCGCTTCTTCAAAAGACACTTTATGTTTGATCTGATTTAAGCGATTTTTATTTTCATCCCAAACAAAACTGAGGTAATTCATATTTGTGGTATAAACTTCTTGTATGGAACAGCAAAAAAATGTAAGTTGGATAAACCCCATCAAGAAATTAAAGGGCCAATATTTATGGCTTTTCCAAGTTTTCAAGTGGGCACATATATTAAGAAATAAAAAACAGAATGTCTATATCGCTCTGACACTTTAAAGCGACAATTTTTTTTGAACGATGCTGAAAAGAGTAAGTAATATAAACTATTGTTTTAAAAGATCATATCACGCAAAGACGCAAAGACGCTAAGATTCTTCAGTGTTAATAAGAGCACCTTTGCGCCGAAGCGCCTTTGCGTGATATTGGTTTTAGTTCGATATCGCCTTTGGCATCATTGAATATCTATAGAAAGATAAAATGTTTTGATAAACTCAAAAACCGTCATATTGATTTGTTTCTGGTTTTGACAGTGATAGTGTTTATAGGGTTTGTTATGTTGTTTGATAAAGCTTAAGGCTTTTTCGGCCTTACCCAATTTGGCGGAAACGTAAAAATATTGGATAAATCCGACGATATAAGTGCTTTCGTCGGTATCTGCGATCAAGGCTTTTTCGAGCGGTGCGTTTTCATTACAGAATTGGGATGATTAAAAGCCACGGAATGACACTTCAATGCACGGAATATTTCCGTGTTTTTCCGTGTTTTTCCGTGGCAAAAAGATAGGGGGCGATTTCAGATGCGTTGAAGTCAATTTTAATGAGATAGGGATTATGCCAATCAAATTGCTTCGGTAGTTCAGTCGCATGAGCATAAGTGGCAGGAAACACGATCAAGAGGGGAAGTCATTTTAATATTTTCATGATAAATATGTAGAGACGCGATGCCTCGCGTCTCAAAAAAGGCCCAAATTAACTGTAGAGACGCGATGCTTCGCGTCTCAAAAAAGCCCAAATTAACTGTAGAGACGCGATGCTTCGCGTCTCAAAAAAGCCTCGTTTCATGACAAACCGTTGATTAAGAGACGCGAGGCATCGCGTCTCTACGGGTTTCATGATAAACCGTCGATTAAGAGACGCGAGGCATCGCGTCTCTACGGATCGGTTATGCCTAATGCACGAAATCCATCGGCACGTAAGCGGCAGGCTTCACAAACTCGACAAGCTTTACCGGTTTCACTGGGTTGGTAACAGGAAAGGGTTTGGCTGTAGTCTAATCCTAAACGTAAGCCTTCTTGAATAATTTGGGCCTTAGTGAGCTGAATGAGGGGGGTATGTATTTGAAATGTTTTCCCTTCTACGCCGGCTTTTGTTGCCAGATTGGCTAGTTCTTCAAAAGCGGCTATAAATTCAGGGCGACAGTCTGGATAGCCGGAATAATCAACCGCATTGACACCAATAAACAAGTCATTCGCTCCTAACACTTCTGCCCAGCCTAAGGCTAAGGAGAGAAATATGGTATTACGGGCCGGTACATAAGTGATTGGAATCTCGTTAGAAGGGCCCGATATAGGGACTTCAATTTTGGTGTCTGTCAGCGCGGAGCCGCCAATGCTGTCTAAATTCAAGTGAATGATTTTATGTTCAACAACTCCAATATTTTCTGCAACTTGACGCGCTGATTCCAATTCAACACGATGACGTTGCCCATAATCAAAGCTTATGGCATAACAGGTATAGCCTTTTGATTTAGCTATAGCGAGGGTGGTGGCTGAATCTAAACCACCTGAAACGAGTACAACGGCTTTATGGATATCCTGAGACATGTTCAGTTATTCCGTTATCAGTTATCAGTTATCAGTTATCAGTTATCAGTACAACCCTATCACATTGGATCAGCTATCAGGATAGAATGCTAATTTAACTGATTTAAGTGATTAGCACTAATTAATAATTATTAATGAGAGATCACGGTAACACTTCCTTTTTATCAAATGTTTGTGTGCCTATTTTTATCAATCTCTTAGGAATTACCCCAAATTTTTATGTGAAAAGGCACATTTTTAAATGAGAAGTGATTTACGTAAAAATCAATAAGTTATATTTTATGAACAGCCGTTACCGTGAGCTCTAAATTTATCAATAAAAAAAATCAGTGTCGATCAGCTTAATTCAGTGTTCTATTTTAATCCTTAAGTTTATCCGTTTAAGTATACCTATTGATAACTGATAACTGATAACTGATTTTCACGCTAAAGTTTTTGCGCGCAAAAACGGTATTTAGCTTCGCTGGCCTTCGGCTCACGCGCTTTGTTTCGCTCGCTTCGCGAAACTTGAGCGTGAGCCGAAGGCTAGCGAAGCTAAATGTGAGCCGAAGGCCAGCGAAGCTAAATGTGAAACTGATAACTGATTAGGGGTAAATTAACTCGACTCGGCGGTTTTCCCACCAAGAACTTTCATCGTGTCCTAATTTGATGGGTCGTTCTTCACCATAACTCATGCTGGTTAATTGGGAGTCTGGGATACCTAAGTTCATGATAAAGTCTTTGGCAATCGTTGCACGTTGTTCTCCCAATGCTAAATTGTATTCGCGTGATCCGCGTTCGTCAGCATGGCCTTCTAAACTCATGGGAATGGTGGGGTTTTTGCTGAGATAAGCAGCATGTTCTTCGAGGATGAGGATATCTTCTTGTCTAATCTGGCTGAGATTATAATCAAAGTAGATGATCCGTTTTGTTGGGATATCAGTGGCTTCTTTGTCATCCGAGGGAGTTGCTGTCTCCGTTGTCGCGCCTGTTGGCATCCTAGCTGCTGCCGTGCTTTTAAATATCGGTGGCGGTGTGCGTGGTGTTGATTTCAGTTCTTGTTTTTTGACGGGCGGATTGGAACAGCCTGCGAATACGAGTACTGTTGAGGCTAATATTAAATAATGCCATTTTTTCATAGAAAAACTCCTTTGTTAGTTGTGAATGTTCACTGTTCAATTATAAATTATGGGGCAACCATAAGAATTATGGGGCAACCACAAGAATTATGGGGCAACCACAAGAATTATGGGGCAACCCTCCTACAATCATTTTTGGTAAAAAGGCGACCAAGCGGGTTCTCGTACTTCTTCGTTCATATTGGTGGCTAAACGTTGGTGTACACGTCCATCTATTGATACGGCGGCGAGTTCTGAACCGCTTGCGTAAATAATCATACTCCCATTTGGTGCAAAACTGGGCGATTCATCTAAAGTGGTTTGAGTGAGTATCTTTAATTGTTTGCTCTTTAAATTGAGTATGGCAATCTGATAGCGTTGATGATTTCCATGCAGTAATGCCAATTGTGTGCCGTCGGGAGAATAACGGGGACGAGCATTATAACTGCCTTGAAAAGTCAAACGTTGCACTGATTGGCCGCTGGTTGACATGCGATAAATCTGAGGTTGACCACTGCGATCGGATGTGAAGACTAATGATCTGCCATCGGGTGCCCAGTCAGGTTCGGTATCAATAGCGGGATCATGCGTTAAGCGTGTTAAGGCATGATCATACACTTCCATAATATAAATTTCAGGGTTGCCATCTCGTGATAAGGTTAAGGCTAAACGGGTACCATCAGGTGACCAAGCTGGGGCCGTATTCATGCCGGGTTGGGCTGAGACGCGAACACGTCGGCCTGTGCGTATTTCTTGTATATAAACGACCATGCGTTTCTCTGATTTGAAACGGTCATAAGTCACATAAGCGAGATGGCGTTTATCGGGTGACCAACTGGGCGAGAAAATGGGTTCACTTGATCTCAACATCAAGCGTGGATTGGCACCATCGGCATCGGCAAGATACAAATGATATTGATTTTGTTTTCCGCGCCCTTGCAATGTGACATAAACAATCTGGGTGGTAAATATCCCCCGCTTTCCTGTTAGGGCTTGATAAATTTCATTACTGATTTGGTGAGCGACTTGTCGTAGATTTTCAGTGGTTGCGTTGTATCTAAACCCAATGAGTCGCTTACGTTTATAGATATCAATTAATTCAAATTCAACAGTATACCCTCTGACAACGCCACCGGCAATGCGACCGATGACAAGATGCGGCATCCCTGCAGTTTGCCAGCGTGAATAGCTGATTTGATTTGAATGATAAGGTTGTTCGAGTAATTGGTGGTTTGGCATGGTAGCAAAACGTCCACTACGGTACAAATTATTGGAAACAATATTGGCGATATTTTGAGCAGGTTGTTGTGTACCCACTCGTAGCTGAAAGGGCACTACGGCAATAGGTTGTCCGCCTTCTTCTTTACCGCCAATAATGTCGATGTTTAAAATCGCATGAGCTTGGCTCAGTATGGCAAAATAGCCTAAGAGACATAATATCAAAGTACGCATGGTTTTTATCAGATTCTAAGGTTTAAAAGTGAAATAAAAATGTTGAAATGCTTCAAAAAGATCATGAGGAATCCGTAATGGTGAGGCTTCGTGAATGGCTGAAATCGCTGAATGATCAAAAACCAGGTTGCCACTACTTTTGATGATATTCACTTCATTAATTACGCCGCCGGGTTTCAAACGTATTTCTATGACACAAGAGAGGCCGGTATAATAACCATAACGGGGGCGTATCCAGTGTTGACGAATTTTCTTTTGAAGCTGTAAGGTGACTTTTTGAAGACGTTTTTTGCTTTGAGATTGACGTGTCGCCGCTGTTGTCTGTCGTTTTGTCTCAAGTTGCTCATCAGCTAAAGGGGCCTGTTCTATTGCTGGTATTTTAGGCTCGCTCGCTAAACGGGCTTCTTCCTCTTCAGCTTGTTCCTCTGTTTCTTGAGTTAAACGTGCCAGTTCCGCGGCTTGCCGTTTTTCCTCCGCTTCTCTGGCTAAACGCGCTTCTTCCTGAGCCTTTTCATATTTGAGTTCTTCTAATGCCAGCGTTTCAAGCAATTGTTGTTGCTCAATATCAGCCAACCGCTGTTGTTCAGCGTCTTTTTGTTTCTGTAATTGTTCGAGAGATTGCGTTTCTTTGAGAACCGTTTTTTGAATATCTCGTTTTTTCTGTTCCAACGTCTGCTGTTGTGCCCGTAGTGCTTTATTTTCAATCACTTGCTCGCTTTTCCAACGGGAAATCGCAGCCAAGACTTGCTGTTCATCCAGCGCGACAGCTTGTATCGTATTTTCAGGCGCGGATGATGTTAAAAGAGATTCATCGGGCAAGTCAATACTGAAAAAGACAATTGCCAGCAGCAGGGTGTGAATGATGATCGCATCAATAAATGAAATAATGTTGTCCCACATGGTGTTTTAAATCTCAATTAGTACAACGAATTACGGTAGTACAACGAATTACGGGGATAAACGAATTAATTCAAGGGGTAAAAATTTTTAAGCTCACGCAAAGCCGCAAAGCCGCTAAGAAAGTTAGGCTCTTTGCGACTTTGCGTCTTTGCGTGAGATTGGTTTTAGAAAAAAACATGGTGTAGTCGATACGCACGCCTTTTCATCAATAAATCTATATTGCCCTGAGTTTCTCAGTTCCTTTTCAATTTGGCGATAATATTCAGCTACCGCGTTAAGATCATGTCTATTTTCAGAAGAAATTTGTTGTCGGATACGTCTTATTTCTTGTATTTCATAATCTTCCATATCAGTTTGAAATCGCTTGCTTAATTCAATTTACGTTCCAAATTTATTTTGCAAGGGCCCAATTTACGTTCCAAATTTATTTTGCAAGGGCCCAATTAGAGTGCCTGTTATTTTGCGAAGGCCAAAATAAATTTTGCACTCCAACTAGCAAAATAAATTTTGCACTCCTACCAGCAAAATAAATTTTGCACTCCGAACAGCACTTTTTCCCTGAAAATGACTTTAAAGTTTTTGCTTTTTTGGCTAATTGCCCTTCTGTGAAAACCTTGACACTGTTTCAGATTTTTGAACAGAGTCATTGATTTCTTCAACCAATTGCGTTAGCAAGGTATCATCATACACTTCACCGGGCCCCATAAATTTCAATTTTTGACGCATAGAAGGTAAATCGAATAAACGCACAGCTTGTGTCGCGCCATTTTGAGTTTTATAGAGATAGACAACACCTGATTTTGCGATCTCATCTTCAAGATAATTTAAAACCATTGGGCTATGAGTCGTAATCAGCACCTGTGGGCGCGCATTAACTAAAGTGTCCGTCAAAAATTCAATTCGCTCTGGATTAATGCCATTTTCTATTTCATCAAGTAATAAAAAATTTTGTTCCTGAGATAATTGTGCAAAAACGGCAAGCAATCGAAGAAAACCATCCGCTATATGCCGTGATTCTATTTCTAAAGTCGTCTCCTTGAATTGTTCTTGAATCATCAGTTTTTTAAAACCAGAACGCATTTGTGAGACATTGAACTGTTTAATAGAGGGGTAAATTTGAGCCATTTTTTCTTGAATAAAATTTCGCTCTTTTTCCTCTAAGTGATACAAAAAGGCAGACAGCCCCTCTCCCCCTAAACCTAGACTGGCCTGCTGTCGAGTCTGTTTTTTGAGGTATTCAGGCTCTAAAAGGCTTAGCGTATGCAAACCCTCAAAGTATTTTTTTAATGCTAATATTTCTTGAGTTAATTGAGAGGGCTTAATTTGTGAAATGAGTGATCCTTGATAATCAAAGTCAATGGTTTTGGGTTCTTTTGAGTTTTGCTCATTTAAAGAGAGCATACGGTATTTTCCATTTTTGACTTCAAAGATTAACTTTTTGTTCCACTGTATCAGTTCAGAAGTACAACGCAATGTACGCCAATTAAAGCTGGCCTTCCAAATCACATCAAAATGGTTAGCATGGCGCAAAACAATTTCAAAATCAATGTTCTGTTTAGCCGTCAATTTTGAATTAAGATCAGACGCTTTCCATTGCCATTTTTCTAACCATCCTGTCATATTACCTTTAACTTGTTGGGATAAAAAATCAAAGCATTGTAAGACAGTTGATTTCCCTGAACCATTTAGCCCAACTAAACAACTGAACTTGTCTAAAGGTAACTCAAAATCAACTAAAGATTTAAAGTTATTGACTTTTATCTGTTTAATTTCCATGTCTAATTGATTGGTGTTCAAACTTGAAGCAAAAGAAATTTTGAACGAGAATACCATACTACGCTTCGACAAAAACCTGACAGGTTTTTAAGTAATGAACCATAAATTTTCAGGTATTTTAATAAAAGCAACCGGGGCAACCACAAGGGATTGCCCCTACGGGCGCGGTTGTAGGGGCAATCCCTTGTGGTTGCCCCTTGCGCTAAAATACCTGTTTATTTGTGCTTCAGTACTTAAAACCTGTCAGGTTTCATATAACACGGTTATGGAATCTGAAACAATTCAATATTAGAATAATCACTTTCTCCAACTTCATTATAAGCGGTTACAGCCACATAAAAAGCTGAGCCTGGAAATAGTTCGACAGAAAAATGAGTCTGTTGCGCCATGTCAAGATAACCAATGTTGTCAGAATCAGTATAAGGCGCATAATATAAAATATAACCCGTAGCGCCTGCTATAGCATCCCAAGCAACTGTCACTTTTCTACCATTTTGAGTGACAGAGAGTTTTGGAGCGGGTGGTATTGCTGATGGCATTTCTTCTGACGGCTCTTCTCCAGCAACCAAAATCTGAGAAGAAAACGGTGCTAAAGTAATACTACCCGTTATGATTTCGCCAGCTAAATTCTGATAAGTAATCCCTTTTAAATCAATCGTCTTAGGCGTTTCGGTTGGATTAGTGAATAATGCCGATTGCTTGTTGGCATCATTTAAAACGGCATCCACTGGCTCGAAGGCAACATTGTCTAAATCAATGCTATCGGCACCAATTGAACCTGCCTTAATGGTTGAAAAAACCAATATACCCTGTTCAAAGGCACGGGGAGACAAGAAAAACATCTCATAGTCTTTATGAGTTGAGTCGTAGGCAAATGTGGTGGCTTTCAATATTTCCCATTTTCCCCCCTTGGGTGCATTGTTCACTCTCACCCGAATAGCACCAAACCCTTCGCCAAGAATGCCGAATCTTAACCGATAATACTGATTTTCACGCATTGCAAAGCGATTAGTGCTATAAGAGGAAGCTTTTTTCGTTTGAAGTGCCATTTGAAATTCTGATTTACTGAGCAAATTGGCATCGACATTGGAAACACGGTATTCCTCAAAACGCACTCCACACCATTTAGCGTTTTTATCATAAGAGGAAAAGGCTTTTTTCCAGTGTGCTAGGGAGTATTGTTTACCGTCTCTTACAAACACCGTTTCATTATAGGGATTGCAGTAAAACTTGTTCTTAAACGTTCCATGATTAGTGGCACCGGTTAGAACCAATCCCCTTTGATCAGGGGTGAGTGAATAAATAATATTCCCTTCTACAACATTCTGGCGTGAAGGGCCTTTTTTGTCTTGAATAACAATCTGAGGATCGTTATTGTAGACGACATTATTACGGACAACCGTATTGATAAAAGCATTCAGACGGATACCCATATCGGGATTATTAGCAACGGTATTGCCTTCAATCACGTTATCTTTGAACTTAGAATCGGAACCAATTCCCATACCGTAAGTGGGATGGTGCGAACAAGGTGTTTTGTTGAGACTGCCACAGCCATTTGATTCATCAACATTGCCCAAACTTTCTAAGAGGAAGTTTCCTCGGATGGTATTGCCATTGGAACCGATACTGATTGCTCCGCCATCATTGAGGAGTAAAAGTGATTTACGAACCACGTTATTTTCGATAAGGTGATGTCCACCATCTTTCAGGTAAATACCAATCCAGCCGGTGTTCTCAATCGTATTCTGGCGTATTGTTTGGGCTTTTCCAAAAACGGAAATGGCCGTACCATAACAAACGCCTTCATACCGAGTACAATAAAGCGGAAACAAACCCGTATTGGTAATCTGATTCTTTTCAACGGCACTGGCTTGTACATTAAAATCTTTAGGTGCACTGAGTCCAATGGCGTTGCTTAATTGATGGTTAAAAGTGTTATCCGTGACTAAAAAATTAGCACTTTTGTATACCGAGATACCTTTGGTATTGTATTCAAAATGGCAGTTACGAACCGTCACATTGTCGGAATTGTTGACAGTCACACCGACTGAGGTAAAATGGCGAAAGGTGAGGTTTTTTACGATGCTATTGTCTTCATGCCAATAAATACTCAAGCCAGTCTTGTAGGTTGAACCTTCAACGAGTAGAGTATTAGGGTTCACGTTCCCACGCGGATAGAGATAGACTTTTTTAGCGACTGCATCATAATACCATTCACCGGGATGATCTAATTCTTCCAGTTTGTCATCTAAGAAATAGCCCCATTCGGGTAACTGTTTTTCCAAGCCTTTCGCTGTGATTTTACCGTTTTTTGCCGTGTAACCGGTGATTTTAAACACTTTGTAGAACCAGCTATAGGTTCTAATGCGTAAGATGGCATCTTTCCAATAGCCATTTGGCTTTGCGTAATCGACTAACGCGGGATCAGTAAAAGCATTTTTGCCCGCACTTTTTCCAACTTTGAGCCAATTTTTATTAGCGGGAGAATCTACGTTGGGATAACGGGCAATCGTCATCAATTCGCCATTGACGAATAGATGTTGAATCTTATTTTCATTGCCCTTCTTATCTTCAACGATAAAGGCCGATACATCCGCTTCATAAACCTTTGATCCTAATGCGGGATGTTTGGTTCGTTTCCAATCCGTTATTTGAACGCTACCAGCAATGATCGGGTTGTCACCAGTACCATAAGCCCCAAAAGTGAGTCCTGTTTGGAATTTATAGGAACTAATCGCACCACGAAAAATCTCACCGCGTTTGAAGAGTATGGCGGCGTTTTCGTCAAACATCTCTTCATTGACTCTGCTAATGGTTTGCCAAGGCTGGTTTTTACGACCATCATTAGCATCGTCTCCCGTCAAACTGGAAACATAATAGGCATTTTCTGGTGGCGTGTCATCCACATCAGCACTATCAGCACTTTGTACCGATATGGGCAACCATAAGGCTAAACCCAACATAAAAAACAACAACAATGACTTATTTGACATAATAATTCTCCTAATAAGTAGTTAAAAAAAGAGGCCAATTTGCAAACGAAAGTTGGAACGTAATTGTGTTTTGAAAATTTGCCAATTAAAGTTGGAAGGTAATAGCGTTTGAATTGTTGGCAAACTAAAGTGGGAGCGTAGACTATCATGATTGGTTAATTTTGATAATAACTATAACATAATTTTTGCTTGATCGTTTTAAGGGTAAAATGCTTTTCGCGTGTTGTTCATTGTTCATTTATTATACTGTTTTTTTGAACAGATAAAAAAAAAGCGGTTCACATTGCCTCATGCTAACCACTTTATTTGACATTTTTTCGATTCTCAAAAATTCGTTTATTTCGTCAATCCGTTGTACTTTCTGTTTATCTATAATCGAAACTCACGCACTTGTTGAATAACAGGAACCGTTTCTGGCCTGATCCCGCGCCATTGATAAAATGATTCTGCCGCTTGTTCGACTAACATCCCTAAACCGTCATAAGCGCCGGCGGCCCCTTTTTCTTGAGCCCATTGTACAAAAAGGGTGGCCGCATACATCATGTCGTAACACCAACCGTTTTCGGCTAATAAGCCTTCTGGTAAAGGGGGTAATTGGCCTTGTAAACTGGCAGAGGTGCCGTTAATAATCAAATCATAAGTTTGGCCTGCTAAATCGTCATAAGCACAGGCTGTGACAGGGCCTAATGGTGCAAATAAGGTGGCTAAGGTTTCGGCCTTTGACACGGTGCGGTTCGCAATCACACATTCAACAGGGGCCGCTTCAAGTATAGGCCCTAGCACACCTCGTACAGCGCCACCGGCTCCCAGTATCAAGATACGCTGTCCGGCAATATGATAACCTTGATTTTGGGTTAAATCACGCACTAAGCCAACCCCATCTGTATTATCGCCGATTATGCGGTTTTGTTCATCAAACCATAAGGTATTAACGGCCCCAGCACGCTCGGCCCGTTCAGTACACTGTTCAGCGAGTGCATAAGCGTCTTGTTTAAAGGGCACGGTGATATTTAAACCTTTACCCCCAGCCGCGCAAAAGGCTTGTACCGCTTGTGCAAATTCACCGCTTTGTGTGCCAACCAAAATGGCATCATATTGCAAAGTTTGCCCCGTTTTTTGTGCAAAGGCGGTATGAATGAAAGGGGATTGACTGTGAGCGATGGGATTGCCCATTACAGCATAATGGTCAATTTGAGCAGTTTGGTGGTTAGTGAGCATTTTTTTTTTATTGATATGACAAGTGCAAAATTTATTTTGCGTATTGGAGTGCAAAATTTATTTTGCCTCTTTGTTAATTGGAGTGCAAATTTTGCATGAGTGTGATTGAGATTGATAATATTTTTTGGGAATGCGCCCATGACAAACTAAAGTTTGTACGAAAAACCACAAACTAAAGTCTGACCAAAAAAAAAGGGTTAGCTTAGAAAAGCTAACCCTTTATATTTGAATGCTTTGTTCATTTATTGAAACTCTTTCTATTTTATGTAGAAGTCAGATTGATGTTGAAATGATTGGATATTTAATCAGCGATGATCATGACAAATCAACGTCATCAGCGTTCTATCAGAATAATTTGGGCGATACTGGATTTGAACCAGTGACCCCTGCCGTGTGAAAGCAGTGCTCTACCCCTGAGCTAATCGCCCTAGTTAGGAAGCAACGCATTCTAAAATATCTTGATTGCTAAGTCAAATTTTTTTCTTATCCTAAGCACTGTTATAATGGACGGTTTCGTTTTGTCGTTAATGATTAATGGGTAATGGTTAATGGTTGGCGGAATGGTGGGCAACCACCTTGTCTTTATAAAAACCAATAGAACGCTGATATTTAGCGTAGCCCACCTTCGGTTCACGATTTCACGCTTAAGTTTCGCGAAGCGAAACTTAAGCGTGAAATAAAGTTTTTGCGCGCAAAAACATTAGCATGGATAGGCTGATTCTCATGATTTACGCTGATCGCACTGATTATCAGTAATAACTGATAACTGATAACTGATAACTGATAACTGATGAAAGATATTAATATGACAATTCGTACTCGTTTTGCACCTAGCCCTACGGGATATTTGCATATCGGCGGGGTTCGCACGGCTTTATTTTCATGGTTATATGCTCGTAAACATGGCGGGCAATTTATTTTACGCATTGAAGATACTGATCGTGTGCGTTCTACTGAGGCCTCCATTAATGCGATTCTTAATGGCATGGAATGGCTTGGTTTACAGCCTGATGAGGGGCCGTTTTTTCAAACACAACGCTTTGACCGTTATCAGCAAGCCATCGAGCAATTATTGGCCGATGGTAAAGCCTATTATTGTTATTGTTCCAAAGAACGTTTGGAAACACTACGCGCTGAGCAAATGCTCTGTAAACATAAACCGCGTTATGATGGCCACTGTCGCCATCTCACAACACCGCCCCCTCTGACTAAGGTTAAACCTGTGGTGCGCTTTAAAAATGCCGAAGCGGGAGAAATTGTGGTCAGAGATTTAGTCAAGGGAACGGTGATATTTAATAATAGTGAATTGGATGATTTGATTATCGTTCGCTCTGATGGTACGCCGACTTATAATCTAACTGTGGTGGTGGATGATTGGGATATGCGGATTACCCATGTTATTCGTGGGGATGACCATTTAAATAATACGCCACGTCAAATCAATATTTTAGAAGCATTAGGCGCGAAAGTGCCGCAATATGCTCATGTGCCGATGATTTTAGGGCGAGATGGGCAACGCTTGTCTAAGCGACATGGTGCTGTCAATGTGATGAATTACAAACAAGGCGGCTTTTTGCAAGATGCTTTGTTAAATTACTTAGTGCGACTGGGCTGGTCGTATGGCGATCAGGAAATTTTTTCTCGGCAAGAGATGATAGATTTATTTGAAATCAGCGCCGTACATGGTTCACCAGCGGCCTTTAATAATGACAAATTGCTGTGGTTAAACCAACATTATATTAAAACGGGTAGCCCTGAAAAGTTGGCAATACATTTGCAGTTTCAATGTGACCAGTTAGGCATAGATACCTTGCATGGCCCGCCCTTGACAGAAATTGTCAAAGCTCAGGCAGAGCGGGCCAAAAATTTCAAAGAAATGGCACAAAATAGTCGGTTTTTCTTTGGAGAAACGGTTGAACTTGACGAGAAAGCGGCACAAAAACACTTGCAATTTGCCATCAAAAAACCGCTGACCGATTTGTGTGAACGATTGGCAGAACTTGTCGATTGGAATGCAGAGGCGATTCATGCGGCGATTCATGCTGTGGCAGAACAGCATGAACTCAAGCTCGGAAAAATGGCTCAACCGTTGCGGGTAGCTGTTACTGGTAGGACAGTGTCCCCCCCGATTGATGTCACGGCTTATTTGATAGGCCAAAGACGCACTGTGGAACGTATTAAACAAGCCTTGACACTGATAGGGGACACTGAAACGTAACACAACATTCGTGGAAGCTAAAGCTATGTCACTAACACGTAAAGATGTGCATGTTGAAATAACCCTGATTAAAGGCGAAGATGATCTGAAAGGAACGATGGTTATTGATCGCGATTCCCGACTTTCAGATGCCTTGAATAATTCTCAGAAAAATTTTATTGTGTTGTCGGATTACAACGGCGTTCACCACATTCTGAATAAACGACATGTCGTCAAGGCTGTGGAAATTGAAAGTCTTGAACTCGAACTCAATAAAACAGAATAAATCCGTTATCAATTGTAGGGTGGGTAGGAGCGAAGCTAAAACCCAGTATTCTCATCGTTTTTATTATTTTCAAAAGAGGGTGATAACAAAGGTTAGCCCTACAGCAAATTCAGATAGGATTGAACGCGGATTAAACTGATTATCAGGTATCTTCAGTGCGTTTTTGCGCGCAAAAACGCACTGATAGAGAACGCTGATTTTTGAAGCCCTTGAAATCAGTCAAATCAACGTTCTATTTCATCAAAATAAATAATCACCCAGAAGAGTGTAGGATGATCTAAATTCAAACGGGCAGATCGGCGTATCTGCCTGTGAGAACGTGGTTTACTAAAAATGGGCCACTGTTCTTCATCGGCTGAAAGCTAATCATTGATAATTGATAATTGTTTTGCATACCATGACAATAAGCGATTCTAAAAAAGAAGCCACCAATAAACGGATTACTAAAAATGATCTGAATCAATTGGCCCAATCTCGTTATGGTGAAGACGTTTACTGTGAACACGTTCGTTCTGGAAAACGCGGTTGGTATCTTCACCTGGCCACAGAAAAAACATTTCTTGGTGTGAATGCGAGTGAAGCATTTGAGTCTCTACAAATGCAAGAACAGGTGACGGCAACACCTGCGTCTGATGCATCCACCACCGTAATCCCAACTGAGTCTCTCGTTATTTCAGAAGAAACTGTTGCAGCAGTCACGCCTGTGACACCTAAAAAAGAAGTGCCCGTTACTGAGGAAATAGTAGCAGCGCCTGAGCAATCAGCCCCATCTGAACAAGCCCCTATCACGCAGGAAGCAGAAGGCACAAAAGTTGATGAAGAGGCTGAACAAAGAGCGCCTATATCGCCTGAAGAACTGCTTGATATATTGATGGCAAAATTTCCGAAAACGTTTTTCATAGAACCTGAAAAAATTCGCCCACTTCAAAAATACATTCACAAAAAGATCCGTAAAGCCCTCAACAATGAATACAGTAAAGGGGAAATATCAGAAGCATTGATACTGTACACCCAAACGCTTGATTACTGTGAACAATTAATGAAGGGTGGACAACGGATAGATTTACAAGGGAATCCTTGCGGAGAGGTTTCTAAAGAGCATCAAGAGGATGCGAAAGAGAGAATGGCTGGGGAAAAGGACATGCGGTTTCAGAAGCAAATGATACCGAGAATCCCAAGGCTGCCATTACCGCCCCCACAACTTGATGAATTGATTACGGGTAAAATGGAAGTTTGCCTTAAAATCCATGAATTGCCCGCTGATTCTAAAACGAATCGAAACGGTTGGGAAGAATTTGTTATTGAAACAGAGAAATATACCATAAAGACAATGGTTCGCCCAAAAACGTGGAAAAAACTGCAAAATGCGGGCAAAGAGTATTCGCATTGGATAGCCAACATAAGAGGGCAGATGGGCCCCCGTACAAAAGGAGGCTTTGAGTTATTAACGCCAGCGATTCAAATTTTTGAAACCAAATCGAAAGAAGAGAAGCTAGAAGAAGAAAGTCAAGCAGCAACAGAACCCTCATCAATAACGAATAGCCAAGAATAAAGCTGTAGGGGCAATCCCTTGTGGTTGCCCCCCTTACACCCTATCCGTTTTCAAAAAGGGGCGCGCTTTGCCCTAGAATTTTTGAATAACGTCAAATCAAATACTTATCGGTGTACAAAGGCATTCATGCCTCGTTAATTTAGAAACGGATAGGTGGTAAGGATATCCAGTGCAACCTGTTCTTTTTTCAGCATTCGTTGGAGGGGAAAAAAATCATCCAGCCCCTTACCAGCTATCAGTTTTCTATAATGCGATGTTGCTATGCCTCGCGTCTTTGTTGCTATGCCTCGCGTCTTTGTTGCTATGCCTCGCGTCTTTGTTTTTGTAGATTTGCTCTGCCTCGCGTCTTTGTTTTTGTAGATTTGCTCTGCCTCGCGTCTTTGTTTTTGTAGATTTGCTCTGCCTCGCGTCTTTGTTTTTGTAGATTTGCTCTGCCTCGCGTCTTTGTTTTTGTAGAAACGCGAAGCATCGCTAGAGACGCGAAGCATCGCGTCTCTACGAAACAATCCCTTAACCCAAGCTTAACAGCAAAAGCCCCTTGGCTTTAAGTGCCTTGGAGCTAATAAAATGCAATAACCTGAATTATTAATAAACTATTGATTTTATTTATATTTTTAAACTATTGACGTTATTTAGGGAGACGTTTTGTTCAAAATTTATGATGATTTATTAATTATTAAAATTCGTTTATTTTTGTAATGAGTTGTACTTTCTTAAGGAAGGGCATAAATGGACTTATCAATTAACCAGCGAGCTTGGACTACAAACTTTAGTTTATGAATGGCACAACTTGCTGACTTACGGTTTTGTGATGTATTTATAAAATAATAGGAATTGATTGAAAAATGAATACTTTTGCTTATCCGGCAACAATAAGGCCTGATACGGGGGCGGGTGGTTTCATTGTGACTTTTGTTGATTTACTTGAAGCGACTACTCAAGCTGATACTTTAGCGGATGCGCTTGATAAAGCGGTTGTTTGCCTTGAAGAAACTATTGCTGGACGTATCCGTGATAACGAGTTTGTTCCTGAACCTTCACCGATGAGTCAAGGCAATTATCTTGTTCATCTCGCTGTGCAAATGGCTCTCAAAACGGCGCTTTATCATGCCATACGAACCACTTCTATGAGTAAAACAGAGTTGGCTAATAATTTGAATTGCGATGAAAAAGAAGTCGATTGCTTACTTGATCCTTTTCAGGTTTCTCAAGTGTCTCGTATGGAAAAGACATTACAAGCACTTGGACATCAATTAGTGATAGGTAGTATGACGAAAGATACGACGTTGTGGGTTTCAATGCGTTCTAATAATCCTAGCTTTTTTTCGTAATACCCATTTTTAAATGGTGGGGGTAGAGACGCGATCGCGAAGCGTCTCGAAGGTATCTGGAAGGATTGAGACGCGAGGCATCATTGAGACGCGAGGCAGAGCAAATCTACGATCAGAATGGCTTTACCAAACGGGACGACGTTTTTCTTGCGATTTTAAGAAATCGGCCTGTTGTTGTTCATTCAATAAAGCAAATACTTTGCTTTTCACTTCGCCAATTTTGAGAATCCGTTTTTGATTCAATTCGGCGGTTGCTAACTCGGATAACCGTTGTTGGTAATTTTCGGTGTTGAGGCCTAATTGCCTTAAGGCCTGATGGGTATCGGCTATTTCTGAACCCAAGTTACGCAAAACAGGCATGTTGTCATCTAGCACGGCATAAATTGGCTCACGTTGCGCTTTGCTCAGCTCTAAACGGCTGATCTGTTTTTCTAAGTGAAACAAGATACCTGATCCTGCTTCACCCCAGGGCCCGTGATGATGTTTATTATGCCGAGGGCCGTTTCCTCCCCAACTGTCTGGGTGATGCCAACCTTTCCCTTCCTTGTGATCACAATAGCTTCCAGATCGCCCCTGCTCACGAGCATGTGCCAGTAAACTGATGCCACCAATCGTTAAGGTTGAAGCTAAACCAATAATGATGAGTTTTCGCTTTTTCATAATCGTTTTCTCCGAAGTTTAGGTTGAAATAAACATGCGCTTGAGAACGGAATCGCGCAAAATAAGGTGGTGATAGAAGGCAGCGGCAATATGCCCTGCTACTAAGATATATAAAGCCAATCCGCCTAAATGATGTATGGCTTCTCCGATTTCATGAATGATTTCATTTTTGATAATGAGGTTAGGTAGGGTAAATAACCCCAAAAATTCAACATCATGCCCTCCACTCCATGACATGATTAAGCCGCTAACGGGTAATAAAAACATTAAGACATAAAGCGTGATATGGACAATATGTGCGGCTTTGTTTTGCCAGGCTTTCCCTAATGCGCTTGGAATGATGCTGAACCATCGCCAAGGAAAACGAACGATAATCAGTAGGAATGCGAGTACTCCTAATGATTTATGTAAATCGTATAAGGCCCATTTTTCTTCGCCTTTGGGCATGTCTAACATGATTTCAGCAATGACACATAAAGCAATAATCAGTATCGCCATGATCCAATGTAGTGCTTGTATACCTTTTCCATAAGCGGTTGTCGTATTTTTCCATTGCATGGTTATTAGTCGCCGTTTGTTAATTAATGTGCTGCCTATTTAAACAAAACATTGCCACGAAAATTTGTCCGAATTTCAGTCAATTTGTCGCAAAGTTTGTCAAAATGATACGTTGATATATTTTGATACAATTCACACAATTTATTGTCTACCCTGCGTGGTGAGGCACACGCAAGCTATTAAAACATAAAAGTGTCACAAAATGTTGTCATGATATCGGTGAATTTGTCGTTAAGTTTGTCAAAGTTCATTTGAATTTAATGTTTTTTGTATTTATAGTACAACAGATAAATTCGCTTCGTTACTTCGTTTAGTTCATTAAACCTATTATTAATAATTAATTTTGTTCGTAGAGACGCGATCGCGAAGCGTCTCAGGGCATACGCATTAATTTTGTTCGTAGAGACGCGATCGCGAAGCGTCTCAGGGCATACGCATTAATTTTGTTCGTAGAGACGCGATCGCGAAGCGTCTCAGGGCATACGCATTAATTTTGTTCGTAGAGACGCGATGTTTCGCGTCTCAGGGCATACGCATTAATTTTGTTCGTAGAGACGCGATGTTTCGCGTCTCAGGGCATACGCATTAATTTTGTTCGTAGAGACGCGATGTTTCGCGTCTCAGGGCATACGCATTAATTTTGTTCGTAGAGACGCGATG